>Ga0209727_1000780_pt1 | contig 31757 bp, 35 predicted proteins | sample RifGroC1_FD_183995 | JGI IMG/M metagenome (GOLD analysis project Ga0209727, IMG submission 183995) | Groundwater microbial communities from Rifle, Colorado, USA - Groundwater C1 (SPAdes) (version 2) | ecosystem: Environmental > Aquatic > Deep subsurface > Groundwater | place: Rifle, Colorado...
GTATCTGAATATTTCATTCCTGACATTTCGTTTATATCATCTTTTCCAGCTCTACTTAATGCCGCCGTAGAACTCTCGTCTTTTGCGCACTGAGGTTCATTATCCAGCGAATGGACTTTCAAATAAACATATCCTTTGTCTGCGGTTGCGGGCAGGTAATAAGCGTCTTTTATGTCGTTTGTGAGAGCAAATTTGACTCCGTACTCCGGAATTTCCAGAAAACTTTGCGCAGTTTTCTCAGGGGTGGGAGTAGTCGTGGGAGCTGGGGTAGAAGAAGGACTAGCTGTTTGGGTTGGAGTTTGAGCGGAAGGAGTAGGAGTAAGCGTGGAGGTTGATTTTTTATTACCAAGAATAATTCCTCCGACAAGAAAAGCAACTATGAAAGAAATAATTACAAATGAGATAAAAATTTTATTCTTATAAATAGGTTTAGGTATAAAATTTGATGAATGATTTTCGCCTAAAGGCAGATTTTCTTTTGTTTCCGGTTCCATTAAAGAGTTTTGATAGATTTAACGATTTCTTCAAGCTCCGTTATTATATTTAGATCAGGACTCGCTACGCTGGTAGTTGCGTTCATGTGTCCGACACTTGTGGGCTGTCCATAGGAGCCGTCACTTGTGCTTTTCTGACAATACGAATAAGCCATTTTGCTATTTGACGGAGCTTCAGTTTGCCGAAGCGTTCCGAAGCCCGTTACTAGGTCTTTATATATGTTATTTCTATAGTCGCTAGCCGGGCCCTCAGGCATATCTCCTTCATAAACACAGCCAGCGCCTCCTGTTGCGGCCTGAAAGATTTTAAGAGAATAGCCCTGCTTTGTTATGGTAACCGTTGAGATGGGAACTGAGTTATCTCTTTCTTCTGACAAAGTCCAATCAGTAGGATAATTTAATGAATATCCCTTAAATCCAAGTTCCGAAAATTTCGGCGAGGTAAACGATTTAAGCGCGGTAGGAGTTGCGCTAGGTGCTAGGGTGGTGGAGGGCTCTACCGTAGGACTTGTAGTCGGAGTAGGAGATGGAGCCGGCTGAGTTTTCGAATTCTCGTTCATTAAGAAATATCCGCCAAGAGGAAGAATGATTAAAACCAAAAGCCCAATTACTAAAAGCGGCCATTTTGATTTAAGACTTGAAGAATTTTTTATTGACGGAGTGGGATCTGCTGGTGGCGTTTGGGACTCGCTATTTTGCTGTTCCATATATCGAAGTATTTCAGATTTAAATTAATTTGGCAAGTATTATAAGCAAAGTTAAAACTGCAGCCTGTCCGATTACGCCCCAAGGCTTATCCAGCTTGCTATCAAAGAGTTTTGAAAATTTGTAAGTCCAGGAAAACGGCGGGAATTTCCAGTCGAGAAAAAGATAGGGTGCGGTAAGAATATCAAGAAACATTGCTGCAATAATGACCACAAAAGCATAGGCGACACTTGTTCCAATAAAAATAAATTTCAGAAGAAAAAGAGAAATAACGATTCCAACTAAAACATCTAAAATACTATCAAGCCAAAATCTGGCTTTAGTTTTGGTTTTTCTATTTGTTGCGGTGTCCCAGTGGGGGAAATAATCAGCGACTACGTGGGAGGCGAGGGCTATAGGAATTGCGAGTGTCGGATTTCCGATTTTAGCTGCTATTACTGTTCCGATAACAGCGTGTCCTGTTGCCGTCATGGTTTGATTATAACACTCTTGACAAAGTGTTCTTAATTGCTAACAATTAAAGTGTGAAAAGAATTATTTTTGTTTTCACATTGATTTTATTATTCTTTGTTTTCTCTCCGAAAACTTTTGCTTCTGACTTTCCCGCGGTGCCCTCAGGGCCAGGTTATCTTCTTCCGGATAGTCAGTTTTACGGCATTGACAGGCTATATCAAAAAGTAAAACTAGTTCTGGCATTTACTCCGGAAAAAAGGGCACTCGTCCGAAATCAAATAATAGGGGAAAGAATGGCTGAGCTTCGGGTAATGTATGAAAGATCAAATAGACGGGGAATAAATATTGCACTTATTGAACTTACTGAGGAAGCCAGAAAAGCAGAAGCAGATCTTAAAGAAGCTGCTTCCCTAAGCAGATACGCAGTTTTCTCCGCAAAAACCCTCAATGACAACCTTCGCGAATATAGAAAAATAATTTCTCAAGTGATTGAAGATGCGCCTTACGAAACCTCTCTTAATCTTGAAGCCGCAAATCAATCCCTACTTGCTTCAAAAATTACAGTTGAGGATTTCTTAAACCCGGAAGATCAGGAAGAAGCTATAAATAATGACCTGGAAGATGAGCTTGATAGCCAGGTGCTAGGTGTTTCCACACGAGTAAATAAAATTGATAAAAAATTAGATCAAATTCAAAAAAAGGCAAACCGAACAGCAGAAATTGAGAGGAAAAAAATAACTTCTGAAGAGACAAGGCTTAAGACGCTTCAGGAAAAAAATAAAGAGAAGAGACTCAAGCTTTTGGAAAAAAGAAAACAACTCTTAGAACAAAGAAAGCAAAAACTTGAGCAAGCACGAGAGGCCGCAAAAAGAGCTAGGGAAGCTGCAAAAAGAGCTCAGGAACTGAGACAGGCTCAACAGGAACTTAGGACAAATACGGAGGAACTCGAGCAAAACCCAGTAAAGATAGATTAGCCCTCTTTTTAGTATAATTACTTCATGATAAGACTGGGAGCAAAGGAGTTAAGAACGACAAAATCGACTCCACAAGAGTTTGCCAAAATTAAGAAAAATCCGATTTATATTATTTTGGACAACGTTTTGGATACTTATAATATCGGAGCAATTTTCCGCTTGGCTGATGCTGTGGCAGCTGAAAAAGTAATTCTTTGTGGAGAGAGCGAAACGCCGCCGCATACGCGAATTAAGAAAGCGAGCATAAATACGACAGAATGGGTGAGCTGGGAGCATTTTGCAGATGCAAAAACTGCAATTTCAAGTCTTAAATCCCAAATCCCAAATCTCAAAGTAGTGGCAATCGAACAATCACCGAAAAGCGTTTCCTACGATAAGTTTGAATATAAATTTCCACTAGCATTAGTAGTGGGACACGAATCAAATGGGGTTTCAAAAGAAGTGCTGGAAATTTCAGACGCAATTGTGGAACTCCCAATGTTTGGGGTAAACAAAAGCCTAAATGTTATGGTGAGTTTGGGGATTGTTTTGTATGAAGTTGTTGAAAATATGCCTCAAAGGAATCAATTCTAGATCTTAAAGAATTTCTTAGCTCACTTTTCATCATCTCGCCAAATCTTTCTATGGCGTCTCGATCTAATTGGTAAGGAACTTTTCCGTTCCATATTTGGGCTATTATTTCTGGGGTAAGTTGAACCCTTAGTGTTCCCTTTACGTAAAATAGAGATCCCTGACTGTATCTTATTGTTCCCTTCAGCTTTCCATCTTTGTTTCTTGGCTGCCAATCAAACGAAATAACAGGATTGTTTTTAAAAAAGCTTTTAATGTCATCCGGAAACCCTTTTCCCCTCACGTAATTTAAATTAAAAACAGCACCCTTTAATGGATTATTGTGCCGTTCTTCCATAGTAGGTTCAGCAATCTCACCCTCACGCCTCATAGCGCTTATTCTTCTAGACTCTGCGCTAGTAAACCTGTGGCCAATTCCTCTCCAACTCTTCATTCTTTCCTTTCCTTCGAGGGTGTTACTACGTCTTCGGGCTGCTTTTTTAATTTTTGCAAGTACAGTAGGAGTATGACTATCAGAAACAGCATCTCCTATTAGATTTCTAAATTCAAGAGTCATCCTTTCCAACCCTTGTTGTCTAAGGTTTTCTTTTTCTTGGCCTGTTCTATGAAACCCTTTTCTAGCACCGTGCATTTTTTTAAGTTTTTTTATTTGATCAGGATCATATTCATCCCTAATATCAGACGGCATTAATTCCCAAATATCTCTAATTGCATATCTTATTCTTCTAAACGCGGTAACAGAATTTATTCCTAAACTACGGGATAAATCTTTCGCGGAGCTATTAGTTGTGAAGTATTTTAAGTACACAGCTTTGTACGCTGGATTTATTTGATCGATTGCCCCTGAGGATATAGCATCCTCCATGAAATAAAAATGCAAGTTTGTCACTCCTTCAGGAAGCTGCAATTTTTGGTCAGCGACCCGAGAACAAATTGCGTCACGTGGCCATTGGATTGATTTATTTTTTGGCGGAGATCCTTGCGTCCCGAAATCTAAAGCTTCTGTTGAGTAAGGAAGAACTTCTTTCACAGCGGGGAAATTATAGCACGGAAAATGGCAATTGCAGAAGAGTGGAACTTTTTATATAATGCCTTGCTGTGCAAAAAAAGACAAATGGTGAGCAAAGTCGAACCATTGACCCATCGCTAATAACTGATAACTATAAAAAGCATAATCCCAAGAATCCTCTTCAAAAATTTTTGATTGAGAATTTCTTTAAAACCTTCTTAAATACAGTCAGATTTTGCCAAATAAATTCCGTTTTGGACGTAGGTTGCGGTGAGGGTTTCACCATGAAAAGACTCAAGAATGCTAAAATAGGCAAAAACTGGGAAGGGGTAGAGTATTTAGACAGGGCAATCGATATAGGAAAAAAGATTCATTCGGATTTAAAAATAATAAAAGGAGACATTTATAAACTTCCTTATTCAGCGAATTCCTTTGATTTGATAGTTTGCACCGAAGTTTTGGAGCACTTGGAATATCCCAAGAAAGCACTGCGGGAGTTAGTCAGAGTTTCGAAAAAATACGTTTTACTGTCAGTACCAAATGAGCCTTGGTTCATGCTAGGTAACTTTCTTCGAGGAAAAAATTTATCCAGATGGGGAAACGACATAGAGCACATTCAGCACTGGTCAACGGGAAGTTTTTTTCGGTTTGTGAACATAAAAGGAGTAAAAATCGTAGATAAAAAACGCCCTCTACCCTGGACAATCATTCTTCTAAAAAAGTCAAGCTAAGAATTAAACTTTCTCCTTGACATCGTATTCATTTTGATTATAATAGTTAACACATATGTAAGACCGATCGCCAAAGACGCAAGGTTTTAGAACCCGCCTCTGGCGGGATTTTTGGTCTTATAGGGATGGATTTGCACTTTAACAAGTTCACTTGAAGCCAAACACACTTCTCAGCGATTGGGAAGTGGTAGGAAACGAAGTTTATACTTCGTCAAATTTTTTTTGAGAGTTTGATCCTGGCTCAGGATGAACGCTGGCGGCGTGCCTTAGGCATGCAAGTCGAACGAATTTCCGCAAGGAAATGAGTGGCAGACGGGTGAGTAACGCGTAGGAATCTACCCCTGGGAGGACCATAGCCCCTCGAAAGAGGGGGTAATAGTCCATACCCCGCAAGGGAAAAGCAATTAACTTTGCGCCGAGGGAGGAGCCTGCGTCCTATCAGCTTGTTGGCGGGGTAAAAGCCCACCAAGGCTCTGACGGGTAGCTGGACTGAGAGGTCGGTCAGCCACAACTGCACTGAAACACGGGCAGTACACCTACGGGTGGCAGCAACTAGGAATATTGCGCAATGGGGGAAACCCTGACGCAGCGACGCCGCGTGGAGGAAGAAGGTCTATGGATTGTAAACTCCTTTTGCCAAGCCGTTCACAGCTTGGAGAATAAGCTCCTACTAACTACGTGCCAGAAGTCTCGGTAATACGTAGGGAGCAAGCGTTATCCGGATTCATTGGGCGTAAAGTGTGCGTAGGCGGCTTGATGAGTCTCTTCTTAAATACCAAAGCTTAACTTTGGAAGTGGGAGAGATACTATCAAGCTTAGAGGATTGATCGGGATGCTGGAACAGTTAGTGTAGCAGTGAAATGCGTTGATATTAACTGGAACACCAAAGGCGAAGGCAGGCATCTGGGTTTTTCCTGACGCTGAGGCACGAAAGCTAGGGCAGCGAAACAGATTAGAGACCTGTGTAGTCCTAGCCGTAAACGATGTCCGCTAGCTATCGGAGCAATTCGGTGGCGTAAGCTAACGCGTTAAGCGGACCGCCTGGGGAGTACGGCCGCAAGGCTAAAACTCAAAGGAATTGACGGGGACCCGCACAACCGGTGGAGCGTGTGGTTCAATTCGAGACAAAACGAAGAACCTCACCAGGGTTTGACATAATACCGTACATTTTCCTGGAAACAGGAAGAAATCCGCAAGGATGGTACTACAGGTGCTGCATGGCTGTCGTCAGCTCGTGCCGTGAGGTGTTCCCTTAAGTGGGGAAACGAGCGCAACCCGCGCCAAATGTTAAATATTCATTTGGGACTGCCCCAGTTTTACTGGGAAGGAAGGAGCGGAAGACGTCAAGTCAGCATGGTCCTTATACCCTGGGCTACACACACACTACAATGGCGAAAAACAACGTGTTGCAAGCCGGCAACGGCAAGCTAATCACTCAAATTTCGCCTCAGTTCAGATTGGGGGCTGAAACTCGCCCTCATGAAGTCGGAATCGGTAGTAATCGCGGATCAGCAAGCCGCGGTGAATACGTTCTCGGGTCTTGTACACACCGCCCGTCAAGGCAGCAAAGTCGGGAGTAGACGAACTACGATTTTTTTCGTGGGAGTCTAAATTCGGCGATGAAGCTTAAGTCGTAACAAGGTATCCCTAGCCGAAGCTGGGGATGGATCACCTCCTTTCTAAGTTTTTTGTTTACCCTGCAAAGGGTTTTAGGACAAATCGAATGAGGATAGGAGAAGACAGCTAAGTCAGGTCGCGTTTCGACGCGACAATTTTCAATTTCTAATTTTCAATTTTCAATAATTGGTTGTGAGTCGAAAATGGCAATAAACTGTATAAAGGCACCAAGTTTAATAGAGCTTGATTTGTCTCGCTAATACTAAGAGACGAAAGAAATCTATAGAGTCCTACCACTTTTTAGTTGCGAAGTTTCGATCGAATCGAAACGGAGTCCTCCTAAGATTGCAGCATGAGTCGCGTCAAACGCGATCGAATGCTAAAATTAGGGGGATTGAGAAAATAAATTGCTGTTTGCCTTAAACCACCCGAGGGGTGGTTTTTTGGTGGAAAATCTGCTAGAACCCCTTTTTAATATGAGTGGAGAACATGATTTTGGCTTAGACACTACGGCAGCAGTCGGACAAACAGAAGGTCTGGAGGAGCTGGATAGTTTATTGCAGGGAGAAAGCAAAGGGCTACCAGGGGAACCTCCTATAGAAGATATGGAAGCCCCTGATTATCAAGCTTGGGTTTTGGCAGATCGCCTGCTCCTTTCGAGTCTACCCCCTAAAGAAGTTCATAAACATTTCAGAGAATTTCATGAGGGTTTTAGAGCTCTTCCTGGAACCACTGTGGAGCAGAGGACTTGGATGGATGACTTTGCTACTAGCGGAGAAAATTTTCTGATCTCACTTAAGGGGCTTAGAATCCCAGAGGGTCAGTTTATAAGCAATAATCCCATTATTCCTCGGGAAACATAAACTTTCCAATTTATCCTTATTTTGATATACTTTCCATGCTTGGCGCGGTGGCGAAGCGGTAACGCAGCCCTGCCTGCCGGCAGGCAGGTGTTTGTCTCAGCACTATCTTTCCGATACAGTCGGAATTAGAAGTGCGGGATCCCGTAGTTCTAGGCTTTTTGGCACGGTGGTGAAGTGGTTAACACATCTGTTTGCAGAACAGACATTCGTCGGTTCGAATCCGATCCGTGCCTCTTCAAAAAGCAAGAACTTCTGGGACAGAACAGATATACAGGGGTTCGATTCCCCTCCGCGCCTCAGTCTTTTCCTATTGCGTCTGAGATATTTTTAAACCCGTCCTTTTTTAAAAGATCCGGAAGTTTTTTATTTATATCCGACACGAGAAGAGGACCTTCGTAAATTAGCCCCGTAATTAGCTGGATTAGGGAAGCGCCCAGTTTGATTTTTTTGTAAGCATCTTGAGCCGAGAATACTCCTCCGCAGCCAACGATGACAAGCTTTTTGCCATAATTTTTATATGATAGCGCTATCAGTTCGTTTGATCTTTTCTCCGTAGGTTTTCCTGAAAAGTTGCCGTGTTTGAATTTCGCGACTTCGCTGGGATCAAGAGTCGGATCAGATCTGTTGGTTTGGACGTTTCCGAAAATTACGCCCTTAACATTGTGTTTCGCAATTACATCAAGCATTGCCAAAACTTCTTTATCTTTCTTATCGATTGGCATCTTTACAAACAAAGGCTTTTTTAAACGTAGACCGTCGGTTCCCGTCAAAAGCTCGTCAAGCTTGTCTGGAGGATAAAAGGTTACCCTTCCGGATAGATTGGGGCAGGAGATGTTAATTTCATAATAAGCATTTTTTATGTTCGATTTCTCAAAAACACTATAAGCCTTTAGGATATCTTCTATCGCAGTTTTTTGTGTTGCGACTTCTTGGAAGTTGCTTTTTCCAATACTTATTCCAAGAGGAATTTTAAAATCAAGCTTTGATAATTCACCTGTTGTCCACCTAGCGCCCTTATTTTTAAACCCTTTATTTACCATTAAGGATTTAGACTTAGGCAGACGACCAAGCATGGGCCTAGGGTTTCCACCATAAGCCAAGTTAGTTATAGTCCCCACCGTATTAAAACCAAATCCCAATGAAGGTAAAATTTGCGTAAGCTTTGCCTCGTAGTCAAATCCCGCAGCCAAACCAACAGGAGACTCAAAATCTATGCCGACAATCTTTTGTTTTAAAGAAGGGTGTTTCTTTCCGAAAAGTTTTTCAAGAGTTATCGTAGCCGTTACGGATTTGCCCATAAGCTCTCCCAGGAAAGAGACTAGGTTATGAACTGATTCGGCGTCAAATAAAAAGAAAATCGGCTTTACGATTTTCTTATAAATGATTGAGAAAAATGTAGGGCCCATCAGAAAACATTTTAACCTTTGATTGTCTAGATTTCAATTCTAAGGTATAATAATTTGATAAATTGAGCATCTAGTTCATCCTTCTTCACTAAAGTTCGGATGGACAATGCCGGTAGAATATTGGGGGGCGCGTAGCTCAGTTGGTTAGAGCGTTACACTGATAATGTAAAGGTCCTTGGTTCGACTCCAAGCGCGCCCACAACAAAACCGACCACATTTCTTATTGACAGTTGCCTCAAAACTTAACTATTATAGATATGTGGATAGTAATTATCCAGGTCAAAACAGTCCTTATCCTTCGACAGGCTCAGGACAAGTTCCGACAGCTCCCATAACTCCGGCGCCTGTAACACCGCCCCCGACAGTTCCACCGACTCCTATCATACCGGCTGCTCCGCCAATCCCCATAACTCCGCCGCCTCAAATCTCAGGAATAGGTCAGGCACACGCAGTTCCACCGCCAATAAGTCCCAAGCCGAGCAGGAAGAAATTAGTCGGGGTTTTGGTTTTGCTAGTTCTTATTGCAGCAGTTCCTCTGACTGTATTTATTTCGCGCCAGCAGCAAAACGTACAGCAAGAGGCAGCTCCTCAGCAGGTCAAAGACGGGGATGTAGTATTTGAAATCGGAGATAAACAATTTACGCTGGCAGATGTAAAAGAAGTGGTGCTTGAGCAATACAGCGAAAGTGATGTCATATCAAAAGACGTTCAGAATATCGCCAAAGATATTTTAATAGAGAGAGAAATCCTAAATCTTACTGCGACTGAATTGGGAATTTCTGTGTCATCCGAAGAAAGAGATGCGCTTGCAGAGGTAAGCGGCATGTCAGAAAATGAAGCATATTATCAGCTTCTTCGAGAAAAAGTAACTATTGCAAAAGTAAGATACTTAAAAGCAATTTCTATAGGGTACTGGGTGCCGCCTCCCAGATTTATTCAAGAACAGCCTACAGAATTTACTTCAGAACAAAAAAATCAAATTCAAGAACAGGGGGTTGCGGGGGATCCGGCAATTGACCAAGCCGAACGTAGTCTGGGGTCAGTTCAAAATCCATTAACTCTTGCGAGAAGTATAGCGGCAAATAACCCAGAGCTTTCGGATGGGCTTGCGGTTAATGGTTATAAGCTAAGCAGTATAGCTGCGGATGAAGAAGATTTGATATCTGAGCCGGAACTTTATGAATATAGCGACTCAAACTTCGACGACGATACTAGAAACACGCTTTTTGCTCAAAGCGTAGCAAAAGATCAAGTTATCAGAGTCGGCAAGAATGACTCTAACGGAGGAGAGACTGTTTATAAAGTTGTCGAAATAAATAATGCTGGAGCTGGAAGCTATGCTGATTGGTTAAAGAATCAGCGAGAAAATTTGGTTACTAAAGAAATTCCACTATGAAAAAGATAATATTTCTACTCTCTATTATTTTTCTTCTTGGGTTTTTGGCAAAAGAAGAACTAATATCGACCGCTAAAGCTGCCCCGGAATACATAAAAACTCACGCTCCTCCCAAGTGGCCTGTAAGCGATCCTCTCTGTCTTAAGTTTACGGTTAAATTTAACGCGGATTCGCAATGGAAGAAAAACCAGAGCAGCGATAGGTTTATAATGGCAGGTTGCGACGGAGAAGGATCTTGGAAGCCAAAAAGACCAGCTTGTACCGGTGGGCTTGTAAAAATACACCCGGGAGAAACAGCAACTTTGGGTCGATGTTCCTGCTTCAATATAGGAAAAGTCACGGATCAGGAGGGATGTTTAAAGCTTGGGAAAAAGCTTACCATAGAAGATCAGAAAAAAGGATATAAAAAGAGAAGAAACGTGACTGTGGTAGAGCCTCTTAGTGATACGCAGGAGTGCAAAATAAAAGTGACCAACAGAAAAGGCAAAGTGCTTGAGCCCGATGATAAATTTCAGTATATCTGCGGAATAAATGAACAGAAGAAAAAAGTAAATGTAAATATAAAATGCGAGAAGCAGAAGTGTCCAAAGCCCGCTCAAGTGACGAATGTTAAAGTGACGTGTCCCGAGTGTGATGAGGTAGAGCAAGAATGAAATTTGATTTAACACTTGCCAGAACAAAAATACTTTTATTTGCCACTATTCTTCTTATGGTGGTGGCACTGCCGTTGACAGTCTATTTGGTCCGTCAACAGCAAAACCTTCAGCAGGAGGCGGCGGCCGCACCTGTTCTATCTCTTATTCCTTCAAGCGTTTCGGATGCGAAAGTAGGAGATAACGTAGAACTTGCAGTTGAGCTCCGGCTGGGTAAAAACAAAACTATTAAGAAAGTTCACTTTGTTATCGAGTACGATCCTGAAAAGCTGGATTTTTCAGGCGGATTTGAAAATCAGTCAGGGTTTGAAGAATTACCTCAGACACAAGAGTTTGTCGAGGGAAGGATTCGGGTAACGCTTGAGACTGATGACCCTGCAAAATTCATAAAAGAGAGAAAAACGCTTGGTTCTCTTAAGTTTGTTGCGATGGAGCAGACAGGAGGGGATAAAACAACCGTCAGATTCGTAAGAGGAGAAAGCCAAGTTGTGGGAGTAAAAAATATTTATCGGCCGGATATTGTAAATGCGGATATAGTTATAGCCGAAGGAGAGCCAATCTGTCCCGCAAAAGGAAAAGGAGAATGCTCGTGGGATGCTGCGCCAAACGCCGATTCATATCAAGTCAAAATTTGGGATGTTGCCGGCGAAAATCAGGGGAGACCGGATCTTATAATATTTGACGAAAAGATTGATGCTCCCCAAACTAAAGTTGAATTCGAGGCAAGTCCTGGAAAAACATACAGATGCGAGGTTTTTGCTAAAAATGAGTGCGGAGAAGGAACGCCTGGGGAAGATAGTGCTACCTGTAGCCCAAGAGTAACCTCTACGCCCACACCCACGCCTAGTGTTACACCGACACCGACTGTTACACCGACAGTAACTCCGACTCCTACCAAAGTGCCATCTCTTACGCCTACAAAGAGTCCTACTCCGACTCCAACCACAACTGTGATAAATACGCCTACCCCCACCATACCAACTGTTGTCGTGAATACCCCTACGCCTACTACACAGATAGCTCAGGTGCCTCCTCCCGCAAAGGGCGGGGTAGTTACGCCTCAGCCCACGCTTGTGCCAACAGGATCTGGTGATGCATTGACTGTAGGAGCATTCGTGGGAACAGCTCTTCTAATACTAGGCGGAATCTTCTTCTTTATCTTCTAGGCTACCCTTAGCTCTTCGATATCGTTTACAATCCCATCGTTGGCCTGTACAAAAACAATTCTTCTCCCCGGTAGTCCCAACCAATTCTTTCCCCAACTAATTCTTGCGATTCTATTTGCTATTCTTCTTGATTCAGGCATATGCCCTGTCTCGACAATTATAGTATCGGTATTATGGAAGGGTTTTGCCGGATCATCTTGATTGGTAATAGAATGAGGCACAGGATAGTTCAGCTGATCTATTGCAGATTCCAAATTTCTTCTGCTCACTACCACAGAGCTTCCGACTTTTTCTCTTGGAAGATGTATCTTAAACATTGATCCAGGCACAGAAGAAATGGTAGGATATTTCACTCTGGCAGACCGAATATCTGTAGTTAGAAGAATAATTCTTGGATTTATGACCTTCTGCATATCCCTTAAATCGGGATATCTAGATAGCGTATCCCTAGCTTGCTGACGATTTCTTTCCAAGAGCTCCTGGAACACATCGGGGACATTCTCTGGTTTTAAGAAAGGTATACCATTTGCGTATATTATCTTGGGATCGTAATTATCGACATTAAGGTATCTACGGGGAACGGCGGATCTACTCAATTCCTCGCCTTCCTCGAATATAAAATATGCCAGTGGGTAAACCCGTAGCGTCAAATGATCCTGAGCAGTGGCTAAAGTAGGCTTTCCGCTCGTAGCTGCTATTGCCTCGGCGGTTCTTATTGCTTGGATGAGAGGATCTTTATGAGGGATACTCTCCGAGGCATATCTTTGAACCCCAGGAGCTTCAATTCTACTGTTTCCCAAAGCTTCTTTTGTTGCAAGTCCGCCACAGCCCCTTGGTGTTACGCCCTCTTCCACAGTCTCGCCGTCAAAATGGGAGGCAGAATTCCATACCCTGATTGCCTTCCCTGAGACCACTAGAGGGTGTGGTGCTAAAGCTCCTGCGACATTTCTTACTGTTACATCGCCGGGGGTCCAAAGTCTTGAATCAGAGCACCCGTCTAAAGCTAAAAGTTCACCTTTTGCCGTTTTCTCGTCAAACAATGCTCTATTTTCATCGGCTTTCGCAGAATGGTTGTCCTCCCATAGAAAATCAGCGCTAACCGTAAGTCCTTCAGGTCTCAACCCTCTATCTAGAGATCTTGGAGTTTCACTTACCATAATAGGCCTATATTATAGCAAATAATTTACAATTTTCAATTTTCAATTTATAATTACAGAATGTCGGATCCTTCAGAAACATTTTTTACTAGCGTTGGCTGCATGGACGGACGGGTTCACGATCCAGTGGCCATATTTGGAAAGGAAAAATTTGGCGCACAACATCCAGATACCATAACTGAGGCAGGTCTCGTCGGTCTATTGGCCCGCCTGCAAATGCCTGAGCATAGCGATGGCGGGCAGGCAAAAGGGGATAACCCCGAGCTTCTGGAATCTATAAAAAAGAAGCTTCTCATTTCAATAGAAAAACATCACTCGAAAGGCGTAATTGTTCATGGGCACGAAGATTGCGCAGGGAATCCGGTAGATGGTGTCAAGCATAAAGAGGATATCCTAAAGTCCGCAGAGATTGTTCGGAGTTTAATCCCAGAAGGAGCAGAAGTCATTCCTGTTTTTGTGGTCAAAAATAACGGGGCTTGGACTGCAGAGCCCTTATAGGGATGCCGGCTGAGCCGAAGACGATGTAGGAGTACTGGATCCAAGGGAGAATTCGAGCCCGCTCATCTCTTTAAGAACTGTTTGATCTGCATTTTCTGCAACCACAGTGGTCTTGGATAAAAATTCAAATGCAGTTTCGCCTCTTACTCCGGTTCTTGGCACAAAGGTTATCGTCGCGACTACGCCTTTTCCAGAAAGACCTTTATTCTCAGTCCCCAAAGCATAGGATATAATTCCTTCTTCAGTATCAATTTTTTTAAGAAGTTCTGTCGGGTTTTGAAAGAAATCTCCGGGCAGCACGTCGACTGTTGTTATAAGTGCGGGGTCATACTTTATTTCAAGCTGTACGCCAGTCACCTTATTTTTGCCGGTCATAATCTGCACATCGCTCTGGTAGGAGACTACTGCTGCCTCGGACGCTTCTTCGTCCTCGTCGATTTGATATAGCTCGCTAAGGCTGAGAGAGGAATCTGCGATTATTTCTTTTTGTGCGCCTAGGTTGGGTGTAGGAAGGGAAGGCCTGTTGGGTGCCATCGCCAAGGCTACGAGAATAACCGTAGCTATGACTAAAAAGATAATCAAAAGAGGCGTCTTGTTGGCGAATAAATTTTGTCGTAAATTTTGCATATCAATTTTAAGCTTACCTGTTTCTATAGAAAAATTCTTGAATAAATAAGGTCATGTCATCTGCGTCGGTTTTTCCGTCATCATCCAAGTCCGTTTTGTATGTTGTTGTACCTACGGCACAGGAAGCAGGGCTCCCGGACTTTTTCTGGCAGGTTCGAAGTATATTCCAGTCATTTATATCTATTCGCAGTTCAGGATCGGAATTTTTATCTATGTCTCCTGCGGGAAGATCAACGTCTAGAATTGTACCGCTGGTATTTATCGCAAAATTTTCTTTTGTTTGGTGAAGATTTGGAGAATCATTTGATGAAACGTCTACGTTATAGCTTTTTGAAGCAAAGCCCGCAGGCAAATCAAATTCGGCAATAAATTTACCCTTATCCATCTTTGTGGCCGGCGGACATGCGTCGGTTGATGCACGCGTGTAGTCTTCATACTGCGCAGTGTCATTAAGCGTTAACGGTTCGGTGGTGCTTGATGAAATCTTAAGAGTAAGGGTTCTTTCCTTGTCTTCCGGAGGATTTGTGGTAAATTTACAGGAAGGTTCCTGCAGGCTTCCCGTAGTTCCAATTCCGTCGAGGCCAAGCCTTACTTTAATTTTATCTGCACTGCCTCCGCCGTCATCTTCGTCCACGCAGATATTGTTGGTATTACAGACTTTTCCATCCTCAGCGCAATCGGTATCTTCCAGGCACTCAACGCAAGCCCCTGTGTCTAATTTGCAGATAGGTGAAGGAGCAGAGCACCCGCTATTGTCCGTGCATGTATCGTTATTATCTCCCTGAGGAACTACGAAACGAAACTGAAGATTATCGCTCATTCTGGTAGATTCGCTATCCTCGGTGTCCTGGGCTCTTACGCTGAAATTATAAGTTCCTGCAGGAGTAGTTTTAAAAACCTTCACAAAAAGCTTGAGTTGTTCCGCAGGATTACCCGGTTTTACGTCTAAGACTTTACCGTCAACCATTGGGCTTCTAAATTCAAAACTGGGGGGATTGGATCCCCATGAGGCAACTGCGGGTACAGCCTGTAATTGATAGTCTCTTTTTCCGCATTTTGCATTTTTGGGATTTTTATTCGAGACCTTAAAAGTAAAGACCTTTTCGTAATAGTCGCCATTTAAGTCTCCTGTTAATTGTACTGCACCGACTGGCTGAGCCTTTACTGTTGGTTTTACTCGTTTATCATCCTTGCACTGTCCGTCTCCGTCCCCATCGCCGTCTGTGTTTTGTTTTATGCCGAAACTGTAGGTTTTGTTTCCGTTGAGATTTATGCCTGTTCTTTGGCAGCTATTTCCGGTAGTACAGGTAAAGCCCGTAGGAACATTTGCTTTTATTTTATACTTGTTTCCTGAAGGAAGATTGTAGAAGCGATATCTGCCGTTAGTTAAGCCTTTTGTGCCTGTATCCATAGTTTCGTAATTGTTATTTCCCAGATCGTCTTTTACGTTGTTTCCCTGAGCGGGATTTCTCCATTTTTCGATCTTCACGTTGTTTTTCAAATCTTCTCCGGTTTCTCTGGTGCCGTTACTGTTCGAATCTATAAACACAGTCCCCGCTATTTCATGACCAGCCGCATGTGCTATTGCGGGGATGATATACGCACCGAGGGAAAATAAAAGAGACAGGAGGAGTAGTTTTTTAAATAAGTTCATAACAGTATTACTGCTCCTCCAAGAATAGTAAAACGATGGCATCTTGTCAAGTTAACTATCTTCCATTGTTTGGTTTCATATGCTAAACTTTGTCCATGATTCTGTCGGATAAGGATATTAAAAAAGCCATTGAAAGTGGGCGGATTTCCATCAAGCCTGCGGCAGATCTTAAGACTCAGCTGGGTTCATGCTCCATAGATCTTCGTCTCGGAAGTGCCTTCAGAGTCTTTGAGCACAGCAAATATTCACACATCGATCCTGCAAAAAAAGATTATAGTAACGAGATAACGCGAGAAATTTTTGTTAAAAATGACGACACTTTTATAATGCAGCCCGGCGATTTCGTGCTCGCAATGACTTTGGAAAGCGTGAAAATTGCTGACGATTTGATGGGTAGGCTTGAGGGGAGATCATCCCTTGGAAGGCTTGGAATTGTAGTTCACTCAACAGCATCTATCTTTGATCCAGGGTGGGACGGAAATTGTGTTTTGGAGCTTGGAAATTTGGGACGGATGGCAGTTGAGCTGACTCCTGGGATGAGAATTTGCGCAATGACTTTTGAGGAGCTTTCATCAAAAGCTGAGGTTCCATACACAAAAAAGAAAGTCGCCAAATATAAATTCCAAAAGTCTCCGGTCGAGAGCCGCATTTATGAAGAATAATAAAAAGTACCACATTTCCTTCGATTTGGAACTTCGAAGGAATCCTTACTCTGGAATTTATATTGCAATTGAAGGCATTGACGGTTCGGGAAAAACCACTCAAGTTGAAAAGCTTGCCGAGTATTATGGAGCCCAGGGACGCGAAGTTGTCAAAACCCGGGAGCCACGCAAGGAAGGAATTGTAGGAGACCTGGTCCATGAAGTTCTAAAAGGAGAGAGGAAAATGTCTGCGAAGGCTTTACAATATCTTTTCTCAACAGACAGAATGCTTCATCACGAAGATGTTATTGAGCCCTCCCTTAGGGATGGTAAAGTTGTATTGTCCGATAGGTGCTTATGGTCAGCTGTAGTTTACGGAATTTTGGATAAGTCAGAGGAATACGGTTTTGAATCAGCAAACCAAATCCTTATCGCTCATTCGATTCTTTCTATGTACCACCAGTTTATAGTTCCGGACTTCACGTTTTTCCTCAATGTCTCGCTTGAAACGTCTCTCCTAAGAATCGAGGAAAAACACAAAGAGTCTCCCAAAGAGATGTATGAGGTGAGGGAAAAAGTAGAAAAAGTAATAAAAGGTTATGGTTGGCTCATGCAAAATTTCGGAGACGAGATAACTGAAATCGACGGTGAGCAATCAATTGACGACGTGACGAAAGAAATTTTGGCAAAAGTTGAAGTGTTAAAGAAATGATAATTGGTCCAAAAAATTTATTAAAACTTGTAAAAAAGAAAAAGCTCGTCGAGGGGCTGTCGGAGCGGGAACTGACAAATCCCGAAGGGGCGGGGTTTGACCTGAGACTTGGTGAGGTTTTTAAGATTTCAGGTTCTGCATTTTTGGGCGAGACACACAGACAAACCCCTGACGTAAAATCGGTTAAAGTTTACAATTCCAAAAAACCTTCAAGTATAAAAATAAAACCAGAGGATTTCTACTTAGTCAAAACTATCGAGAAAATAAATCTGCCTCTGAATTTGTCAGCGGTAATAATTCCCAGGACCACGACTTTCAGATCAGGTTTGTTTATCCGCACGGGTCCCATCCAGCCGGGATATCAGGGGGAACTCACTTTTGGCCTTAAAAATGAAGGACCGATAACTGTAGAAATTGAAATGGGAGCCCGCTTCGTTCATGTTTTATTCCATGAGGTAGCAGGCGGAGGATCGAAATATAGAGGTCAATGGCAGGGCGGCCGCGTCTCAGCCACAAAAAAGGAGAAACAGGTATGAAGTTTAAGAAATTTAGTTTGAAAAATATCCCCGTTGAGGAAGCGCATGGAGGATCTGGACAGAGACAAGTTTTGGTTAAAGCAGGATATATAGCAAGTGATAATTTGGAAGCGATCACAAAAGGATTTCTTAGTAAGGGCTCAAGCTACGATTGGCACTCCCATGAAGGAATAGATGAGATCTTCATTGTTTTAAAGGGTTCAGGAAAGTTTTTTTGCGGTGACGATGAAACAGACTATAGAGAGGAAGATGTGGTTTTAGCTCCGCCAAACATTAAACACAAGATAACTGCAGAAGAAGATAGTGAGTTCTATTTCATACGAGTAAAATGAAAAATAGACATCTCAAAAGCACTAAGCAAAGTCGAAGCGCTGAATACCAGTATTTGGAGCTAGGAAAAGAAATTTTGGCAAACGGAATAGAACAGGTGGATCGGGGAACGAAGGTTAAGACGTACAGTATTTTTGGAATTCGTCATGTTTATGATTTGTCAGAAAGCTTTCCTCTTCTTACCACAAAAAGAGTTTACTGGAACGGTGTAATTCAGGAACTTTATTGGTTTTTATCAGGTCAGACCAATATAAAATATTTGGTCGATCACAACGTGCACATCTGGGATGATTATCCATATAAGATATACTTAGAAAAAATTCGAAATTCGAAATTCGAAATTCGAAATTCCGAGCAAAGAAAAAAGAAACCAAAGCAACCACTTAGTAAAGAAGAGTTTATAGATAAAATCAAAAACGATAATAATTTTGCTCGGCGATGGGGAGAGCTGCCCCATATTTATGGAGAAATGTGGAGAAAATGGCCGACAAAGAAAAAAGGGAAAACAGTAGATCAGCTTCAGTGGGTGATCGATGAGGTGAGAGCAGATCCTTCGGCACACAATCTGATCGTAAATTCCTGGAATCCCGAATACCTTTATACAATGGCTGAAAAATCGGAGGCTGCGAGGTTTCCGATTTGTCATAACATGTACCAAATCAGTAATAGGAATGGAAAGCTTGATCTGATTCTTTATCAAAGAAGCTGTGATTATTTTCTAGGGGTCCCGTTTAATATAGCCAGTTACTCTTTACTTTGTATTGTTCTTGCCAAAATTCTGAAGCTAAAACCTGGAAGATTTGTCCATATGTACGGAGATATCCATATTTACGAAAACCATATTGAGCAGGTAAAAGAGCAGATAAAAAGAAAGCCAAAACCCTTCCCTAGGGTAAAAATTGATAAAAGTGTCGTGAGTCTTGAAACATTTTCTCCTGAAAAAGTGACCCTTCTAGATTATGAACCTCACCCGACATTAAAGGCAGAGCTCGTAGTAGCAGGCGGATATTACGAAGGTAAGAAGAAAAAATGATTTCGATTATTGCCGCAATGGACGAAAAGAGAGGAATCGGAAAGGGGAATGATCTCCTTTTTAAAATTCCTGAGGATTTTGAAAGGATGAAGAAGCTCACGATGGGGCATCCTCTTGTGATGGGCAGAAAAACTTTTGAATCGCTTGGCCGAAAGTTGCCGGGAAGATCCCACATTGTTATAACGCACGATCCGTCCTCGCTTGAGGGTTTGCCTTTTTCTCCGGACAAAACAGTAAGTTCCCTCGAAGAAGGTTTGGAAAAAGCAAAATCCAAAGATGGGAGCGACGAGATTTTTATTTTCGGAGGGGGGCAGATTTTTCAGGAAGCGATCGAGAAAGGCTTGGTGGACAGACTTTATCTTACTATAGTCCAAGGTGACTTCGGAGCGGATACTTTTTTCCCGGATTACTCGATGTTTGCAAAAGTTATAAGTGAAACAAAAGGGCAAGCAGAAAAATATAAATATACTTTTCTTGACCTCGAAAAAAGCTAGGCAGCTATCGGTAGGACTCTTTCTATAACAGGTAATTGCCTTCTATTCCAGTCCCTTTTAGCCTCTGGTAATGAGCCGTGCTCTGCAAGTCTTGTCGGGCTGTACTTTATTCTATTTGTTGCAATTTTCCCATCTATTACCTGTCCGGGGCCGATTCCAAGCCTTTCTAAAGCTACGAACCCTGATTTTATAGCGCCGCCAATAGTCATAACAATATCATTTCTGCGAGAAGGATCTATTCGGCCATCGCTTTGCCCATATGCCGAAAGTCTATCTACCATTCTTTGTCCCTTCAATAAATAGAGGCTGACCCTAGATTGCAGACCGCCCCTCACTCGATCATCTTGATTTAAAGCTCTGTCCAAAACTTCGATAACTCTCCTATCCTCTCTTTGTAAAACAGAGCGCACGATGCCCACACTCGCTATTATTCCATCACCAATCTCTTCTCTTAGGTGATGCATCGTACTCGCATCAGCCAAGTCCTCTCTGCCTTCGAGAACATTAATCCAAATATCTCTTGCTTCTCTCAACTCCTCAGAAAACTGAGCAGTGGTCTCTGAGTATGGCCTTCCTTCGGTCCAAACACTGTTTTCCCATTCAAAAATCCTCCTCAGGTGCTCCGATGTGAGATCTGTTCTTAGAACAATAGGGGGATCGGGGAAAACTCTCGTGAATCCCAAAGTATCACGAAGAGTATTTTGAGCGGGCCTTAAAGATTCCCTTCGCGGGAGTCTTTGTAGAGCTTGAGTAATTGTTTCCGGCCCTCGCCCCATCTAAATTTAGTTTAGCAAATCATTCTCCAAGGCTGTCAAGGGGAAATTTACAGTCTTGCAAAGCAAAAGATCTTCGAATATACTCACAAAAGCAATCATGAAAAACTTTAAAAGAGTCGATCCGGAGGTTTATGAACTTGTAAAAAAAGAAGAGAAGAGACAAGAAGATGTCTTGGAGATGATTGCCTCCGAGAACTACACATCAAAAGCCGTAATTGAGGCATTAGGAACAGTTCTTACTAACAAATATTCGGAAGGATATGCGAAAAAAAGGTATTATCAGGGAAATAGAGTAGTAGATGATGTCGAGCTAATCGCTGTTGATCGAGCAAAAAAATTATTCGATGTTCCTCACGCCAATGTCCAGCCCTATTCAGGATCTCCCGCAAATTCCGCCGTAGAATTTGCAATTCTAGAACCACTTAAGGACAAAATAATGGGACTCTCTTTAGCCTTTGGAGGGCACTTAACGCATGGTTCTCCAGTCTCTTTTTCCGGGAAATACTTCAAGGTTGTTCCGTACTTTCTAAATAATAAAGGAGTTTTGGATTACGATGAAATAGAAAAAGTAGCCTTAAAAGAGAAGCCAAAGCTTATAATATGCGGATATACTGCGTACTCGAGGACTATAGATTTTAAGAAATTTGGGGCGATTGCAGACAAAGTCGGGGCGTATCTGTTGGCAGATATTTCACATATTGCAGGTTTGGTCGTCGGAGGCGCACATCCTTCTCCTGCGAATGACGTTCACGTTATCATGACGACGACGCACAAGACATTAAGGGGCCCAAGAGGGGCTATTATAATGGTTACGGAAAAAGGACTAAAAAAAGACCCGGAGTTGGGAGATAAAATTGATAAAGCGGTATTCCCGGGGTTGCAGGGAGGGCCTCATGATAATCAAACAGCAGCCATTGCTGTCGCTCTTCTCGAAGCATCCCACCCATCGTTTAAAAAATACGCCTCGCAAATCGTAGCCAATGCAAAAACCCTTGCTGAAGAACTTAAGAAAAGAGGTTTTGAAATCGTAAGCGGAGGGACAGACAATCATCTTATTGTTTTAGATTTACAAAATAAAAAAGTAAATGGCGCTGTGGCTGCACTGGCCTTGGAGGTAGCAGGGATTGTTCTTAACAAGAACACTGTGCCAAATGATAAAATGCCGCCTTTTTATCCTTCAGGGTTAAGGCTGGGAACGCCTGCAATTACAACACGCGGAATGAAGGAGAAAGAAATGAAAATGGTCGCAGGCTGGATTGAAAGAGCGGTTGCGGAAGTTTCGGGTTTGAAATTCCCGCAGGATAATAATGGATTCGACAAGCTCACCATAAAGGAGCAAAGAAAAGTAGCTTGGTCTAAGCTTAAAAAAGATCTCTGGAGCAATAAAAATCTCCTAAAAACCGCATCGGAAGTGCGTTCCCTCTGTCAGAAGTTTCCTGTAACATTTTGAGAATATGCTGAGAGAGTTTGGAATTAGAATTGGTGTCTTGCCGCGCGGACCAGATAAAGCGCTTGCTAAGCCCGAGCCACTTGTGGAAGCTGAGCCTGTCCTTCCGCCCTCGGAAAATAGATTCTCATCCTTCGTCGCTTCAAATTCACAAAGATTCACATCTTATAACGATTTGGCCGACAAATACAGAGAAACAGAGGCTGAGTGGAGATCAAAATTTGCTCCGATGCTGGAGGAGGGCGTGCGACTTCAGGAATCTGTCCCTTACGTAACGGATAAAGCTTTATCTCGTTTTAAAAGAGACATTCACCGCTCGGTGTTTGGCACGGGAGCCTCTCCAATTAGGTTTGCCCGAAGTGAAGTTGACTTAGGTAACGGGTTACATATTAGTAATCCCAAAATTGAAGCAAACGCAAATGAGTGGCGCAAGGACGTCGGGAGATTTGCACAAGAATATCATCAAGCTACAGCACCCATATCCTCTGATATGAATAGGGTAAAAGTAGAAGTCTCCCAGGAGATTGAGGAACATTTGATCTCAGACTATCGGGCAATTGTAGATATGGTAGAGTTTCTATCTGCCCCCCAGTATTGGGCTGAGAGAGACCAAATTGCAGCCGTTTTTCGAGAGATCGTTAAAGCTGAGAGCTCAAGATCCACGAGAGAGTCCCCCTTACTTACTCGTGTCAAACTGGAATGGCAGGCTAGAGCAAGGAAAGGTGTTGATGTTTCGATACTTGAAAGATTCCTGATTGATCTGCCTGCATCAAAAATAGCTACTAACATTACTGCCTGGATGAAATACGGTGCTATAGGAGCACAGCTTTTGAGAGATGAGGCGCAGGGAAGTAAAGTGGAGGAGCCAAATCTAAGCGAGATAGAAGGGATGGCAAGATTAATTCCGTTTGGATACTGGCCATCGGAGTTGAAAAATGCTTACGCTAATTTCGTAGCTAAAGATGCAGGTTCTCTTGTCGATAGAATTAGGACTCTTATGCAAAGGCATTTTCCGACGATCACTCCTGGAGACACGAATGGACGTTTGCCCACACCTGAAGATTACTCAGATAATGATAGAAAGAAAAGAAGCGGCCACTCTCGCGGTGGTGCCGCTGTTCCGCCGGAATCCACACCAAGCGGGGATCACCCCGAAGCTGTAGAAAGGGCAGGACGTTTTAAACTAGGAATAGTTAAGAAATTCATAGCGCCTCTGCATGCTAAAGACAGAAGAAGATGGAGACCGATAGACCCTTTGCAGGTAGAGTTAGTTAAGGAAGATGAAGCCAGTATGGCTCAGGCTATCGAAAGACTTTCGGGAAATGCTACGTCCCCTCAGATGAAAAGAGATTTTGCAGAGCTGATACAGCTTTTACTTGACAATCCCTATAGGCGAGGAACCAAAAAGATGGAAGATAGAGAATTTGAGAAAGGCATGCCATGGAGAAGTCTTAATCCCGATGATGTGGAAGGAATCAAATTTGAAGACCATGAAACCAGAAGATACCGAGTTATCTTTATCATTGCCCATGAATATGTAGGTATTAAAGCAATAGTTCATCACAATGTATATGATAGGTTGACAAAAGGCAGGGCCAGAAAAAATCTATAGATTGAATACCTAATCTGGTTCTGCTATAATTCCTCAATCACTCACATTCGAGATTGTCTCTGTTCTAAATAGAATAAATTCGAATGGCGGTTAACCCTCCTACGCCAAAGGCTACGGAAGGGCGAAGGGACAAATTATGAAACAAGTAACACTTGAAGAACTTTTAGAGGCAGGTTGCCATTTCGGCCACCAGGTAACACGCTCAAACCCCCGAGCACGGGATTTCATTTTTGAAGCCAGAGAAGGAATCCACATAATTGATCTTGCCAAGACAAAAGAAGGGCTTGATCAGGCCGGAGAATTTGTAAAAGCTGTCGCGCAGAAAGAAGACAGCGTAATGGTAGTAGTAGGTACAAAAAGACAAGCACACGGAATAATTGAAGAAGAAGCTAAGAAAGCTAAGGGTGAGATAGGAGATCCTCTGAAAGACGGAATTTTTTACGTCACAAATCGCTGGATCGGCGGACTCTTTACAAATTTCTCTGAAGTTTCAAAAAACTTCAAAAAACTAATCGATCTTACAGAAAAATTAAAAAACCCGGAAGAAAGAGCCAAATATACAAAAAAGGAAGTTGGCCTTTGGGATAAAGAGCGCCAAAAACTTGAAAGTTTATATGGGGGAGTCTATCAGCTTAAAAAAGAGCCCGAGCTTCTTTTTGTTGTCGATTCACACCTTGAGGACCTGGCCGTAAGAGAGGCACAAAAAGTCAGCGTCCCAACCGTAGCAATGGTGGACACAAACGCAGATCCTCATATCGTAGATTATCCGATTCCGGCAAATGATGACGCAGTGGGAAGCATTCAGTATATCGTAGAGTATATAATGGAGGCATGGGTAGAGGGCAAGAAATCCGCAAAAAAGGTTCAAAGTGATAAAGTAAAAGAAGAAGAGAAGGCTTTGGAAAAAGAAAAAAAGCCAAAGACTATAGTAAAAACAAAAACGCCAAAAAAGGGTAAAAAAGATGTCAAAAGTAAACCTAGAAAAACTAAAAAAACTTCGTAACGATACGCAGGCTTCTGTAGCTGACGTGAGACACGCCCTTGAAGAGTCAGAAGGCGATTATGATAAGGCTCTCTCATGGCTTAAAAAAAGAGGAGCGCAGATCGCTGAGAAAAAAGCACAGCGCGAAGTAGGACAGGGACTTATAGAATCCTACATCCATCAAAATGGAAAGGTGGGAGCTCTTGTGGTAATTCTTTGCGAAACAGATTTTGTGGCTAGAACAGACGAATTTAAAAATCTCGCTCACGAAGTAGCTATGCAAGTAGCTGCCATGAGTCCCAAAGACGTCTCTACCCTCCTTAGTCAGGAATACATAAGAGACGGATCAATAACCATTGAAGGCTTAATAAAGCAGACTATTGGCAAATTGGGAGAAAATATTGTGGTTCGCGAATTTAAAAGATTTGAGCTATAATCTGATCTAAGATGGATCCCAATACACTAAGTGCAAGCAGGCAGAAAATGGACAAGGCTCTCGAAGTTCTCCGATCCGACCTCTCCACAATAAGAACAGGCAGGGCAGCGCCGTCTCTAGTCGAAAACGTAGTAATTTCAGCGTACGGCGGTTCGGCAAGATTAAAAGTTCTTGAGCTCGCTACGATCGCAGCGCAGGATCCCCAGACCTTAACAATCACTCCTTTTGATGGATCGGTAATTGAGGAAATAAGAAAGGGAATAATGGAAGCAAGTCTCGGGCTCAACCCTGTGGTAGACGGACAGTTGATAAGGATTTCTATTCCGCCGCTTTCTCAGGAAAGGCGTGAAGAGCTGATTCACTTAATGCATCAAAAATTGGAGAACGGAAAAATTATGATTAGACAAACAAGGCACGAAGCAATGAGTGAAGTTAAAAAGGAAGATTTATCAGAAGATGAAACGAGTCGGCTTGAAAAAGAAATTCAGAACATGACGGATAAACACATTGAAGAAATTGATCAGCTGGGAAAGAATAAAGAAGAAGAGCTCCTCCAGATCTAAATCCGCAATTTCTAAGTACTAATTTGAGTTAATTAGATCAATTAGAAATTTTCTGATATACTTTTAGTTCGAATATGCTGATTACAATACTAGCTTTCTTTCTGATACTTTCCATTTTGGTCCTGGTCCATGAGCTGGGACATTTTTTTGTTGCAAAAATGTTTAATATAAAAGTTGAGGAATTTGGATTTGGATTTCCGCCAAGGGTTTGGTCTAAGAAAATAGGTGAGACGCTTTACTCGTTTAATCTTCTGCCAATCGGCGGATTTGTAAAGCTTTACGGAGAGGATGAGGCCGGAGGAGGCAAGCTTAGCTTGCCAGTAGAAAGTAGTAAGTATAAAGTATCAAGCAAAAAAGAAATACTTAATACGAAATACTTAATACAAAATACTGATTTGGATCGAGCATTTTTTGCAAAGCCCATATGGCAAAGGATACTTGTAGTTGTCGCAGGAGTATTTATGAACTTTTTGCTCGCAGTTACTTTAATTTCTTTTCTTTTCGCAAGCTATGGAGCGCCGGTTCCCGGAGGAGACGTAGTGATAAGTGAGGTTTCAAAAAACTCACCTGCAGAAAAAGCAGGACTAAGCAGGGGAGATGCGGTTCTTGAGATTGACGGAGTAAAAATAGTGTCGAGTAAGGATCTTATATCAATTACCAAAGAAAAGCTCGGTGAGCCGATAACGCTTAAAATAAAAGATCAAAATTCAAATCTCAAATCTGTAACAATTACCCCAAGAAAAAAGTATCCTCCCGATCAGGGGCCTATGGGAGTAGCCATTGGACAGAAAATGGTAATAAAAAAATATCCCTGGCATGAGGCGCCTATTGTGGGAACAAAAGAGGCAATTAAAACTTCAGTCTTAATTCTGTCTGGGCTTGGAGCGGTGGTAAGCCAGATCGCGACGACCGGATCTGTTCCCCAGGGAGTAGCAGGTCCAATAGGTATAGCGCAATTGACAGGGGAATTCGTTGACAGCGGGTTTTATGCTTTGCTTTCATTCCTGGCGCTTCTTTCTTTGAATCTCGCAATTCTTAACGTCCTGCCAATCCCTGCGCTCGACGGAGGAAGGCTATTTTTTATTCTGATCGAAGCAGTAACCAGGCGCCGTGTGCATCCCAGATTTGAGGCTTATTCCCATGCCATAGGAATAGCAGTGCTTCTTGCCTTAATAGCGCTTATTACCCTTCATGATTTGGGAAGAATAATCTCAGGTCAGCCAATAATTCCCATAGAATAAAGTGAAGAAAATCCCACAAGACGAGCTTAAGAGGAAATTAACACCCGAAGCCTTTCATATTACACAGGAAAAGGGGACTGAGGCACCCTTTACAGGAGAGTACGTCTATACAAAAGACGACGGAATGTATAGATGTATTGTCTGCGGGAATCCTCTGTTTGATTCTTCCACCAAGTTTGAATCAGGGTCCGGGTGGCCAAGCTTTTATGACATCGCAACAAAAGGAAACGTAATCTTAGAAGAGGATAAAAGTCTAGGAATGAATAGGACTGAGGCTACTTGTGCTAATTGTGGAGCACATTTAGGGCATGTTTTTAACGACGGACCGAAGGAAAAAACAGGGCTTCGCTATTGCATTAACTCCTGCGCGCTGGATTTTCAAAAAGGATAAATAATAATTCTGACTACCGATTAGAGGGTCTAAATTTAACAAGTGGGGTCATTAAGCCTTGACGGAATAGGATCTGTATATTGGACTAGTTTGGCCTTAGGCGGTGGTGGAGGAGAAAGTTTAAGAACTCTTTTCCAAAATTCTCCGTGCTTTTCTCCATAATCGACTTCAACAGTCACCATACCGCGAGGAGCTTTTTGGAAAGGATCCGTTATCTCACTGTTTGGAATTCTTTTAAACGATACTCCAATCGCTTTTGCCGCTTTTCTAAAAATTTGAGCTCTTTCTTTGGGAACAGGCCCCTTCAAAAGCGGGTGGATAAGGGGGGTGGGAAGAGCTTCTTTTCCTTTCATGAGAAAAATATTATAGAGGAATTAAAAATATTGAGCAAATTGTCTATTTTTATAGTCCGAATGCCTCTTCAGCATTTATGTAGGCTTCTTCTTTACTTATTTGGTCTTCAACTGGGTGAGCCCTGTTTGAATAGAACGCAATGCTTGGAGATGACCACCCGTCTGTTTCTCGTCTTGCGATAAGCCTCGCCATTCTCATATCGCTACCGTTATCAAATTGAAGTTGGACAGAAACATCAACCCGTCCGTCTCTCTGGGTAATATCAAAAATTTTTCTTACACCTTTAGGAGAAAGGTCACGTCTGTCAATACGGCTCGTGATAAGGCCATTTTTATCACATGGAAGCAGAAGCGAGGGGGGAATAAATCGATCGGCAAAAACTTGCACAAATTCCTTTAATCTCTTATCTACGTACGGTGGGGTAGTTTCTGCCGCGCGTCTTTCTACGGTCGGTCCTGCCATTTCTAATCCGATTATACAGTTTGAGATTAGCTTGTCAAGAAAGGATTTTATTTGAGGATTTTTTTGAGCGCTACGAGATAAGATGCTTCTTTAAGGTTGGTTTTTTTACTTTTGGCAGTATTCCAAACGCTTTCAAATGCTTTGACCATTAGCTTTTCCAGTCTTTTTAAAACAACGTCTTTTTTGTAAGTTTTATTTTGAATATTTTGCTCCCATTCGATAAAACTTGCGGCAACTCCTCCTGAGTTCGCCAAAATATCAGGAACGATTACAACGCCTTTTTCGCTTAAGTAATGGTGAGCTTTTGGGGTAACAGGGCCGTTTGCCATTTCAACAATAACTTTTGCTTTTATATTTTGCATATTGTTTTCATTAATAACATCTTCTAAAGCAGCAGGGATTAAGATATCAACGGGAAGCATTAAAAGCTCCTCGTTCGTAATTAATTGGCCTCCTCTTGTGTCGCAAACTCCGCCTGCGCAGTAGCAACCGTTTAAACTCCCTTTTTCCATTTTGCATTCATATACGAGGGGAATATCTAGGGGTATAAAGGTCTTCTTGCTGTCTCTTTTTATGATTCCGCCTTTTGAATCAGATACCGCAACAACTTTAAATCCGGCTTTGGAGGCTAAGTCTGCAAAATAATAACCCACATTGCCAAAGCCCATAACAGCGAGTGTTGTATTTTTGGGATCCAAATTTAATTTTTTTGCCAATTCTTTTAAGACAACTACTCCGCCAAAGCCAGTTGCTTCTGTTCTTCCGCTCAATCCGTTTTTGCCCTTTCCGGTAAAGGTCGCATAAAGCTCGTTAAGAGACTTTTTAATACCGTCTTTTCTGGCGAGTTTTATATATTCATCAATCATCCAGTCAATAATCTTGGGATTTGTATTAACATCAGGAGCAGGGACATCTTTCTGGGGCCCCAAAATATCATAAACGCGTCTTACATATTCTCTGGAAATTTCTTCCAGCTGTTTTTCACTTAATGCTTTGGGATCAAGGGAAATTCCTCCTTTTGCGCCACCAAAAGGAACGCCTACTACTGCTGTTTTTAAACTCATCCATAAGGAAAGTCCCATTACTTCGTCCTCGTTAACTTTTGGATGAAATCGCAGCCCCCCTTTGTAGGGACCCAAAATATTACTATGCTGGCTTCTGTAGCCTCTAAAAGTTACGGTTTCACTGCCGAGTTTAATTGGGATTTTCACCTCAACAATTCTATCCGGTTCCAGAAATTCTTCTAATGCATTTTGGGAAAGATTGTATTTCTTTCCAATTTCTAAAATCTCTTCTCTTGATTTTTGATAAACACTCTGCTGATCCATAAAACAAAATAAAGTATACAACGCCTAATTTAAAAATGCTACACTTATCTGCAAGGACTTGAAGAAAATGGATAGCATAAACTTTGATGATTTTAATCCAGCCTTTGCTAAACCTGCCCGTCCGGCAGGCGGGGCTTCGGCGGATTTCAGACTATTATGAATATTGACTTAGAGGACTTCAAGAAAGTGAAAATAAAAATCGGAAAAATAACTTTGGTGGAAAAAGTTCCCGACGCCGATAAGCTCCTTAGGCTTGAAGTGGACTTCGGCAGCGAGACACGTCAGGTGGTTTCTGGAATTGCCGAGAGCTACTCCCCGGAAGAATTGATAGGCCGTGAATTTCCTTTCGTAGTAAATTTAGAAACACGAAGCTTTCGGGGAATTGAAAGCCAGGGAATGATATTGGCAATTGATGCGAAAGAGAAAACGATTTTAATCGCTCCACTTGAGGAGGTAGAACCCGGAGCGGAAGTCATTTAAAATATGGGACGAAGAACGGCAAGGAAATTGATTATGCTATACTCGAATTTATGACCCATTCGACTAATGCTCAGGGTCATACTGAGTGAAATTGAACGTATGAAGTATTCGAAGCTTTTTCCAAAAAGTCAGAAAATAGAATTCAAGGAAGATCTTTCTGTCAACGCGAAATATTTGGTTAAAGGAGGCTTCATGAATCAGCTCATGGCTGGCAGCTGGACTCTTTTACCCTTGGGTTTTGTTGTCGTAGAGAAAATAAAAAATATAGTCAGAGAAGAGCTTAATAAAACAGGCGCGCAGGAACTCCTTATGCCACTTCTTCACCCTCGAGAAATTTGGGACACGACGGGAAGATGGTCAGACCCCGAGGTGCAAAAAATAATGTACCAATTTAAAGACATACATGACAAAGAGTACGGACTTTCTTTTACCCATGAAGAAATTGTGATGAATTTGCTTGGGAAATTCGTGCAATCCTACAGAGACCTTCCCGTGATGGTTTACCATTTTTCGACAAAATTCCGAAACGAGCCGAGGGCGAAATCAGGAATCTTAAGAGCCAGAGAATTTATGATGAAGGACTTATACAGTGCTCACGTGTCAGAGGAGGATATGTATGAATATTATAATTTGGTTAAAGAAGTTTATGTAAAAATCTTTGAGAGAATAGGTCTTTCTGTCATTGTTACAGAGGCAAGCGGAGGAGTTTTTACAAAAAACGTGACCCACGAATTCCAGGTTTTGTCGGATTCTGGGGAAGACGAGATAATTTATTGTCCCGAAGGGGACTTTTCTCAAAATGTCGAGATCGCGAAAGTAAAAGAAGGAAAACAGTGTGATTTAGGTCATGGGCCACTGAAAAGAGCAAAAGTTATTGAGGTCGGAAATATTTTTCCTCTGGGAACTAAATATTCAAAGGATCAAAAAGTTTTTTACACCGATAAAGATGGATCGCAAAAGGAAATTTGGTTTGCAAGCTACGGAATTGGCCCGACCAGAGTTATGGGTGCACTCGTCGAAGTTCACCACGATGATAAGGGAATAATCTGGCCCAAAACAGTAGCGCCTTTCCAGGCTCATCTGTTAGTAGTTAGTAGTCAGAAGTCAGTAGTCAGAACCGCAGACGATATTTATACCAAACTTGAGGCTTCCGGAGTAGAAGTTCTCTACGACGATAGAGACGTATCGGCAGGAGAAAAATTTGCTACGGCAGATCTTTTAGGAATTCCACACAGGCTCGTGATGTCAGAAAAAACAGGTGATAAAATTGAATTTAAGAAAAGAAACGAAGATAAAACAGAGCTCTTGCAGTTTGACGAATTAATAAAAAGACTTAAGGAAGAAACGGAAGGCTGACTCCTAAGACTTTTGTCCACACTAAGGTATAAGCTACAAAGAAAACTGAAGCCAAAAGAGCCCATAAAATTGTCGGAACTCCTTTCTTGCCCGCCTTCATAGTGCCTGCTTTGTAAGCTTGAGATGCTGATGGTATATTTCCGGATTGAAATGATGCATGAGTAGCTGTAATTGTTGGTGATGGCGGAATTGGAGGCAGTGGAGAAAGAGGAGAAGCGACGACCGGCGGTTGGACAATGGGAGGAGTGGAAGAAGGCGCAGCTTGTGCGGATTGCATCGGCGCAGCAGATTGAGAAATGGGAGGAGTTACGGTAGTTCTCATAACTCGCTCATATGCTTCTTTGAGCTTCGGGTCAAGCTGCCCGACTTTGTTGGGATCCATACCATATTATAGTGCTTTCCAGTTGTCTGTTGTCAAGAAGCTTTAGTCTTTTTTTTAATCAAGAAAAGGTTTATACTTAACAGACGAAACTTTAACAAATTAGGCTCAAAATTTATGAAAATTATTGTTACACACAATGCTCCGGATTTAGATGCTATAACATCTGTCTGGCTTATTAAGAGATTTTTGCCGGGTTGGGAAGACGCACAACTCCAATTCGTACCGGCC
>Ga0209727_1000783_pt1 | contig 31712 bp, 30 predicted proteins | sample RifGroC1_FD_183995 | JGI IMG/M metagenome (GOLD analysis project Ga0209727, IMG submission 183995) | Groundwater microbial communities from Rifle, Colorado, USA - Groundwater C1 (SPAdes) (version 2) | ecosystem: Environmental > Aquatic > Deep subsurface > Groundwater | place: Rifle, Colorado...
ACATTAAAGAAAATTTAAAAGTTTCTTCGGCAACAATTGCAACAATTGAGAAATTAATGGAAAAATCAGGCTTTGTCCTTGCTCTTAAAAAAATTGAGGCTGAAGAATGGGCCAATGTTTGGGCGGAGAAGATTAGAAGAATAGTTAAATAGCTAGCTTCGGGTTATACTACACTCATGAACAAGAAATTCTACATAACTGCTGCTATTCCTTATGTCAACGCCAGAACATAACTTGACTTTGTTTAGCCTTCGTTGGACAATTAATTGTGACTGCAAAAAGAAAAGATATAACAAGAGATTTACTCCAGGAACTATATATTCACAAAAATCTAAGTGTTTACAAAATGGCCCCGATCCTACATTGTCATCCTGCAACTCTTAGTAAAAAACTTCACAAATATCACATATCGATTAAGCACCCTGTAAAAAAAATCAACTTAGCTAAAAATGAGCTTAAAGAACTTTATTTCACAAAAAAATTATCAACATATAAGATTGCAAAACTATTAAATTGCAGTGTAAAAACAATTTCTAACAAAATGAGGAAGTACAATTTTAAGGGCAGACCAGTTAGCAAGCCACCGATCGACGAGGAGATATTGCTAAATGAATACTCAAACAAGCGTTTATCTTTAAAAGAAATTGGAATTCGGCATAACTTGACGGCTTCTGGGGTTTTAAAAAGAATGAGAAAATTTAACATTCCAACGCGCGATAGTTGGGAAACAAATACTGGTATAAAGATTCCATTCAAAGGAACCCTCGAGGAAAAAGCTTATATGACAGGATTCCGCCTCGGCGATCTTGGAGTCAGACAATCAAGTAAAAAAACCAAAATGATTACAGTTGGCTCTAACACAACTAAAAATGAGCAGGTGGTTTTAATTAAAAATCTTTTTAAAAAATATTCGAAAGTTTGGGTTAGTAAACCAAACTTGATCGGGGTTATAAACATCTCTACAATTCTTCACCCCTCTTTTTCTTTTTTATTGCCCAAAAATGACAATATTGAAAAATGGATCAGGGCCAACGACAAGACCATGCGAGCATTCACGGCAGGTTATATAGATGCCGAAGGAAGCTTTGGTATATACAATAAAAGAGCAAAATTTAGATTGGGCTCTTATGACAAAAATATCCTCAAACAAATATCAGTCTGGCTTAAGAATCACAGAATGAAAACAATTTTTGTGTTAGAAAGAAAGAAAAAACTGGGTCAAAATAAAGACTTTTGGAGAATAACGATTAATGATGCAAAATCTCTTTTAATTCTTCATGAACTGATATTTCCATATATGAAACATAAAAAGAGAAAGATGGACTTAAAGGCCGCCAAACAAAATGTAGTTTCAAGGCTACGAAGTGGTACAATTCGTATATGACTGGAAAATTTTATATAACTTGTGCAATCCCATACGTAAATTCGCGTCCACATGTGGGGCATGCACTAGAATTCGTGCAAGGAGATGCGATTGCAAGGTATCATAAGCTTTTGGGCGAGGATGTTTTAACTCTTTCCGGGGGAGATGAGAATGCGGTCAAAAACGTTCAGGCGGCCGAAGCTGCAGGAGTTCCTATTCAAGAATTTGTGGATAAAAACAACGAGCTTTTCCTCAATCTTACAAAAAAACTGAATTGTCAATTTGATGTTTGGCAAAAAGGAAGTGACAAAACTCATCATTTCCCCTCAAGCCAAAAGCTTTGGGAACTCTGTAACAAAAACGGAGATATTTATAAGAAAAAATACGAAGGACTCTATTGTGTCGGCTGTGAACAGTTCTATTCTCCTGATGAACTAGATGAAAACGGCGAATGCCGTGAACATCCTGGCAAGAAATTAGATAAGGTCTCCGAAGAAAATTATTTTTTTAAGTTATCAAAATACCAAAACCAGCTAATCAAGTTAATTAAATCCGACGAACTAAAAATTGTTCCCCAGGAGAGAAAAAATGAAGTTCTGTCTTTTTTAAAAGACCCGCTTCAGGATATTAGTATTTCCAGAACCAATGAACGAGCTAAAAACTGGGGCGTTCCGGTTCCGAACGATTCAAATCAGAGAATTTATGTCTGGTTTGACGCTCTCAATATTTATCAGTCCGGGATTGGCTTTGGTTGGGATGAGAAAGAGTATAAAAAATGGTGGCCAACTGACTTGCATGTTATTGGCAAAGGAATAATCAGATTTCATGCGGTTTACTGGCCGGCGTTTTTACTTTCAGCAAAATTGCCCTTACCGAAGTCTCTTTTCATTCATGGCTACTTCACTGTTAACGGACAGAAGATGTCCAAAACCATAGGAAATGTCATTGATCCAGTCGAATTAACCAAAAAATATGGAGTGGATTCTCTCCGCTATTACTTACTTGCAAAATTTAATCCATTTACAGATGGCGATTTTTCTGAAGATAGATTGAAGGAAGTTTACAATGCCGATCTTGCAAACGGTCTGGGGAATTTAGTTTCAAGGGTTGCAAAGTTATGTGAAACTTCGGGTTTTGGATTTTTGAAAAATCCATTACTATTTTATGAGGAAACAGAAAAAAATTTGAAAGAATATCGGTTTGATAACGCCTTAAAATTTCTTTGGGAAGTAGTTGGTAAAACAGATAATCTGATAGATAAAGAAAAACCCTGGAAATTAAAAGACAAAAAACTTAAGGAAGTTTTAAAGGATTTGGTCCAAAATGTACGATTAATCGCCCACAACCTGAAACCTTTCTTGCCGGAAACGGCTGATGCGATTGAAAAACAATTTGCAGGGCCTAAAATAAAGGTTAAGGCGCCCTTGTTCCCTCGCCTCCGCTAAAAGCTACGGCGAAGCAAGCCCATTTTATGAAAAGTTTTATAGAAAAGAACGAAAGGATAATATTGCGGTTGTTGGAAATCCTGCCGGGCCTTGTCTCTTGGAACTTAATTCTTTTTCCTTATTGGGGAATTCTTGTTTTTCCAAATGTCGTTGCCTACTTTATTCTCTTTTTCAATATTTATTGGTTTTACCAATCTTTCCTTATAGCAATAACCGCGACAATCGCTCACTTTAAGATACAAGCCTCTATGCAATACAACTGGCTTGCGGATTTAAAGAGTTTTCCTGATTGGAAAAAAGTTCACCACGTAGTTATTGTTCCCACTTATAAAGAACCGCTTTATATCCTCGAAAGAACCCTTAACTCTCTGGCAAAACAGGATTTGCCCACCAGTCAAATAAGCGTCGTTTTGGCAATGGAAAAAAGAGAACCGGAAGAAGACAGGCTTACAAAAGTTGCCGCTTTGACCGAAAAATTCAAAGGTATATTTGGGAACTTCTTCATCACGGTTCATGAGCTTACCCCCGAAGAAACAATTGGTAAGCATTCTAATCAACGTTTTGCGGCAAAATGGGTTAAGGGAGAGTTAGTTAATGAAAGAAAAATGGATATCAACTACTTAACCGTCACAAGCTGCGACTCCGATCATACATTCCACCCCAAACATTTTTCCTCTTTGACTTTTAAATTTCTAGATAATCCCCAAAGACACAAAATGTTCTGGCAACCGGCCGTTCTTTTTTACAATAATATTTGGGAACTTCCGGCAATAACCAGGGTGCAAAATACTTTTATGTCTATCTGGAGTCTTTCTCAACTTCCGCGGCGCGATAGGTTAATTAACGCACAAAATTATTCACTTTCTTTTAAATTACTGGATGAAGTCGGATATTGGGAACCCGACAAAATCCCCGAAGATTGGGGAATCTTTTTCAAGGCCTATTATAAAAAGGGCGGGGGCGTGGAAGTTGAACCTATCTATCTTCCCTTATATGCAGACGCGGCGCTTGCCGCCACTTTCTTGGGAACATTGAAAAATCAGTACGAACAGATCAAGCGCTGGGCCTGGGGCGTATCGGACGACCCGTGGATTATTAAAAACTACTTTCTAACTTCCGGCGTTCCCTTTTGGGATAAGACAGTAAGATTAATCCATGTTCTGCAGGCGCACTTTTTGTGGCCGGTAAACTGGTTCATAATAACCATCGGTCTTTCCTTGCCGGTTCTTCTTAACCCGGCCTTCGGAAGAACCGCTTTGGGTTATACCGTCCCAAAGCTTTCGTCCTTTGTTTTAACTCTGGCCCTAATATTCTTGATAGTAATAATCATTTTTGACAATATCTATAAACCAAAAAGGCCCGAGAGTTTTCCTCTCTGGAGAGCGCTTCTAATTCCTTTTGAATTTGTCTTAATGCCAATTGCGGGCTTTTTCTTTTCAGCCCTTCCGGGATTGGACGCCCACACCCGCCTTATGCTGGGCAAATATATTGAGTACAGAGTGACGGAGAAGGTATAACCTCATCAAAATTTTTGCTACACTAAAACTATACTGCCATGAATCAGTTTACTGTCAGCTTGTGGGGCGATGAGGCGTTTTCCGCTATCCTCTCGATGAAATCCATCCCCGAGATAATATCAATTGCCAGCCGCGATACCCATCCGCCTTTTTTTAACCTCCTTGAGCACTTCTGGTTCATTTTCTTTGGAACCAGTGAAATTTCAATAAGAAGTCTGGTTTTTATTCTTTTTTTAATCTCTGTCTTTTTTGTTTACAAAATAGGGGAGTCACTTTGGGACAAAAAAACCGGAGTTTTGGCGGCTCTTTTGACGGCTTTAAATCCGTTCTTTTTTGCCTATGCTTTTGAAGGCCGGATGTATTCTCTCCTTGCGGCAACCATTGCCGCCTCAATGTATTTTTTCATCACTAAAAAGTGGGTTTTTTATGTTCTTGCCACAGCTTTGGCGCTTTATTCTCACCATTTTGCCTTCTTCGCGGTTTTTGTTCAGGGACTTTGGTTTCTCAAGGAATTCTTGGGGGGAAACAGAAAAACAGCTGTTTCTATTTTTAAAAGTTTTATCGCAATTGGAATTTTATACTCTCCCTGGCTGATTCCTCTTTATAATCAGACAAAAATGGTCGGCTCTGGTTTTTGGCTGGGAAAACCCACCTTAAAAGATTTTGGCCTTTTACTGCTTAAGTATCTTAATTTTAGCCTTGTTCTTCTTTTGGTTAGAGATTGGAGGAAAAAATTAGGGAAATCTATATTCATCCTGATGTGGTTTCTTGTTCCAATTCTGACCGTCTGGATACTTTCCCAAAAATTCCAGTCAATTTTTTCTGACAGATATCTTCTTTATACCATTCCTGCCGCAATGCTTCTGGCAGCTTCCCAAAGAACGATTATTACCAAAATATTTCTTTTTGTGGTTTTTGCTGTTTTTATCTCCGCCGATGCCTTTTATTTCACTCATCCTTTCAAACGGCCATTTAGGGATTTGGCAATTTACGTCAAGGAAACCAAAAAAGGAGACGACTATCTCATTAATTGGAATTCAACCAGCCACCATCTTTGGGAATCCAAATATTATGGAATTGGCTCGCCACTTTATATTCCCAAAGGAGTCAACCTACCATTCTTTGTCGGCACGGCGCTTATGACCAAAAACGATACAATCTCGTCCGTTCCGGCCAAAATAGACTCCAAAAAAACAAACCGCGTGGGTGTCATAACCAGTGGGCCCGTTGATGAGGTTAACGTCCCCGGATATACTAAAGGCGAGGTCCATCAATTTGGGGATTTAAAATTTATCTGGCTAAATAAATAATATGAAGCAAATACTGGCTAAGATTCACACACCCAATTGGCTCTGTTTTCTTCTTTTGGCAGTTTTAATCTTACGAATTCCTTCTTTTTTTGAACCATATTCCTATGGAGATGAGATGATTTATCTGACTATGGGTGAAGCGGTTCGGCAGGGAATACCACTATATAAGGCTGTGCACGACAATAAACCTCCCCTTCTCTATTTAACAGCAGCTTTGGGGGGAAATCTATTTTGGTTCAAGGCAACTCTTGCTTTTTGGAATCTGGCTACAATTATCCTTTTTTGGAAATTGGTAACCAGTTTATTCCCCAATAAAGACAAGCTGCATAAAATTGCCACCGCGATTTTCGCACTTGCCTCCACTTTGCCGCTTTTGGAGGGAAACATTGCAAATGCTGAAATGTTTATGATTGGCCCGACAATTTTAGCTTTTTTTATTCTTCTATCCAAAAATCTGAATTTCAAAAATATATTCTTTTCCGGGGTTCTTTTTTCCATAGCCTCTCTTTTTAAAATACCGGCAGCATTTGACGTTGGGGCAATTGTCGTCTTTTGGCTCATCCAATCAGAATTTAAAAAAGAAAAACTTGCGTACGTCTTAAAAAATACTCTTTATTTAACCCTCGGTTTTCTTGTCCCAATTGGCCTTTCGCTTCTTTGGTTCTGGACACACGGAGCTCTTGGACAATACCTGACAGCTGCCTTTTTGCAAAATATCGGCTACTTATCCAGTTTTAGGCCGCAGGATATCCAAAAACCGTTCTTTGTTAGAAATGCTCCGCTTCTTATACGAGCCTTGGTTGTTTTTGCAGGTTCCTTAATTTTGTATTTAAAACGCAAAAAATTATCCGCTAGTTTCATTTTCATCGTGCTTTGGCTTTTGTTCTCACTTTTTGGAGTAACTCTGTCAGAAAGACCGTATCCGCACTATCTACTACAATCTCTCGGCCCGATTTCTATGCTTTTTGCGATTTTGTTTACCAGTCAGAACCTTGAACAGGTACTTGCAATAATACCGCTAACCGTCGCATTTTTAGTTCCGGCATACTATAAATTTTATTACTACCCAACCGCAAGCTATTACCTAAGATTTGTCTCCTTCGCAACTGGTAGAATCGGAAAAGAAGAGTATTTCTCAAGATTTAACGGGGCCGTAAATAGAAATTATGAAATTTCAGACTTCATTACAAAATCAACCAAGAAGGACGATAAAATATTTGTTTGGGGAGACTCGCCCCCAATCTATGCCTTAGCCAGAAGGTTTCCCCCTATTAAATACACAGCCGAATATCACATTAATGACTTCTCCTCAAAATCCGAGACGGCCTTGGCATTAACCAAGGATAAACCCAAGATGATAGTTATCTTACCCAACACAGAAGAATTTATGGAACTTAATCTTCTCCTTTCCAGAAATTATCTTCTTATTAAGAAAATTGACGGTGCCGAAATCTGGCATCTAAGAAGCCTCTAGAGTAAAATGGGGCCATATGCCGCAAATTCCTTACAAAAATTATGTTGTAGCAGCTTCAGCGGTAAGTGTTCTCACAATTGCGGTTGTGATTTTGGTAAACGGCTTACTCCCCCCCCAAGTTCCGATTTTTTATGGACTTCCCGAAAGTGAAGAACAACTTGCACCGACCTTGGGTCTTGTTATTCCCGGAACTTTCGCTTTGGCAATCTGCGGCCTAAATGTCCTTGCTGCAATGTTTCTCACAGATGAATTCTTGAAAAAAACGCTGATTGCTTCTTCTTTAGTTGCCGCCTTTTTTGCAGCCGTCACAACGCTTAAAATCATATGGTTGATACACTGAAATTAGTTCTTACCCCGGCAATTTTATCTTTTATTGTTGCTTACTTCGCAACACCCTTGGTAATTAAGCTGGCAGAAAAAATAGGCATAATTGACGATCCGCGAAAAAAGACACATCCCAAAGTTATCCATACCTATCCGACCCCTCGGGGAGGGGGATTGGCAATATTTATTGCGGTTTTGGTATCTTCAATCTTTTTTTTACCATTAGACAAACATCTCGTTGGTATTATTTTAGGAGCAGCCCTTGTTGTCCTCATTGGAATTTTAGACGACAAATATAACTTAAATCCTTATTTAAGACTATTTGGGGGAGTTGTGGTTGCAGGCGTACCAATTATTGCCGGAATCGGAATTTCATTTATCACTCTGCCATTTTTTGGAACAATTGATTTGTCTCAGCCTCAAATAAGCATTAATTTTTTGGGGCACGCTAGAAGCATCTGGGTATTATCAGATTTATTTGCGCTTTTTTGGATCGTTTTTATGATGAATATGCTTAATATGGGTGCCAAGGGGGTGGACGGACAGCTTCCCGGAGTTGCGGCGATTGCAGCCATAACAATAGCAGCGCTTTCTTTAAGATTTTCAGCCGACATTACCCAATGGCCGGTAATAATACTTGCTGCAATAACTGCGGGGGCTAACTTGGGTTTTTTGCCCTGGAACATGTTTCCTCAAAAAATAATGCCGGGATATTCTGGCTCAACACTTGCGGGGTATCTTTTGGCAATTTTAGCTATTCTTTCAACCAGCAAAGTTGGAGCTTTGATGGTAGTTCTGGGTGTTCCTATGGTTGATACCGGATACACCATTGTGCGACGGATATTAAGCGGGAAATCTCCTGTCTGGGGAGATACTGGCCACCTGCACCACAGACTTCTCGCCCTTGGTTGGAGCAAAGGGAACGTTGCAGCTTTTTATTGGCTTATCACCGCTTTCTTGGGAATTCTGGCGGTTTATTTGAATAGGCCACTTAAGTTCTATACAATGGTCTCAGTCGCACTTATCTTGGGTGGTGCAATTTTATGGCTAACTTACCGGCCGAAATCAACAATCCGCAAAAAATAAATTTTTCGCTCCTTGCGACTTCTGTCGTAAAAGTAATCCGCCCCGTCCATTGGGTAAAAAACCTCGCAATCTTTGCTGCACTTTTTTTAACCGGCGATTTTGGAAATACAGTACTTTTTGCCAAAGTGTTTTGGGCATTTGTGGCCTTTAATTTTGCAGCTTCGGCGACCTATATAATAAACGATATTCTGGATGCAAAATTCGACCGCCTTCACCCGATTAAAAAAAATAGGCCAATTGCGTCCGGCAAACTTCCGGTATCTGTCGCAGTGGTTATTGCAGTTATTTTTTCTTTAACTGCTTTATATCTGGCCCTTAACTTAAATTATCTTTTCTTTTTGCTTTTATCCTCCTATCTCCTACTCCAATTAGCCTATAGTTTTGGACTTAAGAATTTGGCGGTTGTTGATATTCTTATTATCGCCACGGGTTTTATAATCCGAGTTTATTCGGGCGCCTTTGTCATCGATGCCCACCTTTCGGTTTGGTTTCTTCTTTGTGTAATATCTGTTGCTCTTTTTCTTGCTTCGGGCAAAAGGCGTGCTGAACTTAATATAATCTCAGAAACTCAAGGCATAACCAGGAAAAGTCTCTCACGCTATCAACGCGAGCTCCTGAATTCATATGTAACCATGTTTGGAAATGCAGCTTGGATGAGTTGGGCACTATATACATTTTTCGAATCTCCCAAGGCGGTTCTACCGGTTTGGCTATTTTTGGCGGAACTTTCGCGCGCAACAACAATCAACAAACTTCTGATGATAACTATTCCCGTGGTGATTTTTGGGATTATGCGATATGAAGCGCTTATCTTTGAAGACAGAAGCGAGGCTCCGGAAAAAGTTCTTCTGACAGATAACGGGCTAATTATTGCCGCCCTACTCTGGTCCGGGCTTGTTTATTTAATCCTATATAGCGGCATTTCGGCAATTTAAGGAGCAGGTTTGGGGGTCGGACTAGGACTTGGGGAAGGTGTGGCTGCAAGTGTTGTTTTCTCCACCTTTTTTGAATACTGATTTGAAACCCACCCCTGTTTTCCCTTCTGATATTCTATCTTAAACCAACCAGTGGCTTTATCATCTTCTATAAATGGAAACTCTTCACTCGGCTTTACTTGCGCAAGTTCGACTCCACCGCTTCCCGGCTCACTTCTTACTCTCAAGAATCCTGTCGGGGTTGATAAAATTTGGATAAAAGTCGCTTTTTCTTCTATTTCTATGGGCGCGGGGGTCGGAGATGGATTGGCGCCATCTGGAGCCAACTTAACAAAAAGCGTAAGCTTAAATCCCGCCAGCGCCTTTATTGAAATGCTTCTTGGGCCATATCCGGGCCTGGAAACTACAACCTGATGCTCCGTGGGATTTATTGAAGATACTTTAACCGGTGCAAAACCGCGGCTGACTCCGTCAACCGCAACTTGGGCGGAATCCGGAATCGAAATTACTGCCAAAGAGGCCTCTGACCCGCCCACTTTCTCAAAAGAAATAATCTCGCCTGAGGATTTCTCCTCTGTTTCGGCAAATTCTCTTTTGATTACCGTCTTTATTCCGGAACTTAGAACCACTTTGGTTTCATAAGGAGAAAGCGGAATATCTGCCGATTCAGGCACCAGCTTAACAGTTACTTCGCCGGGCTGACTTGTCCCCTCGTATGGCGTCCTTCCTACTTGGACATTATCAATAAAAACTGTTGCAGCCGGTGTGGTGGTAATTGATATGCCGGCCAGTTTAGGCTTGAAAAATCCGAGTAAAAATAGAGAAACTCCAACAAGAAGAATAATACCTCCGGTAATTGCCAAAACTATCGACAGCTTTCTCATGTAAGTGCCTAGTGTAACAAAAAAACGCAGCTTTTGACAACGGCTTTGTTTCCTAAGGCTAAATGAGATAAAATATAGGTACGACGCCGTAGACAAGTGGATCAAGTCGAGAGTCTGCAAAACTCTTATTCGTGGGTTCGAATCCCACCGGCGTCTCAGATATCTCCATTGACTTTCGTACTTTCTTCGGTTTACAATGATGGGTAATGCACAGAGACCCTCGTGGAGGACATAACCGCAAGCAAATAAATGAAAACTTCTTCAAATATTGGTCGCCACAAATGTCTTATGTTTTAGGCTTAATCTTTGCAGACGGCGCGATTGAGGACGTAAGAAAATCTTCAAGAACATGTTACTTGGCTATTACCAGCAAGGATAAATCTTTACTTGAAAAGATCAAAAAATCTCTCTCTTCTAGTCACAAATTATATATCCGAAAGCCGAGAATTGTAACTTTTAGTCATGGAGAATCTTATCTTTGTTCAAAAACTTTTACCCTTCGTATTGGTAACAAAACAATGTTTAGTGACTTAGTAAATCTAGGTCTTACCCCAAGAAAATCACTGACAATCAGTCTTCCTGAAATTCCAGAACAATATTTTGGTCACTTTTTAAGGGGGTATTTTGACGGAGACGGTTGCGTTACGACTGGAATACCAAAAGGAAGAAAGACAGCGGAAATTCAAACTATTTTCATTTCAGGAAGCCGAAAGTTCTTGGAGTCTTTATCATTGAAGCTAAAAGATCTCCTTTTCATTAAAACGAAGAATATTTTCTCGAAAGATAATTCGCATTACTTAAGATACAGAGGTAAAGAAAGTTTAAGAATCCTACATTTTATGTACAAAAATCTTGTGAATACCCCTTATCTGGAGAGAAAGTATAAAATTTATTATACTTTTCTAAGAAATCTAAGTTCCCAAGGAGAATATTCTCGCCTCCCTCACCTGTCTCAGAATAAAGCTATAATATCCTCATGGCCAAAAAAGAAATTATCAAAAAGGCAATTTTCCTCTTTTTATTAATTACTTTAATCTCCGCCGGCCTAATTTACATCCAAAACCGAATAGGACTAGAAAAAATTCGGGGGATAATTATTCAGGCGGGCTTTTGGGGACCACTTGTCTACATCCTTCTTCACCTTCTAACCCATATTGTCGCCCCTCTTCAGGGAACACCAATCATGTTTATTGGCTTTGCTGTTTTCGGCAAGTGGACAATCATTTATACCTACATAGTTGCCCTAATTAGTAGTGCAACCAACTTTTGGATAGCTCGAAAATTGGGAAGGGACATTGTAATTAAGCTGGTCGGCAAAGAAGGGATGGTAAAAATTGACCACATTGCAGTCCATGAAGGACCAAAAGCTCTTATTATTATACGTTTTTTTCAAGGCTGGATCAGCGATTTTGTATCTTATGCTTCCGGCTTAACATCAATTAAATTTTCAACTTATTACATAATTAGCGCCTTAGTACCGATACCTTGGACTGTCGCTACCTTTCTATTTTTCGACTCAATTCCCCAGCAACAAACTCTTTTTTGGGCAACATTGGCAGGAGGCATATTTTTTATAATCCCCCCGCTTTACTACTATCTAAAACACAACCTTAATAACAAACGGGTAACTCACAAAACTTGACCCCCACACATTTTACTTCTCGCCTTTTTGGAACTATTCGTTCACGGCTCGAAGAGCAATTTTGCGGGGTCTACGCCCTTCGGGCTTGCTTTTTAGGCTTTCACAAGCTATAATTCTTTTACATCTCGCCAAAAGCGAGATTTTTTAATGCTTGCCACGTTCAGTTTAGATGAACGTGGTTTTGTTTTCTGCCCAATATGACAAAACTATCTATAGATCTTCTAAAGTATCGTCTTAATTTACATTTGGTAAAAAGGCGAAAAGATGCATTTGAAGAACCTCTTTTGCCCAGCTTCGAAGAAATCAAAAATACCAGAAGCGGAAACAAATTCTCCCGTTTCTTTAGGCACATTTTTGAACACAAGAACATAAAGAAAATTTTGGGAACCAATTTGGCCTTAATGGTTCTTGCAAGCTCCTTTGTCCCTACTTATGCTTCATATTCCGGCGATGAAGCTGATTATGCGGTTGTTGAACAAAAAGTTGAACTCAATACCGAACATGGGATTCAATACCCGGTTGAAAAAGTAAAGATTACTCAAGGATATAGATTCTTCCATCCCGGAATTGATTTCGACGGACTAACCGGAGATCCTATTAAACCTATCAAGGGAGGTATAGTTGAGGCCTTACAATTTTCAAAATACGCATATGGAAATGCGGTTTTAATTGACCATGGAAACAAGGTTGAATCTTTGTATGCCCACTTAGCCGAAATTTACGTAAAAGAAGGCCAAGAAGTTACCAAAGATACTATTATTGGAACAATGGGGGCAACCGGTCGTGCATCAGGAGACCATTTGCATCTTGAAGTTCACGACCACGGAATACCGATTAATCCCCTCACAGTTTTACCAAGGTAAAACTGAATTTTTAATTTTAAATTTTCAATTTTTAATTATTCTCCAAACTTCGCCAGATATACCAAGAGGCAACAGTTCTGAAGGGTTTCCATCGCAGAGAAAACTTGGCTAATTTATCGGCTTTTAATTCTTTTTTGAGTAACTTTTTCATACCATTCCTTATCCCTAAATCATCGACCGGAAAAACGTCGGGGCGGGCCAATGAGAACATTAAAAACATTTCAGAAGTCCATCTACCAATCCCTTTAATACTAACCAACTCTTTAATAATTTCTTCATCGGGCAGCTTATCCAGTTTTTGAATTTCGACTCCCCCGCTTTTTACTTTTTGTGACAGGTCTTTGATGTATTTTATTTTTGCCCAAGAAAGTCCATAGCTTCTAAGTTTTTTGTCTTTGGTTTTTAAGATGCTAGTAGGGGAGACCTCATTCCCCAACCCTACCCTAACCCGATTAAAAATAGTTGAGGCAGCTTTTCCTGAAAGTTGCTGGGAGCAAATTGCGTCGACCAAATTTAGAAAGTAATCTTTCTTTTTGCTGGGTTTTATTGTGCAGTGCCCCCATTTTTTAATCAAAGGACTAATATATTTATCCTTTAGGAGAAACCTCTCCGCCCTTTCCCACATGAGGAAGATTTTACAGGAGAAATTAAAAATTAGAAATTAGTAATTAGAAATTAGTAATTAGAAATTACTCTTAATAGTCCATTCCGCCGCCGGGCATAGCCGGTCCTGAACCTGTTGAAGGATTTTTGGGTTCGGGAATATCTGTCACTAAGCCTTCCGTTGTTAAAACCATCATGGCAACAGAAGCTGCGTTTTGAAGCGCCGAACGGGCAACCTTCAGAGGGTCCAAAATTCCGAAAGCGGTCATTGAACCAAATTCTCCGGTTAGAGCATTAAAACCGTAATCAGCATCTTTTGCCTCCTCTATTTTTCTAAGAATATATCCATCGTCTTCCCCTGCATTTTTGGCAAGCCATCTGACTGGCTGCTCTAAGGCTTCATAGACGATATCAATTCCAATTTGCTCATCTTTGCTGTCGGCCTTTAGAGATTTGAGGGCTTTTCTGGCTTTAAGATATGCAACTGCTCCGCCCGGCAAAATTCCCTCTTCAATTGCCGCTTTTGTTGCCCCGACCGCATCTTTGACTCTTTCTTTTTTCTCATTAAGTTCAATTTCTGTTGCAGCGCCGACATTAATCTGGGCAACCCCGCCGGAAAGTTTTGCCAATCTCTCTTCCAATTTCTCTCGGTCAAATTCAGAGTCGGTTTCGGTAATTTGTTTCTTTAGAAGTGCTATGCGTGCATTTATTGCACTCTTTGTTCCTTTTCCGCCAATTATTCTTGCGTTATCTTTGTCAGCCCAAATTTTGTCAGCCTGTCCCAAATCAGAAACTTCTATTGACTCAAAAGTTTTGCCTGTATCTTCAGAAATTATGTTTCCGCCTGTTAAAATTGCAATGTCCTCAAGAAGAGCTTTTCTGTTGTCTCCGAATCCGGGAGCTTTAACTGCCAAGACGTTGAATGTTCCCCGAAGTTTATTTACAACTAAAGTTGCAAGTGCTTCGCCCTCAATTTCATCGGCAATAATGACTAAATTTTTGGAAACTTTGACGAATTTCTCCAAAAATGGAAGAAGCTCCTGAATCGAACTAATCTTTTTGTCGGTAATCAGAAGGTAGGCATTCTCTATTTCCGCTTCCATTTTCTCGGGAATTGTTACAAAGTAGGCTGAAACATAACCCCTGTCAAACTCCATTCCCTCTTTATATTCAATATCAATTGTTAGCCCTTTTCCCTCTTCAACCGTAACAACTCCGTCGCGGCCAACCTTATCGAGTGCTTCTGCGATTTTTGCTCCAATTTCAACATCCCCCGCAGAAACTGTAGCAACTTGGGTAATTTCTTCTCTATTCTTTATTGGCTTTGAAATTTTCTTAAGCTCATCAACAACAACGGAAGTTGCTTTTTCCATCCCTTTCTTAACCACCATTGGATTTGCACCTGCGGTTATATTCTTCATTCCAAGTTGGGTCATTGTTTGAGCCAAAAGGGTTGAAGTTGTAGTTCCGTCACCGGCAACGTCGTTGGTTTTACTTGCAGCTTCTTTTACAAGCTGCGCCCCCATATTTTCAAATGGATCGGCTAAGTCGATTTCCTTGGCAACGGAAACTCCGTCATGGACTATATTTGGAGCTCCCCATTTCTTATCAAGGGCAATGTTTCTACCCTTTGGACCAAGGGTTGTAACAACTGCTTTGGCAACAATATCTATACCCTTAAGAAGGGCGACCCTTGCATCATCGCTGAATTTTAATTGCTTTGCCATGGTTCTTAGCCTTCAACGGCTAAAACATCTTCGAATTTTACAAAAAGATATTCAATATTTCCAATTTTAACTTCGTTTCCTCCCCATTTTTTGTAAATAACGCCATCCCCTACTTTTGCCGGAGCCTTTTTCTTTGCACCGCTTTCTGTAACCTCATCATCCCCAACTGCCAACACTTTTCCTTTTTGGGGTTTTTCGCCGGTTGCGCTATCCGGCAAATAAATTCCGGAGTCTGTTTTTGATTGGCTGGCTGCCGGTTCAATCAGAAGATATCCGGCCGTTGGAGTAAGGCCTAATTTCTTAGGAGCAGACTTTTTTATTTTTCTCTTATCCATTTTTATAAATAACCTAGAAGGGCAAGACTGCTTGTCCCGAGCAGTTCGACTTCGCTCACTGTCGAGGGATTAGCAACTACTAACAGCGAGTGCTATTGTAATAAAAAATTCAAGGAAATGTCAAGGGGTTCTTATTTGAAACCTATTAATTACAACTTTCCCCCAATCGTTAGGGTGGAAAATGGCACGGTTTTTGGTGACAACTTCGCGGGTCATTTTTGATTTCATATATTGATACTGAAGCCTAAAGGCAAGTTGTTCTACAACTTTAAGTAGCAAGTAGCTAGTAACATGTAGTATGGTTTTTCTCTCCCTGCTACCAGCTACATGTTGCATACTACTAATCCGAACTGCGTTTGGCCAATACTCTTTTATCCACTTATTTTTATAAAGAAACTTCTCGTAAATTTTATCTCTATTAACAAGAGGGATAATTTGGGCAATCTCGTGAGCTGTGTAAATATTTCTATCCTTTTTGGTCCAAATTAAAGCGGATTCATCCAACCATATGTTTAAACAAAGCTTGTCTTTTTGGTCATTATCTTTCGGTTTCCTTGTTTTAATACCAAGTAACCAAGTAACTAAATAACTAAGTAACCTCGTAGTCCAAAGGGTTCCTCTTTTAGTTATTATCACAAGGTCGATATCCGAATTCTCATCCGCATTCTGCATAGCCAGTGCACCAGTAATTCCAATCATCTTAATAGCAGGAATAAATCGAAGAATCTTAACTGCCAATTTTGCAATCAAGAGCTTTCTTTTCGAAATTCTTTCCCTTAAAACCCTTTTGTAGACAATTCCTTCCCGTCCCTTCAGAAAATAGAGTCCATCTCGATGGCTAATGGTTGATGTTTGGTGGTTAATTACTCTATGGCCCGCCTTCCATTTAATAAGCTCACCTTGTGTTAATGGGTAATCGAAAATATCGTGGTAAATTAAAGAAGCGATTTCATCTGACCTTAAGCTTTTAGCTTTTAGCTTTAAGCTATTTAGCTGAAGTTCCATATTGAGATAAAACTTGACTAACTCCGGAGACTACTGTTTCAAGGGCTTTGTCGGCGGGAGTCCCGGAATTTACAGCATTGACCGCATCTTCGAAATATTTACTTATTTGCGAATTTATTCCTGTGGGTCCGTCAAAAGTCCGGCTTTGTAAATACCAGCTTTGAGCATCAGGCGCCTGGTTCATTAAGGCCCCCAGTATGGGGTCTGTCGAAAGCAAACTTGCCATGTCGGCCCTTGGGTACGGCTCGCCAAATTGCCTTACTTTGGCTTCATTTTGGTAAAGCTTCTCCAAAGAATCCTTCTGGCTCATAAACTTCAAGAAATCCCAAGCTGCTGCCTTGTTTTTACTCCTGGCCCAGACTCCCTCAACCCAATAAGAAGCATAGGAAATGTCGGGTTCGTTGGGAGTAGTTTTGGGAAGCTGCGGAACTGGGAAGGTTTTAAATTTTAGATTCGGATTTTGGATTTTTATTTCAAAAGTGCGCCAACTCGGGCCAAAATACATGGCAAGTTTCCCCGCGGCAAAAGCGGCAGTTGAGGGCGGAAGTGTCGCATCCCAAACTCCGTCAACTGAAGAAAAAACGCTAAAGAAAGTCAGGGCATCCTCGGCCAACTTACCGGTCGGATTTTCTAGACTAACTCCATTTTGAAGCATCATTAGTCCCAAAATCTCTTGCCAATGGTCAACATTTTCGACTCTGCCTAAGGCAACTCCCGCTTGGGTAATTGTGCCTTGTTCGTCCTTTTTAGTCAATGAAATTGCAGTTTGCCTAAGATCGTCCCAAGTGGTAGGAGGGCTTTTGGCATTCTGGTCAAAAATCTCTTGGTTTATATAAAGAACTAATCCATCGTATTCAAGCGGGATACCAACCATGCCGGTCCCACTTGTTAGGTCAGAGGTTACTACAGGATAAAAAGTCTGGGAATATTCGGAGGGACTCATAACCGACGGCGGTAAATAGTCAAGTTCTTTTCTAAACATTGGTACCCAAGAGTTATGGAATCTAAAAATATCCGGCCCTTCACCTTTTGCAAGAGAGTTTGTAAGTCTCTCGCGATAATCCTGATGCGACTGCATAACATAGTTAATTTTCACTTTTGGGTGGCTGGCCTCGTATTCGGCTATAAGCGGTGAAACAACCGACGCATCTTCCCAAAGTCCCCACCATGTAAGAGTTACCTGCCCACCTGTCCCAAACCTTGAAAGAAGGGTGCGTGCTCCAATAAAAATTCCCAAAGCCAAAAGGGCAATTCCGACTATTATTAAAGCTATCTTTAGAAAATTTCCGCCACTTCCCGTCGGAGCTTGAACCACAGTACTTGTAACAGGTTGTGCTGGCGGCGGCACAGTCCCGGTGGGCGGAGCAACTTGCGGGGTCACGGGAATTTGTCCTAGATTATTATCCGGCATTTGATTTAATGTTATCATATGCAAAACTTATGGTGAAAGGCAAACTCCTCAAAAAAATACCTTTGGCTTTTGCTTCTTTTCTGCTACCTTTTTTAATTGCATTCACTTTTTATAATCTCTATTATTCCGACCGTATTTACCCAAATACATTCATCGCCGGAATATCCATTGGCACACTTAACAAAAATAAGGCCGTAAAACTTCTCCAGGAAAGAATAAAGGTTCAGAAAGTAGTGCTTTCTTTTCAGGACCAAAACTTTGAAATCACCCCAAAAGAAATCAACTTAGTCTATGATTTCGAAAAATCGGCCAGTTCTGCTTACGAACTGGATAGAACGGGTAATATAACTGCCGATTTTAAAAGTAGAATCTTGGCAGTTCTTAATAAACGAGAATTTGGGCTTAACTTAAGTCTTGATGAGAAAAAATTATCTGAAACCCTGTCGGCAGTTGCAGGTAGTGTTGAAACTGAACCCACCCCACCCTCGGTCAAAATTGTCGACGGCAAAGCCGTGGTCAACAAAGGGAAAAAAGGAGACACAATTGATATGACGACCCTGAAAAAACTGGTTGGAGAATTATTTTCAAGCGCCTCGGCCGCAACAATAAAAATACCCCTCATTTCTATCGACCCGACCATAACCGATGAAGAAGCAAAAATTTTCGCCGAAAGAGCTGAAAATCTTCTGGGTAGAAATTTGGTCATTAATTTCGAATTTCAATCATTTCCCCAAAAAGGAGACGATCTGAATTTACTGCTTGACCCCAAGGGGGGCTACAGCCAGGAAAAAATTACCAATTTAATTTCCTATATTAAAAATCTGGTAAATAGGAGTCCCCAAAATCCCACTTTCGTTTTTCAAGACGGAAAAGTCAAAGAGTTTGCTCCCGCTAAAGAAGGAGTTAAAACCAACGAAGAAGATTTTATGGCAAAAATTCTTATCTCTTTGGAAAAACTCGAAAAAGAAAACGTTAAGGAAATTGCAATTGAGGTTCCGGTAGAAAAAACTTCATCTGAAATCCAAACCGGGGATGTCAACGACCTTGGCATAAAAGAGCTGATTGGCCGCGGAGTTTCCCACTTTCGAGGCTCAATTCCCTCTCGTATTTATAATGTTAACCTCGCAGCCGGGAGATTAAACGGAATATTGGTTAAACCGGGCGATACTTTATCTTTTAATGACGCGCTTGGAGACGTTTCAAAATTTACCGGCTATAAAGAAGCCTACATTATAAAGGACGGCAGAACCATTCTAGGCGATGGCGGTGGAGTCTGCCAAGTCTCAACAACGTTATTTAGGTCTGCCTTAAACGCGGGTCTGCCGATAATTGAAAGAAGGGCACACGCATACCGTGTGGGCTACTACGAACAGGATTCTCCTCCGGGACTTGACGCCACGGTCTACTCCCCCACAACCGATTTGAAAATCAAAAACGACACACCCGGCCACATTTTAATTCAAACCCAAGTTAATACAAAAACCGCAACTTTGGTTTTTGAGCTTTATGGAACGGCCGACGGAAGAGTGGCTTCAACCACTAAGCCGTCTGTTACCGATTCAGTTGCGCCACCTCCTGACTTATACCAAGATGATCCCACCCTGCCCGCTGGACAAGTAAAACAAGTGGACTACAAAGCCTGGGGGGCTAAAGTAGTTTTTAGTTACAAGGTAGAAAAAGACGGACAAATTGTTTATCAAAAAACTTTCAGCTCAAACTACCGTCCTTGGCAAGCGGTTTATCTAAGAGGAACCGCGCCTGTTCAATAACATCCTCCGCATGCTAAAGCATGCGGTTTCCCTTGAGGGAGGATGGTATATCAGGTTCAATTCCTCCACGAATTAAAATTCGTGGTATCCTTGAAACTGTTATAAAATGGTAATTCTGGGTATCGAAACCAGCTGTGATGAAACGGCAGCCGCCTTGGTTAAAGACGGAACAAAAATACTGTCAAATGTGGTTGCCACGTCGGCCGAAATGCACGCAAAAACCGGCGGTATAATTCCGGAGACAGCTGCACGTCAGCAAGTGAGCAGCATTCTGCCAGTAATTAACGAGTCGCTGGCAAGTGCTGCTCAAATTTCCAATAAATTTACCAATGACAAAATTATCAAATGGGCAAAGAATGATATTGACGCAATTGCGGTTACGGTCGGCCCGGGTCTGGTTGGCTCCCTTCTGGTTGGGGTCGAAACCGCGAAAACCCTGGCTTATTTATGGAAAAAACCTATTGTTCCAATTAACCACTTAGTTGCCCACTTATATGCTAACTGGTTAACTGGCCAACTGGCCAACCGGAATACTGGAATACCGAAATTTCCAGCCCTAGCTCTGGTAGTCTCTGGTGGACACACTGATCTGGTTTTAATGAAAGACCATGGTAAATTAAAGTGGCTTGGCGGAACTCGCGATGATGCGGCCGGTGAAGCTTTTGACAAGTGCGCCAGGCTCTTGGGACTTCCCTACCCCGGAGGACCCAGTATCGCGGGGGCCGCGATGAATTTAAAATTTAAAATTAAAAATTTAAAATTAAATTTGTTTCCGAGACCATTAATTAATGAAGATAATTTTGATTGGAGCTTTTCGGGACTCAAAACAGCAGTTTTTAGGGAAACCCAGAAGTTAGAAAATAGAAACTGGAAGCTAGATAACGAAATTGGAAGTTTGAAAACTTCCAGACTCGCCGCCGAAATTCAAGAAGCCATCACTGACGTATTGGTTACTAAAACAATTCGGGGCATCCAAAAGTACAAACCCAAATCTTTTCTTTTAGCGGGAGGGGTTGCGGCAAATAGACGGCTTCGAGAAAAATTTGCAGACGAAATTAGATCAAAAAAACTACAGGTTATTTTCCACGTACCAGAGGCAAAACTCTGCACGGACAATGCAACCTATATTGCCTCCTGTGCCCACTTTAATTTTAAACCGGTTCTTTGGCAAAAAATCAATGCCAACCCCGAACTTACCATTACAGATTAATTTTTAATTTACAGTTCTCAATTTCTAATAAAAATTGAAAATTAGAAATTGTAAATTGGGACTGTTATAATTGGCTTCAATATGGACAAGACCTACGACCATACGAAATTCGAAAAAGAAATATATAATCTTTGGGAAAAATCTGGCGCCTTTACTCCCAAAATTCCCACTACCCACCGCCCACAACCCTTTACTATCATTATGCCTCCCCCAAATGCCAACAACCCTCTTCATATAGGGCATGCTAGAGAAGTTGCGACCCAAGATATTTTGATACGCTATCACCGAATGAAGGGAGAACCCACACTTTGGCTCCCGGGGGCTGACCATGCAGGGATTGAAACTCAATATGTTTTTGAGAAACGCTTAGCAAAAGAGGGAAAAAGCAGATTCGATTACGATCGAGACACCCTTTATAAAATGATTTGGGATTACGTCCAAAAAAACAAATCCACAATGGAGAATCAGCTCCGGATTTTGGGCGCATCCTGTGATTGGACCAGAAATAAATTTACCCTTGACCCCGAAATTTTAAAAGTTGTTTACAAAACTTTTAAAAATCTCTACAAGGACGGTTTGGTTTACCGCGGAGAAAGAATTGTCAACTATTGCCCCCGCTGTGGCACCGCCTACTCTCAACTGGAGGTAGATTCCCTCGAAAGAGAAGACAATCTTTACTATCTAGACTATGGGAGAATTACAATTGCCACTACCCGGCCTGAAACTATTTTCGCCGACGTAGCTGTTGCGGTTAATCCCGAAGATAAACGATATAAAGATTTGGTCGAAAAGACGGCAAGAATTCCACTTATTAACCGCGAAATACCCATAATCGCAGATGTTCTGGTTGATAAATCTTTCGGGAGCGGTGCATTAAAAATTACACCCGGGCATGACGCGGTGGATTTTGAAATCGGCCAGAAACACAAGCTTCCGGTTGTTTCGGTTATAGATGAAAACGGCAAAATGACAAATACTCCGGAAAAATATACAGGCATGAAAGCACTTGCCGCCCGTGAGGAAGTTGTAGCCGATTTAGAAAAAGCGGGTGCAATAAAAAAGATTGAAAAAATCAAGCACGTTGTCGGTGTCTGCTACCGCGACAAGGGTTTAATTGAACCCACGATTTCGAAACAATGGTTCATTAAAATCGAGCCGCTGGCTAAAACCGCCTTAGTGGCTATACGAAATGGCAAAGTTAAGTTCACTGCTAAAAAGTTTGAAAAAATCGCCAAACATTGGTTAAAAAATCTGCGCGATTGGAACATAAGCCGTCAAATTGTCTGGGGCATAAGAATCCCGGCTTTCAGATGCGAAAAATGCCTTAGCTGGACCGTCACCGACGGCACTCGGCCCGTCGAATGTGCAACTTGCAAACATACCAAACTAACTCAAGATACCGACACTTTTGATACTTGGTTTTCCTCGGCACAATGGCCATTTGCTACCTTACAAACATCTAAACCAGAAGACTTTGAGTATTTCTATCCGACTTCGGTTATTGATCCCGCATATGACATTCTTCCCTTCTGGGTTATCCGAATGATTATGCTTGGTCTTTACGAAACAAAGAATGTTCCCTTTGAAAATGTCTTGCTTCATGGGTTAGTAAGAGATAAATATGGCGTAAAGATAAGCAAGTCAAAGGGAAACATAATTGATCCGATTGAAATGGTTGACAAGTATGGCGCTGATGCCCTAAGAACGGCACTTATTTGGGGTGCCCTTGTTGAAAATGATAACTCCCTTTCAGAGGAAAACGTCAAAGGCCAAAGAAACTTTGCCAATAAAATTTGGAACGTGGCCCGTTTTGTCTTACAAAACGATATCTTGCCATCAACCATTAGCCATCAACCATTAGCCATCAACCCCGACGATAAATGGATAAAAGCTGAACTTAAAACAACGACTAAAAAAGTAACTAGAGCTTTAGACAAATATCGTTTAAATGAAGCTGCGGAAGAAATTTATGACTTTGTCTGGCACAAGTTTGCCGACGTTTACATCGAAAGATTCAAAAACTCTAAAACTCCAAACTTCCAAGTTTTATATGTAGTCTTAGACGGAATTCTTAAACTCCTACACCCTTTTATGCCGTTTGTTACTGAAAAAATCTGGGGTCTAATGGACCACAAAGAACTTCTTATATCTGCGGGCTGGCCGAAGGCGTAGAACTTGGGGTTGCCTCCAAAAATTTGAAGGTGGAGAGGATTTGGTCAAAAGTCTGATTGATTAATTCGTCTTGACCTTTAAATATCTGGATATTTAAATATTTTTCCATGTTTGGAACTTTCACCCAGCACCACGTTTTTGTGTCAGTAGTGAAATTACCATTACATTTCAAGGCAATGCCGTTCACGGTTTTCTCAGTAGTCAAACTTTTCTCCTCCGATGGTGGCAGAATTTGTAATTCCTCAATCCCAAAAACACCAGTGGAAATCTTTGGGTCACCAGAATCTTCCCATATTTGTATATAGCGAGATTTGGGAATGGCTTGTTGATTTAGAGACCCCGCTGCCACATTTCCTGAAGTCCAATCTGAAGGATATTTGATCGAGTAGTTTGCCGATGTGTTCGTATATGTTTTCCAATTGGCAGTTGGGTCGGGAGTTAAACTAGGCGAAGGGGTTAGTGTCGGGCAAGGTGCAAATTCGCAATTTGGCCCACTTCTTCCCACGCTTGTCCCGTCAGGACAAACCCTTACTTCTTGGGTACACGCCTTTTGTTGATTTAGAAATGGAAGGTTTCCGCCAGCTATTAAGAAATATCCTACTCCGCCCAAAAGCGACAGAACTAACAAAATAAGCGCAACCCAAAGGATGGTATTTGATTTTTGCCCCTGGGGAGGAACGGTTGGTGTTTCGGGAACCGCAGGTTCCGGCGGTTGTTGAGGTTGAATAGGAGCAGTCCCCGGCTCCGGTGCTTGAGCTGACGGATCACTTAATGGCGCTTGCGCACTGGGATTATTTTCTTCCATAATTAGATTATAGAACTATCGTTTAGTTTAAACAAAATAAAGTCACATTTGCAATGCCCGTACACCACAAAAAGAAAAAGTCACATCTAAAAAGGGGTTTTTTGTATCTTTGCTCCTGTTGTGCGGCAGTTATCATCTTACTAATCGCGGGGTTTAACTTGGAATCATATCTTAACCAAGAGCAAATATTGGGAACCACTGCTGAAGTTAATACCCCTTCGGAAAACGAACAGGAAAAAATCTTTTGGGAAAATTTTCTAAAAGATAATCCCAAATACTTTGAGGGCTGGCTCGAACTTGCAAGAATTTATGATGAAGAAGAAAATAGTCAGGCCAAAGAAAATGCCCTGAAAAGAGCGCACGAGATAAACCCTAACTCTTCGGTTTTTCTTCCTTAGGCGCTTGGGAAGCGGGTGTTTCTCCTCCGGCTTCTGCCGGTGGTTGTTCCCCACCTTCCGGTGCGACTACCCCTTCAGTAGGAGCAGCTTCGGTTGGTGTTGGAGCAACGACCTCTTCTTTTTGCGGAGGCTCAACTTTAATAACAATTGAACTTGCGTCAACTAAAATCTTGACGCCCGGGTCAACTTTTAAGTCCTTTATTAATACCGATTGGTCAACTTCGGCAAGCTTTGAAATATCAATGATAAATTTGTCAGGCAGTTCTTTGGGAAGCGCCTCAACACTAATTTTATCTATATATTGAACAACTGTTCCCACACTCGTTTTTTCTGCTGGAGACTCCCCTACTAGTTCAACGGGCACATCTGCGGTTACTTTTTCTTTAAGATCAACCTGTCTAAAGTCAACATGTATCGGTTTATCGGATACCGGGTCTATTTGAACATTTGAAACCAGAACCGCTCTTTCAGGTTTTTTGCCCTTGGCGCCGGACACGACTAAATTAACAAGGCTTGTTTCTCCTACCTTTTTATAAACGTCAAGAAAATCAGAAAGTTTAACCGAAAAGGCAGTTGACTTAATTTTCTTACCATAGACATTTACCGGCAAGTTGCCTTCTTTTCTTAAAATTTTGACTTTGCGCCCCATGATTTTTCTGGGCTCTGCAGTTAAAGATTGCGTGTCCATATTTTTTTACCAAGTAACTTCAATGAATTGGTCCTTGGCAATCTGTGTATTATAAAGGTAAGTCCCCTCTTGGGTCAAGGAAAATTTCGGAACTAGGCTAAACTTTTTGCCCGAAGGCAAATTAAGCCGCAGGTTTAAACCGTCACCGTCTGTTCCCGCCTGCTTTCTGATATAAAGCCTGTACTCCCCCTGCTTGTCAAAACCAAAGGTCATTGGACTCTCCCAGGTAAAACTTAAGACCTTCTTTGTACCGGGCGCAATTTCAATTTTCTTCCCGACTTCGCGTCTTCCATGAATATCCTCAACGTCAAAGCCGAAAGATTCGCCGTCGACCTTTATTTTATCCATATTCGTACCAATTGGAATTGCCACCCTGATATAACCTTTGTATCTTGCCTTTAAACCCAATTGCGGATTTGCCTTATTTTCAAAAGTAATGGCAAAATCCCGCCTGACTATCCCACCCGAAAAAGTGACATTAAAGCTTTGGTTTCGGGTCAGAAAATAATTAGCTTTGTTTACTCCTAAATTGGCATCAATCACCCCCACAAAATCCGCCAGGCAATTTCCCGCACAGGTGGGTATTGCGACCGAACCGTCAAAGCCTAGATTGGAAATTGCTTTTTGGAACGAAGTGTCGTGGATAAAAATTTGGATATGTCTTTCTTCTAGATTCTGTAAAATCGCCTTCGCAATCGGAACATGCTCCTCCGAGGAAGCTTGAGAAATTCTGGCCATAAGTTCCCGAGTTAAAGATGTTAAAAAATTAGATTTTTTTCGGGATCCGGGAAAAAAGTCTGATTCAACTTCGTATTGGACTTTCTCATAAACATTCTTGGAATCGATTGTCTGATCAAAATCCGGTAAATGAATCGGGCCGAAAATTTCCAAAAGCCCCTTAACCAAATTAATGTCCACTGCAATAACCCCATCCACTCTCTTGTCTATCTCTTTCTCCAAAAACCACTCTGCTCTTTGGGCCGATGTCGGAAAATCAGGGTCCCAGTTAGAATCCCGCAAATACCAACCGGCCTCTCCCAAATAGTCCCTGATAGGAGCCGGAGGCTCAACGTGCCCCTTAAGTTGGCCATCGGCTGAATAAACATCTGAAACGGCAATATCAATAAGTCTTCCTGCATCAAATGTCGCCAGGGCGTATGAACCAATAAACCCACCAGTAGGTCGTAACTCCATATTATTTTGAAACAGAACAAGATAAGTTTTGGGTCCATCTTTGCCCAAAACAGTTGGTAAGCTCCCAATTAGTGTTTTTGCTTGAAGAATTTTATCCCTAGCCTCGTTTAGTTTTACTTCGGTTAAAAAACCTTTAAATAATCCCGCAAGGGGTGGCCTTATATTATTCGCTTCCCCTTGAAGAAAACTTGTATCCCGAAAAAGTGCGTCCAAATCCAGAGCCATTGATTGCGAAATTACGGATGGGTCATAGACCTCATCTCCAAGCATTTTCGAAAGAAGATCTTTTGATTTGGCTCCTAAGTCAATTACTCTAAGTCCCGAAGCAGCTCCCCTATTAATCAACCCCGATAAATAAACTCCGGACGAGAAAAAATCGTCCAAAAGAGGTATTTTAGAAAAAGTTTCAAAAGCCACGCCAGATATGGAAGAAGATACTGAAGTTGCCAGAAGTAACTTTTGTGAGACAGATAAGTTTGCCTTTTGCAGTTGGTTCAAGGAAACTCCAAAGAGCACTCCCCCTGCCGTTAATAAAAAATAAGGAAAAACTAGCACCAAAGCAATGGTTGATAGAATTAAAGCCAGTTTACGTCGGGGAAAATTAAAGGTCTTTTCCTCGCGTACTTTTATTTCTTTGAATTGTGGTCTCTCTTTTACGGTAACTATGTCGGTCGCCGTTTTATTTTGAAAAAACCAATCAAAAGTATCTTTTAGGCTTTTTTCTAGGTTTACCTTTAGGGTGGTTCTATTGGAAAGCTCGATGTTTCTTCTTTCAGAAAAGCCAGAAGAATTCGAATAATTTAATTTTGGATAAAATCTGCTAAGAATCCCGATAAAATCGGAGACGGAAACTGCGGCTGAAAGAAAAGAGGTCTCCGCACCGTATGGTCCAAAAGAAAATAGACCGCGAACAATTTCTTTAGACAAAGCCGAAGCGGGTGTCGGATATAACAGAAAATCATCTTTTGATAGCCTTATGGGCTTACTTGCCAATAAATCTTTCAAAAAAGAGCCTATCGGCCCTTCATTCAGGGTCATACGAGGACCAAATACGTCGCCCACATAGATGATTCCAAAACCGAAAGCTTGGTTGGTAAGAAACTCTCTTAGGGTACTTAATCGCATTCTGTCATTATCAGAATTGGTCGAATAGGGAAGAAGGAAAATAGTTTTCGCCGAAGTCTTAAGGGAAAATTCCTGTGCTTTTTTAATTTCCCCCAGATCAAGGTTTAAAAGAAGGTTATCAACGATAATGTAATCGGCTGACGTTTCTTTATTCAAATCTTCAAAAGATTGCGTCGAAAGATAATTTTGCTGTGAGATATGGGCTAGTGAACTTTCCCACTTTTCTTTTTCTTGGGCAAAAATCTTAACCCGACAAAAATTTGACAATAAATTTTCAACAAGACTTAGTGTTAAAATGTTTACCTCTCCCAAAAGTATAACTGTCGGTCGGTCACCCTCCATACTTACCTATCCTAGTTTAATTAACGCAGCATTTCAATTTATTGTTTTGCAAAAAATGTGATAAAACGGGAAAAGCGTTTCTTTTCAAGTGAGAGGATTTTAAAAAAATCAGTCGGGACGTGAAATTTTCACAAATTGCTGTCCAAAGTTTCATTTACTAAAAAGTCTGCCAGTTTATTTTTTGTTCTGGGGACCACCGAGTAAGAAATTTTTATTTTTATTTTTTCTTCTAAGTCTTTTGCCGTATCGAATAATTTTTTTAAGTTTTGATTTTTCACTTTATATAAACCGGATAATTGTTTGGCCACCAACTCGGAGTCGAGTATAAGTTCGATACTGGATACTCGCGACTCGATACTCGATGATTTCGATAGCCAACCAAGAGCAAGAGTAACTGCATTATATTCTGCAATATTGTTTGTGGCACTGCCTAAATATTTAGCATTTTTATAAATAACCTTCCCGTCTTTCTCAACGGCAAATGCCGAAGCTGCTGGTCCGGGGTTTCCTCTTGCTCCGCCGTCACAATAAATAGTAAGTTTCATACTTGACCTCTGACTACATTAACTTTTTTGTTTCCTTAAGGAAAGACCCAAAACCAAAGCAAATAACAGTTGGTTCTGCTGCAATGTCAGCCAGTAATGGTCAACCACTCCTGTTATCAGAATAGCCAGGAGTGCAATTTCCAGTTTCCAATGGTTCGACAGGCTCACCATCCCGAGCAAAGTCGAGGGATTTCCAGTTTCCAATGATTTGTTGAATGCTCTAAATATTAAATAGAAAAAAAACAAAAGACCGACTATACCAGTTTCAGCAAAAACGAGAAGAAAAATGTTGTGTACCGGCTGCAACCACCAGGTAACGCTTGGGTAATCCCCCTTTTCGGGAAGTTTAACTAAAAAGTTATTGAGTCCGACTCCCAAAAGGGGTGAGTTGCTAATCATCTTGCCCGCCGATTCGATAAGGACAGCCCTTCGGAAATAACTTTCACTATATAATCCGGAAGGGTTATGGATGAAAATCGGTGAAATAAGGCTTAATAAAAAAACAGTGAAAAAAATACCAATTGCTAAATTTCTGCGTACAAAAAACAAAATCAAACAGCAAACAAGTGCAACCGCCACCCCCAACGAAAAAGTAAGAATTAAAGTAACCACAGCGACAAATAAGGAAATCAAGACTAACTTATAATTGGATTTTTTCACCGAGCCAAGAAGAAAAATTGTTGAAACCAAGAAATAACCCGCTAACGAGTTCGGGTGTGGAAAAGTCGAATAAGGCATAAGATACTCCCGACCAAAAATAGCCATTGTGCTTATTGACGGAGTTCCCAAGCTGAAGGTTCTCTCACCCAAAAAATAAAACACTCCCCCCAAAGAGGCCCCTTTCAAAAACTGAACAATTCCAATAATGCCAAAAAGTATTAAAGAAAAAGAAATAGGCCGAACTAACTTATTGGTCTCTAATTTTTTGAAATTTTTGACAAAGTAGACAAAAAAAGCCAACTCCCCCACCTTCAGCCACTTAAGTATCGATACCGCAGGTACTGGCGCAAAAGCACTATTTAAAACAGCAAACACTAAAATCGAAAATCCCAAAATTACAGCGTAAGGCTTAAGGCGTAAAGCGTAAAGGTTTCTAATTAGAGGATTAATCCAAGCAATTATTAATACTATTAAAAGTAAGTCTGTTAAATAGAGGGTGGGGGCCAGATAGTCAACTCTAATTCCAAAAACGTGCGCCCAGGAGGGCCAAAAATGTAGGGCAAGCTGGGTAGGCATTAAGAAAATTAGGAGTTGAAATATAAATTTAAGAAGTTTGTTTTTGGAGTTCATATCCCCTAGCTACCAGATACCAGCTACTAGTTACTAGCTATTTTCTTCGGTTTGACAACCAAATAGCGTTCTTCACCCTCGCCAACGGATTCGGTAGTAACATCCTGATTTTTAGAAAGAGCCATATGAATAATTCTTCGCTGGGCCGCACTTAAGTTATAGATTGGCTGCGGTTCTTTGGTTTCCTTCGCGCGCTGGGCAGCTTGGTCGGCCAAATTATTTAAATACTCTTCTTGTTTCTGGCGCCAATCTCCTACGTTTACAACAACTCTTGCCCACTCACCGGTTTTTTGCTTTAACATCATAGCAATTGCCGTCTCTATTGCTTTAAGTGTTTCCCCGTGTCTTCCTATCAAAAGACCAACCTCTTCTTCGGTTTTTATTTCAACCATAAAGGCCTCGTTTTCTTTATCAAAAGATACTTCTGCTTTGGCCTTACTTCCCATCAATTCTAAAAGTTTATTTGTCAGGTCTTTTACTGTCTCCAGTTTGTCTTTAGTCATATTATCTGCGTGATTTTAACAAACCAAGTTTTGAAATAAAAGGGGAAAGGCTGCCCCAGCCCGAGGTTTGATATTGAGAGGCTACTTGCCAAACGGAAAAAAGCAACCAATAAAGAGCAAGTCCCGAAGGAAAGCTTAAACCGAAAATTATGGTGAATAGGGGAAAGGTATAAGTCATAGACTGCTGCATGGCAACCTGAAAATCATCGGCCGCCCCTTTGGTCTTCTTGGCAATTTTTTCCTCTACTTTTATGACAGGCGCCATCATTTTGGCGGAAATAAATTGTGCCAAAGCAGCAAAGATAAGAATTGGACCCGGAAGAGGGAAGGGGATAAACGGTAACCTAAAAACGTCGGGTTTTGTGATGTCCATATATAAAAACTGTGTATTTATGCTCTCGCCGCCCGATAACTTCAGGGGCAAATAAAGAAGCTCATTAAACTTATCAACTCCGCTGACATTTGCGGAAAGTACCCGGCTAAAAACATTAAAAAGGGCAATTAAAACTACTATTTGAAGTAAGTAGGGAAGACATCCTGCGCCGGGATTTATGTTTTTTTGTTTATAAAATTCACTTTGCGCCTCGAGTAATTTTTTGTTGTCGCCCGCGTGCTTGGCCTTAAGTTTAGCTAGTTGCGGTTCAAATTCTTTCATCTTCTTCATAGACTCCATATAAGGCTTTGTCAGGGGATTAAGGAGAAATCTCAAAAAAAGACTGAAGCCAATTATTGCCAGTCCCATATTCCCGCCCAAAACTTTATAAAAAAGCATTAAGCCGTTTGTTAAGGGTTGAATTAAAATGACATTGAAAATATTCATGCTAATTAACTTAGTGGCACTTGGCTATTCTTTCAAGAGCCAGTCGACTGCCTTGTATAACACCTTTTTTCTCTATGGCCTCTTTAGCATACTGACTGCAGGTCGGATTAAACCGACAGCCTTCCCCAAGGATAGGCCTAAAAAGGTTTGAAATAAATAATTTGTAAAAGTCGATAATTAAAATTGCTATTTTTTGCATTTACCTAGTAGCTATGCCCGCTTCTTTTAAGGCACTTCTCGTTTCGTTCATAAGTTGGTCTGTGGGTTTTCTTAGGGCCAGTTGTTTGGCCAGAAATACAATGTCGAAGCCCTTTTTAATGTCTGTCATTTGATACCTTACCGCCTCATTTATTGCACGCCTTATCCTGTTTCTTTGGACTGAATCTTTCGAAACCTTGGTTGAAACTATAAAGCCAAACTTCGAATCCTTGTCGTCTTCCCTGGCAAGATAAGCAAGGCCAAAAGAGGGGAATTGTAAAATTTTTCCTTCTTTTTCTACTTTCTCAAAGTTTTCCTTGCCGTTAAGAATATATTTGCGGGCAATCATGGGGTAAGGTTCCTTCTGCCTTTTAGCATTCTTCTTTTTAACAGCTTTCTCCCTCCGGCAGATTTCATTTTGGCCCTAAAACCGTATACTCTCCTTCTTCTGGTTTTGCTTGGCCTATATGTTCGCTTTGTTGACATAATCTCGATTATATCAGAAAAATCCGAGTTTCGTACTTCAAATTTATACCATTTGGCTATTGACGAATTGTGGATAACTTTGTTATTAGTTCTTTTGTGCACGACAAAAAACAAATCTGGCATGACGTTTTAGAAAGTATTAAAGTATCAGTCTCTTCTGCCAATTTCGGTACGTGGTTCTCACAAACCTATTTATTGAATCTAGTCAAAACCAAAAACAGATTTGCAGCGGAAATAGGCTGC
>Ga0209727_1000784_pt1 | contig 31683 bp, 41 predicted proteins | sample RifGroC1_FD_183995 | JGI IMG/M metagenome (GOLD analysis project Ga0209727, IMG submission 183995) | Groundwater microbial communities from Rifle, Colorado, USA - Groundwater C1 (SPAdes) (version 2) | ecosystem: Environmental > Aquatic > Deep subsurface > Groundwater | place: Rifle, Colorado...
TAATATTCTTCAAGAGCAATTAACCGAAACTGATGCCATTGCAAATGTTTTAACTTTTTCTACAAATATTTCAACTATTGAATTATATAATACTGATGCTGTAAATACTGGAATATTTAATGTTAATGGAATAGATATTACAGTCCCTCCAGAAAAATATTTTAAATCAACTATTGGTGGCACTCCTAATACAGAAGTAACTATATCTGGTGCGACTACTTATATAGTTTCAAGGTATGAATAATAGAAACGAGGTGAATAAATGGGTTACGGAGATAACGTAAATTTAATAAATGTTGGTGTAAGCAAATCTGATTTTAATAATTTAGTTGAAGATTCTAAAGTTGAACCTGCCAATTATTTATATGTTGGGAAGAATGGAAATGACGATACAGGTGATGGAAGTGCAAATAAACCATTTTTAACAGTTAGTAAAGCGATTACAGAAGGTAGTGCTGGAACTACATTATTTATATTTCCGGGTACATATACAGAGAATATAACATTAAAAGCAGGTGTTAATATGGTTTCTCCTGCTAAATTTTCAGTATATATTAAAGGGAAGGTAACTGTAGATATTACTGGTACTGTATATACAGAAAAAATTATATTTAAGAATGATTCTGACATTGTAATAGATTTTAAAGGTATTGATGCTCAAAATTTGCAAATGTTAATGTGTAATGTAGAAAGTTTAACCGGAAATGATGCTAATGCCATTAATTATACAAATACTAATGCTAGTAGTAAAATATCTATTTCTGATGGAGTTATAACAGTTTATACGTCATCTGGTGGAGCAAAGGCATTTTCTAGTATATCAACTGCATATGGTACTGTATTATTAGATAAAACAACTTGTCAATTATTAGATGATGTAGATAATATTTGTTTAGATATTGCAGGATATATCAATTTTGTACATACACAAGACCAAATTAAAGGTCAAATTGTAGTATCTGATTCTGCTAGTACAACTTTTGCTATTCTAACAATGACTACTGGAACAGTACCAGTTTTTGTTACGAATTCTAGTGGAATTAGTACTATATCAGAAATTGTTGCTGTAACTACATCTACTCCCTGTTTTTCTGGGGTGGGAATCATGCTCTACATGGCAATTATTTACGCTGGAACAGGCGTGTCCGGAGCATCAACTTTATCTGGTAATTTAGGAGCAATTCCGTTAACGATGGCACCAATTAGATTAAGACAAGGTATATTAACTAATGGGATTAATGACGGAACATTTGAATATAATGGTACGGATCTTTTCTTTAGTAAAGGAACGACACGATATAAGGTAACAATGAGTGCTGTTTAATTATATTAAATAATAAGATAATTTATGTAAATATAAACCCTTATAAAATCAAGGGTTTATATTTTTGTAATTTTAAATTAGAAATAACCATCTTATTTTAGGATGGTTATTTTTGTTTTAAAAAATAAATTTAAGGAGTGTTTGTTATATCAAATTATATTTGGGCATTTGATCTATCTATGGATGATAGTGGGATTGTGGTATTTTCTCAACAAGGCAATCCAGTACATATAACTTCAATTAAGACTAATAATAAACAATCTCATGGTAAAAGACTTAAATATATAGCAGATAAAGTTTTAGAATTGAAAGAAAAATATCCCACTGAAATAATTGTGATTGAAAGAGGGTTTTCAAGATTTAATACTGCCACACAAGTTATATATAAAGTACATGGTTTAATATCATTTTTGTTTCATGACTGTGAGCAAATATATTATCCACCTAAGAAAGTTAAAAGTTTTATATTAAATGGTAATGCAACAAAGAAACAAATAAGAGAAGAAATTAAAAGAAGATATCCTAATATAGAATTTAGCAAAACTGAAAAGAAAAATAAAAAGACTAAGGAAATAGTTATTGAGGAAAATGAGAACGAATCAGACGCATTTTCTGTGGGATTGACTTATTTTATAGATAAGAAAATAATTAGTTTTAAATAGATTACTAATATAATTATTGTAATAATAAAATACAATTCCCCATATCATTCCCTCTTTATTTTATCACTTATCAATGGTATAATATTTTTGTATAAAACATATAATACTATATAATACCATATACTAATGAGGTGATAAAGATAAAATGAATATTAAAATGAGAGTAGAAGACCCTAAACTTAAATTTGCAGACACTTACAAAAATGATAAAAACAAAACAGCAGATAAGAAGAAACAATTACTTAAAAAATTCATAGATGTAACCAAAGTTGAAGATGTAAAATCTTCTGAAGAATTAAAGGATATTGTTAGCAATAACAATGATAAAAGTAATAACAAAGATAATGTTAATAATAATAAAGAATATTTAAAAAAATTACGTCAAAAAGATAAACAGATTGAGAATTTACAAAATGATATAGCATTAAAAAATAAACAATTAAAAGATAATAAATCTACTATCTCCCTTTTGAAGAAAGAAATCTATGATTTAAAACAGAAGAATATTCTTGATGAAAGTGCTGAAATATTATTATTGAGAAATAAAGTTATTGAACAGGAAAATATTTTAGTTAAAATTCAGGAAGATGTATTAAATAGATTACCTTATAAAGATAGTTATGATAATTTAGTAGAAGATAATAAGAGTTATAGAAGTACATTTCATATTATGAAACTTGAACATCAAGAATTACGTATTAAATATGAAAAACTTAAAACTGCATTAACACATATTAATACATCTACTGTAGCAGAAGATTTAAAGAAACATAAAGAAATTATTATGAATATGAGTATTGAATTACAACATTTTAAATACCTTTTTGAGAATTATAAAGAATCTTTAACAATTTTAGATTTAATAGAAGAATTAATTGTAAGATTTAATGATACAAATTATATGGAATATGAAAAAATTTATAATTTATATAAGTTATATTTTAATAAAATGAATTTTGGATTAGGATATAATTGTAAAACTGAAGAACAGAAAATAGAAGAAAATGTTAACATAGAATTTGGTTGGTTGAGAATCATTGATAATAAATGGTTTTTTGTTGGAACAAATTATAAAACTTATCCTATTATTAATACTGTTCCATATATGGACAATGGAATACCTGCAAAAGCAATTGTAGAATTTGGATTAGCAAAATTAGTTAAAGCGTTTAAGAATTATAGTTTTGATTACGATATGTATGAAGAAAATTCATTATTTCTTAATAAGTATAAACGTAAAAACAACAACGCTGATGAATATGTTAATTTTGGTAATTTCACAGTTTTAATTGTTGGTTCACAGTATAAAAACCAATATATGGACAGATTAAGAAAACATGGATTAAATGTATTATGGTTTGATTCATTTGATGTAGATGATGTAAATAAATTAGAAGTTATGATTAAACATTCAGATATAGTTATTATTTGTAGAAGACATACTAGACATTATGTTAATAAGTTGGCTAATAAGTCTTTTAAAGACGATGATAAATTTCAATTCATAGAGAAAAATAACGAAGATAGCATTGTTGGTAGAGTGAGATTTGCTGGAATTAAATTAGGATTGATTAAAATGGATAGTAATTGATAATGTATTAATTTAATATTAATAATATTTAAGAATATAGATAATTTCTATATTCTTTTTTATTGTTCTTGAATATTTTTTCAAACATAAATAATAAAATAAAACGGAGGTATCCTATCATGGCGAAAGTAAACAAATTAAATTCATCGGTAATTTTAGAAGCATACTCAAAGGAATTCTCACAGAAAAAAGTAACTATTATCATTGGAAACAAAAATTATGAAGTGTTGGTAGATCAAAAATTTAGAAATACAAAAATAAGTGAAATGTTCCTAGAAAGTTTAAATAATCATGATAATTATAAAAATTTGAGTGAATCTATTAAAACATCATATTTTATGTTTTTATTAATTAAATATTTTACCGATCTGGAAATTGCTAAAACGGATGATTTCGAATATCAAATTCGTCTGTTGAATGCATTGTTGGATTTAGGTATATATGAAATTTTGATTAATTCTTTTCCAGAAAGTGAGATTGAAAAAGTAAATAATTATGTTATTAAATTCTCAAAAAATATGAATGAATTCATGAAGGATGATAAGAATATTGAAAATTTGAAGAGTATTATTGATGGGTTTGGGATTGGTGAGGATGTTGTAGAAGATATGAGTGAAGAAATTGATAAATCTGATATAGTAAATGAATTGATTGCTGATGATAAGAATGGAATTGAGATTACAGAATAGTAGAAATATTTAATAAGAGTGAGAAATTAAATATAAAAATCTCACTCTTATTTACAAAATACTAAAATAATTATATTGACAAACATATATCCTAAGTGTATAATATAAACAACAAATCAAAAATATTATTATACAATTAAGGAGAGTGATTATTTGATTGAACTGAACAAAGTATATCACATGGATAATTTAAAATTACTTAATCAATTAGATAATGAATGTATTGACTTAATTTACTGTGATATTCTTTATGGCACTGGGAGAAATTTTGGAGAATATAAAGATATTAAATCAGATAAAAAAGTTATTAATGATTTTTATATCCCAAGAATAAAAGAAATGAATAGAGTATTAAAAGATACAGGCAATATAATATTACATATGGACGATAGAATTAATCATTGGATTAGGAATATTTGTGATGATATATTTGGATATAAAAATTTCAAAAATGAAATAGTATGGGGATATTTAAGTGGAGGTTCAACTAGAAAATATTTACCCAAAAAACATGAATATTTAATATGGTATACTAAATCTGATAATTATACTTTTAATCCAATATTTAAAGAATATAGCGATAAAGTAAAAGTTAGAAATGGTTGTGGATTTGATAAACAAGCAAAAGGATACGGATGCAAAGAAGAAGGTACACCTATAGTAGATTGGTGGATTGATATAGAAAAAGTATTAAATTATAAAATGTCAGAATATACAGGTTATCCAACTCAAAAAAGTAAACAATTATTAGAAAGAGTAATTAAATTGTTTAGCAATGAAAATGATATTATATTAGATTGCTTTATGGGTAGTGGAACTACAGGTGAAGTTGCTATTCAATTAGGTAGAAGATTTATTGGTTGTGATATTGGAGATAAAGCATGTGAAATTACTAAAAGTAGAATTGAAAAAGTTATAGAAAATGTTTGATAGAATGATAAAATAAATACATATAGAATAATATTTTACTATATATAGTGGTAATTCATTTTAATAACTACAATATGTAGTAAAATATCAGCATGAAATCGCAGATTTGTTATGATTTTTAAAAAAGAAGGGAGATAAAAGTTTGGAATTAATTTATAAAACAGACAATGGTAAACTTGTTCAAGGTGATAATATTGAAGTAATGGAGAAAATTAAAGATAATACATATGATAGTTGTATTTCTGATTTTCCTTATGATTTAAAATTTATGGGTAAGAAATGGGATAATACAGGAGATTTTTATAAATGGTGTAATAAAAGAGCAATTGGTTTATATAGAATAATTAAACCAGGAGGTTATGTTTGTATATTTGGACATCCTTAGGATGAAATGTGCCTTTGAAGATGTTGGATTTCAAATAGTAGAAGAAATTGAATATTTATATGGTACAGGATTTCCTAAAAACCAAGATATAGGAAAATTGTTTGATAAGAAAGCAGGTAAAGATAAAGAAAGAAAAATTGTTGGGAAAAATGATAGCAAGGGTATTAGAAGTGGTGATAATAATTTTGTTGGAGATAATTATAAATGTGATGGGTATAATATTACTGAACCTTCAACAGAACAAGCAAAGCAATGGAATGGATGGAAGACATCAGGTTTAAAGCCAGCACATGAATCTATTACAATTTTTCAAAAACCATTAGAAGGTACATATATTAATAATATAAGTATACATAATTGTGGTGCAATGAATATTGATGCTTGTAGAATACCTACTTCACAAGATGATAAAGATATTATCAATGCAAAAGCATCTAAAAATCCAACAACTAATTATTCAGATAATGAAAATAAAATATATGGTGCGTATGCAGAAGATAAGTCAATGCCAGCAAATGAGATAGGAAGATTCCCTGCTAATATTATTCTTGATTCTTCTATGGGAGAAATATTAGATAGTCAAAGTGGAGAAATTAAAAAAGGTCAACCAGCAGGTACAGATTGGAAAAGTGGGAATATTAATCATGAACGCAATGGTGGTAGAAAAGCACAAGAAAAAGATATACCTGCAAGTGAAGGTGGAGCAAGTAGGTATTTCTTAAAGATTAATACAGATGACTTTGTACCATTTTATTATTGTGGAAAAGCAACCAAGAAAGAAAAAGGCGAAGGTAATACTCATGTCACAGTTAAACCTAAACAATTAATTAAATGGTTGATAAAATTAGTTACTCCTATTGATGGTAAAACAATTGATGTAACCGCTGGAAGTGGAACACACGGATTAAGTTGTGAGGAATTAAACAAAGATGAAGGATATAATTTAAAATGGATTAATATTGAGTTATTAAATACAGACAAAGAACCTTATTGTGAAATTGCAAAAAATAGGATTAAAAGTGTAATATAAAATACAAATATAATATTTGAATAAAACTACTGTTTTGTCACAATATAGGTAAAATTACGCAAAATCGTAATATATTTGATTTTACCTATATTAATGTCAATAAACCCTTGATATATAAGGATTAGAGAGCATTTATATGTGTAAAATAAAAGTATAATATAAATATTGTGACGAAAGAAAGATTTTGTCATGAAATAGGTATGATTTATACAATATCGTATTTTAATATATTAATATTGATAATAATATGAAAGGTAAAATAATAATGATAAGTTATTCATTATGGCAATATCATAAAAAAGAAGATGGAACAGTAGTTCAAACACCAGTAGCAATAAATTTTGGAGATAAAAAATCATGTCCTAAGTGTAATAAGTATTTTTTAATTGAAGAAGGAAATATAATGCGTTGTGCTGGATGTTATTATTTAACTTGTTATATATCTAATAACGACAATAAAAATAAAAAAATAGATAAAATTAAAAATTGTTTTTATATTCCTATTAATTTAGTAGAAGAAGGTAATAATTGGTTTGAAGTAAAATATGAATTACATAGTGCAAAAGAAATTTATATTTTAAAAGATAAAATAAAAAGTATGTTATAAGTATTTACTAAAGAAAAATTTAATTATTAAATTTAAATAAGAAGGATGTGAATATACATACATAGTCAATTTTTATTCACTAAAGATAAATATAATAAGGTATATGATTATTTATCTAATAATATATTATACAAACCAAACATACAACAATTATTCTTACAATGTGAAAAATACGGTGATGTATATTTAATTGGAGGAGCAATAAAAGATATTGCTTTCTTTAATAGAAAACCAAAAGATTATGATATTATTATTAAATCATCAAATAAAATTGAATTAAATTTACCAGATTGTTTTAAAATAAATCTAAATAGTTTTGGAGGATATAAAATATTTTATAAAGAGATTATATTTGATGTATGGAATTGTAAAGATGAACAAGATATTTTTAATACAAGTATTAAATTTAATATTGATGGACTATATATAAATTTAACTAAGAATTATTATAAAGATAAATTATTTAATCAAGCAATTATTGAAGGTACTGTTATATTTATTAATAATAAAAATATGCATCCAGTAGAAGGTATGGATTATAAAAGAGGATTAAAATTGGCAAATGATTTTGGATTGAAATATAAATATAAAGAGTAAATATAAAGAATAAATATAAATAAAGGAGAGAATTTAATATGGTAATGAAACCAGAAGAATTTGATAGTTTATATTTATCATTTTTAAATGGCAATGAATTATCCAGAGAAGAAATTAAAAACTTATTTGATACTTTCGGAGAATTAATAAATGAGTATAAACGATTATTAGAAGAATGTAAAAAATTATCAGCAAATAATTTATAATAATATAAACTATATGTAGTATTAAGAAAATAAACATACATTACATATAGTAATAAAATTAAGAACAATTTCCTCTTTGGTTTTAATATTTTAGGAAAGGAGAATTGTATATGAAAGATATACGTTGCATATTAGGAATTCATGATTGGAAATATGAAGCAACGGCAATTCGTAGTTGTGGTTCTGAATTAGAAAAACATTATCGCTGTTTAAGATGTGGAGAAAGATTATATATGGGTTGCGATACGAGTCCTGAAGGATGTAAATATTTTAAATTTCCTAAGTGTATTTATGTTACTGAAGAAAATCCTGAATGTTATAGAATGAGAAAGAAAAAGTAAAATAAAAATAATTATTTTAAAAAGGAGTAAAATATGTCTTGTGAAATTTGTAAAAAGTTAGAATTTATCAATAAAGAATATCCAGATGATTTAACAATGGAATATATAAAACATATTAATAATACTATAGATGAAGAAAAGATTAAACAAGGATATATTAATTATTTGATTAAGTGTGGATTTACACCTGAAGAATATATGAAAGAATATTATAAGAATGAAAAAATAATAGTTGACAGAATGGTAAAATAAATGTTATAATACGTTAGGGTTAAGAATTAGAAAATTATTAAAAGGAGGTTAAACATATAAAAGAATGTTGTGCAAATTGTCATTGGTTTTTAGATGAAGTATTAGAAGAATGTGATGGTTTGGATGATATATACAATGATAAATGTCATGAATATTCAGAAGGTAGATATATAAAGGAAGAATTGAAGGAGGTTACATATATGCAAGAAGTATTAAGTATTGTTAATCAATTAGCAAGTACAAGTAGTCGCAATGAAAAAGAATCTATCTTAAAAAAGAATCAAAACAATCAACTATTCAAAGATATTCTTACATTCGTTTATAATACTTTAGAAGTTAAAACAGGTATTAAACGTAAAAAACTTGAGAAGGAAGTTAATTCTAAACCAACAGTAATTATGAATAATTTCTATGATTTAAGAGATTATCTATCTAATCATAATACTGGTTCAGATGAAGTAATTGCAAATATTCAACAGTTTTTATCTCAACAAGAAGAAGATATGAAAGAATTGTATATTAAAATTATACTTCAAGACTTACGTTGTGGATTAAAAGAAAAAACTGTTAATTCTGCTTTCGGATATGAATTTATTTATATACACAAGTTAGAGAAAGGCGAAGTAGCAGAAGAAAAACATTTTAAATGGCTTAAAGGTAAGGAATTTGGTATTTATAGAAAATTAGATGGATACAGAAGTGAAATAGAAATTGGAAATAATAAAGTTAAAATAATGTCTTCTGGTGGAGAAATTTATAAAGAATTGGTTGATATTGAAAAAATATTATCTGAAACTGATTTACCACATGGAGTATTTGTTTGTGAATTATTAGCAACAGATAATGAAAATATAATGTCTAGAATAGAGAGATTTAATAAAACTGGTTCTATTCTTAGGAAAGATGGAGAAAAGCATGGAATAGAAGTTAATATATTTAATTTTATTCCTGATGATGGATTTTATAAAGGTTATCATCCTATGACTTGTAGAGATAGAAAGAATTTAGCAAAAGAATTGATTGATAAGATTAATTCACCTTTAATTAAAAATGTTGATTCTTTTTATATCGGAAAAAATATTGCTCAAATTGATTATTGGTTTGAAAAAATGATGGATCAAGATGATGAGGGCATTATGGTTTTACCTTTAGATGCTAAGTATTATGGTAAAAAATCATATCAGCAAATGTTAAAAGTTAAAACTGAGAAAGAAGCTGATGTGGCTATTATTGGTTTTGAAAAAGGTGAAAAAGGTAAGGAATTTGAAAATACTTTAGGTAAAATAATTATAGATTATAAAGGTAAACCAGCAAAAGTAATGTGTGGATATAAAGTAAAATATAATCCAGAAAAATATGATAATAGGATGGTTAGAGATTATATTTGGAATCATCAAGATGAATTAATGGGAAAAATTGTTAAAGTAAGGTATACTGATGAAAATGTTAATGAAAAAGGTGAATTGGATTTAAGACTATGTAGATTGATTGAATATAGAGATGATAAGATTGTTCCTAGTTATAATTAAAATAAACAAATTAAAAGGAGGAAATATTATGATTATTAAAGAAGAACAAAGAGATTTATTTTCAGTACCACATGGTTATTATTTTGCACATTGTATTTCAGGTGATTTTGCTTTAGGTGCAGGAATAGCAGTTAAATTCAATGAGTTATATAATATGCGTAAAAAGTTAAAAGAAGTTGCAGAATATAAATCTGATAATTGTGCAATTCTTATTGATAATGTATTTAATCTTGTGACTAAAAGAAGAGCATTTCATAAACCTACATATGATAGTTTAAATGAAGCATTGGTAGATATGATGGAGCAAGTTATTAGTTTAGGAGTAGAAAAAATTGCGATTCCATTGATCGGATGCGGTTTGGACAGATTAGATTGGAGCATTGTTAAGGAAATAATTGAAGAAGTTTTTGAGGATGTTGATGTTGAAATTCTAGTTTGTTATTTATAAGAGAGGTGGATATATGCAAAATCCATTGTATTTAGTTAAAGTAGAACCAGGAGAGAATAATAATAAATATTACCAGATGTTGGATAAAGGAGATGGTTACTTTATATGTAAATATGGTAGGATAGGTAATTCAGGATATCAAACAAAAACTTATCCTATATTTAAATGGGAATCTCAGTATAAAAGTAAAATAAAAAAGGGTTATGTGGACAATAGTAGATTAGTTGCAGAAACTATTATCCCTCAAAATAAAAAGAAAGAATACCTTGATATTATTATTCCTTCAATCGCACAAATTGTAATAAGATTACAATCAATGGCACGACAAGCAATTAAAGATAATTATACAATATCTTCTAATAAAGTTACACAACAAATGATTGACGAAGCACAATTAATTTTAAATAATTTAATTGATACAGATGATATTGAATTATTTAATAAGATATTAGTTGATTTATTTAAAACTATTCCTAGAAAAATGGGAAAAGTTAAAGATTACTTAGCAAAAGATGATAAAGATTTTAGTGAGATTATTCAAAGAGAGCAAGATTTACTTGATGTAATGAAAGGGCAGGTGGTACAGCATTCAATAGTCAAAGATGAAAATAATGAAAATGATACATATGAAATGCCAAATCAAACAATATTAGAAGTCTTAGGATTGCAATTTGAAGAAATTAATCAGGAAGAAAAAGAATTAATCAAGAAAAATCTTGGTGGTATTAGTGATAAGTTTTATCAAGCATGGAAAGTAATTAACATTAAGACACAAAAGAAATTTGATGAATTTACACAGAGCAATAATATAAATAATATGAAGTTATTATGGCATGGCAGTAAATCAGAGAATTTCTGGTCAATTATTAATATGGGTCTAGCACTTAGACCTCCAGCAGTAATCACAGGTAAATTATATGGGAATGGTATTTACTTTGCTCCAAAAGCTAGAAAAAGTTTAGGATATACATCTTTAAATGGAAGTTATTGGGTTAAAGGTAATAGTAATTCAGGATTTATGGCATTATTTAATGTTGCTTATGGTAAACCTTATGATGTTTATACATTTGATAGTAAATATCATAATTTAAACTATGAAAACTTACAAATAATGTGTCCTGGTAGTAATTGTTTACATGCACATGCAGGTGCAAATATTGGTTATTCAACATTAAAGAATGATGAAATAATAGTATATAAAGAAGAACAATGTACTATAAAATATTTAATTGAATTGAGGTAGTTATTAATTTCTGTCAAGGGAAAAATAAAAATAAATAAAATTTCTCTTGACAGAATGATAATATAAATGTTATAATAATGAAGGATTAAGAAGTAAGAATTAAATTCAAAAAACAAAAAATTAAAATGAAAAGGAGAAATGATTTATTTATGATCGATGTTAAAAAAGTGCCGTACAAAAGTATTGAAGTAGAAACAGAAGTAGGAATTCAAACTATTTCAAGTGGAAACAAAATTAGATTTGTTACCGAAGATAATGGTGAATTAAAGCAAGGAGTAGTGACTGGTTTTAAAGGTACTAAACCTGAGAAAGTAGAAGTAGAATTTATCCCAAGTGATGGTAAACACAAGGAAACGTGGAGTATTTTGGAAATGGAGGATGGAAGTTTAAGATTGAGTGAGGAGGAAAAGGATGAAGATAAGGGTGGTGATAATGGAGAAGAAGAATAAGTGATAAGGTTTAGTTTAATAGGTTAGTAAGTTAAGTAATTAGTAAGAATAATAAAATAAAAAATACATATATAAAGGAGATAATATTACATATGGCAAATAACACATTTGAATTTGTTGGAAAATTATCAATTGGTAAAGAATCAGAAAAATTTAAACCTTATACTACAGAAACTTATCCTAGTGGTTGGGTATCTAACAGATTATTATTTAATGTAATTGCAGGAGATAATCGTCATATGCTTGAATCTAAAGGTGGATATTTTGCTAATGGTGAAGGTAAAATATATTCCTTTTCAAAATCTGGTAAAGATGATGAAGGTAATCAAGTTAAAGGTGAAAAACTTGAAATTGCATGGAAAGATAGATTTAAACCAGAAGAAATTGCTAATGTAGCTGAATTTAAAAAATTTGTTATTGATTTAGAAGAACCTGGACGTAGATTTAAGTTAGAAAAAGCATTAGAAAAATATAAAGACGGAACATTAGAAGATGAAGAACTTAAAAATTTAGGTGTAGAAGATATTGAAAAAGTATGTGAAGATAGTAAGAAAAAACGTAAAGAATTCCTTGCTGAATCTGATTTCGCAGAATATTTATATAAAGTAATTTCTTCAGGTAAAATTAATGAAAGAATGTTTAAAGTATTAGGTAATATCGTATATACATATTCAGATAAAACTGAAAAATTTTATAAGAAAAATGTTCCTACTAGAATTTATTTAGCAGAAAAAGATGCTCAACCAGTTTCAACAGGACAATTAACTTTATTTTTTAATAAGGATAGTTTAGATGATAGTTTATTTAAGAAAACACAAAAATATTATGTTAATACATATGTTAGAGACTATGATAATCAAAGAAAAACTAATATTCCTTGTCCAGTAATTTTAACTATTGACTTTTCAAATGAAGATGAAAAAGTTAAAAAAGTAAATGATTTATTTGTAAAGCAATTTACTGTTAAAGATAAATCATGGAAAGAATTTGGTGTTAAAGTAAAAATACTTGATGGTGCTCAAAAAATGGAAATTACAGAAGATATGCTAAATGATTTTCAACGTGAAATGCTTGAATTAGAAGCTATGACGATGGATCAAATTAGAGAAGATATTATGAAAGAAACTGGTGGAAACATTTATGGAGATCCTGTAAGAGAAATGGTAATTATTAATGCTGCTAAAGGGTATACAAAAGGTAGAAAAGATACAGTATACCAAAACAAAGATTTTGTTATTGTTCCAATAGAAATAAAAAAAGAAAAAGATAATAAAAACAAAGAAGGAGAAAATGAAGATATATTTGATGATTTAGATTTAAATTTAGACTAATTAAAAAATAAAGGGGTGAAATTCCCCTTTTAATAAAATAATAATATAAAAGGAGATTAAAATTTATGACAAGAAGAAAAGTAGGTAAAAGAAAAGAAGTCAAAATTGATTTTGCTAATTATAGTTATTTATTAGATGGAATCGCCGGGATCGGGAAAACGACTTTAGCATATGAAGTTGGTAAAACTCTTTACGGTGAAGATGGAATAATGATTTTAACTGTAGGTCAAGAACCTGAACCAGATCATTTAGGAGGAGTTTTATCTGATAGAGCAGGAACATGGGAAGATTTAACAGAAATGGTTGATGATCTAGTTGCATATAGAAATGAAGATTATAAAAATTTAAAAATGATTGCAATAGATACTGTAGATGAATTATTTAGACTTGCAGAAGAAGAAGTAGTAGAGATATATAATGCTTCTGTTATACCAGAGAAAAGAGTAAAATCAATTAAACAAGCATATGGTGGGTTTCAGGGAGGAGAAAATAAAGTAGTAGATTTAGTTATTTCTACTGTATTTAAGTTAAGAGATGCTAAATATGGTATTTTCTTTATTGGTCATACAAAACAAAAAAATAAAAAAGATCTTATGACTGATATTGAATATGAACAACTTACCTCAAATTTAGAAGCTAAATACTATAATGCAATTAAAGATAAAGTAAATATTGTTGCTTGTGCATACATAGAAAGAGAAATGAATGATATTGAAACAGTTAAGGATGCATTTAGCAAGAAAAATAAACAAGTAGGTAGAATTGCTTCTGAACGTAGAGTGATTGTATTTAGAGATGAAGAATATGCAATTGATGTAAAATCACATTTTATTGATATTGAACCTAAAATTGAATTTGATACAAATATTTTTATTGATACTATTCTTGTTGCAATTAAAAAACAACATGAAAAATATCATGGTAAGACTTCTGATAAAGAATTAAAACAAATAAAAGAAAAGCAAGAAACTGAACGTATAAATGAAGCAGAAGAAAAGGTACAAGAAATTAGAGAAGATTTAGATAATATATCAGATGAAGAGAAAAATAAAGAATTAGTTAAGAAAATTACTAGTCATTATAAAACTGCCAATCCTGAACAAAAAAAATCAGTGAAAGATATATTAGAAAAAAATGGTACATCAAAATTTGATCTTGCCTTACCAACAAGAGTATTTGAAGAAATATTACATATTTTTGAATAAATAATTTAATAGGGAGAATATTATTCTCCCTATTATCTATTGGAAGGTGGATATTATATTAGTAAAATGTAAATGCCATGATAATAATAAAATAGAAAGAGATACTGCATTTAAAGTAATTATTAATGGTAAAAACGAATACTATTGTACTGAAAAAGATTATTTATTAATTAAAGAAGAAAAAGAAAATAGGATAAATTGTATAGAAAATATTAATAAAATATTTGGATATGTGATAACAAATACAGCATTATTTAAAGAATTAAAATTGATTGCAGAAATTCATACATATAAGAAAATTAATTTATATTTAATGGATAACATCAGTTTCTTAGAAAAAGTTATGTCTAAAGAATTTAGTCGTGAATATGGAAAGATTAGGTATTTTATGACAATACTTAATAATAATTTGCAAGATTATAAATTAAAACAACCTGAACCAATTAAGCAATTAGATATTGAAATGATTGAAGTTAATTATAAATCAAAAGAACGTAAAAAGAATCTATCAGAATATATAGAAGAATTGGAGGGATAATTTGAGTGAATTTATTAGTGGTTGCAGTAAATATCCTGAACAATTACTTAAAGGAAGAATAACCATAGAAGGTAATGTTATTTCTTGCTTATTTAAAGACATTTTATTACTTGATGAATGTAATCTTAAAATTGAAGATTTTTTGTCAATAGATGGTAGATTTTATTTTGCTTTAATTCAAAATATAAGATCTAAAGGATTCCCTTCTATTGATGAAGTAACTATTCTATCTAATATATCTGAAATGATTGAAGAAAGTTTTCAAAATAGAGGTGGATGGAATACAATACAAAACCTAATTGACATAATTAATGACAAAAATTGGGATACATATCTAGATATTTTATATAGAGAAAACATTATAATTAATTTGTATAATAATGGATTTAATTTGCTAAGTGCTGTAGAAGAAGACGGTAAAAATATTATTCCATTAGATTTATTTAGAAAAATGGATAGTGAAAGTGTTATTGAATATTATGAAAATAAACTATCAACATTTTCAACTAGAAATAGTAGTAAAATTATAGAAGAAGGTAATCTTGATATTACAGATGAATTTATTGAAGAAGTACAATCAGGATTAGAAAGTGGTGTACCATTTAATACGTGTGGAATTGATTGTGATGGAAATAATGTAATGTGTTTTCCTTATATATCCAATCAAATAGGAGGTTTATTATCAGGAGCATTACATATGTTGGGTGGTTTTAGTTCTTCTGGAAAAACTACATTAATTATTACAATATTAATGGCATTAGCTTCACAAGGGAAAAAAACATTAATTATTACAAATGAACAAAAAAGTACAGTATTTAAGATTCAATTTATTACATGGTTACTTGCTAAAAAGTTTAAGTATTTTAAAGTAACTAAAAGAAAAATAAAAAATAAAAATGAATTAACAGATATTGACAAAGAATATATAAAAAAAGCACAAAAATTATGGAATGAAGAATATAGTAAATATTTTAAATTTATTCAAATAGCAGATGCAGACATTAATTTAGTAAAAAAGAAAGTAAGATATTATGCTTTGTCTCATGGATTCGATTGTTTTGTTTATGATACATTTAAATCAGAATTAACAAATATGAAAGGAGATCAAAACTGGTTAAATTTAATTAAAGATTCTAGAGAACTAGATAAACTTGCTAAAAAATATAATCTTATAGGATTTGCAAATATTCAATTAGCACAAGCATTATTTGGAATATTATTTTTAGATGCTTCAACATTAAGTCAATCAAAACAAATAAAAGAAATATTAGAAACATTATTATTAATTAGACCAGTATTTTCAGATGAATTAGATAAAAGTAGTAAGTATTATTGTAAACCATTTAAAAGAGTAAAAATACAAAATAAATGGTGTGAAGAAGAATATGAACCAGATCCAACAGCGGTTTATAGAATGTTATTCTTTGAAAAAAATAGAAATGGTGAAAATTCAAGTGATACAGGAGTAGCTATGCTTCTAAAATTTAATGGAAATACAGGAACATTTACTGAATCTGCATATTCAAGACCGAAACATGGAAAGATTGGAGGATAAATTAAATTATTATATAAGTAATATGATATTAATACATAATTTATATGGATGGAGCGAATTTTGTGATAACTGAAATCAAACAAAAACTCATAGATAATCCTATACATATTAAAAATATATTAGAATATTATGAGTTTCATAATATTGATCTCAAATCACATGAGATTCGTGCTGGTATTAATGAAAAAACTAATAAAACATCAATAAGAATTAAATTACATAATAATCAATATTTATATGTTTCTGATTATGGTAGAGGAATTAATTGTGATTTTATCAGTTTTATTATTAAAAGTAAAAATGTTGAATTTAAAGAAGTTATTAATATTATTAAAAAAGAATTAGGAATTGATTCATTTTATTATTATAAGAAAAGAAAATCTGTATTTGGAGGATTCTATAATAAAATTAAATCTAAAAATGCACATGTTATAGAATTAAAAACTTATGATGAGAATATTTTAAATCAATATTTGGATAAATATAATATTATGTTTTTTCGTGATAATATATCATTTCAAACACAAAAGAAATTTAAAATTGGATTTGATATATTATCACAAAGAATTACATGTCCTTGGTGGAGTTTTGAAGGAGATTTAGTTGGTATTACTGGAAGATATATAGGAGATTATGAAATGGATAATACATTAAAATGGTGTCCAGTAATTCCTCATCTAAAATCTCAAACATTATATGGTTATACAGAAAATTACCAATACCTTCAAGGATGTGAAGAATTATATATTTTTGAATCTGAAAAGGGAGCAATGCAATTAGATAGTATGGATATATATACTGGATTAGCATTGGGTGGTAATTCAATTCATTATCATCAAATAATAAATATAATAAATTTGCAACCTCAAAAAATAATTTTAGGAATGGATGAAGGTTTAAAGGAAGAAATTGTTGTAAATCAAATTAATAAAATAAAATCTATGTTAAAATTTAAAGATATTAAAGTGGGATATATCATAGATAAAGAAAATAAAATATTACCTAAAGAATCAAAAATGAGTCCTACAGATTTAGGTAAAGAAAAATTTATAGAATTAAAAAATAATTATGTAGAGTGGGTGTGATATTGAGTAAAATAATATATAGCTTTAGTAGATTAGATAGTTTTCATAATTGTAAAAGAAGTTATTTTTATACATATGTTCTTGGACAAAGAGGTGGTGAAAACATATATAGTTTTTTAGGTACTATATGCCATGAATTAACTCAAGGGATAATTGAGAATAAAGAAACAAATGAAGGTGCTGTAGAAAAATTTACTCAAGCAGTAGATGATGCTGATATGCTTGGATTAGAATGGATTAGTGAAAAAGTTAAAAATAATTATAAAGAATGTATTACACATTTTTTTGAAAATTATATTTCCGAAGCAATAAAAGATTTTAAGATTGAAGAATACTTTGAAGTGAATGTAAATGGAGTTATGATGAAAGGATATATTGATTTATGGTATTTTAAAGATGGGAAAATACATATATGTGATTTAAAAACAAGTAGTAAATATAGTAAGAAAGATTTACTTAAAAAACAAAGACAATTATATTTATATGCATATGCTTTAAGTAAACAATATCCAAATATGAAGATTAATTTATATTTTAATATGTTAAAGTACGTAATTCAAAATAATAAATTAGTTGAAAGAAATAAATGTAGTATATTTGAGGATTACTCAGATGGATTAGTAATAATAAAATATGATGATGATATTGCTAAAAAAGATATTGAAGATTATGTGACAAATACAGTAGATGAAATTGAATTGTTGGATAAAGATATTATATTTTGGAATAAAAATTATAATGCTGAAAAAGATTTCTTTTGTGTTAATTTATGTAGTTTTAGAGATAAGTGTTTAATTGAATAAAATAATAAGGAGGAATAATATGCAATATTGTAGTATATGTGGTGTATCAGAATTAAATACATCAAGATTTAATAAAAATAGTAAATATGGGAAAAATTTATGTAACAAGCATTATTTGCAAATAAAGAATCATGGTAAAATAATTGATTCTTCACAACCGGATATAAATGATAAGAGAATATATTGGAAACCAGAAGAAGAAAATAAATTAATAGAATTAGTAGAAAAAATAATTCCATATAAAGAGATTGCAGAAATATTACATAAAAGTGTTACATCAATTAATAGTAAAGTAAATCAAATGGGAATAAAAACAAAATATAAAAATAGCAATAAATTTAAAGCTATATATCAAGATTATAATTGGTGTTATCAAAAATATATGGTTGAAGGTTTAAGTCATAAAGAAATGGCAAAAGAAGCAAAATGTACAAAAAGAGTGATTGAAAAATGGTGTACCGAAATACATAGAATAACTCAAGAATATAGACAAGTTAATAAGCAATTAAATGAAAAACAAAAAGATTTAATTATTGGTTCAATGTTAGGGGATGGTCATATTGATAAGAGAGAAGATCAACCTATATTTATAGAATCACATGCAGAAAATCAAAAAGATTATTTATATTATAAATATAATAATCTTAAGGAATTCTGTAATATTTCTCCTGTTAGGAAAGAAGCATGTTATAGAGAATTTAATGGTAAAATGTATTTATGTCAACCACAATATAGATTATCTACAAGAATACATGATTGTTTATTAGAATATAGAGGAAAATCATATACATATTTATTAAATTTAATGAATAAATTTTCATTTTCAATTTGGATGTTAGATGATGGTTATAGAGATAAGTCTAATTGGGAATTATGTGTTGCAGAATATACTCAAGATGATATTGATTATGCTATAAATATTTTTAAAGAAAAATTTGAATTAATTTGCTGGCAAGAAAAAGATATTAGATATTTACGATTTGATGCTCCATCTTCTAGAAAAATAGATAAAATTATATTAAATAATATTCCTAATGATTTAGATATTATTAAATATAAAATAACAGAAAATAAAAATATTTATGGAGAAGAAAAAAAAATTTATATTAAATATAAAAATGAAGAAATATTATTTACAGATTTATGTAAAAAATATAATTTAGATTACAAAAGTACATGGCAAAGAGTATTTAAAAATAATGAAAATATCAGTAATATAATAGGTATATGCCAATGAAAAAAATTATTGAAAAAATTATTCCTAAATTAAAATTTAAATTCCCATATACTATTGAAGATTATTCAGAAAATTTATATTGTGAAAATTACCATAAGCATTCATTTTTTAGTAATACCTCAGTAGCAGATAGTCCTGAATCTATGAAAACATATGCACAACAAACTATTGAATATAAAGGAAAATGTTTATTTAGTGGTGAGCATGGGAATCAAGGGAATCAATTTGAAGTTTATAAATTAGCAGAAGAATATAATTTAAAATATAGACATTCAGTTGAAGCATATTGGGTAAAAGATAGATTAAAAGAATATCCTGAAATTGATAAAGAAACTGGAGAATATAAAATAGATACAAAAACAGGAGAAATTAAAACATATAAAGATAAAACAAATTGTCATATATGTCTTACAGCTAAAAATCCTGAAGGGAGAGAAGATATTAACTATATTCTCTCTCTGGCTAATATTGATGGTTATTATTATAAACCAAGAATTGATTTAGAATTATTATTAAATATTCCAAAAGATAATATTATAATCACTTCTGCTTGTTTTGAAAAAGATACTAAAGTATTAACAAAAAACGAAATTAAAAATATTCAAGATGTAAGATCAGGTGATTTTGTTCTTACACATAAAGGAACTTGGGAAAAAGTTATTGTACCAACAAAAAGAGAATATAATGGTGAAATGTATAATTTGTTTATTGAAGGTTGTTTTGAAAGTATAAAATGTACTAAAGATCATAAATTTCCAACAATAAATAAAACACATTCAGATGTAACGAAAAAAATAATTTGGAAAAAAGCAAGTGAATTAACAACAGAAGATAGAATATTAAGTGCAATAGATGGGACTATAGAAATTACAGAGCATATCGATGTTGATTTAATTTTAAATAACTATAGAGAAAATTGTAATTTAGGTAGACCATTAAAATCTCCTATTATAAAATCTAAAATAGAAGTAGATAATTTATTTCTACAAATATTAGGTTTATATGTAGCAGAAGGGAATATAAATAAAAAAAATAATTATATTTGTTTTACTATTAATAAAAAAGAAAATAATTTATATAATTTAATTAATGAATTTAGTTTAAAATATTTAAATAAACCTGCTATTATCCAAGATAAAAAAAATACAAATGGAATGTCTGTTTTAATTCATAGCAAAGAAATGGCATTATTATTTTCTTATTTAATTCCATCAGGGTCAATTAATAAAAAAACACCTAATTTTATTCTAAGATTACCTCCATTTTTACAAATGGAATATATAAAAGGTTTGTTTTTAGGAGATGGACATATTGCTAAAAATTTAAACAGAGTAAATTATGTAACAATATCAGAGCAATTAGCATATGAAGTTGGTTATATATTAGAAAGAAATGGTTTAAAAAGTTGTTGTTCGATTAGAAATGAGAAAATAGATAAAAACAATATACATCATAATAAAGTTTATGTGATTGAGATTAATAATAAAGAATTCTATCAATACTGGAAATTATATTTAGAATCAAACGAAAAATATGATTTTAAACATATAGGATGGAATTCAAAAAAGCCTGTATACATAGATGGGGTAAATTATATACATAGAAGAGTAAGAAAAATTGAAACATATGATTATAATGATTATGTATATTGTTTAAGTGTAGAAAATACACCTTCTTTTAGAATAGAAGGAATTTCTGTTCATAATTGTATTGCAGGATGGAAATATGAAGATGCAGAAGATATATGGTTGAAAATACATAATTATTTTGGTGATAATTTTTTATTAGAAATACAAAATCATAATACAAAAAGTCAAAAATTATTAAACAAAAAAATCTTAGAAATATCTAAAAAGCATAATATTCAAATTATTTGTGGCTTGGATAGTCATTATGTTAAACCAGAGAATACCATTAAAAGAGATCAAATATTAAAATATAAAGGAATTATATATGAAGATGAAGAAGGATGGTATTTAGATTTTCCAGATGGTAAAGAAATATTTAATAGATTTAAAATCCAAGGTATATTAAATGATGAAGAAATTATAACTTCAATGATGAATACAAATATATTTATTAATGAATGTGAAGATATAATATTTGATAAACATTTTAAAATACCTTGTTTATATCAAGATAAAACATATGAAGAAAAAGTAAAGATTTTTAAAAAAATATTAAATGAAAGATATAAAGAAGAAAAATTAAAAACATCTGAAAAAGTAAAAGGAATAAAATATGAAGTAGGAGAGATTGTTGATAGTGGAGTTGTAGATTATTTTTTAACAAATGATAAAATTATTAATAAGGCTGTTAATGAAAAAGGTGGTATTTTAACTACAACTTCAAGAGGAAGTTCAGCATCTTTTATTGTAAATAAATTATTAAGATTTACTACGATTGATAGATTTAATTGTGAAATACCTATTTATCCAGAAAGATTTCTTACAAAAGAAAGAGTATTAAGTGGGCAAATGCCAGATATTGACTATAATTTAGCTATAGCAGAACCATTTGTAGAAGCTACAAGAGAATTAATAGGGGAACATAGTTGTTATCCTCTTATGGCAATTGGAAAATTAAAAGAAAAAGCAGCATGGCAATTATATGCAGGGGCAAATGATGTTACACCTGAACATGCAAATGAAATTTCTAAATTCATTGATAAATATAATGAAAAAATAAAATATGCAGATGAAATAGATAGAGAATTTATAAATATTGAAGATTTTATTCCAGAAGAATATATAGATATTTATAAAGGTAGTTTAGAATATCAAGGTATTGTAATAAATTTAAAATGTCATGCTTGTGGATATTTACTTCTAGAAGGAGATATAAGAAGAAAAATTGGTTTAATAAATGCAGTATCAGAAACAACAGGAAAACGTACATTATGTGCTTGTATTGAAGGGAATTATCTAGATGAATTTGGTTATGTAAAAAATGATTACCTTATAGTTGATAGTGTTCATTTAACTCATAAATTTTTTCAAAGTATTAATAAAGATGTTCCTAGTTTTGATGAATTAAGAGAAATGATTGATGGAGATAAATTAACATGGGATATATATGCTAAAGGAATTACTTGTTGTGTAAATCAGGTGGAAAAAGAATCTACAACAAAAAAAGTAAAACAATACAAACCAACAACATTAGCAGAATCTAGTGCATTTATTGCAGGAATTAGACCAGGATTTAAATCTCTCATCGGAACATTTTTAGCAAGAGAAAAATATACAACAGGAGAAGAAACAGTAGATAGAATATTAGAAGATAGTTATCATTTCATGTTATATCAAGAATCAATTATGAAATTATTATCATATTTAGGATTAACAATGGGGGAAGCATATGGAGTTCTTAAAGCAATATCTAAGAAAAAATTAAAAGGAAAACAATTAGATGACCTTCAAAAAAAATTGAAAGAAAATTGGATGAATATAATTGGGAATCTAGATAATTTTGAAAAAATATGGAAAGTAATAGAAGCATCTGCTTTTTATGCTTTTAATGCTCCTCATGCTTTATCGATGGGAGGAGATAGTGCTTATCAAGCATGGTTTAAAGCACATCATACAGCAAAATTTTATGAAGTAGCAATAAATCATTATCAAGATAAAAATAAAAAAGATAAAATTGATGCTCTTGTAAAAGAAGCATTATCATTTTATGGTTATAGATTAGGTGATTATGAATTTGGTAAAGATAATAGAAGAGTTAATATTGATGAAAAAAATAAAATTATATATCCTAATCTATCTAGCATAAAAGGATTTGGTGAAGGGGTAGTACAAATACTATATGAATTAGGTAGTAATGAATTTAAAAGTTTTGTAGAATTTTTAGATTCATTAAAAGGTCTTAAAATAAATAAAACTATTATAGATAAATTAGTTAAATTAAATTATTTTAAAAAATTTGGAGAAGTGAATACCTTATTAGAAATTATTAAATGGTATGATATATTTAGAGATGCAAAAGAAATTTCAAAATCTAAAATTGAAAATTACGGATTAGATTTAAAATTTGTAATTCAATATGGAAATGAAACTGCAAAAAAAATCACAAAACTTAAAAGCAAAGAATTATTGCAAGATATAATAAAAAATATAAAAAATATTCCATTAACAGTAAAAGAAATTATAGATAATCAAAAAGAAATTTTAGGTATTATTACTTATATTGATAAATCATATTCAGATGATATTTATTATGTTTCTAATTTAGAAGTTATGAAATCAATAGTAAAAGTTAATTTGTATCAAATTAGTAATGGTACTATATTAGAAATTAAATTATGGACTAATCAATATAATAGAAATAACTTTCAACAAAGTGATTTTTTATATGTAAAAAACTTTGATATCAAACCACAAAAGTCTCCTACTGGGGAAATTAATTTAGAAACAGGAAAGAAAATTTATAGAGAAGTAGAAGGTACTGAAGAATTTTGGATGCCAAAATATCAGAATATATCTTATAAATTTCAAAGTGAGGTAGAATATGATTAATCAATATAAATACACAGATAAACAACAAGAAGAATTATTATCATCTATTACAATTATTGTAGACACAAGAGAAAAAGAAAATAAAAATATTATTGATTATTTTGAAAAGAAAAAGATAAGATATAATAAAAAAACATTAGATTATGGTGATTATAGTTTCTTCTTGCCACAAAATATTGAATTATCAATTCCTAGAGATTTATATTTTGATAAAAAAATTGCTATAGAAAGAAAAATGTCTCTTGAAGAATTAAGTGGTAATTTTTCTCAACATCGAGATAGATTTGAGAAAGAATTTGGTCTTTATAAAGGGAAAATGTATTTATTAATTGAGAATTCAAATTATGAAGATATTTGCAATGGCAATTATAAAACTGAATATAATAAAAAATCATATTTAGGAAGTTTACATAGTTTTTCTAATAGGTATAATTTATCTATTATGTTTATGCCAAATAGTCAATATAGTGGACTATATATTTGGGCGACATTCTATTATTATTTAAGAAATTTAATAAAATACTAAAATAAATAACTTGACATTTAATCCATCATCATTTATAATATAAACAGACAGGAAGAGAGTAGATATAATTATAAAATATTTAAAATTCTCTCTCTTCCTTTTAATTAAAGTAAAGGAGAAAGAATATAAATGCTAGATAAACAAGAATTGATACATAAAATGCAAGAACGTGGATTTACTGTATATGCAAACATAGGAAAAGCAAAAATACAATTTATATCTTCTCATATGTATGATATTCATTATAAAGAAAATACATTACCACGAAAAAGAATACCTATAATAAATATAATAGTAGATTTAGAGTATAATGAATTTGAATGTATTTACAATATTAACGAAAGTACTAATACTTTAAATACTGGAATATGTGGTTCTATCCTTAATGATAAACATTTTGATAATATTGTTGGTAAATTTGAATCTCATGCAAAAATATTAGAAAAATATACATTATAATCTAAAATATCAAAAATCCCTAATTCCACAAACCCTTATAAATCAACACTTTCTAATTTCCAAAATCAACACGAAATCGATGTTTTGTCACGATTTACCAAAATTTAATAAAAGGAGATTAATTATGAACAAGAGTACTTATTCATTGATTGAAAATAACCCAGAAGTTACAGAAATATATAATGCACTAGATGAACTTAGAGAAAATAATCATACATTTGGATTTAATGCTTATGATTTATTAGAAAACGCAGAAGAAATTTATTATTTGTTAAATATGTTTTTAAAAATTAAGTTAAAGGAGATCAACTAATATGAAAAATAAAACAATAGAATTCACAGCAATCAATTCTGGAGATTATGAATGTTTTTGTTGGGAAGTTGATATAGAAACATTTAAAAGAATAAAAGGTAAAGAACCAGATATATTTGATTATTCCGAAATAGATGATTCAGATTTTGATAATTATAAACCAATAGGAGATAAGGTTAGATTGTACCCTGATGATATTTTTAGTAAAGATAGTAAAGTTAAAGTTAAAATAGAAATTGAAACATTAGAAATATATTGCAGAGGTTGTGGTAAAATATTAAAACCTTCAGAATTAAAATCTCATAATAAAGATAAAAGTTTTGATGAATATTTTTGTGACGATTGTTTAAGTGTTTGTTCAGTATGCGGAAAATTATTTGCTGATTATTATGATACAGGTAAATGTGATAGTTGTGCAGATTAAAATTATGAGAAAGATAATTAAAATTATAAGGGAGGTAAATAAAAATTATGAAAAATACTACTATCTATGATGATTTAATTGATATTGCATTAGATATTAAAGATAAAGAATGGTTTAATCAATTAATTAAATTAAAAAGTGAAAAAACTAAAGAAGTAACTTTTATAGAAGCATTAACTGCATGGTCTAATGGAAAGATAATTCAAGGTGTTTTTGGTGATAAAGTAGTTATAGTAAATAATAATATGGATGAAGTTAGATTAGGAAAGGAATTCATGAAAGGTAAATATTATATACTAGATTAAAATAATATAAAGAAGGATAAACAAATTGTTATAATGGTTAAAGCAGAATATAAAGGAGAATAAATTCATTGGAATATATAAATATTATATATAAAAACTATACTAAAGATCAGGTAAAATATTGGATTGAAAAAGAAGGTATATGGTATATTAATAAAAGAATTGATGATAAAGGGTATAGGCTTATATTTTATAGTCATTGCAATGACTATTCTGTTAGAGATATAGACTGTATATTAGATGAGTATAATGGTGATTATAAAGAAATTACTAATAAGATGCTTAATACAATTAATGCACAACAATATGGGTATCCAAGAAATAAAATGTACATAAAATTATTAAGAAAAACACCTATGGGTTATTTCCCAATATTTGAAGGATTTGTTCTAGATATATTTTAATAAATCTACATAAGAAAGAAGGAATTAATCATAAGAAAAATTAAAAGTAGTTTAATAGATGATAAGCACAAAGATGATGAAGAAATAGAAAATGAAAAACAATACATAGAAGACGAAGATGATTCAAGTAATGAAGATTCTGCAAATAAAAATAATTGTCCAAACTTAATCAGAGAAATAATTAAAAAGACATGGACAGCAAAAGATGGATATGAAATGTATATGGAGTATCCTAAATACAGTTGTAAAGATATTAAAGAGAAAAGTATGAAAGGGAATATAGGGTGCTGTGGTAATATTAAATGGTGTGATAAAAAATTAAATAAGGATAAGAAAGATAAAAAAGAAGGAAATGAAAACTATAGTAAGATTGCAACGGAGATTAAGAAGGTTAAAAAGAAACAAAAAGAAAATAATAAAGGAGAATAATATTAATATGTTTAATATTAATGAAATAAAAAATAAAACAAAAGAAAATGAAATACGTTTTATGGTTAAATTTGAAAATGAAAATAAAGAATTATTACAAAAAATTAAAAATGTTATTGATGAAGAAGTTAATAATCTAAATAGAGGTGCTTACTAAAAGGATTTGAAACCAATCTATCTACCTATAGTTTTTCGATTTATTGGAATGAAAAAGAATTTAATATTGAAGATTACATAAGAGAAATCGTGAATGAATGTATTGATAATTAATAAATTGACTATTATTAGTTGTGAAAATATAAAAGGAGAATAATTATGAAAAAATTTGAAAACTTTAGTTTTACAACAAAACTTACAAATAAAAAATTAACAATTGAAATCCCAATTAATATTTTAGTAAAAGCATTTGAACTTTATCCTAATAATTATAATGAATCAAAAGTTAAAAAAGGTAAAAAACAAATGTTTGCTGAATTTGTAGCAAAACAAATTATAGAAGAACGTTTAGATAGTGAAACAGGTGATTCTCCAATGTCTAAAGCATTTGATAATGTTTTTGATTTACTATTTGAAGGATATGAAGATGGAAGAGATTTTATTGATTTTGGTGAAGATTATAAATAAACTAAGGAGAATATTTATATGAAAAAGATTAAAAAATTCCATTATGAGAAACTAAATAGAGGTGGGTTAAGATTGCCAGATCAAAGTGTTATATGTAAGAAAATAGAAGAAATTATTGATTGTATTAATAATATGAATACTATTGATAAAACTCCTAATACAATCAATAATACAAATGATGATACTAATACTATAAAACAAATTGTAGAAAATAGTTTACAAATAATATTTAATGAAATTGATAAAATAAAAAATATTACATATACACAAATTAAACATAGACATTTAGACAATACTTTTGATATTAGGGATGCAATCTCAGATACAAAATTGCATGAGTATTTTAGAAATATTCAAATTCATGGAAAACAATATGATGGTGATAAAGTATTAAATGTTATTAAAGATTATATAGATTATGAAATTGAATTATTAGTAGAAAAAGATCAATGGAATTAAAGGAGGGCAACCATGTTATACATAACATATTTTCATAAAATAAATCAATTACCAGAAGAAACTAAGAAACTTATAATCACAAGATTTCCTCCAAAATGGTTTGATGTAAATAAATATCCTAATACATATATCGTAAAAGAATTAGCACCTTATGCAGAAACACTTTTAGAATATAAAAAAGATAATGATTGGAATAAATATGTTGAAAGATTTAATAAGCAAATGCAAGAAGATCATATAATGGGATATTATTTAGATAAGTTATATTTAAAATTATCTCAAGGTCATAGCTATGCTTTAATATGTTATGAAAAAGATTACATTCATTGTCATAGGTATTTAATAGCAAAATATTTAGAGAGTAAAGGTATTGAGTGGAGAGAAATTTAAAAAATACGATATATTACGTAAAAACGGAAACCCTTATAAATAAAGAGTTTGTAGGCATCAAAATCGTGTCCAAACCGACATTTTGTATTAATTTATTAGAGAAGTTGGCATAATACATAAAAATGAAATATTCTTCCGAAGGATTATTTACTAATTATATATTACAGCTTCTCTCACCAACCTCTCTAATAAAATTATAACCATAGATAGTATAAAATATTCTGGTAAAATTAAGGAGGTTATATTATGGAATTAGTAAGAGCATATAAACTTGAAAAATATATGGAAATAATTGTAGATGATAGTTTAGTAAAAGATAAATTTAATGACACAAATATACCCAATATGTAATTAATAGAAGATGTTAAAGATTTTGATAACTATGATGTAATATTTAGATTACTTAATTGGACTAGGAATTATAAAAGAGAAGATTATACTTTTAGAATTTTAAAAACAAATAAAAATAAAAAGGTAGATTTTCAAGAAGAAATGGAATATTTAAAATGTAGAGTATTATAAAATTAGAAAGGATATGACATATGTTTAAATGGTTAAATAGAAAGTTTACTAAAAACTACACTGAAGTACCTTTATTATTGGTGGAATTTGACTTAAATAAGTATAAAACAAATGGTGCGAAAAATTCATGCATGATTAAAATTCATCCTGAATTAAAAGGTGATAAATACATTCAAACAGAAATAAGTAAAGTTATTGACTATATCAGAGAAAATTATGATATGGAAAAATTAAGTAAGTAAATATCTAAATTTATAACAGGAGGCAATAATTTATATGTGTAAGTTTTGTGAAAGTAGATTTGAACGAGAAGCATATCAAGAAGCATTAAAACAATTCAAAATTTCAAAAGAATTTGCTTTTGCTGACGAAAATCCAAGAATGACTGAATTTTATAATACAGCAATTATAGCACTTGAAAAACAAATACCAATGAAAGTAAAACACCCAATTAATGCAGATGGTCAATATAATAAGTTAGTTACATATTGCTTTTCATGTGGTGAAACTGTCAAGGATATGAAATATTGTTGTAATTGTGGGCAGAAATTAGATTGGGATATAAAGGAGGAATAATTAATATGTATTTTGTAAGTTATAGTTGTGGAGGAGAAGAATTGTTATTATGTAAATCCTATCCTAGCACAGTAATAATATTTAATAATATAGAAGATGCTAAAATTGCAATTTTACAAGAAATTAATAAAGATGAATTTAAGTTGAAACATAATTATAAAATACTAAATATTGTTTGTGAACAAAAATAATAAAAGGAGATTATAATTAATATGACTACACAAATAATGTATGACAATGGATTAAGATGTAAAGGTAAAGGATTTAATTGTAAAAATTGTAGAGATAAAAATGAATGTGTTGAGTATGAAATTTGGGAATCTAAGAAAACATACCAATATTAAAATTTGAATACAAGAATTGGAAAGGTGAAACAAGTATAAGAAAAGTTATTCCATATAAGATTTGGTTTGGTAGTACGGAATTCCATAAAGAAGAACAATATTTGCTACATGCGTATGATGTTGATAAATGTGGTGAAAGAAATTTTGCTTTAAGAGATGTGATTAAGTTTTTGTAAATTAGAAAGGAAAATAATTATTATATAAATAAAAATATCCCATTAGAATGTGAAGATTGCTTATGTTATAACTGTAAAAAGAAGAATATTTGTAATATATGCATATATTGTTTAAATATAGAATATCACCCTATATATAATTGCGATGAGGAGGAAGAAATTTAATATGAAGACAGGTAAAGAAATAATATTAGATTATTGTGATAATATTAAAACAGGTGATATAGACCACTTGCAAGCATGTATAGATATTAGAGAATCATTGAGAGATAAAAGTGATATAAATTATTTTTATGATCATTGTCCTAGTGCGTTTGGATTAGATGATTTTACTGGAGATTGTGAAATAGAAAATGTGGGAATAGATTCTAAAGAACAATTAAAACAGTGTAGAAAATGTTGGGATAGAGCATTGAATATAAATATAAAAACATATTATTGTGAACAAGATTGTATTTATATAAGATATAGTAAATTACCATGTGTTAATAAGGAAATTATAAATCTAAAAATAAAAGAAGAAATAAATATAATATATGATAATAATAGTTATCCATTATGTCCTTATTATATAGAAGAAAATAAATAAATTAATTTATTTTAAATGAGGTGTTAAATATATGTATTGTTTAATATGTGAACCAATAGTTAAACTAAAAGAACAAGAATATGATGAAAATGAAGGTTTATATTATCAATATTATATATGTCCTGAATGTAATAATAAACATTATTTTACTTCGCAATCAGGTGATATGGTTGAAGAATATTTAAATTTGTATGAATAAAAGGAGTAAATTATGGCAAATTGTAATATATGTTTAAATAAAATAAGGCATGTCATATTTGTGGAATAGGTTATTATTGGATGATTTTTAAAACCTAAAATAAAAAGTGAGGTGATTATTATTAATTATTGTGCTGAATGTAATTCACCAACTAATTCTACATTATTTATTAGGCAATTAGGTTTTCTATGTGGTGAATGTGCTATGGAATATGGCAATAAAGAAATTGAAAAATTAGTTAATGAAAAGAATAAAATAAATAAACAAATACAAGAAATAACTAGTAAAATTAAAGAAACAATTCAAAATGATTGCAAACATAAAAATGCCTTTGCTAGTAATTATGTTTTTATAGGTCAAGATGAATTTGAACAAAGTTGGAGATGTCCT
>Ga0209727_1000785_pt1 | contig 31612 bp, 41 predicted proteins | sample RifGroC1_FD_183995 | JGI IMG/M metagenome (GOLD analysis project Ga0209727, IMG submission 183995) | Groundwater microbial communities from Rifle, Colorado, USA - Groundwater C1 (SPAdes) (version 2) | ecosystem: Environmental > Aquatic > Deep subsurface > Groundwater | place: Rifle, Colorado...
ATCCCTCAAGCACATAAAACTGAATTGGCTGATATACCACTTGACCATTTTCGATACATTGTAAACACCTAGTTTTCATCTATCCTTCTTTAGCATTAAGTTGGTCTACTGGCTTATAAGTAAAGCCTTTCCATACGTTATAGACAGTTGATGGGTCAACGCCATATCTTTTAGCAACTGACCTGCCTGTTTCCTTACCCTTTAACGCTCGCACAATCTCTACGTCTTCATGGGTGAATCTAGCACTAGAGCTGTTTGCACCCGTGATATTGCTCAAGCCATTCTCGACGGCGTGTATGTTGTTGTAGGCGTGGGTACACCATTCTAGGTTGTTAACGCAGTTGTTTAGCTTGTTGCCGTCTTTGTGGTTAATACAGGGTAGATTGTCGGGATTAGGGATAAACGCTTGGGCGACTAATCTATGCACCAACATATCTTTCTTACCATCGGTAGAACTAAAGAGACTTACTCTGGGGTAACCTCGACCAATCAAGGCTGGCTTAAGTATTCGGCCTGTGTTCCTGCCTCTAGCTACAGACCGTACTCGGCCAGCACTACTGACCTGATAAAAAAGCCCCCAGCCATCGCCTACTTCTCGCCAAACTTCAGCACTATACGCCCCACTCAATCTAGCTTTATCTATAAGTTGTTGGAGTTGTTGGGTCAAAGTGTAGCGGACACGATTAACAGCTCCACCGTGAGTTTCACGGGTTATATTTTTAGCCACTAAGGCCTCTATCTCCCTTTCCCAATCTAACTTTGCCATAATACCTTTACTCCTTAATGTCCTTTAATGTGATGGGGCAGTTAAGCCAGTTGTGCCCCCATTTTTTACACCAGTAACATTTATTTCCGCCTAACCCCATCTCAATCCACCTTTCCAAAAGTATCAGTTATGCGTTGCTCTAAAACTTCTCGTCCGTCACTTCTGAACACTTCTCCCGAATCATCAGCTTGTCGAACTATCTCCATAAACAGCTTTCCTAATTCAGCTTTGGCTTTTTTGTGGGCAAGCTCAAGCTCATCGGCCATCAAACTTCCACCTTCTTTATTGGCTAAATAAGCATCGATCTTAAAACCATCTAAAATCCGGTCTACTGCAACTGTATGCTTTGCTGGCTTGGGTGGTTTCATCACTGCTTCCTTTCATTATTAGGTTTGGGCGGGCGGTTGAAAAATTCTTGCCAGCTTTCTAGCCATTGGATAACTTGTTTGGCGGCACAAGAACCACAACGACTACCAACATTTATGTCCCGTGCATATTTTGGGCCAGGGAAGTCTTCATAATCGAGCGTCCGGCAATTCGCTCCCCACCCCTTTTTAATCCGCCAAATCATTAACTTGATTACTATTTTATCCAGCCAATCACTCATTCATCCCTCCCAATCATTAAGATTATAGCTTAGTGGGGAGGCCGAACCATCAGAACGAACCTTTAGGAGTATCTTCCCTCGGCTAAGCCGCCCCATCAAACCATAATTGACCTTATCCATTAGATAGCTTGCCCCCTAAATCCTTATTAGGGCTAGAGGGCTTCATTTCTTACCCTGCTTTTGCTTAAGAAAGTGCTCAAATTCACTAGTAGGGCCTGTAGACTCTATATTGGTGCCGGAGGATGGAGTCGAACCACCGTTTCCCGAAGGAGGACGATTTACAGTCGCCTTGAGAGCCATTCCCGTCTCCGGCTGTTTCAGGGGAGGTTTGATGGGCTTGACTGGGATCATGGCATCTTTTAAAGTCGCTTCCTGGACACCGGCAACTACCAGACCATTCAGGGCATTATGGATAAACTCCGACTTCTTTGTCAGAGCTTTCCACTTAGTTATATCCTCCTTGCGAATATAGACAGTCACCTGGGGCATTAGGTGTTATAGCCCCCACCAGCCGTAAAGGCTAGTATAAAAACCAAGTACATCGCCCATAGAGCAACCATGATCCAACCAATTACATAAACTGTTTTCTCGTACCATTTAGTTAATTTCCACATAAGCTATCCTGACCTTTCTTTAGTTATATTGTACTGGTCAGTATATACTGTACTAGTCAGTATAGTCAAGGGTTTTTTAGAAGAACAAAAGTAGGCTCGGAAAGGCCTGGGTAGGCTCGGAAAAAGCTGTGGTTCCCTCTAATGGGACCCTAAGACAATCGCCACCTGTGGCCTACCCCACCCCTGCCGATGCGCGCATTCTTGTCGACCCCACGCGCGCGCGATCTTTTATTACGCGCTACGCAACCACCGCTGTCACTGATACAATTCAATAGCAATACAATCAATCAATCAGCACCGGCTAGATCACAACAACCAGTACAATAGTAATAAAATAAAAATAAGTATACCTACTATGTACACTGTATATAGTGTATAGACTAGCCAGTACAGGCCAGCACTGGCTTGACCTCTGGGGCACACGTCGTACAATATGTATTTCACGACATGCCATTTACCTGAAAAGACGATAATAAGGCTCAAGTTAGTATCGAAAATGGCTTAGAATGGCTTAGAATGGCTCAACTTTGGGTCTTTTGCTTTAAAAACTCGGTGAATTGGCTTTTTAGCTGTTCGGACGCTTCAATATTGATATTGAGATTTCGAGTGGTTGAGATAGTTTTGATTGTTGGCTTGCCCTCGTTGCGGTCTAAAATATCCTGATTAGCTTTAAGCCGAGTAGCCGGCTGGACGCTGTTATCACTAGCCATATGCACAATATTTTTTTTGGCAATACCAACATGTGCAGCAGTGTAGATTTTTGAATTGTCCTTAGCTGTCAACCTAGCAGCATGAGCGCGTGCCGTTGGTCTACTAGTAGTTTTATGATGCTTGAGATAAGCGTCTACCTGACTTATCTTTGGATTAGCAATCAACTCATCAAGTGTCGCCTTACTCTTAGGTCTAAGCCCTAGACTCTTAGCTAAAGCCACACTGTCTAACAACGGCATTTGCTTATCACTATTATTGCTCATAACTCTATTCTACAGCCTCACTATTCGCCGGCCACTGTCCAAATACTCAACTGGTACTCTAGCACCACGCGGTGCGGCGTACTTAGCTCTGATCCGCGCGTTAGTTATTTTAGCCCCTCGAACATAATCCTTATAGCTAATTAATCTAGCCGGTCTGAACGTCCAACTAGTAACTAAGCATTGATTGATAACTACTAACTTAATATCAGTACTATTAAGCATTTTAGCCTTACGCTCATAATATATAACATAATCATTTTTTAACAAAGCTGTGGATAAACCATTGACGTATAATAACCATTCACCTATAATCAACAACTAGAGATTGCCGGCGCAAGCAACAACAATAATTTGTTTATAACGCTTGGACTTGCCGGCGATCTGCTCCAAGCACTTTAATAATCTATAACACTGTCTGGCACTTGGCATGAAAGCAGGTAACAATATGCGTATCTCAAGAGTGCAAAACATGACAGGTTCAAACGGCAATAAAGTTGCTAATCAGTTTATATTAAATATCGGTGCAGATAGGATTTTCCAAAGCTATGACAGCGTTATAGCAGTCCAGAACTGGGACGGCGTAACCCTAGACAAGAATTACTGGGATTACTCGGTAACAACTGGCAAATACCGCAACCAGTTTTTAGGCGAAACCAAAGCCGAAACGCTAAAGAAAATTAAATCCGGCGAATATAAGCTAGCCGACTTAAACAAAGAATAACTTTAATAAGCCGAGTGTCAAACAGTGTTATAGATCAACCAAAGGAGTCGAAATATCAAAAAACTAATAACCGATAAGCTAGCCGGTCTAACGCTCTGGCTTTTGTTTATCACTATCATAATTCTGGCGCTGGCCAGCACCTATAAATAAAATGAACATAAAACAATCAATTCAAGAGTTTTTAACAATTTTAATAATTTTTATAGCAGTTTACTTACTGCTATGGCTATAAGAGAGGGTAAAACATGACAACCACTAAGCAAGCTCAAAAACTAGATAAAGCGTTTTTAGGCCGCTATAAAGCCGTCCACCGGCGAATTATGGCCGGTGCTAACGCTAATTTGCAATGCCAAATAGACAACGGACAGGCTTGGCACTTAGAGGGGCATTATGGCCGCGTGGCTATGGACGCGCTAGAGGCCGGTGCTTGTGTGCTACCGCTTGAGCCGATCACTGACTACTATGGCAACACTGTACCGGCTTGTTGGCAACTTATAGACGGATCAAAAGGTACAGTTGGTAACGCCGAACACTATCAAGCAAATAACTAATTTAACAACAAGGAGTACATAAAAATGAGTGTCCAACTAAACATCACCGAGGAATTAATACAGCGCGAAAAAGCCAAAGACTTCAAAATAGCTTTTAACAAAGCCCGAGAATATGTCGAATGGTTTATGAGTGAAGAAACAAATGCCAGTGACCTTGATGATAGTATTTCCACCATGAACACTGTTTTGCAACACGTTGGCAACTGGGGCTTAGTCGTTAGACTAGTTGACGAGCTGTCGGACATAGATAAAAGCGCGCAAGCGCATTTGCAACACCGCCATAAAAATATGTTCGGCAAGGTCGATCCTGAAGCCGCGGAGCACTTACGCCAAAAGTCTGTACTCATAAAATGCGTTTTTGTGGCCAAAATGTTAAAAGAAATCTATGGTGAATTGCCGGAAAGTGATAGTCAAGATGGCCGGTAGTCTGAAAATAGGCGATAAAGTCAAAATAACAGCTGATTCCAAAACTGTTGACTATCCTGGTTGGAATAGCGACATGAACGGCTATAAAAACCAAATGGCCGAGATAAAAGATATCATCTGGTCTGGCAATTTCAAGTTGGTTAAACTGGATATAGACAATGGCATGTTCAACTGGTCTGTGCACTGGTTGACTAAGGCCACGTCAACTAAAGCCAAAGCCAAAGTCAAAGTTAAGCCTGTAGTCTTAATTAAGCCTAGTTTAAGCCCTCATGCTATCTTAGGCCAAGCTAAAGCCAAAACTTGTCTGAAAGTAGCCATCAAACACAGCTTGCCGGTGCTACTAGTCGGTGATACCGGTACAGGCAAAACTACTATAGTCAAAGAATTGGCCGAACAGGCTGGCCATAAATGGCTTAGGTTTAATCTAACCGGCGAAACAACGGTTGATGACTTTGTTGGCAAATACACGCTTAGTAAAGGCGCAACGATCTGGCAGGACGGCATTTTATTGATGGCCATGAAAGCCGGTTATTGGCTGATAGTTGATGAGATCAACGCCGCGCTACCGGAAATACTATTTACTTTGCACAGCCTGTTAGACGATGATAGATCGGTTACTGTTGTTAATCATAACGCCGAGGTAGTCAAGCCACATAAAAACTTTAGGTTTTTTGCTACCATGAACCCTGTTGACGAATACGCCGGCACTAAAGACTTAAACAAAGCCTTTAAGTCACGCTTTAATATGGTCATCGAACTGAAATATCCTAGCCCTAAAACCGAGGCTGATGTTATCAGCCGCAAACTCGGCCTTGATATAGACATAGCCAAACAACTAACTGATATCGGTATTGCTATCCGCCACGCCAAAGCCGACAACAAGCTGTTTTACACCTGTTCAACCCGCGATCTGATACAGGCCGGCCAGCTATTGCCAGCACTAGGTATGAGTAAAGCTCTAGAAGTAGCCATAATCAACAAGGCCAACGGCGATAGTAAGGCCATCAAACAGATAATTGCTGATATAACCGGCGAATACCAGCAAACTGAAACGGTGCTAGACACACTTAACCTAGACGAAATAAACCAGCATATTGCCAACTTCAGAACTAAAGAGGCCGAACTAAAAACCAAAGAACAGGCTTTAATAGACAAAGAAGTTAAAATGCGCGCTGACATAAAAAGCCAGCTAATAACTGAACTGACTAAAGCACCAATAAAAGCATGAGCTACAAGCTGGCCGGTACTGTCCAAGATATTACTACTCAAAGAACTTATGAGGTAGTTGTCCAAGATAGTGGCGATATTGACCTTGTACCGGTTGATGATGCGTCACTTTCGGCAACTGTTTCTATAGGTTATAGCCGTTCACTACCACGCCCACCAGCACCGCCGGACGCGGCTAGTATCAGCAACAGTCAAAGTAGCAGTCCGGCCAGCCCTACCGCACCGGCCTTGCCTGATAAACTCAACTTGAATTATATCAACCCAGTTTTTAGACAACGCCTGTCTAGCGTAATGACTGATAACAAGTATGATCGGGTTATCAGTCGGCGGCAACGCGGCAAGCTGGGTATGAAGCACCTCTGGCGTACCGGCGTTGGCGCAACGAATGTTTTTAGTCAAAAGCAAGGCCGCAAGGGCAAGCATTACAATGTTATTTTATTAGTTGACGAATCTGGAAGCATGCACACTTCAGCCAAAAATTATGATAGAGAAATTCATGTAGCAATATCCAAATTACCGAATACAGATAACGAAGTGACAACGCGCGGTATGACTAGAATTAGTCTGGCCGCCTATCTAGCGGTTTTTTTAGTCAACCATTTTGATAAATTAAACATCAATTTTGCGGTTATCGGTTTTAGTGAGGAATGTAAAACTGCTATCCGGCATGACTTCGGCCAAAAGCCCGATACTCAAGCCCTGTTTGATAATATCATCGAAGCCGAGGGCGGTAGTACCGATATGGCCACCGGCTTACAGTTGGCCACTAAAATGCTAACCGGCTTGAGCGGCCAGAACTTAGTTATAGCCTTGAGTGATGGCCGAGTTGATGACTTTGATTTAACACGCCGTATACTTAATGCTAATAAACATCTGGCCAGTTTTTTCGGAGTCGGCATTGGCGATCCTTGTGACGTAATAGCTGATAATCAGCAAATTGCTGACGCTACCGAACTTCAGCCGGTGATTTTAGACTGGCTGACGCGGCATATAAAGCGCGGTTAAGGAGTAAATAATATTGTGCGACATGGCATTTTAATAACCAAGATGATATGAACTACCTGTTTTTTGTGCGCCGGTCTGAATAGTTGAACTTTTAACTAGCTTGAGGGGCGCGCAACCGATTTAACAACCCACCCTGCGGTTGCGCGCCTTGTACCTTATATATTTTTTAATCAGGGTAGAAAGGATATTAAAATGGGAATTGATATATACGCTCAATGGCGCGGTATGACTAAAGCTAACAAGCAAGCTCAGATAACTGGTTTTAGTGTCACTAGCGGCCACGTTGGTTATTTGCGCGAAGCCTATCATGGCGAACCGTACGCCACCAAAGCCCTAGTACCGGAAGCGTTTAGTAGTGACAACGGTAAAGCTGAAATAGCCGCCGCGTTACTCCGTGAACGTCTGCCGGCGGTGCTAAGGCTAGTGGCTGAACGTCATCGTATAATATATGATGACACACCGGCTGAAATAAAAAGAGTTCAAAAAAGTTTTAGCGATTTTGTTGATCTGTGCGAACTACAAGAAGCTAGAACCGGCCAGCCGACTAAAATAATAGCCAGCTACTAAACAGGGTAGGGTAGTAAAGGACTACCAAATGCACCGAATCAGTTTAATTATTATAGCTGTAATCTGTACAGTTATAATACTATATCACGCTGTTGTCAAGAAACCACCGTATTAAAAAAATATCAAATTGGTCAGCTATAAACGTAGAAATTTTCAGCAAGTAAACGTAGAAATTTTCAGCAAAAAAGTACTTGACAACCAATCATTAACGTAATACCATTGACGTTGAACACTTTATCTAGTCTCCGGTCTAGGTAATGCTGTTAGCACTTTTAGGATGATAACTCCATCACGAGATATAATCATCCAACAAAATGATAGGGCCGGCTGGATCACCCTCCACTGCCGGCCCTACCCACCCTAAAAAAGGAGTTTTGGGTCTTGTTATAAACAGACCTTGAGGATTTTATGAGCTTGAGCCAATTTACACAGCAGTTGAGCAATTGCAAATTAACCAGAATAGATTTAGACCTTGAGCATTATTATTATGGTAATGATGAATACTATGTCAGCCTGACCCACATCTTAGACATTGGCGCACCGTTTCCAGAAGGCTTGAGGCAATACTTACGACGCAGTAGTGAAGAAGAAAGCCTGGAGTTGCTGACTATGACTAAAGACCGCGGCTCTAAATTACATCATGCCTTGGAATCATTAACTGCCGGTTCAGAACTTTATTTGGAAGATTACCCTAGTACTTATGAAAAAGACGCTATCGTTACTTTTATTAGAACTCTTAGATTTTTATTTCCAGACGGCAAACTGCCCAAAGAATCCCGCACTGAGCTGATTGTAGCTGATCCTAAGCGTAAAGTTGGCGGCACCCTGGATTTCGTAACTATTGCTGATAAACGCCGCTTAGAGGCTCTGCTGAAGCCTTTGGGAGCTATTAAGCTAGTTAATGATGAGTTTGTTTTAGCTAAACCACTAGTTGGCAGGACACATCCAGTCAAATTCGTGATGGATTATAAATTTACTGGCCGGTCTAGTTACAATCATAAAGTTCAAGCCAGTAAATACCGATCTATGTATAACCAAAGCTATGCCAAAGAAAAGCCAGCCTCTAAGGCTTTTATCTGGCGCTATAGCCCGCGGCATAAGTTACATTATGATATGCAGTACGCCAGTTTGCCGGCCAAGAGCTTTGACCGGATTTATGACACAGCTCTGGAATATCTTGGTAAATTTCCTGAACCGCCTGAGTTGGTAGTTTTTCCTGATAGCGTGCGACTGTTCGGACAGACAATTAATAAGAAAGGAGCCTAGTTATGGCTGATTCAGACCCTTTTAGAAACTTTAAATTTAAAATGGATGGACTGTTTGTCCGGCTTAGCGCTGATACCAGCCCACGCAAGCTGAGAGTACTTACCACTGATCCGGTGGTATCTATGGACAAATTCGGCAATACTCGTTTTGCCTTTGTAGTTTGGGACTATAACGAAGATAAAGCTAGAATCTTCAATACTACGCCAGGTGTAGCTAGACAACTTCAAGCTGTTCACCAAGATGAGGATTTCGGGGCTAATTTAAGAAAAGTTGATATTAAAATTACTACTACTGGCTCAGAGTTAGAAACTAAACACGTTGTCACGGCCCTGCCTAAATCCGCGACTCTCATGGCTAGGCAAATTGAAGAAGCCCAGGACATAGACCTGGACACCAAGATTGAGGATGGTCAACGAATGAGCTTTTATAAACCAGGCGAACCTTTAGCTGGTGAGCTAAGCTCTGAATCCGGCTATGATAAAGCCAAGAAAAAGGCGACTTCGATTAAGAACGAACAGGCTGAAGATGAAGATATAGTAATTGAAGATATTGGCGATGAACCAATAGACCTGAGCAGTATCCCCTTCTAAAATTGTATGTTAGGAGAAACCTATGATGTAAAGACGATTGACAAGTCAAGTAATAATTTAAGGAGAAATAACAGTGAAGAATAAACATTTCAAAATAATGAGACCAAAAGAGTTTAAATATCTAAAAGATTTGCTGACAGCTGGATTAAGCACCAGCCAAACAGTTAAAGTAACTAGTCGTAGTTGGAGCACGATTGACAAGGTAAAAAAAGCTAAAGATTTTAAAAGCTACCAACGCTTAGTGAGACAAGGCACTGAGCGCCTAAGAAAATACGAACAAGCCAAACAACAAAGATGGGTCGGACTGGCGCCAAGTGACGTGGCGGAATTAGCCTCCTTCTCTAATGAAGCCCCAATCCCAATTGAAGCTGCTGCGTACCCTCAACTTCAACCGGTAACTCGCAGCCATCTATCACAAAACGAGGTTAAACATATCAAAAAGCTATTTGGTTTAGGTTTTACCTACAAGCAAATAAAAAAGATTAGTGGACGTAGTTTGACTGCTATAAGAAAAGTTAAACAGGGTTCGTACGTTTCTACTTCCACTGATATCCCTGTTGCCCATTCTGTCGAACTTCCACCCGCTATTAGCACGGCAACCAAGGTGGAAGTGGTCGGGTTGGAACAGTCGATTGACCGACTAACGCAAGCTGTTTACCAATTAATAGCTGTCTTGAATGGTATCCAGCAGACGGATAAACCGAACAAAGCTACGCCATACGGCACCTACTGGCAAAAATGACTCAGTGTGAAAAAATAATTGCGGCTCTGAGGGCTTCAGGGTCGCAAGGGATTACCAGCCGCGATATGATAAACATGAATATTTTTAAATATTCGTCCCGTATCGCTGAGCTGCGGCGTCGTGGCTGGGTTATCAAAGCCCACCGAGTCAGGGGTAATCTCTACCGGTATACCCTAAAGAGTAGACCTAGCCAGTCAGCACTGCAAGCACCAGTGTTTATAGTCCATCCAGTTCAGTCCAGACTAATAGAAGTAGAACAGAAACCCAGGCACCGATGGTTCTGATACTATTAAGTCAACAACTATGAACCAAACCAAAGCAACCTTAATCAAGAAATATGGCTCGCTAGAGGCCTATCGTCAGCATATGCGCGATATTCGCAAGCAAGTTAAGCATCACGGCGGCGGTGCTTTTAATAACCCTGATTTTGCTAAGCGAATGTCTAAAAAAGGTGTGGAGGCTAGACAAAATGCCATTAATAAAAATAACCCCCCAGCCAGCACCGCGGATTAACTACAAAGCTACTTGGACTAAGCCGGCTCAGCGCTATTTTGCCTATTGCAACCGGCTGCGTTATTTATATCGGCAGGAGCTACCAGCCAGTTTACGGCTGGTTTTTTATATGCCGATGCCGCCTAGTTGGTCTAATAAAAAGAGGCTAGCCATGAATACCAAATCCCATCGTCAGAAACCCGATCTTGACAATTTAATTAAGTCCACGCTTGATGCTTTAGATAAAGACAATGATAGTTATGTCTGGCAGATTTATGCCGAAAAATACTGGGCTAAAGAGGGTGCTATAGAAATTGAAGAACTTCAATAAAAAACTGCTATAATAAGAATAACTATTTGACTTCGTGGAAGACAAATAGTGTTTAACAAAAGAAAAAGGCGCTAGATGCAGCGCCCTGACTTCGTGTTACTCCTATAGTAGCAAATTGAAATCTTTTGTCAAGCCGTACTTTAAAACTTTGCACGACTCCCCTTAGTGAGTAAAAATCCAGGCTCTGCTAGTCCACTAATAAGTGTTCTGACGAATGGTAGGAACTGATCGGACTTATTGTGAATGACCCCCTGTTACGGCAACCTGGTTTAATTACTAAGGCCATAGATTCCCTAAGTCGGGGCAACCTCTAGTCGTAATTAGCGACTTAAAATAAGAATAGACGCTATGGTCTTAGTAATACTCATTAAGAATGCCACCGTCATCGTTTTAAACCACATCAAACTCTGAATAGCTGTAAAAGCAAAGGGGGGTCTATTGGCAAACCCACTGTCCAGCCTGGCCCTGACTAAACATAAGGGCTGCTACCCTTGATTGATCTTCAGCGCTGTAAATGTCAATTCCTCCGTTGCTATAAAACGTAGAGGGCATGAATTGGAAAAGTCCTGTTGCGCCGGATGGGTTATGGGCTTGGGCATTAAGACCCGATTCGCACCTGGCGACTCTTAATAACCGCTCAGGACTTACATCATAATTGTTAGCCCACTTGGTTATTATTTGCTCTATATTTCCTGTAACCGCACTAGGAGCTTGGCTGGGGGCTTCCGGCTCGATAATAGGCAAATACTCAGCTTTGGGTATTTCGTCAAGCCCTAGGGCTGCTGTGAGCGCAGGATAAGAATTTAATGACGGCAATGATACGGCTGGATCAACTGCTATTACTTTGCCTTCGTTTGGCCATAGAACTGCACCGAGTATGAATAAGATTAAGACCTTAGTCCAAGTGAATTTAATCCTAACTTCTAAATGCTTTCGGGGTTTTTTGTACCACTTAAAAACCCTCTGAGCCTGAGCTGAGAGGGTGGTTTTAAGCTTGGAACGTAGTCGACTGATTCGATTATAGCCCGACTTTATAAGACCGAACCAAAACTCCTTGCGGATGTCAGCCTGGAGCTTTCTGGCGACAGAAGCTCTTACCCTTTTCTTGGCGCCAGGGGGTTCTTCAAGAAATAACTCAAACTTATCGAGGTTCAAAGTGGCGGGCTAAAGCCCAGCAAGTTCCTGCATAGCACTACCACCATAGCAAGGCCTAATGAACCAAGTCAAGCCCTAGCTGTAGTAATAATATTTATTAACATCGGCAGGTTAATGCCGGCGTAGCGCTGGCCATCTATGTCAATTGTTGGTGCTAGATAAATATTATCAATAGGTTGTTTGTCCAAATCTACTTCTTTAAATTTGATTTGCTTCCTATTAAGCCAGTATTTTAATGTTTTGCAAGGGGCACAACTGGATCGAGAATAAATAATAAGAGTCATAGAATTAAGCCTTAATTATATCATGGGCTAGTTTCGCAACGATAGCTTGGAAATCTTGATATTCAGGTACAAAATTAACCTCTACCTCCATGCCTAGTGTATATCTCAGTAGTTCGGGGAGTTGCCATTTATCTATCTGCTCGTGAGGTGACGGAACGGCCTGAGTTACTGCGATTTCGCCAACACTTCGTTCCGTCACCTTCTTTTCTAAAGACTTGCACCAAATCAGGAAATTAGTTGAACTCCAAATCTTAGGATCATATTCTTCATAGGAGTTCATTTTCATGCCATTCCCGCAAGCCATCTACAATATCAACTTCTATAATATTACCGAAACCTTTACGGATACGCTGACTTAGAATTTCAGCTAAACCTTCGGCTGCCTTACGCCGTTCATCTAACCTGAGTAGTTCAGCTGTAGCCATTAAATCAACCAATTCACTGGTGCTACCAGTATGGGCGCGGTATAACAAATCTTCGGTCCAACCATGGGTAATACCACTTTTTAGGCGGACTTCTAAGTTGGGTAGTATTACTAGAGTTTTCATTAATTTAATTATGCACCTGCACTTGACATATTTGGTAGTGTTTTGGACAATGAGAACCAGGAATTACAACGATTTATGGCTGAATCAAAGCTCAAACCTTTAAATGACTTTTTTATGGTTGAAATCGAAAAGAACCCTTATGGATTTGCCGGCGGCAAGATAATTAGTGAGGGCATCAGGAGCGGTAAAGTAGTGGCTATATCGGATTTTATGACTTACTACGGGATGAACACTTATGCTTTTGACAAGAGCTTGATGGATGAAGATTTACTCAGGCAGGTCCATGATAAATATAAATCTTTAGTAGGCGAGCGAGTTTACTGGCCAGAGCGTAGTGAGTCAGGCACTGATATTGAGTATGACGGCAAGCAATATGTATTTGTGAAATTATCATCAATAATGGGAGTAGAGGCGTAAATGGCTCAAGAAAAAAAAGATGGCAAGCTGTTTATTTTTGGAGCTGACGCTCGCCAGGCTTTGCTCAGAGGTTCCGAGATAGTTTATAAGGCTGTTTCTATAACTTTTGGTCCTAAAGGCCGTAATGTAGCCCTAGAAAAGACCTATGGCCGTCCAGTAATTACTCGTGATGGCGTGACTGTCGCCCGTGAAAGCTATATAGAGGACCGTGCTGAGAATATTGGTGCCGCCTTTTTGATTGAGGCTTCTCAAGCTACTAACAAAGTGGCGGGAGATGGCACAACTGCCACTGTTATACTAGCCCACAATTTAATCCAACTCGGCTTACAGCAAATCGCCGCCGGTTTCAACCCGATGGATATTAAACAGCAAATTTTAGATGACAGCCACAAAGTTTTAGATAATCTTAAATCGCTGACCAAACCGGTCAAAAAAGGTCAATTAGAGCAGGTAGCCGGTGTTTCTAGCGGCGACCCTTTACTGGGTAAGTTAATCGCCGAGGCTATCGAAACGGTTGGACCGGACGGTGGTCTGATAACCGAGAAAGCTCCGATTGACGGCGTTGATCGGACTTATATTAAAGGTTACTTCTTGCAACAGGGCTTCACAGCTATCAGCCAGGGTAAGAAAGAGCTGTCAAGCCCTTATGTAGTAGTTAGTTCACGCTTAATTAATTCTAGCTCAGATATTTTGATTTTACTTAATAAGCTTGGTGAACTAGCCCATGAAGAACAGGGCCTAGACTTCAACTCACCGCTGCGTGAACCGCTGCGGATTGCTTTTTTCGGTGAGTTTGACGCTGATGCCTACAACACTATCGTAGCCAACATCCAAAAGGGTATCTTCGATGGCACGGTCACCAAGACACCACCAATGGGCGATATGGGTGTTAAATATTTGGAAGATTTGGCTATCTATAGCGGTGGTAAATTAATTGCCGCCGGCAGCAACCTGGCTGATATTGATGCTTCTTATTTTGGTCGAGCCGAGAAGGTAACCTGTACAGCTAATGAAACGACTGTTTTTGGCGGCCAGGGTTCTAAGGAAGATTTGGAGCGACGCAAAGCTGAAATAAAAGACCGGATAGATAATGAAACTGTTGATGCCATTATAGAGAAACTAAGGGATAGGTTAGCCAAACTGGAAGGCCGGATAGCAGTTTTCAGAATTGGTGGAGCAACCGATACTGAGCGTGAGGAAAAAGAGTTTAGGATTGAGGATTCAATTCAAGCTGCTCGTGCCGCTGCGGCTACTGGTGTAGTACCTGGCGGGGGCGTAGTCTTACTGGAGCTATCTAAGACTAAGAGTATCGGTCAAATTTTTGCTTTGTCTTTGCAGAATGTCTTTAAAAAGTTAATGGATAATGCCAACCTACCGGCTGACGTTAAGCTTAGTCAAGTGCTGGAAGCGCCCTATGGCTATGGTTTTAATCTTAAAAAGGCTGACGAATTAGTTGATTTAGTAGCCGAAGGTATCCTAGATCCTTATTTAGTCATCGAACAAGTTGTAGAAAACTCAGCCTCGATGGCCGCTAATGTGGTTACGATTGATTGTTTAAATATTTTTATAGATAAAGAAGATGACTGAGCTGATATTAGCCCTAGCCGTAGCCGTTCCCCTGGCCTTCTGGGCGGGGTTTTACCTACGAGAGGTTAGAAATAGCCTGCAAGGTATAATTCATCGCCTAGAGGCTCTGAAGAAGGCTCAGGCTGAAGCTAAACCACCGTCAGTTGGTTTTGCTGAACCTATGACCATGGATGAACTTCGAGAGATGGAATCCGATGAACGAATTAAACTGTTGAATGAGTGATAAGTGCCCAGGTTTATAAAAGTTAGAAATATTTTTTGGGTCTACGGCGGTCTGCTGGGCTAAATAACCTGTCCCCCATCCATCCCTTTTTAATGCGATGGTACAAAGTTTTGTAGTTTAGGTGATATTCGTCTGCCCATTGAGAGATTGTTTGGGTACGACCGAAAGCAGTGACGCAGATATTTCGTCCTGTATTATTCGTCTGTTCTTTATTTGTGGCCCATATACAATTACTTGGAGTATAGTCTCCATTATTATTCCTACGCTCCAAAGTGTGCTTAAGGCTTGGTCGTTCTCCCATATCTCTTAAAAAATTCTTAAAAGAATTACGCCATCTGGGGCATACCCTTATTCCGCGCGCCCCATATCTATGCCAGCGTTGATTATTATTGTTATAACATCTTTGCAGCATATGGTCCCAAGCTATATGTTCGGGCCTACGGTTTCCGTTACTATCTTTATATAAACCATGATGTTCATACTTTACAATTCTTGGGTCACCATGACGCTGCCATCGAGCGTAATGCATATAACACCAACTGCGGAGCTTAGCCTTCTTGGAACATCCTTTTATACTACATTGTTTTGCCTTTCTGGTCATATATATAGTATACTATAAACAGATGAAAAAGTGCAACAACTGTCGCACGGAATCTGAAATAATCCGCTCAGCTGTTAAGAACGGGGAATACATTGAGGGCTTCTGCGACAACTGTCTAGCCGCCTATCGACCGACAGCCCTCTACGGACGTCAATACGAACGCCAGTGGCAGCGACGGGAATATGCCAAGGATATCATCCAAAGTTTTGATCCTGAATTTATAAAAGTTTACCCAGACAAAGCTAAAGAGGCTGGCTGGTCAGATGAGGATATCAGACAGTATGGCTAGCCTCTAGCTTCTATAGCGTCTTTAGCGCCTTCAACGCCAAGGTAGCCCAGAACAACACCAAGGGCTACACCCCATTCATCATTAGCTACAGCTGCCAGAAAAGCAGCTACTGCTAACAAAAATTTTCGAGAGCTTAGTCGTCCAATAAATTCTCGCATTATTTCCCCTTTCGGCCAGCGGCAGACCATTTGGCCATGCGCTTGGCTCCATATTTCTTACGACCAATAAAAGCAACCAGGCCAGGACTCATCCCCTTATCCACCATTTGCTTGAACCGGCCACCGCCACCCAGCTTATTGGGCTGGCCTTTGTAGCTGCCGGTCTTTTTGACTTTCGTCTTAGCCATACTATGCCTTCAAAATCCGAACCGGTTTACGCTTTTTTTGTAATCTTTTTTTGAGGAATCGTTTAAGGCCAGGACTATTGGGTTTATAGTCGTCAGCATTTTGCATCATTATATCCATATCCTCTACGGCCTGACGCTGCATACCCTTCGCACTGCCCTTCGCAGCTGGTTGTAATCGTTTTCCAATTGAATTGTAAGGATTCTTCACTGCCATACTTTTATTATAACCCTTTTAGCTTATTAATTGTTTGATTAAAGCTTTGAGAGTCTGCCAACGAGTTGCATCACCATTGGCTGCCTGAGCAATCTCCAGTTTCTTAGTAAGATCAGCTACCTGAGCGTTAAGAGCATCATTACCATGAAGATAGTTTTGCTCACCGCCATTATTCCAGACATGATCGGCTAGGAAATTGCCGTCATCCAGCTTTGGGTCTTGCAGTTCAGCGGCTGTCGGTTCCCGCCTGAAACCCATCTTTAAATATTTGTCTTTGGCTCCTTGTGTCAACATATCGTCTCCTTTCCTTCTTAAATAACCTATTGGTGAACCTACAGGTCTGATATTAACTGGCTTAAAAACTGGCGTGCCTAGCTGTCCAACAACTCTACCAGTACCTATATAAACTGCTACGTCACCGTATTTTCCACCGTTATAAACCGCAATATCACCGACTTTCGGGACGGGGACTTTGTCATAATAGACTGCCATTGCTGGAGTGAACTTAAGCCACATATTCTTGGCTTTATCTTCGGGGACGTATAGAACCGAATCGGCGTTTGGTACGTCTTGGGCCTCTTGGGCATAACGCTTGATAAACGACACGCACTCGCCAACCCATTTACGAGAGTTATCACCAATCTGCTGACCTAAGTATTGGTTAGCCCAAGCGTTGGCGTCCATCTCTACCCCCATTTGTTAATTGCTATCTGTATAAGACTTAATAAAACTAGCAAAGCACCAGAAGCATAAGCCAATCTCAAGTTAATCTTCTGTATCTTACGGTCTAAGTCTTCTATGGCTGTAGGGATATGGTTAGTGACAGCTTCTTTAACATACTTCATGTCAGTTTCCAAAACCGCCAAGCGTTCAATTTCTTTAACTGTCATATTATTCCCCAAATCTTAATCTTCTCTTTCAAGTATAACCTAGTGTTTTGAATATAGTCCATTGACATATTGACCTTTCTTGATAAAGCCATTTTTAACCCGCGCGCTATCATATTCCAATAAAGCTTTTTCTAGGGTCTCCCGATTAGGATTATTAGCTAGAGCCGCTTTAAGCTTGGTTTTGCTTAATTTATATAGCTCCAAAACCTCTGGTCCGGCTTTAGTTCTAATCTGTTCGTCGACATCTTCTAGGCGCTGGACCTCAACATAATCCTTCATGTCACCGACTTTGCCAGTAGCCTTAACCTGTTTACGAACTTCTTTGGAGATAGCACTCAAGACCTGACTTTTATCTTCATCACTCAGAGCTTTGTAGCGTGGATCATCAATGGCTTTTTGCCAACGCTCTTTGATAGCTGGACCAATAGTTTTATTGAGGTCATATATCTGTTCTTTGGTCAGTGTCTGACCTTCTCCCAGGAAATCTCTGTCTATAGATGGCGGGACAATACTCTCACCAGCATCAGCTAGGCGACGCATCTCGGCTTCTAATGGACCGCCACGAACATCTGACGGTCTGGCCGGATTGAACATAGCACTCCAGAAACTAGTCGAGCGCGGCACATCTTCACCAAAAGCAGTTTGACGGGGCGTTAATTTTTGGCGCAAACCAGGGATACCGGCCATTAGGGCTTCCTTAACACCCTCAACTTGGCGTTGTTTTGGATCAGTAGATCGCGCGATACCCCTAATAAAGGTTGGATTGACGCCGCCAACTGCCGACTCAACATAAGTTGAAGCTTTGCGCTCCGGCTCTTGGACAGCGCCAATCACACGACTCAGACCCTGGACGAAAGACTGGGAGCTTAGCGACCTTCCAGCCTGTCCAGTAGCTGTAGCTATAGCATCTTGGACAGATTGTCCTTTTTTGCGAGCCTGGCTATAGGCTGCCCCATAAGCTATGACTGAGCCAAAAGGCTGAATATAGTTAAGGCTCAACCAGCGTTTGCCAAACCGGATAGAATAAGACTGTCTACCCTCTAATTCCCAGCGCTTTCGTTCGCTTGGGTTAGACGGATAATTCAAATTAATTAACCCTTTATCAGTTAGATATTTGCCCAACAAAGCGGCTTCAGTTGTGCCAGTAATCGAATTAGCTAAAGTCTGAGTAAACAGCCGCTGGTCAAACTGGCCAGTCTTAATCTTAGATAGTTGTCCAATAGCTTTGGCGATTCCCAGGGGTGAGCGGTCAACAAATAATCTCGTACCGATTGAACCAGGCGTGCGAGCAAAAGGCACAGTAAATTTACCGAACCAACCTAAGTTGGCCACACCACTGCCAGCCTGTCCTAGCTTAGTCGGGTTAGCAAAAATAGCGTAATTAGCTTCCTCGGCAGCTTTGGTCTGAGGTTTGCCTTTAGTTATAAATTTTTCTATAAACTGTTTCCTGGCGTCACCTTTTAAGCCTTTGTTCTTGGCAGCCGTGCGGGCTAAGTCTTTTAGAGCTACATTCTGGGCACCGTACCAAAACGGTTGGTCAGCCGCTCCTAACATCCTAAAAGGCGCTTGGGAGACAGCTCGACCGACATTGCCTAATTTAGATTTAGAGAATCTAACAGGACCTTTAGTCGGGTCGACATCATACTTGAGCATAGGGTTCCTAGGGTCATAACCAGTTTTAGCATATTCTCCCAAACCGCCAATGCCCTTACCCTGCCCCTCTAAATATCTGGGCACATCAGTTGGACTCCAAGTCCGCGAACGTTGACCCAATTTCTTAGAACCCCTGAATAGACCAAGCTTCTTTAATCCCTTACCGGCTCCAGCTATACCTACATCTATAGCTGTAGCCAACGGATTGACTATACCCTGCATTTGTATAGCTTCCTGAGCGGTACCAATAATATTACCTAACTGAGTGATTGGATTGAGCAGTAATAAACCTCGCCAGGCTTCAATCAACTGGGCAGAACGTGGGCTGGGATTATATCTGGCAGCATCCTGTAATAATCCGAATCGTTCTTGCGCTTGTTTTTTGGGATTAGTAATTTTGGCGATTTTGCCGGCTCTAACAAAGAAATTATTAGCTACATCATCACTCGCACCAAATTGTTTGACATAAGAGTAAATGCCAGTTGGTGTGGAGCGGGAAAAAGCTCCAAACATAGCCAGTGCCCTAGCTGTTTCAGTGGCAGTTTCAGCCGTAGGTAGTAAAACTTCGTCAGCTAGATCGTGCATTTTATTTTTAGCTAAATAGCCAATTAAAAGTTGTCGTTTGGCAACCTCATAATCACTAGCTCCAGCTGGCAGTGGCTTTTTGGCTGACTCAAAGGCTGCTAAGGGATTCTTCTGGATATCCTTGAAAGCTCTTTCTATCACCGGCCCCTGCGGTCGGTGCTTTAGTGGCATAGCCTTTATAGTCTGAGCATAATCATTAGGTGTAAATGGCGAAGTCCTGACAGTTTCAGGAAAGGCTCTTAGGGTTTGGGCTTGGGGACTAGGATTATCTCGAAATCTTCCTCTGGCTCCTCTGGCTCCGGCGAGAATGCTATCATAATCTTTTTCTCCTATCAATTTGCCAAGACCCTTAGTGGCATCAGGACGAACACCTAAGTCTTTTGACAGTTCAATTATACGATTTTGTAAGGAATTATCAAAATCAACAATAACCAGTTTATTGCCATCTACAGTGCCACCTTGGATGCCTCGTTGGTGCATTTTAGCTATCGCACTATCCATGTCTTTGACCTGCAAAATATACTTAGTACTATCGCCAGTACCAGGTCGAAAGATAATGACTGCCTGCTGATTAGCATATTTTCCAAGATGAGCGCCATAACTATCAGCCGCTGAAGCGGTGCCCCTAACCGTTACGGAATAAGAGGGTTCTAATTTACTCTCCCAAATACCAGCACTAGGACTAGACTTGTTAATTTTCAGACCAAACTTGATAGCTGCCTTATTAATCTCAGCCTCTAATTTTCTGGCTGGGGCAGTTGAGAAATGAGGTTTGACATCAGCTATTTTAGATAAAGAAATATCGCGGAAAGGTGCTATACCAATCTCAGTCAATGGTGAAATGCCAGACGTCACTTTTTTTATCTGACCGCCAGTCATTTGAGCTAGCATTCCCTTTGGAGCGAGTCGGTCTGGTATGCCTGGTATCCTGATAAATCCAGCTTCATCAGCTGCCACTTTGCCAGCAGTCTTAGCCATTGGTGGGCCAATTGTTTTTGCTCCAGCGACTGTACCTTTTAAAATAGGCGCAGCCATAGCAGCGTTTAAGCCCAAGCTTCCAGCGCTATACAGCGCCCCAGTCATCTTAGGCGAAAGACTAAAAGGACCTACACCAAAGCCACCAGGATGAGATTCTTCAGTTTTGCGGGCGCTTTCTTGGATAGATTCAATCGGCTGTTTGCCGAAGATGAACTGTCCAGCTCGATTAGGTTTTAAAGTTACCGGCTTACGAGTAATCAGCTGCTGAGCTGAAGCTCCCAACGTCGGTAAACCTCTAGCTATCGTTCGTAATACTCCACCACCAACTGTGGCCAAATTAGTGCCGGCATCGTGAATCTGCGGTGCTAGTTGTTTGACACGTTGATTATATTCAGCCTTACTAACCTTGCCTGCCCGTAATTGTTTAGTGTAATACTCAATCTGGGCTTGCGGGTCAGTTGGTATTGGTGAAGGCCGAAAGCCTATATATTTCTCGATTAACTGCCGAGCATTTGGTGGAGTCTGTAAAAACCGTTGAGTTGTAGGGCTTAATCGTGTAGCCAGCTCACGTTGTAGTTGGTTACGCTCAATATTGCGAGCTGCCTGAACAGCAGCTGGTATACCAAATAAACCAGACGGGACTGTCGGAGGTTGAACTGGTCTAGCATATTGTCTAGTAGCTTGTAGATTGAAGAATGGTAGAGGCATAATTACTCTTACCTACTGTAGTAACCAAGGTCTCTTTGTTGGTCGAATTGACGATTAGCGTCAGCTAGCTTAATTCGTTCCATCTCCATCTGAGCGTTAAATTCTGCTCTAGCCAGAGATTGCTGAACTTCAAACTGACGGCTCTGTTCTTTTTCCTCTCTATCCGAAAGATTAAAGCGGTCTTTATCGAGTAATAGTCCAGCATCAAACTGACGTTTAGCCTCAGTCTGCTGAATATCAAACTTACGAATATCCTCACCGAAATTAGCATTAAACTGACGCTGAGTCTCAGCAAACTGGTTTTCGGATAATCCAAACTGCTTGGTAAACTGTTCCTGGTCTTGAGCGAACTGCTCCCTAGACAGACCAAATTGCTTGGTAAATTCTTCCTGAGTTTGAGCAAATTGTTGTTCTTGCAAGCCAAACTGAGACTGAAATTTTTGCATCTCAGCGGTTTGACTAGCGTCGAACTGGCGCCGCTGTTCGGTGGCTTGTTGCTCGCTAAGGCCAAACTGTTGCTGCTGAAGGGCTAGATTAGCCTCAAATTGCTGTTTGTCTGTTGCTTGTCTATCGTCAAATTGCTGTTGACTCTCGCCAAATTGCTGCTCTTGTAAACCAAACTGTTTAGTAAATTCTTCTTGGCCTTGAGCAAATTGACGTTCAGCTAAACCTTGTCCGACGTTAAACTGGCGTTGGCCCTCACCGAATTGTTGACCAAACTCTTGCTGGCCTTGGGCGAACTGACGTTCACTTAGGCTCTGACCGACATCAAACTGTCGAACATTCTCGCCTAACTGCCGTTCCTGTAAACCAAATTGCTTACCGGCCTGTTCGCCGCCAAAGACATCTTGGTATATCTGTCGTAAATTACCAAATTGATTCTGCTGGCCTTCAGCTTCCATCTGAGCTTGGGCTTGTGATCGAGCCATGGCAGTATTCAAATCACCAGAAGCTTGACCATATTGCTGGCCTAAACTAGCTAGATTCTCCTGAATTGGGGCTTGCTCATTGGCTATCTGACGGTTAGCTTGGGCGGCTGTTACTTGAGAAGTAGCTGTACGACCTTGGACCGAAGGAGCTATCTGATTAAGTAGATTAGTAGTATTAGTGATAGCCTGCCGTAAACCGGAGACCTGTTGCTGGGCTTGCGGTACGCCCAGAGCCTGCTCTCGCTCTTGCAGAATAGCACCAGGCTGTTTCATGCCAGTCTGGTAACTTTGAACATCAGTCAGAGCTGTATCAGCTGTTTTGGGTTGTGGTGGAGTTTGTGGCGGCATTTATAATTCCTTCAAATTAAATAGACCACCAGCGGTGGCCTTCCTCTGTCTTTATTATAACCTACTAAGTCCGACACAATAGAATGCCTTGGAAAAAAGTTCGGTTGGAACCTTCGTCGACTGAACTGCCGCTACCACCTATAAAAAAATGCTCAACATAATCAGTGGCTACTAGTTGTAAGATAGCCACAACCTGACTATATACACCGGTAGCTGATTTATCACCACTGCCGATCATAACGTCAGCGCCATTTTTATAAAGATAAGAGAAAATTGGTGTCGCTGAAGCACTGTCATTGTTACAACCAGCGATAAACAGATAAAAACCATTGACCGGAGCCGTGTAGCGATTGTTGGTTACTGCATCGAAATTACTATTCGTGTCATAAAGTTCAGCATCGTGGGCGACTTTAGTAGCTGCGTTAGAGCTGGTCATGGCCGCACTGCGATAAGCATAAAACTTATAGGGGTTGGAGTCGGTAGTTAGCACATCACTACTGATTTCTTTGACAGTTGTAGCTATCGATCCGGCCGAGCTTGTTACGCCACCAGTCAAAGCCGGCATCCGAGCTGCCAGTAAAGTACCGGAGTTCAAGTTCGAAGCTGAACCAGCAGCTAATGTCGTGGCGAATGAGCCTGTACCCGTACCTGTGACATCACCCGTTAAAGTAACGGTATCGTTGAGTTGTTTCCAAGCAGAGCCATTATAGGCTGCCAGCGCACCTGTTCCGGCCGAGCCACCATCTGTAGCATAAGCTATTGTCCCAGCCTCGACTGGAACTGTTGAAGTTCCGTAATAAATCTTAACTTTGATATGGTCGATTGAAGTAGTCGCACCATTCCATTTAGCCTCTACGGAAACTTCAATACCAGTAAGAATAACTGATGCCGCAGGCGCAAAACCAAGGGTCGTATAAACCTGATACTTAGTTCCGGCACCTACTTTGACTCTAAAACTTGTATCGTCAACATCATCGCCAGTCCATGTACGTCCCCATAGTTCAGTTGAACCGTTGCCATAGGTTTGAGAAGCCTCTACGCCAGTAAAAGTTTTGGTTAGAGCCGAAGTATAATTTGCACCAGCATCACCAGATAATTGGACAGTTATATCCCCATCAGTCGAAGCAACTGTAGCGTAAGTGTCATTTGATGAGTAAGCATTAGTCGGATTTGTAAATTGGTCGAATGTCCAACCAGAGTTGTTCCCACCATCGGTGTTAGTGCCGTCATTTGCTGCCCAAGTTGCCCCGCCTGAAGCGACCGAGTAAGAAATCGTGCAATATGAAACAGTATTTGTTCCGGCTGAATCAGAGAGAGTATGGGTGGAGTTAGTAGCGGAGGTGATTGTAATTGGGCTGCCCGAAGTACCGACAGCCGTTAAGGTAGTAACCGTGCTAGTCGTACCAGCATAAAACTTCTGTGTTCGGCCAGCATCAACCTTCAGGTCGTTGAAGGTATTAGACCCATCAATATCAACACTATAGCTGCCGGTGGTGGCGTTCCAGAAGTTATTGTAAGTAAGGCCACCACCAGAAAAAAGCGAGCCGGAAGTTAAAGCTCCGGTTAATTTTATAGTCGAAGTATTAGCATTTAAAGTAAGATTTGTCGTGGTGGAGGCGTTCCAGATTGAACTACCACTGCCAGGACTAGTGATAGTTATAGTTCCCGAACCCATAGTCAATGTGCGTGTAGATGAACCAGATATGTCTACTTGCAGAGCAGTAACGTTTTGATTTCCGAGATTTAGGGTGCCACCGCTTAGTTTTAGGACGCCATTTACTATAAGTGTATCTTGGAGTGTCCAGCCACCTCCAACACCCGCGAAGGTAGCTTGGTTGACTATCTGTATCCCATTGGTAGTAACGGTCTTACCAGTCGCAGTGGCAAGGAAAGATAAATGTTTAGAGCCGCTCCAGGTCATACCTGAACTTAGGGTGAAATTGCCATAAATCTGAAGGTTCGTACCAATCCCACCCCCAGAAGTGGACCAAGTGCCCGTATATCCCGTGCAATCTAAATTATTACAGTTCTGAGCGCTGCCATGTCTAAGGTCGCAGTTACCTGAGTTAGCATCAAAAAAGACGTTATCTGAACTTGTTGGCTCTGATGCTCCACCAGCTCCGCCTGATGTAGCTGACCAAGGGGTAGTGTTGCCGCTAGTCCAATACAGAGTGTCTGGTGAGGTACTATTCCCGACCCAGTAGCGAGAGGCCATTAGGCTACCCCCGCTGGGCTGTTAAAACCGGCTGTAGTCGGTGGAATCGGAAGGTCTGCCACTACATAAGTATAAGCTTTATAAACTGAGGCGGGCGTAAAGGCTCCAGTCACTCTAAGATAAGTTCCATCCCACTCCATCTTGTTTCCTGAAGCTGACCCGATAGAGAATTTAGGTGTGCCCTCGACATTCCCCAGCCAAAATCCAGTACCAACGGAAAAGTCGGTCTGACCGGAGCGGATAACTGCTCCCGATGGCCCGACTATCTGATTGCTGCTTAATGTCCAACCCCCGATAGTACCGGTGTCTGCTGTTAAGGTCTTACCTGATAGATTAAGTGCATCAATATTACTAGCGGTGATGGTTTCGGCAGCAATCTTATCGCCGGTGATGGACCCTGAAGTGACTAATGAACCTTGAACTGAACCGCTTGTAACCGTCACCGCCCCGCTCTCAGTTACTCTGAAGGCTGCTGAGGCTCGATTAGTAAAACTATCACCAGCCCAAAAACGGACATCATCACTAGCAGTAGCGGTGGAGGCTAGTCCCATAGAATCAGCGGTATCTCTCAAATAATCCGCGCCAATAGTGAATCCACCAATTGTGCCAGAGGTTGAAGTGATACTACCCGTGATGGTGGCTGAAGTTGCTGTCAAAGCACCTGCTGGAGTGACCTTAAATTCAGGAGACCCTGTTGTCCCCGAAAAAATAGCATTTGCCCCACTGGGCGTAAACCCGATTGTATTAAGTCCATTAACGACAGAAATACTACCGGCTGTGATTGTCCCTATATCTGCGACTATAGAAGAAAGGGTAGAAACGCTTATCTTGCCTGCAGTGATTGCTGCTGCTGCTATATTTCCTGCAGTAATAGACAACGCCCCAATATTTGCTCCATCTATAAGGGGAACTCCGGCACCGTATGGGATAAACGAAGCAGTCACCGTATGATTTTGTGCGGTACCAATTAATCTCTTATTTGCCCCCATCGCAGTAGAATAAGTTGTAGTCGCTTGAAGGACGGTAGAAGAAACTGCTGGATCAAGATAAATATAAGTAAGTGCCACCATATCCCCTGTATTACCCGCAGAAATTGAGAATGTTCTCCCATTTGAGAAAATAATCGTACCTAATGCCCATGCCACTGTATCTGCATCTGTCACCGAAAACACGAGATCATGAGAACACTCTAAGAGCGATATGTCGGTGACAGTTGAATTTGGTATTCCACTTATAGGGACGCCAGAGACGGCCCCACCTGTTATCGTAATATTTGATGCCGCAACAGCTCCGGCCTTAGTGACAGAAAATGGGGCAGAGGCTGCCACCGCATTGCCAACCCAAAGACGATAAGTAGCATCAACAGCAGAGGCGATAATGACATCATTAGTAGTCCCGATAGTAACTACTCCTGTTGAATCTAGTGTTGCACTCCCTCCTGTAATAGTAGTTGCACCGATAGTCCAACCGCCGATTGTCCCAGATGTAGAAGTAATAGAACCAGTAATTGTAGCGTTAGAGGCGGTTAGGGCACCGGCCTGAGTTACTCTGAAGGGCGCCGAAGCTGGTGTGGCGGAACCAGCATAAAGAGCCGGATTCGTGCCAGCAGAATCCAAGCCAACGCTATTAGCCCCCGAACCAGAAGTTAGGGCTGTAGTGCCTATCGTCCAACCGCCTATTGCGCCCGTAGTAGCCGTTAGTGAACCGGTAATAGATAATGTCGTACCATTCCAAGTTAGTTTATTACCCGAAGAATTGCCTATTGAGAACTTAGGTGTGCCGCTATCAATGCCCATCCAAAAACCAGTGCCGGCATCATAGTCGGTCTGTCCAGCGCGAATGGTTGACCCAGTTGAATCAATCTGCATAGCCGAACCACCAATACTAAGTTGCCCGCGTAGACTGCCAGTGCTGACTTGGCGAGGTAGAACTCGCTCCAGTCCGGTGGAAGCTGGCGCTGGGGGTAATGATTCAACCGTGGCCACAGGATAACTGCCCATTTGAGGGTCGGTGGGATGAGCGGAACCCACCTGCGGGTTCACTGTAGTTGCAGTGCTACCGCCAGCTACTTCTTCTACGTCCCATAGTAAAACCATTAACGCAGCCCTTCATCTTGGGTATTATCATAAACTAAAGAAATACTGGTAAAAGTTGGCGTGGTTGAACCACTAGTCACATCTAAACCTATTTGGATTTCAGTAAATACCTGATTAATATCGAACCTAGCGATATTACGTTCATTAGTAAAACTAGTAGACGAAAGACTACTGGAGCTTGTCCAGCTACCACGGTCAATTTTATACTTTAGAACGAAACTAGCACCAGACGGCAATGTAGTGAAGGTGCACTCGATATACAGAGCTTTCTTAACTTTAGAAGTAAAACCATCATCCATAATAATTGATTGCCAGCTGGAACTAGTTGCTGGTGCCGAAGCGTTAGTAACTGAATCTACGCCGAAATCACCACTGGCATCATCTTCTCGCCATGATACTAATAAAATATCGCCAAAACTTCGTACCATGCCAATTTTTAGATTATTAGCAGCCGAATAGTTTTTTGTGCCTGGGCTTATAATATAAGAGTAGCCAAAGCTTTCTGGAAATTTACTATCTACTGCTCCCCACGAATAAACACCATAATTAATTGAGGTGTCGGTAGTCTCGGATGGATAAGCAGTCAAAAGAACCCCCCGCCTGACAGCTCCGGCGTTAGGATAGATTTTAATCGGCGCAGTAGCGCCGGAATACTCGGTGTCTGAACCTGGGAAGGTAAAGATTTTCTCTGGTTGAGAGGCTGGTGAGGCAATCCGCCACCAGACACCACCGGCATAATAGTAGATATTATTTTTATAGGTGGTCAGACCATAGGGTGCGCCTTCGGGTATCTCGGTAAAGTAATTGGGATGAATATCGTTAGAATCGGTCAAACCATCCCACCAGGCAATTAAGCCCTGCTGAGGAATAGAGGTTGAGGAAGTCGAAACTTTCTCCAAGGCAATTGCCAGGTATTCGTTAAATACTGCTAGGCCACAAACTTCATAGCCCTGCGGAAAGCTAAGCCGATGTCGGAGCCATTCACTATTTGTGGGTGGCTCGGAAATTGGTTCCCAGACAGATAAATAGTTGGCATTGCCAATACATTCGAATTGCTGGAATCTAACCATTGGATGTAGGCCGTTAGTTGGATTGACCAATCGGTCAGCATAAAGCTGTAAGTCACAGGTTGCAAGATCATTAGAAGAACTAGAAGCCACTGTACCATCGGTTTGGGTAGAAGTGACATGAAAATGATAGGTCCTGGCATTAGGTTTAACATGTAAGCGTACCGGTGTCGTAAAGGTAAAGTTATTAAAGGCCCCATTGCTTAAACTGCCATTAGCAATAGTTTTAGAGGCTAGAGCATTATTTAATCCGTCATGCAGGGTAACAGTCCAGTTACCGGTTCCCTTGGCGACCACATAAATGCTAATTGTAGTTAAAGGTTCTATGTCTAGCTGGAAAAAACGTCGAGCGACCGCAGTTTCAGCTATAGATGTAGCCAAGGCGGTGGTGCTACCGCTACCACTTTGGTTGGTATCAACATTGAAACCAGCGGTGGCAGTATTATCATAAGTTGAAACTGAGGTATTGTAATAGGCCGTCGATAAACTAGGGGTACCAGATAATGGCCCGTAGGTACTAACTGAAACTGTGCCAGGAATATAGATATAATCTGAGTCGGGCCGGTAGCTTAAGCCGTGACTGGTAGCACTAGCGCTACCGATCAGGCTCCAGCTGCCAGCAGTAGTCCGTTTATAGAAATTACCACTATCGCCGATAGAATAAATTGAACCGTCAGTTACCATAACGGCATTAGTCACTAGGTCAGTTACCACGCTAGCAGACTCTTTGCCCAATTTAGGTAAAACAGTTAACTGTGAGGGGTTTTTCCGGAAATCTAAAGCTTCAGTATAGGCTTGAGAATTGGCCAAACCAAGCTTATTGCCAGTGCTCCAACCGCCGTCGAATCTCTTAAAGACTACTGGTATTGCTGGCATGGTCTACCCCGTTGCTGGTGGCCATAACCAAGGATTAGTAATTGAATCAGCATCGTCAGCATCGGTAATAACATTAGAAGTTGAAGAACTGGCATAGGCTTGAACCGCCTTGTTGACGACATCCTCATAGCGCCGCTGGTGATAGGTGGCTCGACTGGGATTATTCTTAGCTTCATAGTAGCGAACCAGGGCATAATCTACTGGCGCATCATCATATTCTCCAGGGAAGATAAACATTTGCCCCAACTTATAGGCAACTCCCGAAACTGTTGGCCCGCTATACGCTTTTGCTAATGTGATACTGGTCGTGCTGACAACTGAATCAACCTCATACCAATTGCCATCAGAGCCGTCGGTAACCTGTAGCCACATACCATCATGGGAAGCCGATGTCCAACTAGTGCCACTACCAGTAACAGTTGTCGTACTAGTGGTGATGCTAACTGTACCAGTAGTATAGTCATCTTTTGTTAAAGAAACGTCCTGTGGCTGATAGATTAACCTCAGACCATTAGTCACGCTGGCTGACGGCGTTGGATAAAGAGCTATCTGGTCGTTGCCCAAAATAAAGTAATGAGTTATGTAATTCGATGACTCTGACAAAATATTAAAACGACGCCACTCAACCTCACTTCGGACTTGGGTTAGAGGAACCTCAAAGCCAGTAGAGACAACTGCCGAAACACTAGTAACCTTAATTAAATCAACTGGTAGGTTGTAAGCTTGCGTACTAGCTACCAGGTTAATCAATTGTTGCTTGCGGGTAAAATAACGAGACAAACTAGCATTAAAACGATGATAGCCAATATTTATATCTTCTTTGAACTGAGCCAAAACATTAGCTGTCGTATCACCTGAGATACGTTGGCACTTGGTATAGGCGGCCTGAAAACTAATCAAAGTAGACTCCTATTCTTTAAGCTGCTACTACTGAGCTGTCTGGACTCCAGATTGCGCTAGGTAAATGGCTCATTTTAAATAAAAACCTGCCTGTCGGCAGGTTCCTCTATCTTAATGATAACATTACGCCCCAACGAACAGAAGTGTTGAAGAAGGGACACCAGCTGCCGCACCAGCGGTATAAGTAACAACCAATTTGGGGTCGTTAGTGGTATCCGCAGCTTCAGCATTGGCACCATTTAGTCTCGAAATTGCTTGGTCTGCCCACGGAGGAGCAGAGTTAGCTACATCATAATTGACATTTCTAGCACCGAACTTAGAGACTGCAGTCTTAGATATATTAGTTAGCCCAGAAGCATTTAAAGCAAAATCATTATAGGCTGTTACTGACCAGTTGTCGTAAGTTATTGCTGTCGAAAAAGCAGTAGAACCCAAACTATCGAAATCTCCAGCCGCTAGGGCTGTATTAGAAGCTGGAGCAGAAGAATAAATATTGATATTTGGGGTGGCGACTAAAGCATCTGCCTTGCTCGTACCCCATAATGAGAGAGTAGCACTGTCCACCGTGCTCCCAGCTCCAAGAGCCGATGTATCAAACAGAAATATTCCCCTCCATAAATCCACAAACTGATTTAATACATTATCTCCCCTCATCCTTATAATATTATTCGGAGAACCGGTATCTACTGCCGCTGTGCCAGCAGCAGCTACAAGCGTCCCCCAGGCTACACCAGAACCAGTTGTATATACATGGCTGGTGTTCCCGTCCACTGATGTGGTTTCTGGGTCAGGGTCAGGATATACAGTTAAGGTCGCCATTTTTGCTCCTCTATGGCCTCATGCTTGCTATCTTTAGCAAGTTCGCCATTTAGGAAAGCCCGAAGTTCGTCATCGGTTTTAATTTGTCCAAAGTCTGCCTGGGTGTAAAGTTTTGCGTCTGAACCACTAGACTCTTTGACATATTTATCATCCAAGTGTTTAAGGTCGTTTTTCTTTAATCGTTTGGCACGAACATACTTGATTGAGGTTTCACCCCCAACAGTTACTGGTTGATGATCGCCTTCATAGAACCGGACGGCAGCTTCAGTAATGAAGCCATCGTCGTCTCGTCTGATGTACCAGAATTTATAGTCCGTCAAAGCCATAGTTTAAACCTTACTTTGGAAACCAGTGGCAGAAATATAAACAGTCGTGGTAGCTGCTGATACATCAAATGCCAGAGCATTATTGGCGGCCGTCTTGAAATAAGGAGTACCACTAGCCGGTAGAGTTGCACCACCGTTAGGAGGCAGTACCATACTATATAGAATCGCGCCGGCAGTACCAGTTCTAAAATCTATATATATCGGAGTTGTCCCAGCGTCAGTCCTGAAGGCATGGATAGCAGTTACATAGTTGTAGGTAGAGGCTACTGCTGAAAAGTTAGTGAAGGCCGTCGAAGCCCCATCAGTATTACTTACACGCTCAGAAATCAAGTCAGCTCCCGAAGTATTCAGCTTGACCATCATCATACCGTCAGAGTCGGCGAATAGATCGGTCCTATCGGCATTAACCGGCAGAGTCAGACCCTTGGGTGAAGTTATAACTTTAGCGCCAATTTTGACCGGTTCGCCAGCGTCAGCCGCATCGTGAGCTACATCACCGGATACACTAGCTCCATCTGAAGCAGCATTATCCCAGTCATCCATTATTGCAAGAGAAGTAGCAGTACCTCCAGTATTAGTACCAATAGTTGAAGTATCAGTATCTATGGCAGCAACAGAAGCAGCTATGGCATCCAGGACAGCATTATCAACAGCGGAAAGTTCGGCCGTCACTATATCT
>Ga0209727_1000788_pt1 | contig 31585 bp, 56 predicted proteins | sample RifGroC1_FD_183995 | JGI IMG/M metagenome (GOLD analysis project Ga0209727, IMG submission 183995) | Groundwater microbial communities from Rifle, Colorado, USA - Groundwater C1 (SPAdes) (version 2) | ecosystem: Environmental > Aquatic > Deep subsurface > Groundwater | place: Rifle, Colorado...
CCACTAATAATAATAAAACTCAAATTGCACTCAAGGTTTTAGCTATTGTTGGTGGTTTAATTGTTGGGTGGTTTGCTTTAAAGGGAGTCACTATTAGTATTTAATATTAAAAATAAATAAATTATAAGGAGAATGATTAAAATGGATATTTCAACAGCATTACAAAGTTTTATGATGCTTGGAACTTTAACTCTTGGTGTCACACAAGTTTATAAAGAAGTCATCTCAGACAAGAATACACAAAGAGTAAGTGTATTGATTGCTATGATTCTTGCTCTAGTTACAGGAACTAGTATTTTACAACCTTTAGGTTTTGTACCTGCAACTAATTTTGTTGATTTAGTGAGTCAATTTAAAGTTGGATTTGATGTTTTATATTGGATTGCAGATATTGGCGTAACAGGATTTTTAGCATCGAAGGGGAGTAACTTTGCCATTGACTTATTTGGTAAGAAATATACAAATGAAAACAAAATAGAAAAAGTAGATTAATATCATCTACATAATAGAAAACCAATAATATCACAAATATAAACACTCTCTAAACGTTTAGAAAAGTCTCTACCATACAAACTTACACTACATCAATTTAAACAGCTTAGAGAGTGTTTTCTGTGGATATCGGATTATTGTGGGCCTGAAAGTGTTGATATGATAAGGTTTTAAAACATGAGAATTTATAATTTTTAAGAGTTAAATTCGGTAGATCATTGGGTTGTAATCAAATGAACTGCTAATTTTATAGGGTATGATATACTAGGTAGTATATTGAAGAAAACAAGAGATAATGGAAGAATAAGAGAGGTAAAATGGGGTATAAAATGAAATATTAGGTGATTTAGTTCGATTTGAGAGAATTTTATTAATTTAAGATTCTCTCTAGTTAATTTCCATTCAATCTTATTACCATCCATATTTATCCTTTTGTTTTAATAAAACTTTTGGAATTCTACTTTCCTTTTTAGATTTTTCTTGCTTCATTTTTATTATTGCATCTGGAGTTTTAGGTTTTCTTTTCCATTTTGGTAATAAAATATATTTCATATATTCCTCATAATCCATATCTGATTTATCAGAATTACAATTGCTACAACAACATACGAGATTAGTTTCTATATACTTACCGCCTTTAGATTCTGGAACAATATGATCAACAGTATCTCCTTTTTCACCACAATAATGACATAGATTTAAATCTCTCTCAAAAACAAGATATTTAACTATCCAACTATCTTTTGAATCTATGTCATTTCTATAAATCATATCAGGTTTATAAACATGTGCCCTCCCTTCTTTAACTAAAGAAATTGCTTTATCTAAAGGCAATTCATAAGTAGAAGATGCATATTTAGTTTTAGTAATTATGTTTTCAAGAGTTGTGTCTAAATTTTCTAAACCAATATCAGTATTTTGATATTTTAATATTCTTGTAAGAATCGTTTCTTTTTCACATTGCATACATCTTTTTGATGTAGGTTTTCTGAATTGAGAATTATCTTTTTCAATTTCGCATTTAGTACAAGTTTTCATTGTGAATGCCTCCTTGGTTAGTGGTTTTGATTTTGGGTTTGTATATAAGTATTATATCGTATTTTTAATGATTTTATAACTAGAAGTTACAAGAATTGTGACTCTCTTTTATTATGCCTAAATTTAAATTAATTGAAGGGAGGTGAGATGATGGAATTATACAATTGTTTTTCACAAAGATTAGCAGGATTTATTTTAATGAATGGATTTCCTATGCACAGTATCAGAATTGATGCAAAAAATGATGGAAGAAATGTTTATCTATTTAGAGATGGTGAATTACTTAGAAATATTATTAAGAATTACAAAAAATAAATTTAAAGAAAGAAGGTTGTTTTAATAATGGAAAATGAATTTCAAACATTTGATAGTGAATTTGGAGAAATAAAAATGATTACTATTGAAGGTAAAGATTATTTTGTTGCAAAGGATATTGCAAATGCACTAGGTTATATAAGTCCCCATCGAGCATATATCCGATATTGTAAGAATTTTATTAAAAATAAAGATTACATCATTAGTGGGAATTCAGTATATTTAATTCCTGAAAATGATGTAATCCTGTTAATTCAAAAATCTACAATTAAACCAATTGAATATAAAATTAAATTTAACGCATGGTTGATGCATGAATTTGGATTTAAAGATAAATTTATAATAGAAGAAAAAGAGAAATAGAATTTTTAGATATGTTAGAAAAAATACTAGAACCATTTAAATATGAATGTTTTAGGCAATACAATATTGCAAATTATAAAATAGATTTATATATAAAAAATATAAATACATGTATTGAATATGATGAAGACGACCATAAAAATTATTCACTCGAAGAACAAGAGAAGAGAAAGATATTAATAAAAAAAGAATTAAATTGTAGATTTATTAGAGTTAGTGACAGAGATAGTAACTTATGGAATTGTGGCTTTATTATGAAATGTATTTTTCAAGATTTAAATGATGATAAGATTACATATTTCCCGAGATAATATAATAATAATAATAATAGAAAAAATTACATTAATAAAAATCTTGTAGAAGAATTAATTGATTTTTTTGATAAAGTTAAAAAGAATGAAAATAATTTCTGTTTAGATTTAATAACCAACAAAATATTAAATGAAAATGGATTAAGTAAAGGAAAACTGAAAGATTTGTTTGAATTAAAAGCGGATGCTCTTAAAAAGGCATTACGTAAACCAATGATGATTCAATATATAAAAAATAATAATATTGATGTGAAATCTAATAATAGATATATAAAGATTTAAACATAATTATTAAGAAGATAATAAATCCCGAAGGGTTACTGAAGGAGGATAACTCCTTAAAATAATTTCAATAAACAAAGGAGAGATAAAACAATGCACACCTATTTAAAATTAAATGAAGAAAAATTAGATTTATTAATTAAAATTTTACACGATTCACAATATGAATCTGAACATGAAAAAGTCATAGCAAATGAATTATATAATAAATTTAGGCATTTATGTTTAGATAATTTTTATAATCTTGGTGAAGGTTGGGATGATGAAGAGGAATACCAGGAGGATGATTACTGGAAACCTAGATTTATGAAGGGTAAGAAGACAGATATTATTGATGATGATTTGGGTTGGTAACTAGATAATAAATTTAATATTTCAATAGATAGAATCTCATTCTTTTAATTTAAGGAATGGGATTTTCTTGTGTTGAAATATACGCAAAACTAGCAGGAGTAATGGATAGGCCATTCATTATTAATAGATAACTCGCATCTTATCCTGCTAGTTCTCTATTTTTTGGGCGAGTAAACAATTAATAAATTAAAAAAGAAAGCGAGATGTTGAAAAATGATTAAATTATCTTTAGACACAGTTTGTTGGAATCGTAAACCAAAAGGAAAACCAGAAATAGGTGCAATTAGCTTGTCCATTCCTAAGAATATTGTTGAAATCAGTATTGAAGAATTTGCAAAGAATGTTGTTCAACCTTATGGAAAAAGTTGGAGTCCTACTATTTTTAGTGATGGAATAAGAAGTAATGATACTTTTGTATCTCAGCAGGTGTTTTGTCTAGATATAGATGAAGGACTTGCCTTTGATGATATGTTAGAAAGATGTGATAAATACAATATTATTCCTGCATTTGTTTATACCACATTTTCAAGTGCTTATAACAATAATAAATTTAGAGTAGTATTTGTATTAGAACATAATATAGAAGATAAAAGAGTAAGGGAATTAGTTCAATTAGCGTTAATGAAATTATTTCCTGAAGCAGATAAAGCATGTAAAGATGTTAGTCATTTATTCTTTGGAGGAAAAGAATTATTATACACTAATTATGATAGTAGGATTAATACTCCTGAATTAATAGATAGTATGATTGCTTATATTTACTCAACTGATAAAGTAAATGCAACAAGAAATATTAAAGATTATTGTAAAGGTGTTGGAGTTAATATGGTAAATGGTTTACCTAACATTAAATTACTTGAAGATGATGATAATATTTTGGGTGAAATTGAAGATTTGGACACTCATCCTATTATATACTATAGGAGTGTCGCTCAAATCTTCAAAAACTATAGTATTGATTTTAGCGAGGAAACAATTATGAAACCAATAAATGATAATTCAAAATCTAAATCATCAAAAACAAAATATAATGTAACAGATACTAAAGAAGTGAGAAATAATCTTGTAAAACATTTTAGTTGGGAAGATTTAGAGGATAATTGTAAATTATATAAAGAATTCTCAAATAATACTCATTGGGCATATCATTTAGAGTTATTTGGTATAGCAACTAATTTACTTGCTATTGAAGGTGGAAGAAAGAAATTATTTGAAATATTAAATCAAAATGAAAAATACGATATAAAGAATTGGGATTATCAATGTAATTATATTGTAAAGAAAAATTATGCTCCACAACGATGTAATAATTTCTGTCCTCATAAAAATGAGTGTGAACATGCTATAAATATGATATGGCAAGCAAAGATACCAAGAGGTCGTATAAGTGTTTTATCTACTCCTATACTTAAAACATTAGAACAAGCAGAGCAGGATTTATCAGATGCTTTTGAAACCATTCAAGCAACAGGTAAGGTTGGAGAAATATATTGTTTGAAAGCAGTTACGGGACTTGGTAAAACACAAATGTATCTTAATGTAAAGAACACAACTATAGCAGTACCAAATCATAAATTAAAACTTGAGATTTATGATCGTTGTTTAGAGGCAGGAAATGATGTAGTAATGACACCTTCACTACCTGAATTACCAGAAGAACAAAGTGCTAGAATTAGCAAACTTTATAAAATTGGAGCATATAGGGCTGCCACAAAGTATATTTATGATTTAGCATTAGTTAATCCTAAAGTAAAGGAATATATTGTTCAGAATGAGTCTGCGTTGAAATCGTATAAAACATTAATAACCACTCACTCTAAATTACTATATCTTCAAGAAACAAATAATGATACTGTGATAATTGATGAGGATATTTTATCGAATTTGATTAATGTAGACTATGTTTATACAGCAGATTTAATGCAATTAGAAAGAGAAGCATTCTCTGAAAAGACACAAAATATTATTGATGATTTATTAATGTCTGTCAAGAAAGCAAAATGTAATATTATACAGGAGATGCCTAGTTATTTAATTAAGAATAAAGAAGTTTATAGTGTAATATTATCTCATACAAATAGTTTTAATACCAATGTTTTAGGATTTTTAGATTGCACTCATTATATCAAGTCTTATAATTCTAAAAAGCAAGAAATAATTAGTTTTGTAAACAGAAGAGTATTACCAATAAATAAGAAAATAATTCTTATGAGTGCCACACTAAATGAAGAAATTTGTAAGCTAGTATTTGGTGATCGTATGATATGGGTAGATTTAGGAGAAGTTGAGTTAAAGGGTAATATAGTTCAATATCCACAAAAGAGTTTTAGTAGGTTTCAGATTAAAGAAAATAAGGATTTAATACCTCTAGCACAAAATATTGTAGGAGAATTACCAACCATTACATATAAATCATTAGCCAATAAATTTAATACAATTGCCACATTTGGAGCAACAGCAGGTTTAGATAGTATGAAGGGTCAGAATATTGCTGTGATAGGAACACCTCATGTCTCAGAGATTGTGTATTTACTATTTGCTAATGCTTTAGGATTAAAACCAAAATTGAATGATGCTACAATGCATTATACTAAAATAAAGCGTAACGGTTTTGAATTTTATTTCAACACATATTCGGAAAATTTATTACTTAGAGAAATTCAAATTTATATTATTGAATCAGAATTGACTCAAGCAATCGGAAGAGCAAGACTCTTGAGAAACGATTGTACAGTAGTAGTTTTGAGTAATTTACCTATACAGCAAGCAGAGTTTGTATATTTGACAAATGAGGAAATCGCTTTATTGAAAAAAGGTAAAGTTAAAGAGTAATATTCTACACAAACCCCATTGACATAAACTCTAAAATAATATATTATAACAAATATAAGTGATTCATTTTCATTTTTCATTTATAAACTCTTTCTTTCATCCTCAGAGGGAGTCCTTAATTGGATTTCCTCTATTTTTTTACCTTTTGACTTTATGTTTTGTTAATATTAATTCTAATATTTAATTATGTTTTATAAATGATAAACATTATAATAATTAATATGATATTTAACATAATAATATATCTAAATACAAAACCAATTACAAATCTAAATATCATTTAATACAAAAATAAAATTGCTTGCACTACCACCTAAATCGTGCTATAATAAGTCCATCTGAAGCAAGGGAGAGTGTTAATATTATGTTAAATACTGCTATTTTTGAGGTGTTAAACGAAGTTTTAGGTGCAGATATTGGAAATGTAGATTGTAATTTATCAGACAATTGCAGATTGAAGTTGATGATTGACAAAATACCATATGAAGATTTTGTTCAGAAAACTAAGCACTTTATACCAGAAAGTGATATTGTTGGTCATAATGAGGAATCTAAATTTGTTTTAGAAATTACTATGAACTTGACAGATGAGTTCGTAAACAAAATCATAACATATGCAAACCAAATGTTTATTAGTGAATTTGAGGAAATGAAGAAAAGCAAATAATGAAATGAAATTGGATAGGGGATTAATTTCCCCTTATCTATTGATTACTTTTTGATTTCATGTTGTTTATCTGCTATAATTATTGTGAACTAAATTAAATTATGTAAAGGAGATTTTATAAAATGGATGATGATAATAATATTAAAGGTAAAAAGGTAATATTTCTTGAGGAAAGTTGTTATCATGGTAAATATGGAATATTTAAGAATATTTTAGACAGTAATCATACTGATAATCTTATGTGTGAAATTTTAGTAGAAGGTTTAGAAAGACAGAATCATTCATTTGATTCGCGCTTTTTCAAATTTGCAGATTTAGAAATTCAAGAGGTATGGGAAAATTATAGTAAAATTCTTATAGCAGAAAAATTTAAAAAATCAAAACAGAAAATAGCTAGATATACATTAACTGCAACAGTGGATTTAATTATTCCTGAACCTTTAACTCCAAAGACCAATAAACTTATTGAAGATTTTTTAACATTATTAAAAAGTGATCCTACGTCTTTTATTAATAAGGAGTTAGATGTACAACCTACTATCACATATAAGATAATGGAAAATGATGAAAAAGGGAATGTTAGCAAAATTAGTAGAATAGTCAAAGATTCAGGAGTAAATAATTGTGGAGTTAAATATTAATTAGATTGTATGAAGATAATAAGATATCCGATTATATGACTTTCAAAATGTCTATGAGAATGAAAGAAGAATCTGAGGCAGAAATGAGCAATGCGAGGGAATAGTAATTCATTCCCTTTCCTCTTTTTCTTACATATAAATATAAAATAAAATTATACTTGACAACATTATTTGCTAGTGGTATGATGAGAGAGTAGAGAAAGCGAGGCGAGAGAAATGGATGAAAATATTGATTCTACATATGAACAGTGGAAAGAATATGGAGACGAAATTAAACATCTTAAAAATGAAATTCTAAGAATACGTTGTAATCAAAAATATAATGACTTATTACGTGATCAGAAGATTGGTGATTACTTAACTAAAGCATGGAATAATCTTAGTAAATTTAGTAATAAAGCAGAAAATAAAATGTTTAAGAAATGTCAACCAGATAATGATATTAAGTGGCTCAGAGTATTCTATGGAAATGAGGATAAGGATTGTGAATAAAAGAATAAAAATAAAACATATGAAAAATATATTGATGAAACATTTAGGTATTAAGTATTATGCCGAACGAAAATTTGTAGACCCTTGTGATACTTGTACAGTCGAACAAATAGATGGATACAATTGTCATGCGGAATGTCAGCCAGAGTGGAAAGTAATTTATCTATTTGATTGCCATGAATTATTAAAGTTTATAAAAGACGTTATTGGTTTAGACTTTAATACATATGAATTTGATGGCTATGTTAATATTCCTAAATTTGTGCATAGATTAAGATATAATTTAATTGAAATTGGAGTTAATGGTTTTGAATTTATATTTTTTGATGGAGAATTAGAGGATGATGTTAAAGATTATCTTCAGATTATAAAACGAAAGAAGAGAAAAAGAAATATTAAACATTAATATTAATTACAAAGTTCACAAGTGGTTTTAATTATAAATAATAAAAAAGGAGCAATTTAACAATGAATGAACATCACAGAGCATTTATAAGTAGTTATATTCCAGTAATTGAACCTTGGATTGAAATTATGGATACAAAATTTTTCAGATATGAAGTGTTTAAGTATACAAACTCAAATACAATTGATATGTGGATTAATATTCTTGATGCAATTGATCACACATTTGAACTTAAACAATTCAGTTCTAAGGTATTGCCACATATTCCTGATTTAAAGAGAATATTGTCTGAAATCTATAAAAATAGATTAGCAACTGAAGATGTTGAGAGAATATTTAAGGGAGATAATGTTAAGGTGAAGGTAAAAGAGGATGTAATTATAGAAGATGAATTGTTGGTTAAATTAAGGAATTTGAATACAGCAATTGAGAGTGTTAAAAATCCACTTAAAGGAATTAGTAAGGATGGTAAGGAGAGTATAATTAAATCATCTTTTGGATTGAAAAATATAAGTGTGTTGTATTTTATTGAAAACTATACTCCAGTGAAGTTTTAGGGTTGTTGTTGGTATTGGTTATTATATTGTAAAATAAAATATACAGGAGAGAACTTGCAAGTTTACATAGCGTAGCTACGCCTCCCTGATCAGGAGGAGAGAAATAGATGAAAAAAATATATGGATATATTTATAAGATTACTAATAAAATTAATGGTAAAATGTATATAGGTCAAACTACTACAAAATTTTCAAAAAGATATAGTGGTGGGAAATGGTGGAAATACACTTCTAGTTCTCATTTAAAATACTCTGCGAACAAATATGGAGTTGAGAATTTTTTATTGATAGAAAAATTTGATATTGCTTTTACAAAAGAAGATTTAGATGAAAAAGAAAAATATTGGATAAAATTCTATAATGCCACTAATCGTAAATATGGATACAACATAAAAGAAGGAGGTAGTAATGGGAAACACAATAAGGAAACTATTGAAAAACTGAAAATAGTTAATCGTAAATGGGCTTTACTTAGGAAAGGAATACCAAGAAGTAAGAAAATAGGTAAAAGTATAGCACAAACAAAACATAATTTATTTATAAAGGAATTTTCAGATGAATTTGCCAACAAGATACAAAACCTATTAGATCAAAATATTTCAAAGTTAAATATTTGTTTTGAAAATAATATTTCTTTATGGCAGATTGATAAAATTATTAAAATTTACAATCTTAAATATAAAAACTTCACAGATGAAAGGAAAATTTAAAGAAAAACATCATCATTTTGGAAAATCTAATAGTGAAGAAATGAAACAAAGGCTAAAAGAAACGTCTATGAAAAATTTTAGAAATAGATTTGATAATGATATAAATAATATTCGAGAGTTATTAAACAATAAGGTATCTATATCTGAAATATCTAGAATTTATAATTGCAGTAGAGGTACGATAAGAAAAGTTATACAATATTATAATCTAGACTCATATGGACTTAATGTAAAGAAATATAAAATTGCTTAAAAGAGACTAAAAGTATACATAAATAATTTAATATAAACCAGTTGAAAGGAGGTGAAAACTAATGACAGAATTAGAACATAAAGAACTAGTAGAAAGTCTAAATCAAATGATGGTAGAGATTATGAAAGTCAAAGAATTACAAAAAGTACTTGTAGGTATATCTGGGATAGATATTAATCAAGAAGATTGGAAGAATTATTAATATTTTTAGTTGAAAGGAGGTGGTAAATAATGGAAATAATAACTATGACTCTAGAAGAAGCAGAAAAGATTGGTTACGTTGCAAAAATCAAAGGATATGATATCTATAAATTAGGCGATAAACTCTACTGCGAATTAAAATCAGTATGGCCTACATACTCAGATGAAGCAAGGGATAATTGGGCAATGATTCTTGGTGGTAAAAATGGCAAGAGTGAAGTTATGGCTGTGATGGGTGAGGAAGAAGAGAGATAAAATATTATTAAAACGTTAGAAAGAAGGAATAAAAAACATGAAATTAAATTCTGTTGAAATTACTAATAAAAATGGAGAATCTGTTAACTTTAATGTGGTCGGCAATGTAGGATATGATTTAAATGATCATTCAATGTTTGTAAACGATGCAAAAATAATCTTTGACAATGATATTAGTGAATTAAATATGAGTCTTTTAAAAGATGATGGATTAGGTAAGTGTAATGGATTGATTATCAATTAGTGGTAATTAAGTAATAAATAATGGGTGATGACCGACATTAAGGAGAAAAATATGATTTATTTATTAGATGGTTTAGAATTTAATGTTAGTAATATAGTGGAGTTTCTAGACTCTTATCAAAACAAAATTACCTCTTATAATGGATTTAATATGCAACAAATAATTCTTAATAAGTTACTCGAAGGAATAAAAACAAATCAATTAATACATACACAATGGTTAAGAGGGATTGGTAAAACTCATACATTAATTGCGTTAGCAAAAGAAGCAGATTGTATTGTATTAGAACCAAATGTAGCTGTGGCATCTGCTATAGCAAAAAAGGAAAATTATTCAAAAGTATTCCCTGCATCCATTGATTTTCTGAGAGGCAATACTTTAAGTAATTATGGTTATAAATATAGTAAAGATAACCCTTTGGAAGTTGTTGTGGACGAAGGAGTAATAAATATTAAAGCTATTGAAGATATTGGATTTAAAGTAGTTACTGGATTTTATGCTCCTAAGAAAGAAGATGAAATTTCATTTAATGATAAAGTAACGAGAACTCTTATGAATGAAATTGAAGCACTTACTCCTAAGCTAGAATTAACAAGGGAAAGTAAAGATTATGGAACTTATAAAAATTTAATTAATGCTTATAGAGAGGTATTAAATCTGATGAGATATTTTCCAGATAATCATTAAATAATAGTAAACAAATACTCCTAACTGCTTTTATAGTGGTTAGGAGTATTATAATATATTAGGTTATTTAAGTTTATCTAATTCTTCTAAATCAATAGTAACTTCTTTAAAAAACATAAGATACCCACATTCAGTACAGATATAAGTAATAGTAGGGAATGGGCCTGAAAAACCTACTGCGTCAAATTCCATCCTTGCGTTCATACCAAAAGTTTTTACTTTGTTGGATTGGCATATTGGACAGGTTTTAGATTGATTAGATATGGTTTGTTTGTTGATAGTGCGTAGATTTTCTTGTGTAGAATCTTCCATATTATGATTGCCTCCTTCGTATTTAACATATATGGTATCATATCCAATTATTCTATTTTAATAAGTCGAAATCCATTATTCTCTTCTTAAACCGTAGATAAAGTTTTCCACACATCTCATCTGCTTCGATTCCAAACATAGATGAATCAACGCCTAACACCTTAATAATTTCTTTAAACTGTGATAGATTGATTTCTTTTTTACCTTTTTCAATATTATATAATTCATCTAATTTTAGATTGGAACTTTTAATAAAGTTAGATGTAGATATTTTCTTTAATTTCCTTATTCTTTTGATATTGAATCCCATATAATTACCAGTTTTTATTGCTTGATCAATTTCTAATTGAAGAAAAAATTGTTTTTGTGCTGATTTGTTTTTCTTTTTCGGTTAATGTATCTGGTCGTTTATTGTGATGTTGTTTGAGTTGTTTTGGTTTTTGTGTATTTTTATCTATAGTTAATATATCTGTACGACTTTTATTCCCAACAGGATTTTTGATTGTGAAGTCCACTATACTTGATTTGAACCGCACATACAATTTCCCGTAAAGTTCATTTTCTTCAAGATTAAATATAGAATAATCAATATTAAGTGAATCATATATTTTTACAAATTCTGATAAACAAATTCTAGTTTCACCAGATTCAATTTTAACTAGTTCGTACGATTTTATACCAATGTTTTCAGATAATTTAGCAACACTTATTTTCTGTATTTTTCGTATTCTTTTTATGTTAACTCCCATGCAGTTACCTTTTTCTATTGCTTTTTTAGTTTCTATTTGGAGATAAAAATCTTTTGTATTTTTATTAATGATATTTAATTTTCTTTCGTTTTTGTCATTAAGTCTTTTTACTTTAATTTTACAACGATAACACAAAGAAGATAAGTTTTTGTATTTAAAAATTTTACCACATTTTTCGCATTTATCATATATTGTAACTTCTTCTTTAATGTTTTTTTGAGCACGCAATAAACTTTTATCACAGTCGATACATTTTAATGTTGTAGAATTTTCTGGTAATGGTTTAGCACATTTGATACATAAATTGTATGCGATTCTAATCTTTTGAGTATCATTATAATTTATAAGATTTATATCCATATGATAACCTCCATTTCGACAATGATGGTTATATTATAACATATTTAGGTTTTTTGTTCAAATTTGAGGTAATATGAAAATTAATAATAAAAACAAACAAAAAAGAAATGAAGATTGGCTGTACACACCAAATTCTTCATTTTAGCAGAGACCTTGAGATAATAGAAACCATTGAGTTAGTTTGAGCTAGAAGAATGCTGAAAATAACTCAATGTGCTTATTGTAACATGGATTTGGTTGAGTTGTAAAGGTGGGATTGGGATGGATAGAGTATCCAATAAAAGTATGTTTTTATGTGAAATATGAGTTAGGAAAATTGAGTATATGGAAGCATAAGGGAGTATGAGAGAGGTAGGATTTATGCGATTTTAGAAATTGGAGGTAAAAATAAAAATGAAAAATAATGATAGAGTTTTTATTGTTGGTAAAGAAAAGTCAAAACAATTTTTAGAGGATAGTAAAAAGAATGTTATTAGTCCTGAGTTTTTGAAGAGATGTTTGTATGCTTATGAGTTATTAAATAAGAAAAATACATAGGAGGAAATTATTATGTCTGGATTAACACCCAAAAAGAAAGAAGAATTAAAACAGATGATGGGTAAGTATTCAGGGAAGGTTTGTTTGAGTTTGATGTTGAGAGAAGAATCTTTAGAAGATATTAGTTATATTGATTGGTCTGAGGATGTTTTGAGGGGAAAGAAGAGGGTTTTGATTTGTGAGGGATAGGGTTGGTTTTTAATATTTAATATTTTTTATTTTTGAAGAGAGTCTGGATAGGACTCTTTTTGTTTTGTGGATTTTTAAGAGTCAAATTGAAATTAATATTGGTTGAATAGGAGTAAGGCCATATTCCTATTCGTAAAATGAGACGCTTACTGCCTTTAACAGTGGAGCGTCTTATTCCAATTTGTAGCTGATTAAAGGAAGGCGGTAATAAATATGGACAAAAGAATGAAACGTAATGGTTGGAATTTAGAGACAATGAATAGTTTTTGTGTAACTAATGATGGATTTGAAGGGTATAAAGTATTAGATACAAAATGGGTAAAAAAATCATATCAAACTCAATTATGGGCATTAATTAAATGTCCAAATGAAAATCATGAACCATATCTAGTATGTTGGAATAATTTTAAAAAGGGATGGTTATGCAAACAATGTTTTTATGAAAATAAAGAAAAAGTACAATGGACAAAAGAAATGGCATATGATTATTTTGATGAATGTGGATGTAAAATAATAAATATAAATGATTGGAAAAACGTTGATAAAACAGTTTGGTGCTATGATAAAATTGGATTTAAAGTAAAACCTTCTATCTCTAGTTTAAAGGCAGGATATAAACCATCGCCATTTGTTAAAAATAAATTTGCATTAGAAAATATGAAATTATATTGTAAATTATTTAGACCAGATTATGATATAATTAGTGATACATATAGTATAATCAAGGCTGAGTATCAATGGATTTATAAAGGAGAATTACCTGACGATGTAAATCCAATATTTAATATCACTGCTGATGGTTTTATTCATGGTGGAGGAGGTCATCCTTACCTATCAAGATCAAATGGGAATATAATATTTGAAAGAGAATTAATATTGCATAATGTGGAATACATAATGGAGAAAACTTTTCCTGATTGTAGAGATAAAGGATTATTGAAGTTCGATTTTTACCTTCCTAATATTGATGAAATTGTAGAAATAGATGGCGAACAGCATGAAAAAATTATTGACTTCTTTGGTGGAGAAGCAGGATATTTAGATAGAGTTAAAAAAGATAATATTAAAAATGAATATTGTGAAGAGAAGAAAATTAAAATGACTAGAATACCTTATAGAACTAATAAGACAATTGAATTTAAAGGGTTGGTAGATGTCGCAATAAACAACATTTTAAGAAGCATAAATAATAAATAATATTATAGAGGTATCTACTTGTTTGTAGATACCTCTATTTTTTACCATTTTTTAAAACTAACCCATAACCTTCGCTAATAACTGATCCTTCACGAAATCCTGTGTTTTGCTAGTATTGATTATTTTCCCTTCATTACGAGTAATATTTCTTATCCATAAGTCGTTATTCCTGCTTAAAAAATTAGGTTCTTTTAATCTTTTAAGTTTATCTTTCCAATCTTCCGTTGATTGTAATTCTACTGCAAGACCGAACAATGCGTGGATGAACATTACTTCTCCAATAAACGTATTGGCCTTTTCAATTTGTCTTGTTTCTGATGAGACATTTCCATATATTTTAGGGAAAAGTTCAACAATTTCGTCCCAATAAGAACACAAGAAATTCCCTGCTTCTTCTACTTGACTAGGTGTTTCAGGAGACATCCTAGAACATCCTTTTGATAATGTATTAAATGTCATTACACAATTGCTTGTTTTCTTCAAACTATTTGAAACCAATTCAATACGTCCACGAAGAAATGAATTATTCATAACCTTTTTAGCAATAGCGTTATTTAAATTATACGTATCGTGAAAGGCAATCCTTGTCTTTGATACTGGGAGTCCAAGTGAATTTAAAGCCACGAAAACATTTTCTGATTCTTCAATTGTTGCATTAAGAATTGTTACTGAAAAATAATATTCATCAGGATTTTTAACTTCCAACATATCACGTTTGAAAAGTTTATACCACATAACACAGCTTTCGAGTCTATGGGCTCCATCATTCACGTATAAGGGGAATTGACCAGAAAGTGTATTAGAAATTTGGTCATAGTGCAATGGTGTTGGATTTTCTTTTGCATAATTTAGATATATTGTTCCTCCGTCAACCTTTGAATCTTCAAGAACAGCCTTTAGAAATTTTTTACTGTGACTTATGTTTACTAAAGGGACATTACCTTTAGATTTTGTAGCTTTTTCTCCTCTTTGTGTACTTTCTTCATAATAAATTTGATTTGTGATGCTATACATTTCTGCTAATTGTAACGCAGATAATGATAAATTAAACTTATAAGGAGTACCATCTCTCATAATAACCGATATATTATCAAACGACCATGATTTATCGTTACTTTCTTTCTTTAGATTTAGTTGTTTTTCTCTCTCCTTAAATTCCTTCTTTATTTTGTTTTGCTCACGTTTAATTTTTAATTCATCTTTCTTCCTTTGAGCATCATCACTATATTCTTTATTAGGCTCATCCTTCACCATCTTCTCTTTATCATTTCCTACTCCTACCCTTTCCCCACTATCTTCTTTATTTTCCTTCACCTCCCCTTCATCTTTCATCCTAGTCAAATTACTCAAACTAGGCATATTCCTCATATTTAATTCCCTCATTTGTTGTTTTAATTTTTCATCATCTACTTCGGCATCCATTTCCTTAACCAATTCCATTTCATGTTCCTGAACCATATCTTCCTCATCTTCATTCAAAGACTCGAATCCAACGGCAGTTTCAGAAATTGACTTAGCATTCATATTCATTACCTCTTCCTTAACAGAATTAACAACACTAACATCCATCTGAGTAAACCTATCCTTATCCTTATTACTTTTCCTACCCATTTCAATATCTCCTTCCAATTTAGTATCTTCAACATCTCCAACATCTTCCATATTTCCAACTCTATCAAATTTAAAAATCATCTCAAATCAACCCTCTTTTATTATTATATTGATTATCTATTCCAAATGCAACTTTTTAGCACTAGTTTTTATAAAATTTATTGAAAAATACTCAAAAAGAAAAGAGTGACATCCATCACTCCCTCTCATACAAAACATCCTCCAATTCCTCAATCACATTCTTTATAATTCTCACTTTGTCTTTTGATATTTTACCATGTTTGTCAGTAGCTAATTGAAGAAAATTAATTGCTTGTTCAATAAACGTTATGGAAGTTTCATCCATTAATATCCACCCCTTTATTAATTTAAGATACAATAAAAATGACTAATAAAATAAGAAATACAGTTAGTCCATAAGCAAATATTTTTCTAAATTTATAAAATATAATAAATAACATAATTAACATTACAGGAAATAAAAATGGACTATAATTGCCTGCTTGCACTTGTCCCAATACATATGGTTCAGGATTAACAAGAATTCCATCTTTATCATATATTGACAAATGCAGATGACTTCCACTGGAATGTCCTGATGGTTGTATTCGTGGATCGCCACCAGACATTCCAATAATATCTCCTTTATGAATCACATCACCAATCTTAGATTTAAATGATGATAAGTGTCCATAGACTATTACTTCTCCGTTAGGAGTCTTGTAACGTATGTTGTTGCCTAGCATTTCATTAGTTGATACTCCTGTAACAACTCCATCTGAAATAGCTTCTAATGGTGTATTCTGAGGTAGAGCATAGTCAATACCTGTATGACCATTAATAGGGTGCATATTATCAATTTCATTCCAATTAGAAGTAATGGGATAATCAGTAATTGCCATAATATCACCTCCTTAATCTGTAAAAGGAGTTCCATATCTTTTACTACATTCTAAATCCAAACTACTCCTATCATATTTCTTAAATCTCTTCTCAATTAAATCAGGTGCTTTAGTAGTAAAGACACTATATTGTCTATCATAATTCACAATGTTAATACTATGATATTTTTTAGTCATAAGAGCCTCTTCAATTGTCACTTCGCCTTCGGCTAATTCTTGCTCAAGCATTTTATAATTTTCTTTAGTAGTTTTAAACAACATAAATGATGCACCTGAACTTTTAATAGCAGGAAGTAGAGATTTTAAATCTGTGAGCATGTGATTAGTAAAAACATAAGAAAGGCCAAATTTAGCCGATTCACGACAGGTTGATCTCAACATATTACAAACTTCTGGAAAGGAATGTACTTCGTCTAAAATACAATGCGTTACTCTTGGTTGCTCTTGCTCACCACGACTTAGCATTGAAAGCCATATCTTACTATAAATGAAGGTTACGAGGGGTCTTAAACTTCTTCTATCAAATTTTAAATCTGGCATTTTTATAAGAACACAATATCCGTTTTCACTCCAGTATTTAAAATCTATTTCTGGATTAGGTTTTACACTCAGTAATTGTTCCATAATATAATCATTCAACAAAATAGAATATCTATCTGAAATTCCAGAAACCAAACTATAGTTTGTCCCATTGGTTTTAGGGTCATCTAATCTTCTTAATTCTTGTATAATTAAATTAGTTTCTGATAATCCAGATTTAGAAATAAATTTGTCCCTTATTTCCTTTTCTTGCAAAACGTCTAGGATATCTTTTAGATTAGTTCCTTCTTGACTTAAAACTAATTTAGAAGCAGCAGATAAAAACTTACGCATTCTTGGAGATAGTTTGTCCTCAGTGTTTGATCCTCCAACAGTTTCAATAAATGATTCAAGATTAGCCGAAATCTGACTTGCTATCATCATTTTTTGTCTTGCACTGTTTGATCTATCATTTAATAATTCATTCCAACTTAAAGGAAGTAAATAATCTAGATTTCCATAATCTAATACTATAATTTTTTCATGAAACTCAGGAGGTAAGAAGTCACGAATATCACTTGCTACTGAACACATTTTTATCGTATCAATAACAAAAACTGAATGTCCGGCTTTCATTGCTTCAATAGCATAAGATTTAATATATGATGATTTTCCTGTTCTTTGCAAACCAATGATAACTTTATGTTGTGTTGCCATAGCGTAGTCTTTTGTATTCCAAAATACAGGAATTACATTTCCTTTATATGTGCTTTCACCAATTATGATCTGTCCTTTCTGCAATTCTTTTGGAATATCAGTTTCTACAATATCAATTGAAGTTAAACTTTCTCGATAATCCATTTGCATTCTACGATCAGGAAGTCTAAATACGTGTGCCAATTCTTTTGTGCTCCAAATTTGTTTGCTAAATTGCATTCCAAATTCTCTGTCTTTACTTTTATGTTGTTTAATTTTACCAAGTTCAAGTTCTTGGTCAGCGTCAAGGATTTTAAACACAGAATCAAAAATCCTTCCATAATATTTAGTTCTATATTCACTAGTACAATAAACTCTAATTTGAACATCATAACCATTAAAATTAATTTTTTGTGTAGTCATATGTGAATCTTTCCACTTTCCCATTTTATCCATTTGTTTTTGGACTTTTTCATTTGCTTTAGTGTCTACACCCATTACATGATCAAATACATCTAGAAAACTCTCAGATAAATTAAAGAAACTATCCAATACAAAATTAATTGGATTGGTATGAACAATTAATTCTTCCCCTGCTCTTTGTTTCATATTTGCCACTTTCCATTTTTCTTTCCATTTACTTTCATGCAAAGGATAAATTCCAATTTGCAAAAGTACAGAATCGTCATCTTGAATATTATTTAGAACACTCATTATTCCGTCCAGTAAACCACCCTCCCTATAATCACTATTTAATGAATACATGAAGTGTTTAGACTGTTGGAATTCACAATAATATTTGTTTATAAATCTACTGAAATAATCATTTTCACATTTTTTTACAGATGATGTTCTAAATATACGATCAATTTTGTTTACCAATACTTTGCTGTGTTTATCAGGAATAGCATAATTAAATTTTATCGAAGTTTTTCCTTCATATAAAACTTCATAGTAAAATGGAGCAGATTTGCTATATACTACAGATTTAGAAAGATGATCAAATTTAAGTTTATCTTCTGTAATTGCAGTCATCGTATTTAAGATTTCTTCAAAACTTTTAGATGATTCGATATTAAATCTAGAAGGAGTAATAGTATAAGTTTCATATTCAAATGAATCTGTACGAAGTAATTCTTTACTTTTAATTTTGATTAGTGATTTTTGTTGCATGATTTTCACTCCTTCATATATGCAATATTACCTTCCAGAACAATCTAAATATCGTATATATTATGATCGAAGTATAAACATTTGAAAAGTCTGGAATTTCTCGTCTAAGAAATGATCTGTATCCTATATAGATTAAATAACTCATTAATATTACTCCTGCCAAATCTGGTAAATGCAAAGCCATATTTTGGGATTTAATTTTCCCTGCATTTATAATGTTGTCTCCTACTTTACCAAATCCTCTTTCAATACCATTACTGATGCCTCTCTCAATAAAATTACTTTCTGGAATTGTATCAAAATTTGGATCTGGTATAAATAAATCTTTTAAAAATCCTGCCATAATTAGAACCTCCTATTTTACCTTGTCGATAACTTTGTCAATGAAATTTACAATAACAAATGCTCCTTTAACTAACATGTATGCAAATATATAACCTTTCAATTTATCAATAAGCATTTGGAAGTCTGGTCTGCGGAACATTGTATATCCAAGGCCACATAAACTATAAACGAACATTATGACCGCTATTTCCACAAGATAAGGGAATATAGATGTTCTAAAGGCTTCAACAAGCATTTATATCTACCTCCTTTTGAACTTATAAATCTTAATTCCCAATTTAACAACCGTGACCGATATCATAGCTAACAATGCATACGAAGCAATATTCAACAAAGTTTCTAAAGTCTTCATAAATTAATCTTCCTTTCCATGTATAAAATATTTAAGATAGGACACAATACAATCATAGTCGCAAGCAAAAAATCAATAAAACGAAAATAAATTGAAAGAAGGAATTAAAATGTTTTTAGGAATTGGATTAATGGTTGCAGGAGTTTCTGGAGTAATTTATAGTGTTGCACAGATTGTAAATATTGGCAGTCAGTTTTTACAGTAGTGTACTAGCATATTTTAAGAAGATAGGGCATATTCATTGAACATGAAGCATTTCATGGAAAGATGAAAACTTAGCTAGAGTCTACCCATTCCCCAAATCCCCTTATTGGGGATATTTTTTTGCGATTTTACCTAGTATTCCATCTTAATTTAAATTCTTTGACCATAATAGGAGTGACTTTATAAATAAAATATCCTGTAAATATTACTCCAATCAAAGAAACTCCATAACCTAAATTTATTGCATAAACATTATCAGAATGTCGTAAAGTATCTCCAAAGTTAAGAATGGATATATTACCTAACGAAATCAAAACAACTTTAATTAAATTCATATTCTTGTTGACAATACCATCCATTAATTTTCTCATAATAAATTCCTCCTAAAATTTAATTCTCCCTAAAATACTAGTAATAATCATACCAACTCCATAAAATGCGTAAACATATCCCATTTTCTTTGCAAACCACTTCAATGTCTTTTGGTTTTCTGATTTTGATAACACAAACTGAAACCCTGTTTTAGTAACATAACATAAAGATATTATCATTAGAGTTTCTTGAATAATTTTAACTGTAAAAATCATTAATAATTCCTCCCTTAATCAACTCTTCTCCTCGGATAAATCCTATCTTCATCCTTACCATCCCAATCTGGAGATTTTAAAGAAACAACATTCTCTTCTAAATTAACTCTAATGGCAAATCTCTGATCACATGTCGGACAATAATTTAAAACATGAATAAGTGGAAAATCATTCTCTTTTGTAACAATAGAATTATCAGTAAAAGTAGGATTTTTGATTCCACATATTTCGCAATTAAAAGTTACAGTTTGAAGTCTATTGTGAGCTTTCTTATAAAGAGAGTTACTTGGTTTTAGGATTGTGTATAGTTTACTCATTTAAAATTCCTCCCTTAATTTCTTGATATAATTCACACAAATAAAATGTCTCTCCATTCCCCTCCTTTCGTCCTTTTGTACAGATCCCTGCAATATAAAAACTCTTGATAATATTCCTTACAATAAAATAACTCAATCCAGTTTTCTCTGATAATGTTGATATTTTCATAGCATTCATATCATTAGTGATATTTGATTCCTGAAGAACTTGAAGAACTTTGATTTCTGATTTGTTGAGTTTGTCAATCAATGTCGCAACCTCCTTTGATAGATTGTGATAATTAGTGATATGTTTAATCTTATTGATTGATAATTGTACATTATGTATTGTAATTAATTCCAAATCTTTGGACTTAAATGGAGTTAAGTAATCAGACCTATAGAATCATACTAAACATTATTTTTGTATGCTTAAATTTGATTTATTTTGTGATATTTAAGATCAATTGCTTGTGAAAATAGCTTAATATGTAGAATACCCCAAACTTTCCTCTATACTTAATTCAAACTAACCCCTTACCCCATATCTTACCCCTTATATTCCTACATACTATCTAAACAAAAAAGAAGACACAACCATTACAGTTGCATCTTAAAGCATTATATCTTCAAGTTCATCCTTTTCTATCCTCCTTCTTTCAACCTTAATATGTTCTACTGCAGTCTCTTTTATCCCCTCTTTAATTACGACCCCCTCATTAATTAATTGTTTCTTAACCCATTTGCTAAAATTTCTAATCTCATTTGCTTTTTGATAAAGTAATAATTCATCTTCATCGTCCAGATTAAAATAAACACCTTTTCTTTTTACTCTGCCTGTGAGTTCGCCAATGCTTTTAATTTTGACCACCTCTTTATGCTCATACGATAATAACCCTCAACGTTAGCATAAACGCAATTGTCTAAAATAGAACAATTTGGATAATGTTTTTTAAATAAATCACCAAATTGTAAAGCCCCTCCTCCAGTCAATAAAACTCTATCTGAAGGATCATAGTCAGTAAAAATCTGACTAATTTCGGCCACAATCTTACTAACATATTGCTCATCATCAATTTTATTATCCTTTAATTTGACTGTACCGAAATGAATTGTGTCAGAATCCCTCGTGATAAATTTTTCTCCCTTAAAACTGGACGCATTCACAGTAAGTGAACCAATATCAATAATTCTTTTTTTGCCAACTGCTAAACTGTCATCTTTTGATAAAGCGTACTGAAAACTAGCAACTGATTCAGGTGCGATATTTAAATTATCAATGCAGAATTTCTTATGTTTTCCATTAATTTGAATATCATATTTTCCAAATAATAAATTTTCCAAAGCGGTTTTAGTAGCAATATTGAACTGGTCAATAGGTACTCCTGTGCAAACATATAATTCACTGTCATTTTCTTCCAATGAAATTGCAACTCCAGTAAGAAAGAGAATCTTTGTTTGCAGGTGTATCTTAGATTTTGTTGTCATCTCGGTAGGAGCAAAACTTTCATCAAGGGCGAGTTGTCCTACAAAATATTTTTCTTTGTTGTTAATAATTACTTCATATTCTTCATTGTCAGACATTTCTCTATGATGCCAGTCTCCTACTACTGATTTAAAAGATTCTCCATTTAATAATTTAACACCATGGCGACCCGTATCAATTGGAATGATCTGAAACCCCACTATAATTACCTCCTTCATATTATACCCCACTATAAAGTATGGGGTATTTACCTTTATCTAGATTATATAGCATTACCCCATACTTTACAATGCCTTTTCATTTGCGGTATGAATAAAATACAAGAACCCTATTACTATACTTATTGTGTAGCAATAGGGTTTATTTTTTCTCTTTTCTACTGGGCCTGTGTATAAAATATTTTGTCAAAATTTCTATACACATAGGGATAACTTTCATGTATAATAATACCTGTGGACAATTTAATTTATTAGAAGGAGAATTGTATCAACCTGTCGAATATATAACTCAATCAAATCAACAACTCAATAAATGCGAAAACACCTGACCCTCGCAAGATCAAGTGTTTTCTGAGCATAATGTTCTGAACAACATTAAGCTTTTAAGTTCTTGAGATTATTATAACTAAAGACATTTTAAAAATCAAGTCTTTGGATTAATAAATTAGATTAAGAATTTTAAAGTTAGTAGTGTAGGAATATGCTACTAACTTTTTTATTGAGTTCAAAACTGCAAAATGAACAGAGTAAAACCCTTTAAGAAATGCAGAGCGACCAAACTTAACATTTCTTAAAGGGCAACAAGGCAAAGTGTTTAATTCCTTTTTTAAATTATAACACTTTTTGCCTAGCTTCGCTACTGTCTTTTTGACAAAATGCTAGGAAGAAGGAAAATTTTTATGATGGATCTTATAATCGAAAATGAAATGCCTATTGTTGTTCAACCCACTGTTGTCAATGTTTTTGGTCAGACCCAAGCTGAATTATTATCTCGTTTAAAATATTGGATAAATAGAGCAACAAAATATCGCAATGGCTTCTTATGGGTTTATAAGACCATAGATCAGTGGGCCTTAGAACTTAACAAATCTACTAAGACAATTCAAAGAGCAATTAAGGATTTAGAAGATAAGAAAGTTTTAATATCTAAACAATTTGAATCTAAAGATTGGTATCATGGAAAATCCTATAGAATTGATTTAGATGTTTTGTATAAATTATTAGGTGTTCCTAAACCTGTGGATAAAAAAAGACAAGATGTCCAAGAAGTTGAACAAAATGTCTCAATCATTACACCTAATACAACAATATCTAATAATGTATGTATGGTTAAATCAGAAAATGAACCTGTAAAAGAAGAATTTTGGAATCAAGAAAATGATTGGTCTATCATAAAAACCCTTGGGGATTCTAAAATAGACCCAGATTCCAATTTCGCAATTACTGTAACTAAAATATTAAGAGAGGTTAATGCTAATGCAGATCAATTAAAGGAAGCACTTTTGATATTATTCAATGCTAAATTTCATATTAAGAATCCATTTGGTTTTATGAAGAAAGTGCTTAGAGACTTTGTTTCAGGGGAAAGTGCTTATTTTAACTATCATTATAGTTAAACCTTAATTATATCAATAAAGAACTCACCTTTATCGAATAATCCCTGTTTTCTACCAACTATCTCAACATCACCATCTGTTGCTACCATACCGCATCCACAATGACAAGTTGGAGCAATATCTTCAAACATTACTAAATCATCAGCAATAACATTATTACAGTTTTTCCTTATGACATTATTAAATATATTTAATACCTCTGATTTTGCTTCATCAATTGTTGTTACAGCACCATTAATTACTTTGAATTTGATATTTTGACCTTCTTTTAATTTTTTGCCTACATAATATCGAATTACATATGCAGTAATAGGTTCTCTGTCTTCACATATAGGACATTTTTGCCCTTGTACTAAATTATATGGTGTATTTAAATATGCAGGGTGAGATTCATTTTCTAAACATTTTAACCATACTAATACATCTTTTGTTTCTGCTGTAACTTCGTAAAGTGTAGCACCTAATTTTTGATATTTCGCCATTATTAATTCCTTCTTTCAATTGTTTTATTTTTATTAATTTTAATCTCCCTAAAACTCCCTAATATCATTATCACCCATAACAATCTCTACTAAGTCACTATTCAATCTACCACTCTCAAAATCAATAGAATAATTAATTTTGCCCAAAATATTTACCACTCTATATTTATTAACCATAAATTGATTCACTAATTCAAGTCCATCAAGAAAATCTGGTAAATACCACGTTAATAATGTAATTCTTTCATTATCTTGCAATATTTCAAAATGAATTTGTTTATTGTCATGTTGATACTGATTTCCTTTTGCTCTGTAATTCCAATACCAAACTTTAATTATGCAAGGTTTCTTGTAATTCATTTGATTATATTTCCTTCCAATAATTCCTTTAATCTAGCAATTATTTGGACATGCTCCATGTACTCCTACAACCATTCTACATCCACAATATTCTTCTACTTGTTTTTCATCAACAAGAGGGGAATGACAAACTTCACATAAATCATTGTCAGAGCAGTACTTGATATTTTTCTCTGTCATAATGTACAATAAATCCTTCCATGAAATTATATCTGAAGGTTTTCTTAGTCCATTGACAATTTGTAAATACTCTGGTTGATCCACTGACCATTCTAAAATATCCTCAATTTCATCCTTGCATTTGTAATCATTAACATTTTCTTCTTTATATGCTTTTTCTAAATTATGTATAAACATATAATCTTGATAACTAGAACAAGGGTGAGTGCATGAAGAGATACGAGTACATTTATCACAAATTTCATTATTGTAATTAATCATAGTTTATCTTATCTCCTTTATGTTTATATTTTATTTTTATAACAACTTATTTGCTACATCAGTCCAATTAAAACATCTTTCTCCTGACCAATCCTCATTCCAACTTTTAATTACACCAAAACATATCTTTCTTGGAACTATAACACTGTCTAAGTTTGACTTAACATCTTCTAGAAAGACATTTCCTTCATTTCCTAACATATTTACTAGTGCTTTTGACATCTTACATCCTTGATTAATAAGAAACATTGCTTCAGTAATAAATGGCAAGTTATTTTTAACCCATTGAGACTTATATGATATATTGTCAAAGTTCCCTATCGACACCAAAATAATCTCATATTTTTTATTTAATTGTTCTAATACCTCATATGTATTTTGGTTAATTAATTTAAGATTATCGAAGAATTCCTTCATACCAAATATTTTCTCTACTTCTTTAACTCCTTTGAGTAAAGGTAACTCATCAGCAAAATCCCATTTGTTTACGTTTTGCCATATAGGAGGAATATAATCAGGATGATCTTTGTATATTTGTGAATAAACTGAACAGAATGCTTCGGTAGAAGAGGTTAGAGTGTTGTCTATGTCACAGAATAGTTTAGGTAACATTTATTCACCAAACCTTCCATTTAAATATTCTACAAACTTAATAACTTCTTGTTCCAATTCTTCTTTATTCTCAGATTTTATGTAATAATCAAAATCATAATTGTCTAATAAAATTTCAGAAGAATGTAATCTCTGCTCAGGTGTAAGTTTATTTTCATGATTAGGTCTTTCAATTCTTAATGATATAAAACGAAAATCATTATCCCATCTTTCTATTTCATTAGCGAATCGTGTATCCGGTATAAGAACATAATCATAGTCATCCTCAAAAACTTTAACTAATTCAATTACATTATCTACCCAATAATTATTGTTTTTTGCTCTGACTTTCTCAGTCCCTATTTTCTGTAATAATTCTCTACCCTTAATATCTTTTTCGCCATTCCAACTAAAGTATTTTTGACAAATGAATTTGAGTTTATCTGCATAATTTATAATTAATACTCTTTTGTTTTGCTTTTGCAATTGTATTTTAAGCAACATGGCAGTCAAATCCTTGCCTGATTCTGCCTTTCCTGAAATCGGTATAATGATTGGCATATTTATTTTACCATCCCTTTCAACAACATTTCCTTAGTGGGATATTTATGGCAAGATTTTTTCTCATTGCAATATCCATTTATTTCACATTTTACTTTTGCATAACTCATAATCTTTAACCATTCGCTATCAATACTACCAACCACTTCAATTAAATCAATCATAAATTCTCTATATTCTTTTAATGCTCTTGTACATAATCTAGTTAATGTCATTTCAATAATTGCTCTAGCATTAATTTTAAGAATTACTTTACTGTGCATAGCTAATGGTAAAATATTTGCAATATCTTCTTTGGGAATACCTTGTTCAAACAGATAATTATATGTATTTTGTACATTGTGCATAAACTGGATATATTCTTCATAGGCGTAGTCATTTTTCTTAATAGAATCAGGAATATAATAATCAAATTCTCCATATTGAATATATCTTGTACTAGATTGAAGTCGTGTAACCCCAACGATTTTCGTATATAATTCACGAATCATTCTTGCAGAATAGCCATCTATTTCAACAATCACATCTGGGTATTCTAATACTCTACCATGACCTGATTCTATACAATCAATTCCTATTTGTGGAGATGGTGCGCTACCCCAACATAGAGAAGCACATTCTCCCATTAGTGATAATGGATCTTTAGTTGATCTGATTACTTTAATTGTCATAATATCTTCCTCTCTTTATTAAAACTTTATCTTGTCATATATCCCTTTAAATCTATAAATACATTGATGTCTATGAGTACAGCCCCCACAATTCCTATGATAATAGTCAAGTTGTGAATAGCAGGACAAACGATTCTTGTAAGGCACATACCCATTTTCAATAACTTTTAATTCTTCATCAGATATTTCAATGTCATCATCTAATTTATTTTCATTTTGCTCCAATTCTAATTCATACTCTTCCAATGTTCTTAAATACACGCTAGATATAGAATCTAATTGTTCTCCATCATCAAATTCAATTTTATAATAATCATTATTTTTTCTTCTACTTGGTTTAATAACGGTAGCTTCTAAACCTCTATAGATTGTTGTCATTCCAACATAAATTACCTTGCTTTTCATAGGAAATTTAAATTCCTTTTTTATGTCAGAGATTTCTGAATACTTATCTTGTTTCTTTTTAGGTTTATCTCTAGGAGTTAAGTTTATTGATTTTGCCAAATTTCTCACATCCTTTCATTGATTGACTCTGTACTACAATATACATCATATAATTATTATACATTAATCACAGCACAGAGTCAATATAATTTTATTTCTTACTTTATAACTCATTACTTGACTTTATGTATCAAACCATAATACAGCCCTAGTACTGAGCAAAACCTACAATCCTATCATCTTTCTCATTCAGCAACTCATAAGCAACTTTAATAATTTCCCTCAAAATCAGCAGTCAAGAATCCTTTCATTCTATCATAATGTTTTACCTCTAATTCCTTATTTGAAAGAATTTCCTTGTTTAAAATGTTCACATTATTTCTCATAATCATTTCTCCTTTTAATTTATTCAAATTTTACTCTACTCTACTCTACTCTACTCTACTCTACTCTACTCCCAACTATCTTCTTCAGGTAAACTGATTGCAACAACTACTTCACTACTACGATATAACTCTAAAATATGTCTACACATATATTCTTTGCTTGGTTTTTGCCAATCAAAACAAATTACAATATTAGCATTATTAATTTTTAATTTAAATCCATTCCAATGTTCCTGTTTTTCTATTTCTGCATCAACAACAGATAATTTAGTGATAATTCCTAATTCTCCACCTGAATGAACAGATTCTATTTTAATTACCTTATTTAATGTTTTATTAATAAAATATTCTAAATCCATATGCAATTCCTCCTAATAATTTTATTTTTTAATCCCATCTGACTCGATATATTTAGGACATTCTAAACTATCATAAACAACACCTTGAGTTAACCAACAATACTTTGAAAATTCGTATGTATTAGCAATTCCATCAATATCTAAACAAAAAAGCAATAGAATTATTCACATTATAAATACATTTGATTAAATTACAATTTTGATTCATATTGATACCACTTCCTACCAACTCTTATAATCAGTGAAATCAATTACAATATCACACTCAGGACATACGCCTTTATATGTAGAACCTATTCCTGAACCATACTCAAACAATAATAAATGTCTTTTATCTTTATCGCACTCAGCATATATTCCTTGTGTATTCGTCTCATCAGTTTTGCCAATATAAGTATAACCTTTTCTAATCAATCTCTTCTGTGCTTCTTTGTCATATTGATCAGCTTGGAGTTGTGTAATTTGATTTTGAATTTCTTTGATATATGATTTACGTATATCTCTTTTAATTCCTAATTCAAGAATTTCTTTTCTAATATTATCTAATTCTTGATTAGATGACTCTAATTGTTCTTGAAGTTTAGCAATTTGAATGTTTGCATCAAGCATTTTATTTTCACCCCCTTTATAATTATTTTATGATTTTACTACTTTCAATTCTAAAGCAACACGTTCTGAATGGCCCATTACTCTATATTTATCAATATTTACCACTTTATAGTTTTTGTTGCTTCCTTTAATAGTGATTTCCTCACCATTTTGATAATTAGAGTTATTAGAGGTGTATGCTGTTACTACCTCATTTTTGGAATTGTAGAGTAGAATGTCCAATTAAAATTCCTCCTTTAAACAACTTCAAATTCATTGTGATAATATATTTCTGCTAAACCCCTTCTGGCATCAAGTTCAGATAGTTTGTATTCATTCATGAATTCTTCTACTAATTTGTAGTTAAACTTATCCATTGCTTGTAGAATGTAGTTTTCTTTGTTTGCGATCATTTTTTATTTATCCACTCCTTCCTAATAGAATTTATCTTTTAAAGTTTTTCATCTGCAATTCTACATTGTTCCATTCCATCATCATAATAATTATGTTGGCAATAATCACATATTGCATCCACAAGACCATCGACTGTAGGTTTAAATTCACATATACTATTCACAATAACTATATCTGGATACACAATTTTAATATCTTGTAGTATTTTTACTTCATCTCGATTTTCAATAACTATATACAAATTAATCAACTCCTTTCAAATAGGTTTTTGATTTGATTAATGCTTGGTAAGATATAGTATAATTTGATTAAATAATGGAAACATTATTAAGAACTAAATTATTTGAAGTGAGGTTATTTAGAGTGAATTTAACCATAATTATATTACAACTGATTCTCCTTATTTATTTTATTAGTGTAGCAATAAAATATTGGAATAAGAAAAATATTCCTCAACATGTTTTCAAAAGCACAATATTTGTTTTACTAGTTGAATTTACATCAATCGTTATTATTGGCGTACTTGATATTTTGAGATGAATATAACATAAAAACATTATTTTAAATTAGTCATCATAATAACTTTCATCACACCAAGTTCCATCTTCTTTAATATTCTCTAATATCTTTTTAAACTCCTTATCAATAATATTGTAAGAGCTTACCTGTATGCAATAGCCACTTGTATATCCCCTTCTCTGTCGTCTGGGATTTTTAAATTTCATACTCATCCATATAGCATTAGAAGATTTAAAGTTATAATCTCTTCTTATTTCTATTAGTACATTTCTATAGGTGGTTATTAAATTAAATACCAATCCCTTAAAAGGATGGTGTATTATTTCTGTAGTATCATAATTATTTTCAATATAGGTTTTAATTTGATTTAAAGCATCAATATATTCTTTAATACCTTGTATAATACTCAATTTATTAGATTTACTTTTTATATTAACGTGGTTTTCTTTATAAATGTCCTTAAGTTGTTTTATGGTCATTTTATTTAAATCTTCATTCGTTATTTTTAAAAAATCCATATTCACCCATCCTTTTCGATATTAATCACAATGAAACTATCATTTCTTGGTATTTGACTTTTCAATTCTTTTAATAACATCCAAAACATTTAAACAAGCTTTTCGATATCCATTGCTCCACATGTATGTACTTTCATTATGAAAACTCATACAATTATTAATTTCATTAATTAACCATTCTTTTAATTCTTTTGTCATGGATTATCGTTCTCCTTTCTTTTATTTATCACCTCCTTTCTGTGATTTATATTATGATTGTTCATTGGTGATTTTGTGGTTTAGAGTTTAGAGTTCGTCTCTGATGAAATTTATATAATCTGTGATATTACATTCGTGACATAAATCAACATATATTTCTTGAACTTTATCACATTCAATTGTTTCTTCACATTCATTGCATTCTACGATACCAGAACACTCATAATCTATAATTTTGTTTTTATTTGGACAATAATGATTACAGAATTGTTCTTTAAGAGATAATAGTTTATTTTCCATATTTACTTTCTTATTGTTTACCGGAGGTCTATCCCATTTTGGTTCTGGTATTTTATGTATCATATTCTTCATCCAATGCTAATTTCCAACATTCAGCACAAACTGGGTCACTTCCTGCAATACATTTGTGATGTTGATTTTCATTTAATCCTACTGAATGAGGGCATATTCCAAATAGGTTGCCAATTCTAGAATTTGGTTCTAATTTTAGATATTCTATTAATTTATCTTTCCCGATCATTATTGATTATCACACTCCTTAATAAATTCAATAATATCCATCATGGCATAAGTTCTCTGAGCATCTTTTTCGCAGTCCCAAATATCCATTAACCATTGATTTTGTAGATGGAAATCTGAGCTTCCATAATGGATTTTTAGAGGAATAATTGTTCTGATTCCAATTTCACCTTTCCAGTTTTTATATTTTACTTTAATTGGAATATCTACTGGTTGAGTTTGCATTCTTTCTGTGTTTATTCTTGTTGCAACATTCATTACCGAATCATTAACTGCCATTTTT
>Ga0209727_1000790_pt1 | contig 31488 bp, 39 predicted proteins | sample RifGroC1_FD_183995 | JGI IMG/M metagenome (GOLD analysis project Ga0209727, IMG submission 183995) | Groundwater microbial communities from Rifle, Colorado, USA - Groundwater C1 (SPAdes) (version 2) | ecosystem: Environmental > Aquatic > Deep subsurface > Groundwater | place: Rifle, Colorado...
CCTATCCGCCTGCCTTCACCTCCCGGCTCCGCGAGAGCACCGGGCGGACGCCACGATACCGCCCGCCGGATGCGAGGGCGCGACCTTCCGGCCGGTCCGAATGGCCGGCGATACGATGGCACAGGTCATAGACTAATGACGCCCCGTTTTATCCGCGTTCCATGGCTTCCGGGCAGGCGTACTGTGGCAGTATGTATTGGACAAACTGTATTCTGGCGTGGTACCGGGCGACGAGCATTGCCGGAAACATTGCGCGTCCACGAGTCAATCCACGCAGCGCAATGGGCCGAATGTGGTGCAGGTTTCCTGGCAATTTATGATGCGGATCTCATGGCTGGGATAGCTCGTGGATTACCGTTAGATGCGGCCTATCGGGCAGTGCGGTTCGAACGCGAAGCATATGCTCATGAACACGACGCTTCTTACCTGGAAACACGTAGGCCTTTCGCGTGGAGAGACCTCTAATTATAGGGATGAAGATCTTTTTTCTGAAGATATTATGAGAAACCTATTCTTTTTTTATTTACTGTGTGGCTGTACTGCAGAAGTGCCTTTAAGAGCAGTTTGGCTTGAGCCTCCGGTCATAGAGATTTGTATAGAAGAGCAGAGAGATTTAATTATAGAGTCTCTAGACTGGTGGAAATCTATTTCTGATGAATATGAAGTTTTAACAATTAGATCTTCTGATTGTGAGACAGCGGCTGGATATGGAATAATACGATTTACTCTTGCGGAAGAAGAATATTTAGTTGCGAATAATTATGTTGCATATACAGGAACGATATTTTCTATAGAGGATCTTTATGAAGATCCGTATCATGGATGGTTACGTGAGCAGTTGATTGCTGTTGTGTATCTACGAAAAGGAGCTAGTAAGAATACAGTTCGCCATGAATTAGGTCATGCTTGGGGTTGGCAACATACTGAACGTTTATTCCACTTAATGAGTCCTTATGGTGGTACTGGAATTGTAGAACTTGATACGTATCCAGATAGCATGGATTAGTAGAGACAGTGATTGAGGTATGATCTTGAGAAGAGCGACAAACAGAATTCCCGTTATTAAAAAAGATCGAAGCATTAAGTTATCAGAGTCTAGAGCAAAACAAGTTGTTCGACATGGTACAATGTATGATCATTTAATGAACAATCCAAAGGCTTCTGTCTGCGTCATCAGAAGTCTTGGGGGTATCGGGGACGTTTTGATGGTGTTACCTTCGTTAAGGCAACTAAAGAAAGATTTTCCAGCTGCACGTTTAACATTCGCAATTGATATGCATCGTACTGCTAATAATGTTTATTATGCTTTAGTTAAAAATGTTCCTTTTATAGATGAGATAATTGATGCTCGATATGTAGATAAAGTTAAGTATAGTTATGTTTTTGACGTGACTACAGTTTGTATCCGGTATGAATCATCTAAGCTTCCTACTTTGAATCGTATAGATATATTTGCTAGGTCTTTGGGTATACCTGTAGTAGAAGAGAAGGTTCCTTATTATCAGGTTACAGTGCAGGAAGCCCAATGGGCTTCTACTCAGCTACCAAAGGGTACCAATATAGCTATTCATACAGCTTCGTTTGATAGACAGAGATGCTGGCCTAAGGAGAAGTATTTAGAACTTGTTCAGCTAATCAAACAGCATACTGATTGGAATGTGATTCTGTTTGATTTCAATCAGGTAGTTCCAGAACTTAGAAACAATATTAAAGTCTATGATTTCTCCAATACTAATGTAAGAGAAATGGCTGCGCTGATTGCTGGATGTGATATGTTCGTTGGACCTGATAGCGGTCCTATGCATTTGGCGGGAGCCCTTGGAGTTAGGTCACTAATTCTTTTCGGATCTATTCCTCCAAAAGCAAGAATAAATTACTATCCTACTCATACTGTTATTACTGCTAAGGATCTTAAGTGTTTGGGTTGTTGGTATCAGGCGTGTAAGATTGGATATAAATGTATGAATGATATTAGTGCGAAGATGGTCTTGGAACAGATGCAGAGGAGGCTTTATGAATGAAGAAGCTTACGCCTTCCTTATTGTTGGGCCCGCCTCCTCTGGGACACGATTTGTTACTAGATGTTTCATTGAGTCTGGTTGTCTAGGAAATGCTGGTTTTGATCAAGAGTTTGATGTTCAGCTGCCTCCTCCTTCTAAACATATAGTCTGGAAAACACATAATGCATGTGCTTTACGTGAGAGTCAAAAAGTAAAAACTCTGCCTTTGATTCAGATGGTTTGCGAAGCTCTAGAAGCGGAATACATACCAGTCATAATTGTCGTTTTGAGAGATCTCCATTCTATTGCAGCTTCAGCATTTGCACGAGGATATGCAGGTACTTTTAATGAACTGTATAAGCATAGTATATTTGTGTATGAAAAAATCTTTTCTGATTTGCAGCAACTTAGTTGTGATAAACATATCTTAAGTTATGATTATCTGTCAGTATCTCCAAAAGATGTTTTAAGGGAGCTGGGAAAGAAAATTGATTTTAATTTTTCACAACACATCTATGCAGTAGATGAAAATAAAAAACATTATAGGGACAAACCAATGATTACAGATTCGAGAGGATACTCGTTACAACCAGTTATTAAATCAGGGATACCTTTTTGGGTTCGTGAGGGTACGGTAGATATCAATGTACTTGACGAGGTTATTGAGGGGGATTCTTATCAGTTAAATAAAATTCATTTACGTAAGAATCCTAATATCATCGATGTTGGTGGGCATATAGGTGCATTTACTAAATTTGCTGCATGGAAATGGCCTCATGGAAATTTCTATATTTATGAAGCTAATCCTAGAAATTGGGAAATTCTTGAAAGAAATTTGCAAGACATTCGTCATAGAACAGTGATTTATCATGGAGCTTTAGTTGGTCAAGAACCGGTAAACAAGAGAATCGTTATCAATGCTCTTGAAGCCGATAGAGTTACCGGTGGCTGGGGTATTATTTATACTGACAAGGCATATACTCCGGGGGCTGGAGAAGCGGTAGAAGTTATAGAGAATTTCTATAAACTAGATACCTTATTACCAATTTTGGATAAAGTAGATATTCTGAAACTTGATTGTGAAGGTTCAGAGTTTTCTATTTTACAGAACCTCACAGAAGCTCAATTATATCAAGTTGATTATCTCGTTGCAGAGATACATTGTGGTGCTTTGCAGCATTGTCCTTGGACCTACGAGCAGTTTAGGGAAAAAGTGTTGAAACAATTTATCTGTCCTCAGTTGGAGACAAAAGCACATTGTTCTCCTTCTGATCTTTTCAATATTGTTGCATGCAATAAAAAGCTGATTCCTAAGAGTTAATATGCGCATATGTTTTGATTTAGACAACACTCTCTGCATAGGTAAACCATATTTGGTTGCTGCGCCTATTCCAGGTGCGGTCGAGCTTTTGGCTCAACTCAAATTAGATGGACATACAATTATCCTCTATACAGCGAGAGGTATGGGACGTACTGATGGAGCTATAGGTCCAGCTCTTAAGCAAGTAGGACAGATTACTTTCGCTCAGTTGAAAACATGGGGATTTCAGTATGATGAAATCTATTTTGGGAAACCTGCAGCTGATATTTATTTTGACGACAAATCACTTTCAATCAAAACTTATAAGGAAGTGGAGCAGCACATAGAACGATTGAACATGTTGATTACTTGTACTAGTGATTAAAAGCAGGTACACTTATTTAAACCACCCCTAGTCTAGCGATGCGGACCTTACTATGAGTGAAGAAGAAACCAATTTACTTTCATATAGAATCTCTTCTGTTGAAGAGAAGCAGCTTCATTCTTACGATTCACTAGTTAAGATCAACGAGAAGCTAGATCGTATATTAGATCTTCAAAAAGACTCTCATATGACCATCACTCTAGAAGCTGAAAGACGATTGCATCTAGATAGTAGAGTAAAGCTACTAGAAACTGAAGGTAAAGATTTCTCTTCTAAGTTGGTAGGTTTGCAGATTTCGCTTGCTGAAAAGGTAGGGCCTGGGGCAATAGCTGGTGGCGGGGTTGCAATAGTAGTAGGTGTTTTGCAGTATTTGGTGAGTAGCTAATGGCTGTTACAGACGATCAGTATCAAAGACTTTTAAATAGATTAGCTGTTCTAGAGAATAGTTTTAATGACGTTGCTATTGCTTTAGAAAACTTCATTACTCGTTCACAGTATAATCAGCTTCATGCATTGTTAGAGACTGAAAATGATGATATCTCGAACAGGATAGATGAACTAAATGATAGGGTCACGATGATAGAGAACGAACCTCTAACCTAACAGCTGAACTTAAGATATAAAAAAGAGGGGCCTAAAGGCCCCTCTTCTCGTTTATAGGGTACTGATTAGCGGCCATACTCTGGGCGGGCTTTGGGAATGAATTCGATATAAGGTTCCCAGTCTTCGGCGGGAACAGAATCGCCTACCTTAGGAATAGCAACAGCAGTTAACTCAAGCTTCGGATTCTTTTCTTTCGCAACTTTAAAATCATGCATGAAGTCATCTACGTCTTGTTGAGTAACTTTGCTAACTGGAGAAAACTTATTCTCTGTATCTTTGTAAATCCATAGGCCTTTCAGGTCTGCATGGATATACACAGGTTTCTGCTTCATCGCCTGAGCGATTATGGAGGCAAGATGTTCTTTGCCTTTCTTATGAGTCTCCCAGATGGGGTCTTCGTCTGTACCGAAATCGGTGAATAGCTCCTTGCGGAGCTTAAACTTAGAAGGGTCTTTCGCCATGCTAATTGTCACTTCGGAGAAGCGATAGCATGTGCGTAGCCAGTTATAGATTGCTCCTTCAAGAGTCTCATTTGAGACTTGACTGAGTAAGGTCTTGCCGCCAGGAATAATCCTTTTAACAGGTTCAGCTCTTTTCTTTGACATGAGAGCTTGGACAAGTGATTCTTGTCCACTTATTCCAGGGTCGGTAAATAAATTCTTCTTAAATAGTGCCATACGTAGTAACACTCCCTTTTAATTGAGTCTCTTGGAATGTGGATGAGGTCTGCTATCTCATATTGAGAATTAGTCACGAGTAAGTCAAATAGATATTCGTCCCACTTCATCAAAGCCAAATGTTTTATTTCTAAGTAATCTGGTATGTGAGGATTGTAAAACAATTTCTCAGGATCAACTTTATCGACTAGGAAGATATATTCTTCTTTGATTTTAGAGATGATAATATCTTTTAGTCTTAGTTTAAAGTCTCTTGCAATTATGTATTCTGCCATCATAGGAGAAGCTTGGTATGGATAGTAATTGCATTTCCGAACTCTTTCAATGAATATGAATGTCAGCTCTTCTCTTATAGAAGTCGTGTTCTCAACATAGTTGAGCCATTTTTCTATTAGGGATTCTGCTTCGTTAAATTCATCTTCGAGTAAGCTGTATAGGCTAATAAGATTTACGTCTTTGGGATAGTTTGGATTCGTTAACAACTGAATCCAATGTTCTATTAGAGGTTCAGCAATTTTAAGCAGATAACTCATATCATGATTTTTGTCTTCCCAACAGAGCTGCCATTCGTTGACAAACTCTTTAGAACTAACTAGTAAGGTTGGAATGGGTCTCTGTGTATTAGGAAGAACTTTATATATCATGTTGATAGCTCTTTATAGAGTGCGTATGCCATCCAGATGGCATCAGCTTCATTATCGTCTGTAAGTTGTAGGTTCCATTGGTTGTTCGCAGCTTCAATCATTTCTTCTTTCGATGCATTTCCTTTTCCGGTAGCAATTTTCTTAGCTGTCTTTACTGGAATCGCTGAGAACGGTATATTGTTCTCTTCGCAAAGTGCTGTGATCTGTCCTACTATACCGCCATAAATATGTGCGGCGTCAACTCCTTGATGTCTGCGAACTTCTTCATAAGCAACAGCTTGTATATTATTGTTTGTAATTAGTTCTTCAAAGTATCTTCTAGCGCGGAGATAGCGCATTCCCCCGCCTTCGTGTCGGCCTCCTTTGAGGCCCCAGACACCAGAGGCTACCAAGGTAGGACCATCAAGTAAACTCCAGCCACAATTGGTACCAGGATCTATTCCTATAATCATTCGCTCATCTCTAGTTTAATCTCAGGTTTCACTGGGAACTCCATGATTGCGTCGATGAAGCCATTTTTAGTAGCTTCCTTTGAATCAAAGTAGTAGCTAGTTGTATTGGAAAACTTCTTATTCCATTTCTTCTTTGAAAGACCAGTACGTTTACGAACTATCTTGTCCATTCGATCGCGACACCATTTGTAGAAAGCATACATGCTCTCAAACTTCTGGGGAGAGTCTACGTCAATCAGATTGACTATAGGTTCATGATAAAAGAAAGAACTATTGGGCATGGCGACTCTAACGTCTCCTGCCATTAGGATGAGTGTACCTGCACTATAGCAACCACCATTAACAATGGTTACAATTGGATTAGGAACACTTCGTAAGCAATCATAGATTGCAAAAGCGTCTATTAAATTGCCCCCTCCAGTATTAATATATAGATGAATTGGTTCAACATCGCTGATGGAAGATAGCTCTTGTATTTGAGAACAGATAGCTCCCGATAGTTCTTCGTTGATCTCACCTGTAAGTAATATAGATCTAGAATCAGGTCCATAGAATACAAAGAGATTGGGCTGCCAGTTGGCTGATCCGGCTAGTATTATGTCTTCTCCGTCGTCTTCGTCTATTTCTTCAGTTGGGAGATCTTCGAGCTCTTCAACCTCTTCAAGCGTTCGTTTCATTCTTGCTCCGTTAGGATCTTGATTAACAGTGTCTCATTTAGTTTTTTACAAAACTTATATGGTATTTCTACATATGAATAATTAGCATCTAGAGCTGCTTGTTTTTTTAAGTTATCTCTATATTGTATGTTTTTGAATGCTCTGAAAGCTTGTCCATAATCTATGCTACCATAATTTGTTATCTTGTAGTGTTGGTCGCCATGTAATTCAAGGATAATGTTTAATTCTTGAATATACCAATCGTAATGATGGTTGTGGTCAGTATAATCATTGATTAGATCTTTCACATTAACTTCTTGATAGCAGTGAAATCTTTTAAAGTAGTTGCTGAACCTAAAAATGTCACGAACCTTATTATGGAAGTTGGAGGCCTGCTCTATAAGATCATACTGAGTCTTCCATTTGTTTCTTGACATTTTTAGGTTCCTTTAAATCAACCCTCTATCTCCAAAAGAAAGTTCTCTTCTTTTGCCAACTTCTAGTAGTTGAGTAGCTTTGAGATAAGAAACTATGTCTATCCATTCTTGATCATCTTCAATCTTCTTAAAAAGTCCGGGTTCTGTTGGGTCAGCAATTTCGACCCAAACCTCTCTAGAGTTTGCTTTCTTGAACGCTACATACTCTCTGAAGCCTCTCTTTACTGTTGCTAGGTGTATCCATGGGCCTCCAGTGAAGATCTCTGGTAGGGGCTGTATAACGTCTGAAATAAGGATGAATTCGGTTCCGAATGCTTTCATTAGTCCTCCAATCTGTTTAAGTTAGGTATGTGTTCTATCACTAATAAATTAGTAAGATGTTCATAGTATTCTCTAGCCCTATCAGCCTCTCCATTCGCAAGAGCTTCTATAGTCATTTGTGATAGGCTAGCTATTCCATAATCATCACTATTCTTGTGTTGATGGGCTACAAAGAAGATATTTTGTAAGTTTGTTTGCATCATTCTACCTTGCATGTTTTTCTAAATTTACATGAATATTTACATGGAACTACCGGGTAGTGATATCCATCGGTAATTTGTGTTATTGAGTTATGTACAAAGTCTAGCTGTCTTTTTATATCATCGCTAGTTGTACTGATGTAGTTAAGTTCGTTGTTTGCATGGAGTCCAAAGATATGTAATCTTATTTGGGCTCCCTCATTATGAGGTTCTGTTATGTCTTTAAGAGCCTCTAGCTTTAAACTAACTGTTGGATCATTCAGTATATCTTTATCGTCTGTAAAAGGTGTAAAGGTTACTAGTTGTATAGCTTTCTTTCTAATTGATTTAAGTACTGTACTTATCTCTAAGTCAATAGGAGTTTTCTGTATAACAATTCGGTAAACGAATGGTCCATAGACTGGTATATAAATACTAGGAGGTAGTTTTTCTAGCATCGTACTGATATGTAGATAGGCTTTGCGTTTGAAAGTAGCAATCTCTTGTTCTAGGTACTTCTGGTCTAGCTGTTCAGCTTTAGCAAAGTCGTTGATGTACTTATGAATAGAAAACAGCGTATCTAGCTTTTCATTCCTAAGGGCCTGAATCATCAGGCCCTCGAAGCCTCTGCGGACCATCCGTAGCAATATAGAGTCTAGTTCTACTCTGCCACCATAGTGGTAGTACTGAGAGCACTGTACGTATGCTCTAAATCTATCTTCAGAAAGTATTGAGCCCGCAGTAGCGGGCTCAATGTTCTGGTATGTTTTTGGAATTACCATAAATCTGGTTCAATCTTTAATTCAGCTTTCCAGCTAGCGGGGGTTATTCTTACGAGAACTCCTGTATCGATGTCAAAGATAAGTTTTGGGTCTTGAATCATCTTTAGGTTTAGTTGTCTGTATACCTTTCTTATTCTAGAAAGAGCTTCGTTAAGAGGCTGAAGCACTTGGACTGCATTATTTTTATCTTTGATTTGACTCACTTGTTTTTGAATCAACGGAGCAAGTGAAAAACATAGTCCTTCTATTTCTTGATTAGCCTGATTTATTAGTTCTTTTTCTATCATCTGTTTAGCCGTGCAGTGGCATCTGGATTGAGGATAAAATAACAACCTTCAGCCCTTAATTCAGCTCCTTTCTTTAAGTATTGTTTGTTATATAGCTGCTTAATAAACGGAGCTTCTATGTAACAGGAATCTATGATTAAGCTAGTATTTCTGTCTATCTCTCCTAGGTGAAATAAGAAGTCTCTAGTGCTGGTATATACATAACAGTTGTACATATGTATGTCAGAGCGAAGCTTACAAGTAATTTCTATGCTGCATTCGCGTAGAATGGTTCCTGGTTGTAATTTCGCATAATCAGTGTCTTCTAATACTTTCTCAGAAACTTCTTTTCTTCCAATAAGATAGATCCTTGTAGGGGATTTATGTTGTTCGAAGAATTCAAATGGGGTTAGGTAAGACAGCTTGTCGTTCATTATTACTCCTTAAAGTTTACTCCCTATGGTTAGGTCTACTGACCATAGGCCATGTTCGTTAATACTGGCTCCTGGACTTAGCCACAAGTCATTGACAAGTGGTATCTGCGAGCCGATATTATAACTTACAGGATCTAATCCTAAATGTCCACCAGAAGAGTTCAAAGAAACTCTAGGTGCTACTAAATCTATGTTTTTCGTAGGATGGAATAATGGTAGGTAAACAGAAGCAGAGATATCTGGTTCTGGTAGTGATGCTGTTATTCCGATGCCAAGTTCAGGTGCAAAGAATTTCTTCTCTTTTATGGTAGTTACTTTTAATGTCATTGGTACCTCATGCCAGATTTGGGGGTCCATAGAGCTTTTGACTCTAAGGATGCCTGCTGTACTTTTTTTCGTAATGACTAGATCTGTTCGAAATGAAAGAGTAGCTGTTTCAAAAGTGTAGTCGTTAGCAGATGAAGTGAATCTGGCAACGGGAATATTATTGATTGTATGAGTGTGCGAAGCCGGTAGTTCTGCATAAATTACTATTGGGTCTGTTGGAATAAGTTGTGTCTCGGTTCTGATGACATGTTCTATTTCAGTAGGCTTAGCTTTTAGTTCGACTAGCAAAGAGAGTAGATCTAAATTCTCAGCTTTTGAGTCTTTGATAGTCTTAGATAAAGATTTATTGTTATTCTTTACTACTACTACTTCGGAATAGATTGATTCTCTTTCTTGAAGGAGGAGCTCCATATCTAGTTTTTGTTGAGCCCAGTTATTAAAGCAGAGAACCAATAGGATGAATAGAACTATCTCTCCTATATGACTCTTCCAGCTCGCCATGATCTTTTCTTTAAGAAAGCCAAGAATCGTTTTCATCTTTCTTCTCATTTTTCACAGAGCTTTCGATATGCTTGTTAAGGTAGATGATTTCAATCTCTATGTTTTGTCGCTTGGCTTCATCCATAGTCATTACATTATATGGAACCGTCTTGTCTGTAGGATCTTTCTTAAAGAAAGAGATATGTCCTCTATGGACAAGAATACTGCGAAGACGATCAATAGCAGAAACAACTCGTACTCTACCTGTTTCAAGGTAATAGAATTTATTAGTTGATCTACAATAGATGCCTTCAGATTTTGTGTTCATTAGAACTCCTTAGTAATTGACTCTAATAGAGTCTTCTGGGTTATCGAATGTTGAGCTTTCTAGGACTATAACAGTAGAATCTTTTGCACTTAGTCTATGTATCATACCAGGAGGAATAATAAAAGCGCTTCCTGCTGGTAGAAAAGTGTGCTTTTCGTTGCAATCTCTGTCTTGCCAGTGAATTGTTAGACAGCCTTGAGTAACATATAAGGTTTCATGTTTAACAATATGAAAATGTGAGCTTGTTTGTTTGTTGGGGAGGATGGTAAGTTTTTTGCAACAATACTCTTCATTAAAGAAAGTCTCTTCCTGCCCCCATCGTTTAAGAGTAGGCGGGGCGGGCTTAGCCCGCCCTCCTGGTCTATTAAGAATTGTTAGATCACTCATCTAGTTCCTCGTCTTCATTATAGTCTGTTGCTTCTACAATAATCTTGCCACCTTGTATCGTTACGTTTCCGTTCTTAAAAGCTTGATATTCAAGCTTAGTAATCTTTGGATCAATTTGTCGTAATGTCACAGTATTTGGATCTAGATCTAACCATAGCGATTTATCAAAGCCTGTAATCTTATTTTTCCCAAAGAGTAGCAGTATTCTTGGAAGTGGTTTATCAGCGTCATCACGCTTAGTCCAGAAGAACTCTGCATAGTCTCCTCTATCTCGTAAGTCGTTATAAACATGTACAATAGCATTTGCTCTGTACATAAGTTCTCTTGCGTCAGCAAGATCGTCATTAACAGGTAGTTTTAGTTTAGATTGATCCATAGGCATATTCTTTCTGTATTCTGCTGTTGTCACAACACAAGCATGGTACTTAGAAGCTATATGTTTCATCCCATCAGCGATTGAAGCTATTTTGGCTCGTTGTTCTAGATATCCAAAATCTGCATAGTTATGTAAGTTATCACATATGATTAGCATCTTCTTTCCTGGATACCTAATACGCAGGTATTTAACTGTTCTCTCTAGAACGGTTAACGTTGGACCATCTGTACCGTCAATAACAGTAAGTTTTTCAGAGCTTACTAATTCTCTTAATGCTGCTGTTGCTTGGTTGTACAGGTCCCAATGATAGTTGGTTGCGATATGGAAGTATGGAGAAGCTGCCATACCTACTGTTAGTGGTGAACTAGCATTGCCATTAATTAGATTAGAGATATTTGTCTTCAATCGTGGTTCGACAAGCACATATGGATCATCAGTAAAGTGTGCAACTACTAATGTATCCGGATCGGTTATGGCTACGTCCAGAGCCATATGTAACATAGTCGCTGTCTTACCAGAGTTGGCTCTTCCTCCAAAGAGGATTAGGGTTCCGCTAGTATAGGTCATGCCGTTCTTCAGTGCTTCGGAAAAGAATGAGAACTTATTCATTTTGAATTCGTTCATATTACTTTTTCCTTCTTCAGATTTCTTTAAGTCTTGCAATGCGTCGAAGCGACTTAGTTGGTAGTTAACTCCAACAGAATCTTTTTCATAGTCTTGCTCGATAATTTCTAAGTCTTTCTCATGCTGCCCCAAAACAGCGGAAATGTTTTCCGGATCTTTCTCAACTGAAAGCTTATACTTTGCAGCAGCGGCGAGCAGCCGCTCTCGGCGCTCTTCAAACTTGCCGTTACGCAGCATATTAACGTCGGAGCCGATAGCCTGAAAACTAATGCCAGTATACTCATGTAACCGACGAGTGAGAAGCTCTCGACGAACAGCAGCAGGTTCGATCGCAATGATTGGAATCATCTTAGAGCAAATAGTATCTGGGCTGTTGTTGTCTGAGATATTGTGCATGATCCAATCAAAAGCAGGAGTTTTCGGAAGAGCTAAGAACTTTTCGATACCTAATTCAAGTATGTACTTGTCAGGATCGTTGAATGTACCCATATCTTTTGGCGCATCAATGACCGAGCAGTTTAGACCTGTCAGACCTTTAAATGACTCTTCAATAGCTCTTGCTGTCGCGATAACTCCTGGTGCATCCCAGTCTAAACATAGATAGATATTGTGGATTCCGAGCATCTTGATTAGGCTAGCATGTTCTTTAGTTAGAGCAGTGCCACATAAAGCAACTACATTGAGTATTCCATTTCTAAGGAACTGTGCTCTATCTCCAGGTCCTTCTACTATATAAAGGCCTTCTTTCTTCGAAGAAAGGAGAGCTCTATCTAAACCTAGTAGAATACTTCCTTTAGAGTAAATGAGTGTTTCGGAGGTATTGATATACTTAGGTTCCTTTTCTAGGTTTCTAGAAACGAATCCAATTGGATGCCCTCTGTAGTCTCTAATGATGAAAGTAACTTTGTCTTGTCCAAAGAAACTCTGTCGACTTGTTCTAACCATCAGGCTTGTATTGATTTCGTGGATTTCCCAACCTCTATCAAGTAGCTGGGAGATTAGGTCTTCTTCTGAAATACGTCCACAGAACTCTAGATTGTTTTCCCAATGACGAATAGCTGTATATTCGGTGTCTTGATTTTCTTCAAGAATATCAGTGATGTCTTGGGCTAACTTATAAAGCCGAAGTTTTTCTTTATCTTGTGGAGTCGTATCGCCTAGTTGTAGAGGAATTTGTAGTTGTTCGGCTAAGCGAACAACTGTTTCCGTTACGAAGCTAGAGCCAGATTCTGGCATTGATTCAAGAATCGCTGCTGCTTTGAAGATGTCTATTGTTGCTCCGCAACTAAAACAATGAGCTGTTTGGTATCCATTCTTTGGGTTAATTGACATAGAGGGGTCGTGATCATCATGTACGATGCAACTGAATTTCTTTTGACCAGGTTCTATTACTTTTTGTAAAATCAGATAATCTAAAAGCCGTTCCCTTAGGGCGGGAACGACTTCTTCTACGTTTTTAATGTACATGCCAATCCTATGTTTTTAGGTCTCTTAAGGTAATTGTTGAAATAGCTGTATGTTTTTGAGTTACCGTAGATTGCGCACATTTGATAGCAAACTCTGTTGCATTACGTAATGTGTAAATATCTAATGGTTGTGAATGTCTCAAGCAGTTCCAGAAATAAACTCCTACTGCTGCTGTGAATGTGTCTCCTGCTCCTATTGGGTCTATAACATTGATCTTAGGAGGAGCATATAGTTGCCAGTCGTCTTTACCTACTGTGCCGCAGTCAACGACTCCTGGACCGTTTGTTCTAATAACATAGTCAAAGTTCTTTGACCAGTCAAGATCAAACTCGTCGCCAGTAGCATGCCATATTTTTATCTTACAGTTTTCAATTAAGTTAAGGTTCAACGATCTATATCTTGAATCAACTATACAGAAATCAGTAGGTCGTGCTGCTAAAGCAGCACTATAGAAACCATGAGTATTAACGCTGCCTTTGTTGTAATCAGAAAAAATCAAGCCTATATTTTTTCTATGTCTTATTTTGGCATAATCTTCCATCATGTTTGTTTCTGCATAGAAGAAGTCAGGAGAGTAAGGCAGTCCGTCTGAGTAGTCCCAAAATTCTATTTCTGAGCCAAGACGCACGAGACTCTGATATTTTACAGAGTCTCTCCAGGCTGTACGTACAGAGGTTGGTTGGTTAGAGATGAAGCAAGCATTTTTATATGTATTAAGGGCTCCACCATTATAGTACCTGGGGCTTTCTGTTCGGATAAAGCGTTTCTTTGAGTCTCTGTAGCCTGTGATAAAGACATCTACTATTGGATCTCCAAAGATCCAAAGATTAGCTGGTTGCTCCATGAGGGGTTCCTTCTATATAACCTGAGTAGGTTATCTCTGCGAACTGAACATGATGTGGATTTAGTTCTTCTATTGTGGTTAGTCCTAGGTAGGATAATGTGCTTTGCATTCCTCCGCGATAATATTCAATAATGTTATCGAGGTAAGTCTTTCCGTCCCAATAAAAAGCATCGGTATTGACTCCTTCTGGACATTTGTTGATACGGCCGAAATGATCCTTTTGAAAGTCTGCGCTAGCTTGTCCACGGTATTTCTTAATTAGTTGTTCTCTGTCTGGATCAGTATTAAGTTTCTGCCAACCAGCGGCTTCTCTGGTTTTAGAGAGTACGGAACCAAGCATTACAGCGGTAGCTCCTGCAGCTAAATATTTGGCAGCACATCCCGGATGCTTAATCCCTCCGTCAGCGATAATTACTGGATCAAAATCAAACTTGGGAGACTGTTCTAGATCTTGCCAGATTAGGTAGATTGCTGTTAGATTTGGCACGCCACAACCCGTCATCAGACGGGTTGTACAGACTGCCCCGTTTCCAACCCCACAGCGCAAATGAGTGCAACCAGCGCTAATTGCTCTGAATGCTGCATCGGGAGTACAGATTGAGCCCGACATAATGTCTGCTATATTAGGGTGTTCTTTTAATAGAGCTGCTGCATCGTGGGCGCGTGACATGTCGCCATGAGCGACGTCGATCGCAACATTGACGTAGATAGTTCTCCTAGCACGGTTCTCAGCCTCTGAGAGGAGTGCAAAGAACTTATCTAGCTCACCATTAAGGCCGACTGCAAAGAAGCTCTCAAGCTCTTGCAGATCGGTTAAACAGCGAATATATTCTTCGTCTGGTATTGCACGAGATACGACAGGAGTTTCGTTAAGCTCAATCATTCGTTTGGCTAGGTCAAACCCGGTGACAGTATCCATTGGGGCTGAGAAAATAAAAGGACGCATGGTTGCGTCCTTTCTAGACTTAAGCTTACCTTCTCTGGGAACCATAGTTACATCGTTAATGGTTCTCCAAGGAGGCTTTGCTAAGTCACAATATATCTGTGGATTCAAATCTAATCTCCATCTTTTCATTTAAAGTTTTCCAGGAACCTTCTTCTAAGAAGACTTCTATTATCTTTGTTGTATACAAAGTTTTTGTCTCTTGGGATTCGAAATATAGAGGTAAGTCTTCCATCATCATTGTTGCTGCTATAGAAAAGTCTCTATATGGACCCCAAACAACTTGTTCATTAGTCGAAATGGCAATGATTAGAAAGTAAGTATTCATTTTATTTCTCTTGGTTCTTGATTTTCGTTGTAACAAACGTTTTTATAAGAGCACCTGTCGCACTGCCAGTCACCTTTTTCGATTGGCTTTAGTTCTTTAAGTGGTTTCTTTCCTGCTTCTATGCGAAGAATATTATCTGTAATGCGCTCTAAGATCTTTTCATGTTTTTCAGTATCAGTTTTGCTAAGTTCTTTGTCATTGTATAGTTCATTAATCTTTTCTTGAGTGTATTGAAGTTCATAATCCCTTGGAGGAACTTCACCAGCTTCAAGATGATTAATTACATATTGGTAACCATCTTGAAGAATGCTATCAATGGTTATTGGGCTTTGTATTGCTGTTGTTATTTTTGGAGATATGCCTTGGTATTTAATAATAGTATAACCGTCTTGGTTTTCAGTCCAAATAGAATATTCAGCATAGCGTCCAGTATCTCTAGATCCATAAAGAAGTGCGCTGTTTTCAAAGTTGGAGTTATTAGCAGCAATCTTCCAATGGTATAAAGCAATTTGCATTAAGTTGCTGTCTCTAGGCGTGCCGGAGAGGCCTTTCTTTCGTTCGTAGGGTGTGCCCAGAACAGCATTAGCACCAAAACCATAAACACTCTTAATTTCATTTATACGTTTCTTACCAGAATCAGGATTAATCGTAATAACGTCTATCTTCCCAGATACATTTTGTTCAGGAACATATACTTGGGTTTGTGTTTCTACAAAGATACCAGCAGCTTTTGATAGGTTGACTATGTATTCTTCGTATAGTTCTCCTGCTGCCCAAAGCCATAGGAGATATCTGTCTGGAGATATATATTTTTGTTCAATATCGTTCACTAATAGAGAAAGATGATTGTACTTATTGTAGAACTTATAGTTAGAAACTAAGTATCTAAAGAAAGTACTACGCCTACATTTGCCTACTACCTTAGGTCTACCATGAGTATCTTCAATCATGGCACTAGCTTCAGAGGGCCACAAAGTTGGGTGACGTGCGTCACCCAACTTTGGTCTTTGAAGATAGCTTGTAAGGTAGTCCATTGTGGACCATTTACTCATCTGATAGATCTACCCCAGCAAGATCAGCGAGGTCGTTTGCTTTCTGTTCTGACATTTCTTTGCCTTGTGCAGTCATTGCAGCAAAGGCTTCTTCTCTAAGGCTTTGCATTCTCTTTTGAGCGAAGTCAGGGAATTCATTTGGATCTATCGCAATCAAGGGTTCTCCTTCAGCATCAACAGAACTCATAATACATTCAACTAAGAACTCACAAAAGAGTCCTAAATGTGTTTGCTGTTGATTCAGAAGCTGAAGCTGATCTCTTAGGCCAAGGATTGCTTGAGTAATCATGTCATCTGTTAGTGCTGGTGTTGTTTTTGTAGGCTTGCCTGTTGAATCTAATAGTTGTCCCATTACATTTCCTCGATATTTACTATTACTGGTTTCTTGGGTGGCATTACTTCTCCTAAGAAGTACGTAGTACTTTTGTTGAAGCATGTATTGCCTTCTTTGTCTTGATAAATGACGGCATATCCGTTCATTGCATCAGGAGTGAATCTGAGATCTGGAGTAAAGGCATACTCTAGTAAACCTGCGAAACAACCTTGTTCAATGAGTAGGGTATTATTTACAACTCCTTTATACAACTTATGAACATGGCCACACACAATACTATCATAATCAGAAGTACTATATCGTTTACTAAAATAGTCTTTGTGTAGTTTGTTTACTGTAAAACCTGGCTGACCAGAGCCCTTACTGTGCGGATGAGCAAAGATTGTCTTGCCGATACGCACATACCAGTTCTCTATCGGTTGATAAAGAACATTGGAGAAGTCTAATTTTTCTACTAACATTCCTGTTGAGTCTAGAACTTCACCATTAGCTATACGAGCAATCAGATCTGGTCGAAGAATCTGAGCTGTTTCTTCTTCGTATCCAGATCTTTTAAGAGACTTAGCTGCTCTTGCGTCATGATTACCGCTTACGAGCACTACTGTCTTGAAAGTCTGTTGAAGAACATGAACGAATTTAAATGCAAGCTGATACTCGTGTAACATCGCGATGCGTTTGGTTTTATCAAACGTAGAGAATGCGTATCCTTCGAGTAGGTCGCCGTTTACAACGGCGATATCTGCATCGCGATGCAGCTCTAGTACTTCTTTCAGCTTATCAATTCGGGCCATGGGAAAGTGAATATCGGAAAAGCTAACAATCTTTCGAGCTATCTTATCGGGAGGAATAAGCCCCCGTGTTGATGCAACACATTCAGATTCATAACGTTTCTGTAGTTCGTTGATTGCTTTCCATTGGTCCATAACAGGATTGTGATTGGGAGTGTAGTCAGCATAAGCTTCAGGCTCTATGTTGTCACGCTCACATTTTCTTCTAATTGCATCAGAGCTTCGTGGACAGCGAAATCCCGATACACTCTCTTTATGACGTGTGATGAATTCATTTTCGACTTCATCAAATGTATGTGTAGGTAGAAGCAGCCGCAAAAGATGTTCTTCTTCTGCGGACCACTTAAGTCCTGAACCCATTTTAACTCCTATGTATGTCTACGCTATATACAATTATCTTAGTCATCGGTTCTATTGTATCAATCTTACCACGTACAGAGATGATATCTCCTTCTGTAAGTTCAGGTAATTTGATATAAGTCCGAGCGAAGATAATTAACTCTGCTATGCCACTCTCATCACCAATCTTGATAAAGGCCATTTTCTGTTTGTTCTTATCTGTAATCTCTTTGATTGTAAGAATGACACCGGCAACTGTTAGCGTAGAGCCCTCGATAACATTAGATAATTTGGTTGTCGTAGGGAAGGCCATCCTTGCAGGATGGCCACCGATATAGCAACCTAAAGATTCTCCTTCTAAAAGGATGTCTTTAATGTCTAGATATACACGAGAGCTTCTTTGTATCTCTGGTTTGTTAATAAGTTCCTTGGGCTTTAGGGTAGGTTTCTTTTTCAAGCTTAGATGTTCAGTATATTCAGCTAGATCTTCTTGAGACAGATATGCTTCTATCTGTTGGTTCTGTTCTGTAATCTGCTTAACTAATTCTCTATATCCCTTTAGTCTTTGGTCTCTTCCAAGGATGCGTTCCTCTTCGTAAATAAGTGGAAGCTTTTTCTTTTTCTTTTCTTTGGCTATGGCGAGCAAGTCTTTTAATTCATTGAGACGTTGTTCGCGCAACAAATTTTCCTTTTCTCTAATCGTAATCTCTAAAGTTCTTTCAGCTAGCTCTGTATTATTCTTAGCATAGCTATATATATCTTCTATTTGAGTAAGTAGTGATTGTCTATTGTAACCCAACCGATCAAAGACACCAGATGCTGCTAAGGCTCGAAAGATCTTAGTAGTTACTTTAGCAGTATTGACTCGTTGAATAAAATCAAAGACATCTTTATATGGTTTTGTTTTTCTAGTTCTCACTATTATGTTCGCAGCAGTCTTGCCAATATCTTTAATTGTGCCAAGGCCGAAGAGAATTTCGTTATTATTAATAGTGAAATCTAAATTGGAAATATTGATGTCTGGAGGTCTTATAACCACCCCAAGAAGTCTTGCTTCGTATAGGAATTCTGTAGCTTTCTCAGCCCAGTCTTTAGGAGATAAGGCTTTGCCACGAATAGTCATCAATGCACAGAAAAATTCTGTAGGATAGTTAGCTTTAAAATATGCACATAAGTAAGATAGTAGGCTGTAGCTGCATCCGACATCGAGATTTCCTCGACCGCTAAAAATTAGTTTGTCGGCTGGACTATACCTTCGTCCTATTAAAGGAGCCCTATTATAGTCTCTGAACGTCTCTCCTTGTTAGGAGATTTCGCTGCGGATTATCCAATATCAAAACTTGTTACTGCCTCTTATTGGTTAGATAAGCCATTACAAATTTACATTTGTAATTTAGTATTTTGATCTCTAAGGATGTTCCCGCAATTTAAGGGATTTGTATTACCAATTACTTGATAATGCGGCCAACGTATATTTATAGAAATGATCTTTAAGTTTTTGTTCTTTTCTTTTCATGCCAAGAGATCCTTTATAGATCGAATTGACTAATATTGCTAAGTTTTCTGGTCGCCCGGATGCTAGTCCCCACATATGGCCTTGTAAACTATTAGGTTCGTTAAGTTGTCTCAGCTGAAGTTCTGAGGGAGAGTCCTGATAATTTTATTTTATCTCCAACAGATTTAGCTGTTTTGCATCCTGCTAGTTTAGCAATTTCGTTTGTACTTAATCCTTGTTTATAATATAAATTAATCATTTCTTGAATTTCCATTTTATACCTCTAGTAGATTAAAGCTATCTTTTAGTATATCACGGATATGATACGTTTTTAATAACCGCGTGAGCCTGACAAAAGCTGTAATCGCTGAATTTCTCTAGCGTATCCCATAGGTCGATAGCATAAGCTTTAGTTAGGTCTTTAGCTATACAACCATCAATAAATTGAGTTTTATAAGGAGCAAGGACTTCTAGCTTCTTCTTCCCGAGAGCACGACGTATTTCGTCTCCTTCTCTCATTGTGAAGTTACCAAGTTCAGAGCATAATTTAATTACCTGTTCTTGATAGATCAAAGTCCAATAGGTCTTATCTAATATTTTGGCTACTTGATCTGGCATGCCGGAAGGAGCAAAGCCATTGGCTTTGTTTTCTATGTATACTTGATCTAGTCCCATTTGTAGTGGACCTGGCCTATTCAGCGAAGTGATATCTGCTAGTTCTTCTATAGAATTGGGATGGAGTATCTGTAGTAGGTCTCTAGCGCGGCCTCCTGTTTCAAATTGAAAGACTCCAGAGAGGAGTCCTGAAGCTAATAGTGAATATGTTTTAGGATCTCCATCTTCGATAGAGTACATATCGATATCTAGGTTCTTGGTTTGTTTAATTAATCGACAAGTCTCTTTTAGAATAGAAAGGTTATCGATACCTAAGAAGTCGAACTTAATTAACCCAAGCTGTTCAGTTTCTTTCATATCCCATTGGGTAACCCATTTATCTATTGAGATAGTGGTACCGTTAGGTTGTAGTTCTTTGTCTGTTTTACACCATATAGGAATGTTATCTGAAATAGGTTGATCAGAGATAATCAATCCTGCAGCATGTACTCCAAAGTTTCTAACCATGCCTTCTATTTGAGATGCTGTTTTATACCAGCCTTCATATTCTGGTTTAAGTAGTTCGGGATGTGGCTCGTATCCTTTTTCTTCATTACCTTCAATGATTTCTTTTAAAGTAGATTCTCTACCAAAAGTGCTATCAGGGATAGCTTGGTAGATTTCATGAAATAGTTTGTTTTGTTGTTCTACTTCAGCTGTGTTAGTTAGTAAGTCCCCTTCGTAAAGAGGTTCTGGGGCAGTAACTCTAAAGTAATCTTTTACTGTTGATTTAGGTTTAAAGGTACCAAAGGTAATAATCGAAGCTACTCTTTCTCTACCCCAGCGTGTAATAACCCAGTCAATAGCTTTCTGCCTTTCAAGTGAACTATAGTCCACGTCGATCCTTGTGTTCAGCATGGTTCGTTAAACCATGCTCGCTCATTATGAGCAGCTATACGTTACCGTATAGAGCAGACTATATCATCACCCATTTATGGGTGTCATGCGCTTCCGCCTACTTAGGCGTACTCCTCTCCCGAGGATAGTCGTTGCACTTTCTCTATATATATAGAGCTTAGCTCAGAGTTGTCCACGAGGGATATTCTCTGAATTCACATGATTTTCATTTACAAATTACTTTGTAAGGGGACCTTAATTTGTAAGTATCTCTGGTATTTTCTATCTAGATATATAGAAGCATCTTGATAAAGATATTCCATGATATCTAGGACTTTTTTACCAGAAATAGAGATATAAAAATTGTTATTATTTCGTTTATGTCTATCATAGAGTTTACTATAAGCATGAAGTTCTAAAAGAACTTCTTCCAATATTTCTTTCGTTCCGCATAATTTAAAAGCATATTTATATTTTGATTTTTTGGCTATGCTCCATGAGCCATCGCCATCAAAATATCCTCTAATCAAGTGTCGCCGTAAGTTTTGGGTAACTGTTGGCATTTTCAAAATTAAAGATTTTCGTTCAACTACTCCAAGATTTTCAAGGTCCTGGAATAATTTCTTACTAGATATCAACAATCTGCAATATCGAGTTCCGGGGGCATAGCCTTGGGTCTGAATATATTCTTTAATAGGGTAAGTTGATTCTAATGCTTTGTTGAATAATTCTAAGTGAGTTTTATCTTTAATTGCCAAAGCAATACCTACATTGTATGAGTATTGTCTTGCAGTAATATAGCCATCGGCCATCATGAAACCAAGCCAATATGCTTTTTCTTGTGTATCAATCACTTGGAAAAAGTTATGGTTGATTAAATATTTTCGAGAATTAATTCTGTTATTACGTAGAGAAATCTCAGCTTTCTTTAAAAGCCAGTAAATTTTTCCATGAGGAACATTATATATTTTAGCAATCTCTAGCCCTGATAAGCCAGATAGATATAAATCTTTAACAATTTCTATAGTTGGAATAATGGTCATGTACCTATTATATAGATAATGACTTTTATTTACAAATTATTTTAATCCGGAGGACTACCACCTGTAGTATCTGCTCTTGCTCTTTCAAAAGAGAATTCATTGCTCGTACCGGTAGCGTATAGAATACAACTGTTGTGTGGATTAGAAAGTTTGGTATTAGTATTTAGACAAAAAACTATTGTTTCTAAATCTTCTAGAGGGGCTAGCTGTTCTTCGAATTCAACGAAGTCTTTGTCTAGATATTTAATTCTTTCTGGAATATAAGCTTTGTGAATGAGCAGCAATAGTTCATTTCTAGTTTTGGACATTAATTTGGAGCTCCGTCTTTTGGTGGGTTTTCAATTGTATTTAGAACGTTAAGTCTATATTCAATAAACTTAATCATGTTTTCTATTTCATGGTGAGCTGCTCTGTTCATCTCTAGGTTTCCCATTTGATTAAAAAGTGCTTGTAGGATTTCTAATCCTACTTTATGAGGCTCTTTTACATTTGCGAAATTATTCATCATTTCTCCTTTTGAATAGATTAAATGTGCAGTAATATATATAGTTGATTTGACGTTGTCAAATGGATAGTTTAGAGTACTTGAGAATTGCCTTGTTACTTGAGGTTCTTATAGTTTATGATAGTACTCAAAGTATGGAAGATTTTGTAAAAAATCTATTCTCTTCTGACTGTGAGGATTACAAATGGCTACTTATACGCCTGCTTCGAGACAGCTACCTTCTCAGAGACGCAGTGTGCTAATTACTGTTGTTGCTGCTGGAGATCAGATAGATTTTATTGATGCCTTAGGGCGTCCGGCTAGAGGCGTTATTTTGCATGTTACTGATGTAGCAGATATTGTTGAGTACAAACTTAATAATAAACTACAGCTGCAGAAACCTCGGCAAATTACTCCTAATAATTCTGTTGGTCCAGATGAAAGCGTTTCTTTCTGGGCTACATCAAGTGAGTATCCAACTTATTCTGCTTCAGGTGCAATGAATATGAGTACACCTGAGGGGCTGTTGATTGGATCTATAGAGATTGTATCATTAACTTTGGCTGTTGGTGTGACCATTGAAATTACAGCTTGGTAGTCTTACGTTACAAAAGTTAGGTAAGGAGTAGCTATGGGTGGTCCTATTTTTGGTCAGGTTGCATCAATCTCTAGTTCAGTAACTAGCCCGGTAACGTTCAGTAACGAAAAACTTAACTTTGCCATGAATTACCTGCGGCTTAATGCTGGCTATGCAACAGTAGCTGCGCAGGAAGGTGGCATAGTAATGCAGAGGCTACCAACAGTAACAGTAGATACTGTTACGGCTGGGTCATTTACCCCTGCAGTATTAGGTGTTTCCAATGCTACGGTAGTGACAGATGGTCTTGGAACTTTTTCTGCTGGTGATATTGTAGATATCAATGTTAATAAAGACAGAGTAGATGGTCTTTATGAAGTTCATAGTCATGTTTTAGATGTGCTAGAATTACGTGGTATTGGAGCTAATGCAAATACTGTTGCTTTCGTTGCAGATGATGTTCCAGCAGAGATTGCAACTGGATCAATCACGAAAGTAGATGTTAGTGTTCTGCGCGTGAACACTTCAGGAGTATGGGAAACTGGTTCAGGTTCGAATGTTGTTGATTTTGATTGGACTCCGATTATGCCACTTGTGGCCGAGGAGCCAACGGGCTTTACTAATCGGACAGACAGTGAGTTGCTATGGGTTGACGGTACCCGTACCTTTACAATTCAACCATTAGCGCCAGCAACTGAATTCTTTTACTATATTCACGGAATTAAGTATGAAAAGACGACACCACAGTCGATTATACTTCCTGATGCAACTGGAAGCCATTTTATATATTTTGATGGCGCTGTACTTTCTTCGCGGCAAGCACCCCCAATTGATGCTGATTTGCTCAAGAACTATGCATGGGTAGGATCGGTCTATCTGGATGATCAGGCACCTAAACTTGCTACAGTTATTAATGATGAGCGTCATGGACTCATGCCATGGCAGGTTCATTTGCATTTTCATAGGTACTTTGGTACACAATGGCTCTCAGGTCTAGCAGTAGGAGACTTAACGCTTGATGGTAACGGAGCTTTGGATGCGCATGCCCAGCTCTCGGTATCTGACGGTATTATTGCCGATGAAGACATCACGTTTGAAACATCAGGTACTCCGCAGGTAGTCGCTGTACCGGCTGAGTTGACGGTATTATATCGTATTGGAGCAACGTGGCGTCGTAAGGTGCCTGATACGTTTCCGTTAATTTATTCTGGTGATAGTACGGGATATGTAGGAGCAGCAGGTCGAATCGCATATAATGCAATCGCTGGTGGAGTCGGTTCACTTGTCGAGGTGAGCGGTAACAATAAGTTTATGTTGATCCATGTTTTCACGACAACGGATTTTCGTACTCCAGATTTCGTAATTCTTGGTCAAGCTGAGTATGCCACGATCGTTGCAGCTCGTGAGGCTGCAGCTACTGAGATCGACGATTTACTTACAACTGGACTTCCTCTTGCAGAGTTCAAGGCAGTTGCTACTATTGTGGTGAAGACTAGCGGAGCTTATGTCAATATACCTAAGGCTGCGTTTGTTACTGCTGATACTGGACTCGACTATATTGACTGGCGTACCACATCAGTTGGAACAAGTGGTGGAGCCGCATCTGATCATCAGGATCTAACTGGGCGAGATGATCCCTTGGCGCACGAACAGTATGTGCTGGTGACGCAGTCGCGCCCCTACTGGGATGCTGTAGCTGACGCTGCTATGACGTCAACACTCTATGTTGACAACACTGCGGTGGCAAGTTCAAACAACGATGGGTCGGCGTTGCTTCCATTCGCATCGCTGGCCGAAGCATTGTCTCATATCCCAGAAGTGAGAGCCGTATCGAGCACGGTCACGCTGGAGCTGGTGCAGACGGGAACTCCGTATCGCCTGCCAGGGCGCGAGCCGATGAGCGGACTCTCCCGCATCACCATCCAGGGTGAGCTGCCAGCGCCGATCGAGACGGCTGCGGCGGTCAGTGCTGAGATCAGCTTCGGTCCGTCGTCGGGCGGAACGGTCGTCGATCTACTCCTCACAGGTGTGTATGCTGCTGATGATCTTCGTGGGTTCTATGTGGTATATGGCGGTGTGCTCAATACATTTGTTGGTTGGATTTATCAAAATGATGTCACTGCGTTGGGTCTCACTCGTTGTCGAATCACACAGTCAAAGGCTGTAGCCCCGACCACTGCAGTGGGATCGACAGTCACAATTTATGATCCAGATGATTTCGTAAAGCTCGACTCGTCGGAGGGTACGACTGTTGGTGCTGATGCTTTATCGATTAGTATGAGTAGTGAGGCGACGCTGTATCGGCTGAATATCGGTGGTCATATCGCTGGCGCTAATCGGATGTTCCACGTTCAGGATGGAGCATCAGTTATTGTCAAGGACTGTTATTTTGGGCTCATGTGTGCAGGTGTGCGTGCTTATCGTAACAGTGCGTTGCTTGAAGTCTTCTGTTGCTATATCAACGACACCGACACCGGCGGTGTCGGCTATGGGATGTTGTCAGTCTTGGAGGGACAGGGTTCGTCGATTCTTCTTCGGGGAGGCAACGTGTTCGATGGTCGCAATGCCTCTCTCGGTTATACGTATCCATGGGTTTGCGAGGAGGGTGCAGGTGGTACAATCACTCTTCAGGGCGGGCAGGTATTCCGTGGAACACGAGCAGCCCGCGTCGGACTCCATGTTCGACTTGGGTACACGAACGACTATACTACTGGACGTTTTATCTTCGCCTACGAGCATAAGGCGGGGTATCCGATCATTGAGTTGGGCATCCGACGTAATTACGAATATACTGCTCGTAGTGGTGGTCAGTGTATTCCTGATTTGTTTGGAACTATCACACACACTTATGCAGTAGTAGGGCGTAGGTGTCAGGTCACGCTAGGGCCTGCGTCGAACGTCGTCACCTCGGGCACTGTCAACGCTGTGTCTATGGACGGTGGGCTTTCCTCTTGCTCGGGAGTCCAGCGAGACAGATCCAAGCTCTGGTGTGAAGTGCTTCCTGGTGCGACGACGCTGATCAACAAGCAAACGCCAACCGGAACGACTGTCACTGTCGATTGGACGTATGGAGATGATCAGATCGTCGATCTTGATAGTGCGACAGGTGATGTCGCCGTGACGCTGTTCCAGCCGGTCATTGGTGGAAAACACACGATCAAGTTTATTCAGGATAGTGGTGTTAATCTCCGATTGGTCACATGGACAACTACTGTAGTTTGGGCGACCGGTGTGGCTCCGGTTATACCACAAACGGCCTCTGCGATCATGGTCGTTGAACTGTTGCAGGATGGTACGCAATACCTCGGGCGTGTGATTCACCCTGCTCCTGCAGCGGCAACGATCTTCACGGTCGCCGCTGGAGTGACCAGCAACAGCGGCGGAACCTACGCCACCGACGACCTCGTATTCGGGTCGCCGGTGCTCGCGGATGACGGCGACGCAACGCATGACAACCGGATGTGGTTCGACAAGTCGAAGGGGGCGTTCCGGGCTGGAGGCGTCGGCGGCAACCAATGGGATGATGGCAACGTCGGATCGTATTCTACGGCGCTCGGTCAGGGTAACATCGCATCCAACAACTACACATTCGGGTTCGGCGCCTCTGTTACGGTCAGCGGGCTCAACGCGTCAGCGGGAGGGTCCGCTACAACTGCAACAGGGAGCTACTCCCGGGCGACAGGGATTGCAACCGAGGCGACCGGAACAGGAGCGGAGGCGGGAGGAAACTCCAGTAGTGCTAGCCACTATGGAGAACGAGCGGTGGCAGGTGGGAAGTTCGCGGCGGCCGGGGACGCGCAGCTATCGGATGTCGTGTGGCGAAAATCGACCACCACCGCCGACCCGACACTCCTGACGCTGGACGGGAGCACGGATTCGGCAACCAACCGGATGAACCTCGCGGCCGGTAACGTCTACCTCTTCGAGATCCAGATCGTCGCCAAGCGCACCGACGTCGCAGGGTCCGTCAAGAGTTGGACGAGCAAGGGCACGATCTACAACAACGCCGGTACAACCGCCCTTGTTGGCACAACGACGGACGCGATCATCAGCGACAGCGGCGTAGCATGGACGATCGCTGTCACGGCAAATGACGTGACCGACAAGATCGACATCACGGTTACCGGCGGTGCTGGCGCAACGATTCGCTGGGTGGCATCGGCGCGGATGACCAAAGTTTCCTCATAATAATTTAGGAGTTCACAATGGCAATAGAAGCATCTATCAACTTCCGCGGGCTTTCGGTTCCGGCGGGCTACATCCGGATCGAGCGGTTCGTCTCGACGAGCAAGACCTCGTTTCGGGCGCACGTCGGGATCTATGCCGACGAAGCGGCGGCCAACGCGATCCCGCGCGAGCCGCTCGAAGAGTCGATCATCGACTTCACATACGACTTCAATTCGCCGGTCAGCTTGCACGGGCAGGCGTACGCAGCGATGGGCGTCGTGATCGAGAAGAGGCCGCTCGACTACAAGATCACCGACAAGCTGTCTGTCAAGGCGGTGTAGTGTGGCTTACGAGCTGATTTAGCCGGTGGGTCTCGCCAACGATACTGGATAAGGTTGGTAGAGGTATAGGATGTATATCGGAACACCACATTTTACTAGATCTGAATATGAACGCTCTGACATAGCAATTGTACGTGGGATCTTAAACGTGATTCCGTTACAATTTGAATCTAATGCTCAGTTTGTTCTTGAAACATTAGAATCTATTCGAATGTATCTTGGTTCAGCACTTTATATTAGTTCAGGTTATCGATCTTTGCTTGTTAATAAGTATGTTGGAGGTTCTCGAAAGAGTCAGCATATGAAGGCTCAAGCTGCTGATATATATAGTCGAGATCGTACTCGGGCAGAGGTAGTCGCAGCTATTGAGGTTGGTGATTTCGATCAATTGATTACGTATGATTATGGTGATTTAATCATGCGATCGATGGTTCATGTTTCTGTAGTGCAATCAGGTAATAGGAGAGAGAGACTTCATTCTCCATCTCCTGGGGTATATAACGTTATATCTTAATTGAGGTAATTATGAAAACTGGATTAGTTCTACCTGGAGGAGGGAGTAAAGGGGCTTTTCAAGTTGGGGTAATTGATTACCTTGCTAAGAATAATATTTGTCCGATGGGAATTGATTTCGTTTCTGGAGTATCGGTTGGCGCTTTGAATGCGCTTGCAGTTGCTAGTTATGCAGCAAGTGCGAGCCAGCTAGAATTAGCTTCTATAAAGCTACATAAGGTCTGGGATTTCTTAGGCAAAGATACTGATATCTGGAAGCTTCGGTGGCCGCCACTCTTGGCGGCTCTTTGGAACCCCTCAATTGGGTTAAATCTTCCGTTGAAAAGAATATTGGAAGAGTTCGTTGATACAGGGGAGATACGTAAGTCTAGAGTGAAAGTAAGAGTTTCGGCGGTAGATTTGCTCTCAGGTGAGTTACATGAATTTGATGAAACTTTTTGGAGCCTTATACCTCCTGTCTTGGCTTCGAGCAGCTTTCCATTAGCATTTCCTCCAGAGGTTATTGGTTCTTTTATCTATACTGATGGAGGAGTACGCGATATATCTCCTCTAAAATCAGCAATTGATTATGGTTGTGATCGAGTTATTGTGATCTGTAATAGAGATCCGTATAACACACAGCGTATAGGTCCAGATCAAATAAAAAATACATTTCAAGTAGCAATGCGTTGTATAGATATCATGGAACATGAGATTCTCAGAAATGATATTGTGCATTGTCAGAAAGTAAATCAAGCAATTGAAAGAGGAGCAGCCAATCCGGGAAGAAGGAAGATACAACTAGAAGTCATATATCCATCTTTAGCATTAGGAGCTCCTCTTCATTTTAATAAAGAGCTAATTAGTAGTAGGGTAAAGCAGGGCTTAGCCGATGCGAAAAAATTCTATTCGTCTAGATCTGTAATTGATTTAGCTAATAGATGTTCGTAAGAGGCGAGCGCTTGTTCAGTCAATAGTTTTATATCAGTTATTTCTGTTGAGTATCCTGCAAGGATCAATCCTAAGAAAGCTTTATATTCTTCTCTAGTAGGGCATATATGTTCTGCATGTTTCATAGAAAAGCAGAACATCTTATATGAGTAGTTGAGTTGAGCGGGTGTAAGTTTCATTTGTTGTTTAGGACGTTCCAGAGTGTTTGTGGTCATGTAGTTTTTTCTTTTGTTCTTCTGAAAAGATAACTGGTGTAGAGCCTCTCCCTTCATTTAAAAATCTTTCAAATGGAAGATCATATTTAATGGGATCAATTTGAGTTATACCCAAAGCGTAGACGACTAAGCTTCCGGCAGCAGAACCTCTTCCTGGTCCTACTTCACAATCAACGGATTTTGCTCCAAGAACAAAGTCTTGAACAATAAGTAAGTAATCTGAAAAGCCCATGCTTTTGATTACTTTAAGTTCTTTGTTTATACGTTGTTTGTAAATATCAGGTACATGTCCTTTCATCTTTTGGTAAAGGCTATGTTTACAGAGACGCTCTAATGCATCCCAGGAGGCTATCCCTTTGGGTAACCATTGGAACTTGGGATAACGATTAATTGATATCCCAAAGTAATTTGCATCAATACTATCGGCAATTGCTTTAGTATTCGTAATTGCTTCTAAAGGTATGCCTTGAGCAATAGCTCTTTCAGCCATCCAGGTAGTTGAAGCTAAATGTACATCTATATCGCCAAAGGTGAATCTTTTAGGATTAGAAAGCGTGTTATGGGTTTGAATACACAAAGCTTGTTCGTGGATCTCTTTATGAGATTCATGAGTATAGTGTGCATCATTAGTTAGAATAATTGGTAACTTATGTTTAGCACTAAATTCTAGAAGAACTTGATTTACTTTTTGTTGTTCTTCGTTCTTATGTAGTTGTAGTTCTATAAAGAAGTTATCTTTAAAGATTTCTGCATGATGTAATAGCAGGGTTTCTGCTTCACGCTTTCTGTCTTTTAATATAAGTTGAGATGTTCTACTTCCCAAACAAGCACTTGTTGCAATTAAATCTTTGCTATATAGAGACAGAAGTTCATCGTCAAGTCGAGGTTTTCTGTATCTACCTTCTGTATAGGCAAGAGAGCTTAGCTTACGTAGATTAGCAAAGCCATTACGATTCTTGGCTAATAAGATTAGATGGTAATAAGATTCACCATCAGCATCTGGAGCTTTAGTAAGTCTAGATTCTACAGTATAATAGGCTTCCATTCCGAGAATAGGCTTAATATCTACTTTTTTACAAGCATTGTAGAACTTATAACTTCCAGCAATGTTCCCGTGTTCTGTACAAGCTAAACTTGTATGCCCTAGGTTGTCTTTGACATAACTAGGAATCTTATCTACTCTATTAATGCCATCTAAAACGGAGAATTCTGTATGTACGTGAAGATGAGCAAAATTTTCATTGTTGATCATTGTTCGCTTTAGAAGGGATCTGTTGTGATTTTTTCAAAGCAATCTTCACAAAGAATTCCTGAGCCTTCGTAACATACAGGCCATTCATTTTCTACTATGCCTGCAGGTAATGATAATTGTGTTTTCTCAAAGGGTTTATTGCATTGAGTACAATAACCATAGCTTGTATGTACGGTTAAGTGATTTGTTGCTTTGTTAAGTGTAAAGAGTTCTGTATTTGTTTTAGAACATAGAACTTTTTCTTCCATATCAATCTCATCATTTAATAATGATGAGATTCTTTCTATCCATTTATGTAATGTCATGTAACCTTCTTTTTAGTTCCTAGTTCGAGGCATTTGTTCTTTAGTCTTAGGTATAGCTCTGGATCATCTGCCAATAGAATGACAGCACTTTCTTTGCCTCCAGTAGAGACTAAAGTATCTCCTTCGATAATCCCTGGAACGTCTACTTTAATTGACTGACCTCCAGAATGGATGATGCCAAGATCTTTGGCACAGTTAAATAGATCTCCAAAAGGTTCTACTCCTTCTGCATATCTGAAGTCGAAAGCAGTAGGATCTTTTCGAGGAGGTCTTATTTTATTCTTTACAACTTTGACTCTCATGCCAAAAGCATTAGGAGTTTTTGTTTCTTGTGCATTCATAGTTTCTAATCTAACACTAGAGTAGAATTTAAGGGCGTTCCCCCCGGGCGTTACTACGGGAGAGCCAAACATCTGAGCCGGGTTCTGTCTAATCTGATTAATAAAAATAGCAGTTGTCTCAGTAGATTCGCAGTCTTTTGAGTACTCTCGAAGGAACCTGCTCATTAGCTTACTGATTCCTCCCATCTCATTCTCGCCAATACCTTTCTTTAGTTGTGCTGCACTTTGAGCAGCATCAATTGAATCTAGTACCATCATACCAATTTGTTTTGATTTGGTTAGGTTTAGAGCGGTCTGGAAGGCCTCTTCTGCAAGACCGGGCTTGGACCATAGGACCTGATCTGGATCGACTCCTATGCCTACTAGAAGGTCTTCTGTGATGGTGTGTTCTAGATCAAGTAAGAGGTCATATCTATTCTCGTGTCCTAGTTCTTTCTTTAGTTTTTGGTAGGTTGCGAGGAATTGTAATGTAAGACTCGTTTTACCAGAACTTTCAGGTCCGAATACTTCTACAATGCGTCCTATGGGGATGCCACCAGAGCCTAGAGAAATATCTAGTCCTACAGAACCAGTGGAAGAAA
>Ga0209727_1000795_pt1 | contig 31362 bp, 41 predicted proteins | sample RifGroC1_FD_183995 | JGI IMG/M metagenome (GOLD analysis project Ga0209727, IMG submission 183995) | Groundwater microbial communities from Rifle, Colorado, USA - Groundwater C1 (SPAdes) (version 2) | ecosystem: Environmental > Aquatic > Deep subsurface > Groundwater | place: Rifle, Colorado...
GGATAAGCGCCGAAGGCGCTTCGCGCTGAAAACTAAAACTAGAAAAATGAACAACGAAGAGAAACTCTGGTTCGGAATCCTTTTCATAGTATTTGTCCTGCTTGTCGCCCTTTCACAATCTCTTTATGCAAAATGAAAACAAGAGCTGAAGAAACAATAGTTGAAGAAACAGGAGCAGAAACAGCAGGAACGAACGCAGGAAATGCAAAAACTGGATCTTACGGAGATTTTTCATTGAGTGTTGTGGATAATTTAGTGCTCTGCAGGTATAAGGAGATGGTCAGGATCGGCGGATTAGGGGTGATGGGATGCACTCTTGAAGAGTTAGCGTTGAAACTTGGTTCGTCTTCATTATCTGGCTCAGGCCTGGAAATCACAGAGCCGCAGAATCTCGGCGACGCAAGGATTATTGGTGGCTTCAATCTTCATCCGCCAGTTGGGTTAAGGATTGCCTCTTTCTATCATCCGAGCGGAGAATACGCACAATTTGATTTTCTGTCTCTGGATGAGGAACTGCCTCTTGAGGTGATGTCAAGAATCATGGATAAAGAGGTGTATCTCCTTCGCCCTTCAGGGGAATTTAATAATCAAATGCTGTGCAGGATGGTTTTTGAGATAAATGACTACCTTAAAGCTGGGGAGTTTTCAAAGCGGTCTGGAATAGGATTCGAAGATGCCTTTGGTGTCGTGAAATACTCTTCCTTCCTTAAAAGTTACTTCCACGCCTCGGAACTTGGGAGCTTGAAGACCGCTGTAGAGAAATATCATTTATCTGAAAAGATTGCAGCGTGAATCTGGAAAATGAAAGAATATCACTTTGAGTATGGGAAAGAATTCAATCCTGGAATTCTGAGAGCAGGAAGAATGCCTCTTGAAAGCTATGTTGAGGCTCACAGGCATCTTCCTATTCTTTGCCATGATGCCTTTATCGAATATTGCGGAGGAATTCTTCTGGTGAATAGGGATAACGCTCCTGCAAAAGATATTCTCTGGGGCGTCGGTGGAAGAATCGAAAGGGGGATGAGTGTAGAAGAATCCTTGGGGAAGAAAGTCAGAGAAGAAGTGAATCTGGAGCTTTCAGATATAACTTTTTTGGATTTGGCAAGAGCATATTGGGAGACAGATCCTTTCAGCCACGGAAGAGGCACTGATAACCTGATACTTGTCCATTTCGGACATGGGCATGGCAGCGTAGAATTAGATGATTTGCACAAGAGTCATGTGATTGTAAGGCCTTGGGATTACACACCTGATTTCAGAAACTCCCTGCACCCTTATGTAATGGATTTTATGGATATGATATTTGAGATGGGATTACTAGATGGAGTTAGTACCAAATGAAAGACGCCGGAAATAAAAACAACATAGAAGCAGTGATATTTGATTTCGGCGGAGTTATCATCGATAATCCTTTACCCGGGATGCTGAACTACTCTGCAAATTTCCTGAAGGTTCCTCTCGAGAGCTTTGACGGCGCAAGGAAAAAATACTTGGGAGATTTCGCTCGGGGAAAGCTTCCAGAGGCAGAATTCTGGAAGCGCATATGCGGGGAGCTTGGGATTAAGGTGCCACAAACAAATTGCTCTATATGGGGTGCTGCGTTCTTTCATAATTACTTGCTGAGGGATTCGATGCTTGATTTTGTTGCCTCTCTCCAAGAGAACGGATACAAGACAGGACTGATTTCAAATACAGAACCTCCTGCTCTCGGATCTTTTGTAGAGGATGTCAGGGGCCGCTTTGACTCCTGCATTTACTCCTGTGGTGTTGGCTACATAAAGCCAGAAGAAAAAATCTATAGGTGCGCCCTTGAGCACCTTAAAGTAGCTCCACCCAGTGCTGTTTTCATCGATGATATCGCAGAGTATGTGCAAGGCGCGCGCTCTGTCGGAATGCAGGGGATCCAATTCCATTCAGAAGAGCAAATCAAAGAGGAGCTTGCCGGTCTTGGAGTAAAGGTGTAATCAAAAACAGAAAATAAGGGAGCAGAAAAAAAGATGCCAAAAAACCCACCAGAAAAATCAGTAGCTGTAATCGGCGGGGGGATAATCGGATCTTCGATTGCACGAGAGCTCGCTCTTGAAGGTCATGAAGTCGCGGTTCTTGAAAAAGAGAGCACACTTGGCTTCCATCAAAGCGGAAGGAATTCAGGAGTCTTGCATTCCGGAACAGTTCAAGCATATCTTTCAGATGAAATGGCATCTCTTAAAGTGCAGATGTGCATTGAGGGCAATGATAAGGCTAAGAAGTTCTGTAAGGATCATGGCGTTGCAGTGCAGGAGTGCGGAACACTTTACATCGCAAGAAAAGGTGAGGGGGAGAAGCTCGAGGAAATGCTTGCGAGCGGAAATTGGCAAGGGATTGGTGGGCTGAGGATCTTGAGCAACTCAGAGCTTGCGAAAGCAGAACCAAGAATAGGCAATGGCCTTGATGAAACAGCTCTCCTAGCCCCTTCTGGCGCAATTGTTGATTCTATCGGATTCCTGAAGGCTGTCGCAAGGGATGCAGAAAGCCTCGGCGTAAAATATGTCTTTGATTTTCCCGTAACACAAGTACAAAGAGTTGATGATAAAATCCTTTCCCTTCATTCTGGAATAGGGCATGAGCTCTTTGTAAGCCATGTCGTGAATGCCGCTGGATTATATGCGGATAAGATTGCACATCAGATGGATTTGGATCTTGAATACACTATCATCCCTTTCAGGGGAGAATATAGGGAAGTTGATGGCCTGGAGATAAAGTCAATGATCTACCATATACCAGATAAAAGATTCCCTTTCCTCGGAGTGCATCTGACTCCGACTATTGATGGAATAGTCATTGCAGGGCCCACTTCAGCGCTCGCATTCGGAAGAGAATCTTACGATGGCGAATTCAATAAGGAAGAGACTAGAGAGATGCTCAGCACGCGGAACTTCTGGCACATGGCTCTGAGTCCTAAGACCATAGCTTTATACTTGAGGAACAGGAAAATATCAAAATCTGAAAAAGCTTTCTTGGGAGAAGTGCAAGAGATCGCTCCTTCTGTCACGATGCAGGATCTTTCCTCCCATCCAGCGGGAATCAGGGCCCAAGTTGTCGATAGGAAAGGAAAAATGCACAATGCTTTCATTGTCGATTTCCAAAAAGATTCAACGCATGTCCTTAATGCAGTTTCTCCAGGAATGACATGCGCTCTTCCATTCGCAGAATACGTGGTGCGCGGAATCAAATTTTATGAGCGCGAGGGAAGAGCGCCTACAAAAAATGAGTTAATGGAAAAAATGTACTCTCCCGTGCGCCCTGCTCCGAGCCCCGAGCCCTGAGCCAAATCTGGCCAGAACTAGCTAGAACTTCAGCCCAAGCCTTTCTTTCGCAAGAATCAGTCCCACAAGTGATGTCTGTGTCACATCCACTTTCTGCTTCAGGAAAATCTCACACGCTTTTTTGAAAGGCATCTTCACTACCCGCACTTCTTCATGCTCATCACAGGGCTTTTTTGAAGGAAATAAATCTTGCGCAAGGTAGATGTGGAATTTTCCCCTCACTCTTCCATCCCTCATCAATGTTCCTATCTTCTCTAATTTTCTCGCATCAAATCCAATCTCTTCCCTCATCTCATTTCTCGCCTGTACAAGCAGCTGCTTCTCGCTCTTTCCTTTAGCCTCGCCGAATGGGATCTGAAGTATCTCTTTATTCCATGCAACCTTGTATTCTTCTACAAGAAATATGTTCATATTCTTATCGAGGGCCACTATACCTACAGCATCCTTAGAAGAGATATAAGTCCAATTTGCAGTGCTGCCGTCTGAGAATCCCATCTTTGCCTCGATTATCTTGAGCCAGTCTTTATCATACCCTACTTTCTCTGAGATTATTTTTGGTCTTGTCATCTTTCACCTTCTGCCCCGCGCTCCCTGCCCCGCGCCCCGAGCCCCGCGCTCCCTCCTATCTAAACCTTCTCAATCACAAATCTTATCCCTAGGACTTCTGAAATGACTGCCTCGAGCTTCAATCCGGGAACAGTCGCCTCAAATGCAGGCTGCACTGCTACATCAGCTGCTTTTGCAAATCTTTCCACAATCTGTCTTGCCTCATCCTCGCCGAGCAATCCTTGATCTTTCTCTTCTCTATCAGTCCTGACTTTTATTTTGCCATCAGAAAACTCTATTGACTTGATGTATGGATCTGCGACAAAATCAGAAATCGAACCGAAATCAATCCCGAAATTCTTTGCAGAAGATGGTGATGGCGAGAAGGACGGCGATGGTTTGGGGAATGGTGTTCGTGGGAATTGTGATTCTTGCCTTTCCATCTCTCTCCTTGCGCCCCCCTCTCTTTCCATCCTCGGCTCCACTGCACCTGGGTGCGGAGGTGTGAGAGTTTCATGGGAAAATGTTAATTCATCCATCCCGGTCGCTTTCTCATCTGTTTCAGGTACAGGAACATCTATCCCTTCCGGCGATGGAATGTTTATCTTTATGTACTTACTTACATCATGATTCTTCTCTTCTTGCATCTCATTCCTTGCTGGCTCGGAAGGGCGTATCTGCACCTGACCGATTATAGTATCTGAAGTAGGCAATCTCAACCCTGCAGGTGTTGGCACAGGTAGAAATTTAGGAAGAGGCCTTTCTTGTGCAGCTTGCTGCTGCGCAGATGGAGCTCTCGGAGGAGGAAGAGCCATCTTGGCTGGCGATGGAGGAATCCTTCTTAGCATGGGAATCCTCTCTTGGAATCCAATCACCTTTCTCGCCTCTCCAATCCTTTTTCCTTTAGCTTGTGCAAGGATTAATGCCCGCGTGAATTCTTTGACGAAAGACATTTTATTTTTTTCTATAGAGAATTGAATTTAATTAACAATATCAAAATTTGAATTCTGGAAGAGGCCTTACATCTTCTCTCTCTTCGCGCTCCCTGCCCTGCGCTCCATCTCTTCCACCTGTTTTCTCTCGCACATATTTCTCAAGCAACAAGAGCCCGCGCGCGATTGTCCTGTTCTGCTGGATAAGGCCATCAAGTTTCCCGATAAGATCATCTTGTCCGGCGCTCCCCGTCCTAAGCCCCCGACTCTGCGCTCCTAGCCTTCCTACTCCTTCTCCTTCATCTCCCTTCGTAAATTCTTCACTCGCGATCTCGATCAAGTGCAGAAGTCTTCCCGTCTTCTTATTCAGCTCGTCAATGCTCTCTGTAAGGGAAAGAAGCTTCTTCTGGAGCAAAAGATTATTTTCTATGAGAAGATGGATTGTGCGCTCGTAACCCTTCGACTCTTTCTCAGTTTTTGGAGCTTTCTGGCCTGCGTGGCCTGATTCCTTCCCTCTTTTACTCATGGCTTTTTTACGCTCTCGGGTTATTTAAAGGTTTTTGCTCGAGTTTATCTCTTCTAGCATCGAATCTAATCGCAAGACTATAAAGCTTTTCAATTTCTTTTAGCCACTCTGGCTTTCCACTCCCCCATTCACCTTCTAAAAATGCATTTTCTTCTGTTTCTATAGTCATAGCATCTTTTGCATGCATATCAAAATTCGGATGATAAGAGGTTTCTTCATCTGCGAAGAAAACACACTTTCTATCATAATGAACTGTAATTCGCCTTGGGCCGTCACAAAATCTAGAAAATTTAAATTTCAGCCTTCTCCTTTCAAAGAAATATTGATGATCGACAAATCCAGTCACTCCGGCCTTTTCCGTCTCACTTTCTAAAAGAATGGCAGAAATGCTGTCACTAATATCTATTATTCTGAAGGCTTCTTCTCTAAGCATGTATTCATCAATACTCCTACTCCATCCTACTCCATATGCGGCTTGCATCATTTTTTAAAAAAAGAAAAATGGGGTCGGAGGGAATCGAACCCCCGCTGGGCGGTTTCTTCATTTTACCGCATCAATTTCTTGGTGCAGCTTCTTTTGAAAGAAGGTGCTCTGGAGCCGCCTAGTCTACCATTAACCTACGACCCCCACCCCTCTATTAAAACAAGGCAATTTAAAAATATATTTAAATCGCCCTCCCCACTCTCACAAATGAAGATAATAATCCTCGACACAAATTTTCTGGTTTATTCAGCAAAATATAAGATAGATATCGAGCGCGAGTGCGAACGTCTCCTCGATGAGGGGTTTGAGCTTATCGTGTCCCTGCCAGTGATCACAGAACTGAAAGTGCTGCAAAAAGAAGCAGAGCTGAAAGACCGAGAGGCTGCCGCTCTTGCTCTTGAGCTTGTAAAAAGGTTCAAAATCGTAAAAACTGGGGCGAAGAGGGCAGACGATGCCTGCCTCGAACTTGCGCTTTTCCCAAGCTCCGAGAGCTTAGGATACACAGCACGGGGCCGGGAGCACGGGGCCGGGCGTGCAGAAGTGGAAAAAGTGCTCGCCACCATGGACAAGGCATTAAGAAAAAGGTTTAAAAAAGGCAAAAAAGGTAGATTTCTAGTCATCAAGCAGAAAAAATATCTTGCTCTAATTTGATAGCTGATAAACCTTTAAAAAAGGTTTAATCCAAAAACCATAATAAAATGTTTTACCGTACAGAGATAAAAGATTATGTAAGAGTGCCACCAGCACTTTTCGGCGCAGAGATTAAGGATGCGCTCAAGCAGGAGTTGCAGGAAAAATACAAGAACTTCATCTCTCCAGAGCTAGGGGTTGTGATCTCAGTACACCAGGTTTTGGATATCGGAGAAGGCATCATAATTCCTGGAGATGGAGCGGCGTATTATGACACTGTGTTCAGCCTCATCACATTCAGACCTGAATTGCAGGAACTTGTTTACGGCTCAGTGAGTGACATAACAAGCTTTGGAGCGTTCCTGAATCTTGGACCTATTGAAGGCATGATCCACATCTCTCAGACAATGGATGATTACGTCTCATTCAGCAAATCAAACGTCCTTACTGGAAAGAATTCCAAGAAAAGCCTGAAATCCGGAGACCTATGCATCGCAAGAATTGTTGCCGTAAGTTTCAAAGATCCATCAGATCCAAAATTAAGCCTGACGATGCGTCAATCAGGATTGGGAAAGACAGAATGGATTGATCAGGACAAGCGCAAGAGCGCTTTAGAGGAAGCAAAGACAGCCAAATCTTCTGGCAAAGAGAAAGCAGAAAAAGCTCCTAAGGTTGAGAAGAAAGGAAAGAAGAAGTAAAATGGAAAGCGGATATTTCGGATTAGATGTGCCACGGCAAGATCCGCACGCGAGCCTACCAGTAGATGCAGAAAACGTGGAACTTGAGCGCGAAACATTCCTTTCCCTTTTAGACCTTGTGAATGACTTGCCGCTATTCATCGAGATATGCGAGAAAAGTCAGAGGCTAACTCCATATCAGCAGATAATGCTTGAGGAGTTAGAGAATGATTATCAACATAATGGAGAGCTAAGATGAGAAAAGCATGTAGAAAATGCAAGGCGATTTTTGAAGGCCAGAATTGCCCTGTCTGCAAGGGAAACCAATTCAGCGAGAGCTGGAAAGGGAGAATCATCGTATTAGATCTGGAAAACAGCGAGATAGCGAAGAAGATCAAGATACCAAGCAAGGGCGAATTCGCGATCAAAGTAGGTTAAATTAAAATCGGTTAAAATGGAAAAACAAGAAATAGAACAGATAGAACAAGAATCTGGAACTCAAGAACAAGATATGAATGTGATGAACGAGGATGCAGAGTCAGAGATGCCTGTCGAGCATATGAAAGATTTGAAAGATTTGAAGGAGCAAAAACATCCTCATGCAGAGAAACTTTCAATCGAGATTGTCGAGAAAAAGGAAAATCCCCTTCTAGATCGAGTGGAAATCACTGCTCGCGTGCATGCTGAAAAGACTCCGAGCAAGGAGCAGGTAAAGGAAGCGCTCGTTTCTGCGCTTAAAGCATCTGCCGAGGATGTAATATTGAAGAATGTTCTTTCCTCGTTCGGCTCCCATGAATTCAAAATTATTGCATATTTGTACAAAAACAAGGAAACCATGCAGAAACTTGCGATAAAGAAGAAGAGTAAGGATGGTTCGGAGCAGGGAGCTCAGGGTTCTGAGTAGAGAGCCGGGAGCGCGGGGCGCGGAGCTCGGGGCGCGGAGAGCGGGAAACGAAAATGGGAAAAAAGAAAAAAAGGAAACGAAGGGAAAGCAAGCGTTACACCAGGTATAAAGTAGAAGGCGGAAAAGTTTTGCGGCCAAGAAATTGCCCGCGATGCGGGCCAGGAGTTTTCCTCGCAGCATCAAAGAACAGGATCCATTGCGGCAAATGCCATTACACTGAATTTATCTCCGGCACGCCAACGCCCGTGGCGAGTGCGCCTGCAGAGAAGAAGTGATAGATCAGGATTAGTCACTCATAGTACTCTTCAAAAATTCTCAAGAAACTCTCAAGTGTTCTCTTTGAATCAAAACCGGATGATTCGATAGCTGACTCTAAGACTTTGCGAGGTATATCTGCCGTGGCAGCCGAAAAACTTTGTTTTAGAGTGCCAGCGAATAAATCACCCTGTTTGGAATAAACTTGTTCTGCTAACCCATACCCTATTGCATGATATATCTCTGATGAGATTTCATGTAAGTCTCGAGCATCTTTTAAGAAAGCCTTTATTTCATCCTCAATCTGTCCTAAAAATTCTTCCTCATTATACGTTCTAATCTTTCCTAAATACTTCTCAGTAGATTTATGTAGACCATTCTTTCCAACTTCAAGAAATCCAAGATATCTTCCAAGAAATTCATTAGCTGATTCGCGGAACATCCATTCGTTAAATACGTCTCTTCGGACAAGTTTCTCATCTGGTAAATTTCCTGTTTCTCCCAATAATGTATCATAAATTAAATGTCCGACTTCCTCACATACAACTCCATAAAATTCTCTTGCATCTATTTCCGGTCTGAATCTTAAAGTATTACTTTCCACGCGATAACTCGCTTCCCTTAGCAATCTATTATTAACTATTACTTTGACTTGCTGTATCTTCCTTACTTGAGAATCCGTTAAATTAAAGTATGGCACTAATTTATCTGAAGCAGAAACAACAATTTTTTTTGAAAGTTTCCCTACACTCAAACCTTTTGATCTTGCGTAGTCTTCAATTCTCATCTTTGCATAACCCTGAAAATCCCACCATTTCCAAAAAGCCTCTTGCAAAGCTTTTTAAATCTCCTCCGTGTGTGAAGAATCAATTGTTATTCCTCGGGGGATAACAAGATGTGCGCAAGAGCATAAACCCTGGGGGAGACATGTTTAGTAGAATGAAATAGTTACTAAAGCTGTCCCCCCTGGGGAAAAAGAGGTAATATTTGTATGTCTATGGCCATATTTAAACTTTTCGGTTTCTCATTCCATAGTGACTACAAAACTTCCGGATTTTTCCGGTCTTTTAAGTTCGCATAGCAATGGTTATAAACCGATCTAGAGGTAAAACAAGCAGAAACAGGAAATAAAAGTCAGATAAATAGTCAATAAAAGATAGATAAAACTCAAAGAGAAAAGATGACAAAAGAGGACTTTTTCACGCATGAAGAGGAGCCAGAAGCCGAAAGGCCTGACCTCACCAATGCTTCATGGGGGAGAGGAAAAGGCTCGGGGCGCGGGGCAGGGAGCACAGAGCTCGGGGCTCGGAGCGCAGGGCAAGGTGCACAGAGCCCGAGGCAGGGAGCACGGGGCAGAGTAGGTCATGAAGAGATATACAGCCTTATAACAGGGGACGAGATAAGCTGGCAGGCAATCATCTATAATCTTGTGCGAAGCGAACAGCTTGATCCCTTGGACCTGGATATAATCCTTCTCACCAGGGCCTTTCTGGAGAAGATGCATAAGCTTGAAGAATCAAACTTCTTTGTCTCAGGCAAAGTCTTGCTGGCCGCAAGTATCTTGCTGCGCATGAAGGCAGATAGGGTGTTTAATCAGCTCCAATACCTTGATGAGCTCCTTAACGGAAAAGAAGAGGAAGAAGAACTAGCGTCCGGAGAGAGATACTTCATCCCCGCAGGAGAACTTCCACTTATCCTGCCACGTACTCCTTTGCCAAGACTAAAGAAAGTTACTATAGAAGAATTGATGAGTGCCTTAAAGAAGGCTATAGAAGTAGAGGAAAGAAGGCACAGGCGTTTTGAATCTATATTCGAGGCAGAAAGAGATGCAGGAGTTGTTCTTCCGATCCAGAGAATTAACATCACCCAGAAGATTGAAGAGATATTCAACAAAATAAAGGCACATTTTTCGGTGCAGGGCACTGAAGCGCTCACCTTTTCAAAACTTCTTCCTTCCGATAAAAAAGAAGATAAGATTGCGACATTTGTGCCCCTACTTCACCTTGATACCAGGGAAAAAATCACACTAGAGCAACAAGAGGCTTTTGGAGAAATATACATCTCATTATTCAAGAAGCTCGAGGCACAAATCCAAGAACTAGAAAAAGAGTTCAAGGGAGAGAAGCATATATCGCTAAGTGAAGAACTCGGCGGGGAAGGCCATGAGATGATAGGAATTTTTGGCTCAACAGATGCTCTAAAGGCGAAAGATCCAGTGGCAAAGCTAAAGCCAAAGAAGAAATAAAAGAAGAAGAAATAATAATCTACAAAGAAAAGTTTAAATATCTTGAAAGGGATTTATTCAGATGAAAAAGAGAGGTGAAGCAGTTGTTGTAATCTTTGCAGTATTATCTCTAATCCTTTCTTTATTCTACACACCGTTTGTGCTCGCATCTTCACACTCTATTTTTGTAGATGATGAGGGGAGAGTCCTTGCGGATGCTTGGTCTGAAGATGGCGGATTTGAAAGCTCGATCGGGCAAGAAGTTATCACCTATGACTCAGGTGCGATTGGTGCTAGGAATCCTTTCTATAGTATTGATACTCTCTTGAATCAATTTCAAGATACAGATGCAACCGCGAGAGAAACCATAGCTGAGATCAAAGAGGCCCTTGCTGCCGGAGACGCGGCAGCCACGAATGGCGATGAAAAAGAAGCAGTGAAACATTTCATCGCAGCCGGCAAGGCCTCAGCAAACCTTAGAGATACCTTCCAAGAGCTCCAAGGGGAGATAGAACAATTGAATAATATAGATGAGATCATCGAGCAGGAGAGAAAAGTCTTGATGCACGCAGAAGTCATAAAGGAATTCAAAGGAATTTTGGTCCAAGAAGTTGTTGCTGGAAAAGTGAATGAGGATTTCTTAGAAGTTTCATCACTTGATTCTGCATTCGAACAAGTAACATCTCTTCAAACAGCAGTGCTTGCAAAAAGAAGAGAAAAAATATCTTTGTTGGCAGAAGAAATGGGCAAGACCGAGCTAGAGGTCGAACTAGATGTTGTAGAGCCCCTCGAAGAGCAAGCAGGAATAACCACTATTTACACGAGTGAGATAAATCCAGGACTGCAATCATCCAAATTCGCATTGACTGAAATTAAGGCAGAATTAAAGCAGGTAGAGGATGCCGGTGTAGAACTTTCAAACAAATTAGCCCTTCATCAGGCAATAAACGAGGCTACTGTTGGTGTGGAAGAGAGCAAAACCCTGCTCATGAATGGTCTTGTAACACGTTCTTTCGAACAACTCACTAATTCTCAGGCTCTTGCTTTGAGAGCGGACAAATTCCTCGAAGAACTTCAAGAGACTGGAGAATTATCCAGCAAATCAAAACAAGAGCTCGTACAGCTTGGAGCGGATGCAGATGAATCTGGCAAGAAAAGGATTGATGATGCAAGAGCTATTGTGCAAGAATTCGAGGCAAGTAAGCCAGAGATATTAGCGAAATACCCTGAAAAAGAGAATCAGCTTAATGAGTTAGAACAAAAATCTAGAAAGGTTATTGAGCTTTCAGAAAAATTGGATTCATTATCTTCTAAAGAGTATGAAAAATTAGTTTCTAATGGAGTATCGTCTGAAGATGCTAAAGTGATATTATCTGACAGAGCCTCTACAACTTACAAGCATTTGTATGGAGAGCCATTCATTCCCCCCGGATTGGATTTTTCCCAGACGAAACAATCTTCAACAGGATTCATTGTGGGATTCACGTATAAAGAACCTTCGAGCGGATATGATTGGAAGGTCAAGAGTAATGGATGGGAATACACAACTCCAGAAGGAATCAGCTTCGAGGAGAAATGGCCTAAGGGGTACACTCCTCAAAAACCTGTCTTCAATGCAGGTCCAAAAACAGTGACCATTAAGGCAAATACAGAGGAGGGAGATTACATTTACAAATATTCTGCAACAGGATATGAAGTTGTAAATCCAGACAAATCCTCTGAGAAATTTGTTTATCCGGATGGTGCATATAACGTTCTTGGTGGAGGAACATTCGAGATCAAAGCTACCGAAGTCAAATATGAATCCTCAGATGGGCAGAAATGGGAATATGATTCTTCTCCAGGTCCATCATCAACCCCACCAATTACAGGTACAACAGGTACAACAGATACAACAGATACTGAAAGTGGCACCAGTGGCGGGAGCGGAGGAAGCTTAGGGGGTGGAGGAACCAGCGAAGGCACTTCTAGTTCTGGAGCAAGCGAAACTGGAAGCACAAGCACTGGAAGCACAAGTGAGAGCAAGGAAGAGAGCTCTGATGTAACAAGCACCTCTACTTCAGAAAGAGCTCCAGCCCCAAGCATTTCAGCACCATCTGTCACAAGCGCAATAGGATATGCTGTAAGAAACTCACAAGAATCTGGAGAAGGAGGATTCTTCACAGGGTATAGTGTTGGATTATACCGGCGTTTCAGGGGTGGAGTTAGCATCTCAACAAGTCTTGGTGGGAACATTGCAGCATCAAGTGATGTTGTCCGTGCTGTACCAGACCTTATCGTACAAAAGATCGAGGCAAACTACTACAGGAATGAGGAACTTCATGCAAATCTTGCCGACGTCATCGTCACGGTCGAGAATATAGGCACTGCAGCAGCAGCGAGCAATGAAATAAAAATCGACGACATGTTCGGCTCAAAGACCTTTGTAGTTCCAGCGCTTTCACCAGGCGAAGAATATCCGCTTACACTCACTTACTACTACCTGAAATCATACACCCATAAGGCAATCGTGGATGTGAACAACGTGGTCAATGAAGCGAACGAGAAGAATAATGCAGAGAGTCAGGTTGTATAATCCTTTTTCCCTTCCAGAAAGCTTTTTAAACAGATTTCATCTGATTCATTCCTAAATGAGGAACGCACGGAATGCATAGCATTCCGGCGCGCAGAACTTCGTTCACGCGAATGGGACAAGAGTCATACACGAAACTCAGAACTATCTTCTTAGTCTTCTTCATAATCAAACTAGCTATAGTCTTAAGTCTCCCGGCTATTGTTGCGCAGGATACAAGTGATATAAGCACAAGCAAAAGCGGAACCCTTGAAGAGGTTTCAGTGGCTGGTGAAGAGGTTATTCTTCCAGATGCAGGGACAACCCCTGATTCTCCTTTTTACGGCCTTGACTTGGCCTTTGAAAGGATGGGAGATGCCATTGCGCTCGGAAAAGCTGCAAAGGCTGAGCGTGGGCTAAAACATGCGCAGGAAAGGCTTTCTGAAGTCAGGATTATGGTAGAGAAGAACAAGCTTCAGGCAGCAGAAAAGGCGAGAGCAGAACATGCCCGCAAGTTGCAGGAAGTAGACACTGAAAGTGATGATGATGGGATAGATGACTCGAGAAGAAATGAGATCAAGAGAAGATTGATTCAAAATCGCATTCACGCTGAAAGAATTTCTGATTCTATGGGGATGAAGATGAGATTAAAGGCCAGAGAGATGAAGCTCTCGCAGGAACAGATGGATAAGCTTGAATCTTTCCTCGCATCACTCGCCGAGGAGAATTCTGCTTTCGAGGACACAGATGATGACTCTGCTGACGACTCTGCCGATGGCAACCTGTCTGAATTCAAGGCAGAGAAGGCCACAGAGCAAATCCGCGAGGCCACAGAGGAGATAAAAGAGGCAGAGCAGGAGCTTGGAGAATTCGGAGATAATGAATCCCGAACAACAAGAATCAGCGCAGCCCGCAAATTGATTGAAGAGGCCAAGAAAAAACTTGCTAATGCAGAGACTGCATTCGAGGAAGGAAAGTATGGAAGAGCTTTCGGCCAGGCAACTGCCGCAAAGATGCTTGCGAAGCATGCTCAAAGAATTCTTGAGCGAGCGAGTGATGAAGATGATGACGAAAGTGACGATGAAAGCGAAGATTCAAAGGAAAGGATAAAAATCAGGATAAACACAGATCCAAGAGATGATTTGATCAGAGCAGATGTTAATGCTAACTTTTACATAGAGTTCAAGGATAGAAAAGATTTGGTCGAAAAGATCTTGAAGGAGCTCTCCCTGAGCGAGGAACAGGTAAGCGAGCTCTTGAAATCCGGAGATGAGGATGAAGATTTTAACCCTAAAAATCAGGAAAAGAAGAAAATTGAGCTGAAAATCAGGGCTAAAGAAGGAATCGCTAAGGTTGATTTCCGAATGCGCTTTTTCATAAATACTGCCGAAAGAAGCAAGGCGGCAAGCGAAATCTCTTCGGTTCTTACAGCCTTGGCAGAGAGTGACCTTAAAGACGCTCTTGTGAGCCGAGAGATGGATCGAGTAAAAGAGATAAAGAATCTGAAGATGAAACTTCTTGAGAAGCGCGGGAAAATGAAGCAGGGAGTGGAGAGAGTAGGGCAGAAAGAGATAGAAGGGGATGACGATGAAGATGGCGATAACGAAGATGATGATTCAGATTCAACAGGCTCAAATTCTAGTTGGAACTGGAGTGGAAGAAGGCGTGGCTGAGGCTAAAACTTTATAAGCAAAGCCGCCCTAAAGAAAGATATAAAAAACCTTTCTCCATACTATGAAAAGAAAAAAAAGAGTAAAATCTCGGGATAATATTCAAGATAGGACTCAAGAGAGAAACATGAGAAATATCATCGGAACTGCATTGGCTTTGTTCGCAGGATTATTTATTGCATTCCAAGGTTATCAGAGTGTTACTGGCGCAAGCATTACAGGTAATGTTGTTGGAGCATCTCTTTCTACAGGCGGAAGCAGTCTTGCGATCATAGTCGGGATGCTGATACTTGTCGGAGGATTCCTGATGATAGTCACAGAAACAATGCGTGTTGGCGGAATGCTCGTGATAATCTTCGGCCTTCTGGGGGCAGTTACAACCCTTGGTGCATCCCTTGTGCCATCAATCATTGCAATCGTAGGCGGATTCCTGGGAATGACTGCGGACTGATATTACTATTTTTTTGCACTAGTTAAATACCCTGTCTTTTCAATACCATATAACTTCTCAAACTCATCAACCAGCTTCTTTTGGTCGTAGCTTGCAAACATTCTGCTTATTCCAGATCCATCTTGAAACTTTTCCTTTGATGTACCTTGAATAAAACACTCAAGTCCTTCGCCCTCGAACATAGCTCCTACTAGGTGCTGTTTAATTGTATCATAGCTTGTTATATGTGGAACTCTTGTCATAATTCTCGCGATATCTCTATAAAAGTATGGGGCTTCTAATCTTAATCCATGATGCGCGAACATCTTTCCCATCCTGGCAATAGCATGCTTGGGCAATCCGCCCCTGCCTAATTGTCGGTCGGTTTTCTTTAGTCCAAATGTCAGCGCTTCTCTAAAATACATATCTCCCTTGTCATCTGTTGGATAACCCAAGTCGCGTGGACAGTATCCATAATCGTTGATCATTTCGTTTGGACCTTCGCCGCAGAAAACTGTTTCTACACCTTCACTTCTAATGGCCTGCCCTGCAAGATACATTGCAGCAGCACAAAACAAGTTATCTTTCTTCGGGCTCCCGCTTATATCCAGAGAGTCTCTAATCACTTTATCCAGCGTTATTCCTTCTGCAATTCTTTTAGAGTATAGAAGCTCCCTCTGCGGACTGTATTCTTCTAAAGTTATTGATGCTCCTTTCTCATCATATCCTATTTTAGTCTCTAATAGCTCGATTTGAAATTTCCTCGCGATTTCTCTACTTTTGGAGATATCTTTTTCATCCTCATCAACCTTTAATGTAAAGGCAATCACTTCTTTGCCTCCCACCTTAGAAAGTAGATATCCAACGCTCATGCTATCGAGTCCTCCAGAGAGGAGTAAGCCAATCCTTTGATCGGGAATGCTTTGCAGTCTTGTTTCTATCGATTCCTGCAGTAATTCCCTTATTCTCCTTCCTGCCTTTCTGAGATCGGTGCAATCAAAAGATTCTCGAAGCTCATAATCCTGCAATGTCGGCCCCATCTCTTCTTCTTTTGGTGATGCTGAAGCAAATGCTTGATCATCAATAGTTACTTTGGTGTTGCCGGAAACCGCCCTTACACGTTCCCATGAGAATCCCCTTTGATGCTTCTCCAGATAAATCTTAATGTCTTGTATGTTGCTTGCGATTATCAATTCAACCTTTTTTGTGTCCATATAGTAATGAAGTGGGTTCTCTCCCAGAAAATCCCTTTCTAATTCTACTCCCGAGTCGGTTTCTCTAAGACTAGAGAAACGATAAGCTAGGCCCGGAAATACGTCTCCCCTTCTCAAATCAATGGTACTAAATTGCCTTTTCATATTACTATCTCGTAGTAACATTAAGTATATTAAATTTACCATCTATATTTTTTACAAAATCGATAAATTTATATAATAAACAAGGCTTTTTATGATAATGAAAGCGAGCTTAGATGCAAAGGATAGAAAAATCCTTTATGAACTGGATATTAACTCTAGGCAAGCAAGCTCTAAGATAGCTAAGAAAGTAGGGCTTTCAAAACAGGTAGTAAATTTCAGAATCAAACGTTTAATCAAGGAGAAGTTAATCTCTTTCTTTTACACTGTTATCGACATTTCAAAGCTTGGATTTGCAGTCCATAAGATATTCCTTAGGCTGCAGAACATCGATAGCGAAAAGGAAAAAGCGCTTGTCAACTTTCTAGTAAAACATCCCAATGTCGTATGGGTAGCCAGTTGTGATGGGAAGTTTGATCTTGCCTTTGGAACATGGGCTAAAGATATATTGTTCTTAGATAAAACTCTCACTGAATTAGACAAAAAATTTGGTGGGTATATTGCAGAACGCCAGATAGCTACGATCCTTAGGGGTGATTATTTTATTAGGGATTACATAATTGGTAAGGAAAAACCAAGTTCTTACAGAGAATCCTCTTTTGGCGCAATTCCAGCCCCAACCAAAATAGACGAAAAGGATTGGGAAATCCTGTTTTTATTGGGGAAGAATTCTAGAACAACAGCAGTAGAAATTGCAAAGATGGTTAAATTGAGTGGAGATGCCATTGCTGGAAGAATCAAGAGATTGGAAAAGTCTGGAGTTATCAGACATTACAACATTGTCCCAAATGAATCGAAGTTCCCTTATTTACACTACAAGGTCCTTATAGGTTTTAGAAATATATCTGAAGAAAGAGAAAAGATTCTAAGAGAATATTGCCGGACTAATTCGAACATAGTGTATATTGTAAAATCACTTGGCCAATGGGAATTTGAGATAGACTTAGAAGTTGAATCAGCTGAACATTTTAGAGAAATTATGATGGATCTTAAAAAAACGTTTAGCGATATCCTTAAGGATTACTCAGCGCTTCATATCTACCAAATACATAAATACAACTTCTGTCCCAGCGTCGATAAGGATGTTGTTGCTAAATCATAGCTATTTCAAATCCTTTACAGAAACAAGATTCTCCTCTCCTGTCCTCATGTCCTTGACTTTTACTTTCTTTTGCTTCTGCTCTTCCTTTCCGATAAGGATTGTGAAAGGAATGCCGAGCTTGCTTGCGTATTCCAGGCTCTTTCCAGGGCCTCTATCCAGGAGTGCGATATCAGCATTGAATCCCTTCTTCCTCAAATCCTTCAGGACATCAATCGCATATCCTCTCTGCTCTTCTGAGATCGGGATTAGATAATACTTGGTAATGCTCTTGCTTGCACCATAACTCCCCTCTCCTTCAGCTCTGCTCTCTCCTTCTCCCCTTTCCTTCCCTTCCCTGCCTTTTCCCTTCAGGATCTCACACACTCTGTCCAATCCGATAGAGATGCCGGTCGCAGCAATCTTTTTTCCAGAAAGTTTTTCAATAATATCATCATATCTCCCCCCTCCTGCAATGCTTTGTCTTTTCCCCTCCTTGCCTTTTCCATCAAACACAATTTCGAAAATTAAGCCGGTGTAATATGCTAATCCTCTTACAAGCATCGCATCTTGCTCTATTTTCCCACTGATCCCGTACATTGATGCATATTTTCTCAGATCATCGAGATCATCTGTGGACCTTTTTGTTTTCCCTGATTTTTCAGACTTTCCTGTAAGAGAAGCTAGGAATTTTCCAGCCTTCTCCTTCCCGAGCGCTGCCTGCAGCTGCTTTTCCACCTCTCGCTTTCCGATCTTGTCCATCTTATCGATGATCTGGAACGCTTTTCCTTTTTCTCTTTCCTGCAGGCCCGCGCTTTTTGCTACCTCATCGAGCAACTTGCGCGAGTTCACCCTTATCTTAAAATTCTTGATTCCTATAGATTCCAACGCTTCTGAGACACAAGCAAGGCATTCTGCATCTGCCTTTGCACTTTCCACGCCGAGAATATCGATATCTGCCTGCCAGAATTCACGATAGCGGCCAGCTTGGGGCGACTCATAGCGCCAAGCTCTATCTATCTGATATCTCTTGAATGGCATAGGGGTCTGATTACTTGCTGCAAATCTTGCTAAGCCAATAGTAAGATCATAGCGAAGGCCAATCTTTCTCTCGGCTTTGTCCTCAAATTCATATATCAGGCCAAGCATCTCATCTGAGATTTTTGTCTTCAGCACTTCTGCATTCTCAAGCACTGGTGTGAAAAAAGGCTGGAACCCATATTTCTCATACACTCGCTGCAAGGTTTCGATGACCCTTCGCCTCAGGACTGCGTCCTCCCCTGCAATGTCCCGCGTGCCTTTCACATTATCGAGATTCATCTTTTTTCCTCCTTTGACTTTCGTGATTTTCTTGATCTTGCTAGCCTAATCGCAAGCTCCACAGCCTTTTTAGGATCTTTTGCTGTTATAAATTTATATTTCTTCCTTTTGTCCAGAAAGCTTTTTTGCAGTCTCTGGCTCCATCCGCCGGAATTTTCTATCATCACAACAGGAATATTGTTCTGATACGCGACTGCAATTTCATTCAAAGTTCCTGATCCCCCATTTATCGCAATTATGGTATCACAGGCTAATGGGAGTAGATACTCTCTCAATCCTATTGCACCATATGAGGGGATTACAACATCGGCATCTCTAGCGTCTTCTTTTTTACGAGGAATACTTACAACAATTCCCCCAGCTTTTCTTGCAGCTTTCGCAGCTTCCCTCACTAGTCCTGCATCTTTCTCTACTCCTCCAACAAAAATCGCACCGGCTCTCGCGATTTCTTTTCCAACTTCTCTGGAGATGCGCACATATTTTGAGATCGGCAGATCTCCATAAGAGCCGATGAATCCAATCTGAATCTTTTTCAAGTTTCTCATCTTTTACCTCCATAGATTATGGCTTTTCCAATCTTAGATATATCTTGCCCATCATCTTCCAAGAGGCAGAGCAGCTTTTTATTATAAGAGATGCATAAATTCCTGACCTCTTTTTCCTTTTCCTCTGAAATGCTCGCCCATTTTATAAGATTTTCCCAGTATGGGATGAACATCTTGCCTCCATCCTTGCATTTTATATTTCTTCCATCTATCCCAAAAAGATCTCTGAGCTCTATCCATTCATAGAGATTGAACATGTTTAGTATGGTGGTTTCATAGAGATTACTGATCCTTTTACTTCCAACCTCGCTGGAAAAGCCGAGATATACTCTACTGACTTCTACTCCCACTTTTTTAATCCTCTCGCATATCTCTAAGACAGTGTCACCTTCAAACGCCCCAACATCCACGAGCGAGATTTTTTTGTATCCCCTCAATGCTTTCATCTGCTCACTTAATGATTTATTTCCCGGGCGTTCAGCAATTCTTACCTCTCCAGTTGCTGGGTTTGTCTCTCTTGTTATCTCCAAAAATTCTGATGCGTTTGGCATATACACCCGGTCTAGGCTCACTATGGGATAAACACTTCCCTTCGTTAGCTCTTCAAGTTTAATTGATTCGGAAGATGCATCGAATTCCTTCTTCTGGATTCTATCGGGAATGCAAGGCCAGAATCTTGAAAGGAACTCTCCCTCAAGATCTTTTATTCCCTGCTTTGTTCCATCTCCGAGCTCATAGCCTATCTTCCTCTCGAGTGTTTCAACTAGGTCTCTTGTTATGAGATAGGTGAACAGAATCAGAGTTCATTTTACTCCTCTGCCCCCGCATATTTTCTTGATGCATATTCTTTTTTAAAAGAAGATGCAGGGCGAAAGGAGGGAGTCGAACCCTCTCCTAGCGAGCCACAGTCGCTCGTCATAACCGTTAGACCACATTCGCCATATCCTTTTATTAGCTGTGGATATTTTACCTTCCACTCATTGACTTTATTTAAATTCTTTGGGCTACTCCATCCGATTAGTTCTTCATATCTCTTAAATTGAGATATGCCATTTAAACTAATTCTCTGATAATTTCCGGCCGGAGAGATTTTTGGATCAAAACCCAACATCTTTAACATGTTAGAGGCCTCTTGAATGACCTTTGTAGAGATTAAGGTAAGTTCAATAACTGGATAATACTTATTGTATCCATACTTTGATTTAAAGGAAATGCAGCCATCTGTATCAAATAATCCTCTTAAAAATGAGGATAAAATTGCCACATCATTCACTTTTATAGATTCTGGGACAAATAGATTTACCTTATTCCCAGGTCTTATCCCAATAACTTTGGTCTTAAACTCCCAAATAGCTTTAGATTTTAATTCAAAACCATAGCTCGTTTTAAAATCTTTCAATGAGACATCTAGATTGTACAGCTTTCTATATAACGGCCTAATATAATCAAGATAGTATGCCTTTTCATTGTAAGGATTCCCCTTTAGTCTATATTCATATCTTTTTTCTGAAAGAAATCCGTCCCCATAATGCATGCCAATTTCTTCCGCTAACTCCGGAGTTAATTTAGTCGGCAGTTTTACGTTCTTCTCCTTGTCGTAACGACTAAAAGTAATCCGTGAAGTATCAAGATTTAATTTTCCGTTCTTATAAACCACTGATATAGCACTAACCCTTTTCTTTTGCTCTCCCAAAACCTTTCTTCCAATAACAACCTTTTCCTCCACAACTATAGCACTATATTTCTCTAGAATCTCCTTTTCATTTTCATCCACGATTTTCAGAATGTTCTTGAAAACAGTATAAGGAACGTCGCACATACCAAACATATATGCCTTACTTAATGTAGACTTGTTTACATTTAACCTATTTGCTAATTCTCTCCATGTCAAATTAGAATCTAATTTAAGATATTCAAAGAATTCTTTTTGTTTTCCGGCTGCAAACTTAACTCTCTTTTTCATAAATAATTGAAGTAAACCAAATTTATATATATTGCGTACTACGACTAAACTATCATTACTTAATCTATCAGAAATAAATGCGTAGCTATAAAGATCAGTCCGGTTAGTTATGAACTAACCTCCAATTGATTTTTGTAGCTGTCATGATCTTTTCATGCAGGAGATGCTTTTAAACTTTGTGATTTTCCCTTGGATTGGCTTCGCCAATCTCATCTCTAAGTTTTTTAATGATTTCTCCTCCACACTTATCCCAAAAATCAAGAATCTCCTCCGCCTGCTGAATTGTTGCTCGAAACCCCCTATAATTCACATCATGCCTTGTTTTTTTGAACCTGTCGAGAGAGTTTAGTTTTAATTTATCCTTTATATCAAAATCCTTTAGAGCTTCTAGACTTATCTCATGGTTTAAAGGCTCATACCCTAAAAGCCACCATTTTGCGTCTGCAAGTTGTCTAACTGACTCATATATTTCCCTAAATATCAGGGTTGCCGTGTCGTTATTCAGCTTGATGCTTTTTGTGACTTTGGCATTTATTTCAGCAGAATTTATCATTGATATGATCTTTTCTATATCTCTCTGCCTGTTTCTTATAATTCTTGATTTAAGCCACACGCCGATAAACTCTTTTTTCATTTATTCACCTCTAAAAATCCCCATAGTAAAATACCGTTTGCTATATTATTAAAAACACCAATATCCATATTCTCTCTGTTAAATATATGTATTTGGATTCTTCTCCCAATAATCTTTTCAAACTCCAATAGGTCTCGAAGTCCAATAATCTGATATTTCTTTGCTTCGCCTGATTCTATGGCTATATCTACATCTGAATTAGACATGTCTTCTCCTTTTCTGTAGCTGCCAAATAGAACTATGGCCTTTGGGTTCTTGAAGTAGTCGACAAGAAATTCAACTAATCCGCTCTTATAAACAAAATTTAGATTATAAGCAATCTTGCTCCTTACGTAAATCCAATTTGTTTGGTTTGATCTTATTCTCCAGATTTTACTCAGTTTTTCGATACTGATTAGCCCAATTTCCTGGAACTCTTCTAGCATACGCCCTATGTTTGCTTTAGCTACTCCAGCCTCTCTCGCTAAGTCGCTCAAGCTAAACTCCTTTTCCGGATACTTGAATAGGACTTCGATTACCTTGCTTTTTGCAGTTTCTTCATATAACTTAAGGTATCTTTTCTGAACAATCGATTTTATCATATAACGTATGTTATAAATTAGAACTATTTAAACTTTGTGATTTCTCGAAAGATTCTTGAACTTAGAAATCCTTGCAAAAAGATGCCAGATAACAATTACTTTCGTCGGAAGGGTGAAGAACGTCGACGTAGTTATTATGAGCAGAGCGGAAACCACGATCCTGCTGAAGATAAGAGTCTTCAAGAAAGAATATTAGCTGATATCGAATGTGGGAAATTACTCTACAGCTTGGACGAAGAAATAAGAGCAAGAAGTAAAGAGATATATGGTCTGGAAGGTATCCTAATCAAAGGACACCCGGAAGAGGTGTATAGACATATGCTAGGCAGCAACCTATCTTTCTAGAAGAAGAATTTCAGCAAGATTTATAAATCCCGCAATGGAGTTGGATTTAGTAACATGGAAGATAATTTACTTACTTATGAACTGAGTTATGCTCACCCAAATGTCGACATGTCCGCGGAAAGAAATGGCTTCAACAAGCTCGGCAATCTCTACCTTGCCTTACGTGGCGAAGTATTTGATAGCGATCCGTTCATGCAGCCAGAAGAGGCAGACATAACTCTCGCATTGAATGGCGACCTGGAATCGTGCATGTGGCAGCTTTACAAGCCAAATGATGAAACGATCGCTAAAGTCGAGATGTATTTCGCACCGCATGATGGAAGATTAAGGATTGACGGATTTTCTCCGGAGAATTTGAATAGGATGAGAATACGCGTGCACAACCCAACACAAGATATCAAAGAAGGGATTGAAAGGCTTATTTCCTCATATTCTGGAGAGAGCAAACTTATTTCTTGATCCTTAGCTTTCCAAGCAATCTTGAGAAAAATCCCTTACCTCTTCTACCAATTTCTTCCTTATACCCCCTATACTCTCTTCCGAGCAGCTTCGCTGCAAGTTCCTTGTAGGCTCTTGCTGCCTTGCTCCTTGAATGAGATCGCACAAGTATATCTTTGGCAGCAGCAGCCTCCTTCACCTTGGAATCCTCGGGCACAACACCAAGAATCCTTGTCTCGAGCATCTCCTCGATATCATCTAATAACATCTCGCTCTTATCTCCGCTCTTTCTTGTCACAATAACTCCTGTAACTGCCTTGCCCATGCTCTCCGCGATCTTCACTGCCTTCAGCGCATTAGTAACAGATGGTAGTTCTGGATTTGTTATGATGATCATTTCAGAAGCAGATTCTATCGCATGCAAAGTCTCTTTGCCAAATCCTGCAGTTGAATCAATGATGATGAAATCAGAGCTTCTGCGCAGGGAATCAATCACTCTCTTCATCCCTTCGGGCTTTGCTCTTTTCATTTCCTGGAGTGAGATGCTTCCAGGCAAGACTTTGAGGCCAGATGAATGCATGTAAACTGCATCCTTTGCCCGAGCGCGGCCGGCAAGAACATGATGGAAACTTACAGGAATCACCGGAGCGCCAAGATGGATGCCAACGTCCGGAGTTGAAATGCTAGAATCAACGAGCAAGACTTCTTTTCCCATAGAATGCAGAGCAGATGCGAGATTAATCGCCGTAGTTGTCTTGCCTACTCCTCCCTTGCCCGATACTATCAGAATTGTCCGTGCCATCCCCTTTCTTTTCTTCTTTAGATTATAGAAAGAACTAACTTTTAAATCTTTTTACCTGCTTGAAACACTTAACTATCAATAGTTATTCCAGAAGTCTTGTTAATCCTACTCTCCCCTCCCTCGCGAGCTCATCGTATCTTCTATCTGGAGCAATTCTATCCCATTCTGTTGTTATCGATCCCTCGGATTCTTTGTATCTTGCGAATGGTTTATACCCAACAACTTTCGAAAAAGAGTCAATTAAAGTTTGGTCATGCTTTTCTGATGTAACTACCAGAATCCTATCTTGAACCCATGACAGGTAAAACTGGTTTTCCTTGTATTCACCGCCACATCCATAATCAGTTACAGAAAGAGGATTTATGACTAATTCCTCGATCTCTAATCCCCCCTGCTCAACTAAATCTCTTTGGACATTATACCAATGCCATTTCTTTGTTCCAGCAATGGAGTGAGAATCTTGTAATGTTTCTACCATTAGTTTACCATTCCCTTTTGTTCCGGTCGTCATCGGCTTCTACTTCATCTGCGTCTTTTGTAATCTCGAAAACCCCAATCACATACCCTTTATTCAATGTACCTTTGTATGTATGAGGAGGAAAGGAACCATTCTTAAATGAGATTTCATCTAAATGAAGTGCTACCTCATCTTCTTGGAGAATTACTCCTTCCAACGCGAGGGAAACACTCGCTTCAGTATTATATCCCTCTGTATCATATCCCCTTCCATCAATCAAGACAAGAACTTCCTTATGCAAATATTGCTCGTACATAACCTGATTTAGAACGAAAAACTATTAAATCTTTTGCCCAAATGGGCTTTAAACCTTGCTCCCAACATACTCGATGAATTCTCGGAACTGCTTATCCCATGCATAAAGCTGGGGGATGTCTATCACTGTCTCTTTCTTGCCATTGAGCACAAGGATCGCGACTCCCTTTCTGAACTCTGCCCTTCTTATCTGCTCGAGGTCTCGCATCTTTCTGAAGAACAAGTAAAGATCTACAGTGTCTTTAACGATCTTATCCTTGTAGACATTAAGAACGATCTCTGCTCTCGCAAGCGGCGTTGAAGGTATCTCCTTAATTTTCTTTGTCCTTTTTGCCCTCAATAAAAGTGTCTCTAGGCAGAGATCGATAGTGCTCTTCCATCTTTCGATGATGTTCTTTATCACATCTGTTGTCTTCGTATATTTGAGGCTGACGAAGAGCAGATGGTCGGCACGCTTGAATTCATCTTCAATCCTTCTCATTTGAGCTTACTCCTTCAACTTAATTCTCCACGTTCAGGTGCAGTCATTATGTGCAGTCTGGATATCTCATTCTAACCCACAAGCATTTACCTCTTTTCCCTGCTTTTACTTACCTATTAGTGGAATTATGTGGTTTCTGGAGGCTTCTGATACATTAAAAGCTTTCGTTCCTTATTTTATAATTTCTCCACCGGACCTCTGCTAGGCCCCTACTAGACCTCTATCTTGGCCCTGATCTTAGAAAGAACTCTGTTTGTGATAGACAAGAAAGAGCGCAATCTTTTTTCATCTATCTGCTCTGTCTCGAGCGTCTCAGAAAGGATAACAAGAGAATCTTGCCGGGGGAACTCCATCGACGCCTCTTTCAGCTTCTTTGCAATGAACATGATCTCTCCGATCGCCTTTATCTCTTCCATGCTCAGCCCATACTCCTCTTTCTTCTTCACAAAGTTTGGATAATCAAGGTCGAACTTCTTCAGAAGAGGAAGAGACTCAGAATAATGTGCATAGAACAGGGCAGCATTAACTCCCGCCACAAGTGACTCAGAAAGAAGCTCAAGAACGCGTGAGAACATTTTCTGATCCTGCACAAGTGGATAAGTTATGGTCAGCAAGTGGGATGCAGAATTAAGCTTATTCTTGGCTTCCTTAAAGCATTCTTCAACTTTTGGATGAGATTTCACTTCTTGACTGGTTGCCATTGGATGCCATTGAAAGTTATTTTCATTTCTTCAGAATTAAGATGGCTTTCGCAATATCGCCCCTGGTTTTTATCAGCACTTCCCTTGCTTTCTTTTCAGGCATTTGTGTAGTATCAGCAACGAACTTGACATCTTTATCACTTACTTCTATTTCTTCTTCCCCCTCTCCATGTCCAGCGTCCCCGGCCCCGTGCCCCGAGCCCTGCGTTCCGTGCCCCCGGCCCCGTGCCCCGAGCCCTGCGCTCCCTTTGCCTTCCTGCACACTCACTTCACCGACTATCTGGAAAGTCTTTTGGCCAGATACTTCTACTTCCATGACTTGCGGATTCTTGATGACTATTCTCTTGCCGTTCTTTTGGGTGATTACAACCTCAGATGCTTCAACCTCTTGGTTCTTGATGCCCATCCTTCTGAGCATCTCCTGCATCTTTTTTGGGTCTGAACTTCCACCGAATGGGAACATTTTGTTTTCTCCTTTTTGCTTTTATCTCTATTACTTCTTATTCTCTTATCGCACCAAGCTTTAAATCTTTTTTGTTTTTGCCAAGCCTTCTCAGCTCCAGCTCCCAGAAAGAGAATCAGAACATGATATGGACAGCGAATTCCGCGAGTATCACAACCACTATAAGGAATATCACATGCTCTGGTTTGAGCTCTATCTTGCTCTTGTAGTCCTCAAAGTAGCGCGTAAGCCCCCCGAAACTTGCAGGCATCCTTATCTTTTCATCCGCCATCTTTTTTTATACCATACTTCATGGATTGCCATTTAAAAAACTTTGCGGAGCACTAAGGGCCGAGAAAAGCCTTAAAAACCACCCTTCCCTAATATAAAAAAGAGCAAGATGGAATACGAAAGGACTAGTTTCTGGTGGGGATTTGCTGGAGGAGCACTTGCAGCGTATACTTTTGTCTTCTTATTTATTGCAGTGATTGCGTTTATGGCTAGTATCGGACTTATAAATGTGTCCTTATTTCTGGCCATATTTTCAGGGATATTTACACTACTGATAATCTTCGGCAAAGTTCTCGGTAGCAAGGCACTGAAAGAAGAAGTAAAGACTTCAATCCCCCGCAGGAAAAGAAGCAAAAAAGGGGTAAGGTAATTCGAGTGATTTCCTGGGCCTGAACCGAACCCAGGAGATTTTTATAACATGGGAAATATTTTTACTAAAATAAAATCTGCCCTGCGTGAGACCCTGAAGATCAAGCAAGGAGAAAGGGTTCTTATTGTTACAGATTTGAGGATGCATCCCATCGCAGTTAAATTTCTTAACGCTGCAAAGGCATTGAGCGGGAATGTAAAAATCTTAGTAATAAAACAAACCCAAAGGCATGGAGCAGAGCCGAAAAAAGAGGAAGCGCTTGCAATGAGAGGGCACGATGCGCTCATTTTGCTTGTCACAAATTCTCTGACCCATACAGATGCGCGCCGCGCTTCATCCCTTGGAGGGGCGAGAATTGCAAGCATGCCTTCTTTCTCGCTGAAGATGATGCATGCTCTTGCTGTTGATTACAAAAAAATGCGTGCGCACTCACATAAATTACTGAAAGAATTGAACAAGGCAAGAAAAGATGGCACAATATTCCATATCACCTCCCCGAGCGGCACTGACCTGAGACTTAAGATTCTTGAAAAAGTGTACATAGATGATGGTGATATAAAGGAAGATGGAGTAGCAAATCTTCCTGCAGGGGAAGTATTCTTCGCACCGAAAGATGCAGAAGGAGTTTTGGTTGTAGATAGGTATGAGAATAAGATAAGGAAACCAACAATACTAGTGATCAAGGACAATGCTATCTCTTCATTCCCGGGCAGCAGAGAAGGGAAGATACTCAAGAAGATGTTCTCTGTGCCGGGAGGAAACTTTGTTGCAGAATTCGGAATCGGCACGAATCAGAATGCCACCATCATCGGAAACACTCTCCAGGATGAGAAAGTCAAGGGAACAGCACATGTTGCCTTCGGCAACAATGTGAGCATGGGCGGAAAGAATAATGCAAAAGTGCACGTCGATACGATTCTGCTGAGGCCGACGATAAGAGTTGGCTCCCGCGTTCTGATGCGCGATGGGAAAGCGCTGTGGTAGGATTTTTATAATTTTCTTTTTTATCACCTAAATGAGAAACCTTGCACGCGGTCTGGTGCATAATTACCAGAAGGAGATAGTGGATGCAGCGGAATTCATGCATAGTTATGTTGCAGGTAAGGATGAATTTGCTGACGAAGCCAAAAGATGGGCTGTAAACATACTTCGGGGCTTCAGAAAAGAATTATCTTTCTATCCAAATTTCAGGCTTGAAAGACCAGATATGCAGGAAGTTGGAAAAGTCATAGTTGAATATACTGGTTCTCATGATCCGATGTACGATCCAGAGAGCAATCGTGTAGATACAACTAAGGGAAATGAGTCACTTTCGCTGAAGATAGGGGTCGTTCTCGCTTCCTTGATCTCAAATGAAAAGATGCTGCAGACAGTAAGAGCACACAATGCGGCCATCGCTTCCTACCTCAATGAAGTCTATGATCTGTATATCATTGATCCTGGAGACCAGAAGATGTCGGAAATATCCCAAAAGTTTGTGGATGATAGCCCTATCGATGCCACAAGGGCTATGGGCCTACTAGAAAGAGTGACAAAAAATTTTGATGAGGAGGTATTACTGATCCCAGAAGATGAGGATTACTTCACAAGGCACATCTTCAGGACAGGATTCTCAACTTATCCGGGAATAGGGGCAGAAGTAGAATTTCTTATACAATCTGGTGAGTTGAAGTGAAGAATCAAAAAAACCCAAAAGAAAGAAAAAAAGGTAGGCAGGAATAGGCCGCCTTCTGTTTCTTCTCCCTAAGTCCCCCCAGGACAACTAGGGAAAGAAGATGTCAGCATTCCACTGAGCCGCTTTTCGCGTTGCACCAACCAGGATGGCCGTTTCATCAATTCTCTGTGCTCGGAAAACAATGTTTTCCGGCACGCCAGAAATGTTTTGCATTTCTGAGCGTTTCATAGCTCGTTCGCTTTTGGTAAGTGCTGCACTTTATGCATGAGCCTAGGTTTTATCCCAAGCCTCTGTTTACAAAATGCGCAGGCACTTAACACTCGAACTCATAGCTCCACAGAGCTGTGTCGTTTCTGTGCCAGATTTCGCCCTGCCTTTCAGCAGTTTGCCTTTACAGCAAATGGCTTACTGGTGGGCGGACCTTCCTCTCGTCCTCGCCTGTTAGAGCAAGAATAAGATAGCTGACTACCTGCCTACCACTTTCCCGAGTGTTCGGGAATTTAAAAATGTTTTGGAGAAATATCAGAGCCAGTAATCCGGCATTGTGTCATCAAAACCATATCTGTAAAGAACTTTCTGAAGTTCTGAATGTCTGATGTCTAACTGGTGTCCAATCCTGACTTCTAGAGTTATCTCCTTATCATCCTTTCTTGGAATAACACTTCCATCCGGGATCATGAGCACGCAATCAAATGCGACTTGCGAAGGATGCAATCCGACATACTGCCTTAGCGGCGGGGTTATGGCTATCTCATCAAGGTCTCCTAGCAGTGACGTATAGAAATCCTCTATCTTCAGATCCTTTATCTCGTCTGTACCTTTCCTCCCCTTCAGCGGAAGGGCTCTTTTTTTACCGACTTCTAACTTGTATGTTGTCCTATACACCATCTTTTTCTCTCTTCAGATAAGGACGGAAAATTTAATAAAGGTTTTGGAGAAAATAGAAAATAAAAAAGAAAAATAATCCTGTGTTACGCTGCTTTATACGCAAGCGCCGTTCACGCACTGAGCTGTTACATTACCTGCACAGTTGTATTGCTGATTTGCCCGCTGGTTGCTTGAGCAATAGTACTCTCGCAGAAGTGTTGATGACTCGCATGCATCTGTGTTGCTAAATGGGTTTCCATTGAAGCTTCCAGACGCTGTTCCTTGCGTTCCAGTCACAAATCCACCATCTGTATCAGAGCAACTCGCATCTGCTTCATCGTTGTCTGTTGCTGATGAGCAAAGAGTGTCTGCAGGGTAATCTGTATAGGTATCACTATCATCATCCAATCCATTATCACATTTGATACTGCTTTTTTCGTTGTTATCAGTTACACTAGCACATCCAGGGTCATCAGGATAGTCTATAAGGCCATCGAAGTCATCGCTAACCCCATTATCACACTGCACAGTTCCAAGCTCATTATTATCGTTCTTGCTCGCGCATCCCGGATCTGCAGGGTAGTCAATGTAAGTGTCACCATCGTTGTCTAATCCGTCTCTGCATTGAGCCGCACTTCTTGGGCCTCCGCCAGCTTGGACAAAGATAGCAGCAGCCATAACAACGACAACCAACAAACCAAGAACTAATAGATTTTTGTTTTGCATTCTTTCCTCTTTACCTCCTTTTAAGCACTTAAGATTTATGCTCTCCAATGGGTAAGAAAAGGTTAAAAAGGCTTTGGAGGAGTTTTGAAACTACCATGTGTATAGGAAAATTCTGCAGGCATCAGATTATCCCAACATACACTCTCTCACGCACTTCATCTGGAAGCAGCGCCTGTGTCACAGAATTGAATTCAAAGCCAGATCTTTCAAGAACTTCGCTATACTTCTCAGTCCTCCTTTTCATTCTTGAGAGCAGCTCTTCCTTCTGCCTGAAGTAGTATTCTGGTTCTTCATCAGCACTCGGCAGGCTCAAGAATGCACTAAGGTACGCTGGCGGGAGCAGTATGTCGAGCCATAACGTGTCATTAATCATCCTAAGCAGTGAAGGAGTCTTGTCCACAACAAATAAACTATACACTTCCTGCCTCCCTGAAACAAGTTCCGCAACAATACACTCAGAAGGAAAATCCGCAATCTCCTCAAGCGCACTTAAAGCATCAGCCAGTGCCGATTCTTTCATCATCCTTCCCAAAGGATTATCAAGGTCAAGGCAGTGGCTGTATTCCAACAAGTCTCTGGATCTTTGCTGATTTTGCATTTTCTGTAAGAATGAAATTTTTCGAAAGTCGAAAAATAGAGACATGATAGGAAGTACAACATGTGCGGAAAAACCTAAAGTTTCCGATGAGGCTTTTAGTAGTTGCGAGCTGAATACCTCGCCGAAGCTTGGTACTTACACTCCAACTCTATCGACGTTCTCTTCTAGAACGGCCTTTGTTGCCTATTTTTGCGAGCGGCTTCGAGCTTAGATGCTTTCAGCTCTTATCCACTAAGGCGTAGCT
>Ga0209727_1000797_pt1 | contig 31328 bp, 39 predicted proteins | sample RifGroC1_FD_183995 | JGI IMG/M metagenome (GOLD analysis project Ga0209727, IMG submission 183995) | Groundwater microbial communities from Rifle, Colorado, USA - Groundwater C1 (SPAdes) (version 2) | ecosystem: Environmental > Aquatic > Deep subsurface > Groundwater | place: Rifle, Colorado...
ATCTATAGCCCCCCCCCCCCCCTCGCGGGGGAAAGGAGGAATTGTGAACGAGGAAGAGAGATTGGATTGGAATGGGTTTATCGCGTGGCTTGATTCGTCGGACGCATACGAGAAATGTTTCGATGCCGATACCGCCCACGCTTGCCTCGCCGCCGACGCGGAGATCAAGCGGCTTAGGAAGGCTATCGATTGGGCTTGCGGGGACAAATTGGTCCCGTTTAGTGGTCAATTACCAGACGGCGTACGGCAAGAACTACGCCGCCGCGCCAGCGGCGAGGGGAGGGAAGGATGAGCAAACGGTGGTTAAATTTCATTGCCGCTACGATTGGGATGCTTACGTGTCTTGGCGGTATCGTCCTTAAAGACACTCGTTTGAGCATACTCGGACTCGCAATGGTAATTTATTGGGCCGGAGAAAACATCGTGGATGCGATATTGGATAAGAAATAGCCGCCCCGTCCGCGTGACGATCCGCGTGGAAGAATAGGAGGAAGGGATGAGTCGCGATCCACTTGAATACGCGCTGAACAGAATGGAGAGGGCCGCGCAGTCGGATGATCCAGCAAAGAACGGATACGGGCCGGCGCGGAAGGAACTATTGGACGGCATAGCCTCCCTCCGCGCCGACCTTGCCGCCGCCAACGCCGCCAAGGAGGAAGCGGAGCGGAAACTGTGCGCGGCGAGCAATGTGATCCCACAGATAAACCAACTCGCACGGGTCATGCAGGAGAAACTGGATAAGAATGCCCATAAAGGGGGGTGGATAAGGTACGACGCAGGCGGCAATCGTATATGGAATAAAGATATGGTGGAATTCCTGAAAAGTAAGTTACTCGAAGAAGTCAATGAACTGTTCGCTGAAATCGAATATCCAGGCCAAGTCGTCAAGCGGGACTTGGTGGAAGAAGCCGCAGATGTAGCTAACATCGCCATGATGATTGCGGATTGCTATGGGGCAATCCCCACCATTTCCCCCTCCCCCTGCCGACACGAGGCCGAAGCCGACAAGTACAAGGAAGCTTACGAGACGGTGCAGATACTCAAGGAGGGGGTATCGGAGGCGAACGAGGGGCTGAGGGAGCGCGACGCGGAGGCCGTCAAGATCATCATGGCCGTGGTCGGCAACTCGTTACTCAACGATCCCATATTCGACAAGTTGCTTGCGAGGGCGAGGGCCTTCTATGCTGACGCCGCCCTGAAAGGAGAAAAGGGATGATGACGGAAGAGGGTATGCCGCTCGGCCCGTGGGAGAACACGTTGGCTGAGATGAGAATACTTCGGGAAGAAGTGAAGCGTTTGCGGGAGGTAATTAGTTGGGCGAGAATTTATGGACAGATGGCAAGTGGTGGTGTCGATCATGATGATTGGGAGGACGAATTAAAGAGACGTGAAAACGCCGCCCTGAAAGGGGGAAAGGGATGATGACGGAAAGTGAATGGTCGGACTTCGAGGACATGGTTACTCTTGGCGACCAAGCTAGATATGAACCTTCGTGGCGATCCGCGCTAACCGAGTGCGCCTACAAGGAACTGAAGGAGCGCCGGGAGGCCGAGGAGTGGCTGCTGAAACGTTCGGCCATTGTTGTCTTTGACGCTTCCGGGGTTTCAGTGGATCATCACGAGATTGCCTCCGGACTGCACGCCTCTGTTGTGCTGGCGAGAAGAGGAGCAGAATGAGCGTCTACGTTGATAACGGACGGTACACTCTTGGCCGGATGCTGATGTCACACATGCTGGCAGACTCGACCGACGAACTACACGATATGGCAAACAAGATCGGGCTGAAGCGGGAATGGTTCCAGCAGAAATCGGTCCCTCACTACGATCTCTGTCAAGCGAAGAGAAAACTGGCAGTCGAGCATGGAGCAAAGGAAATCACACGAACCGAATTGGCTTTCTTGGCGCGTAGGCTAAAGACCACCCTCCACGCCGCCGCCCTCGCCGCCCGAGGTGGGAAATGATGGAGGAAGGGCGGATAGAAAAAGAGTTGCGGGATATGGTTGCTACTGTCGCCAACGGATATTCTTCAGGGACAAAAAGGAATCTGTCCATGAAGATAACCGCCCTCGTCCGCTCTGTGCGGGAGGACTGCGCTAAGGTGGCGGACTATAAGCACCCTCCTGCGGGAGATGGCGGATTCTGTTGCGAAGAATGCAGACTGCGGGATTCAATCGCCTCTGCCATCAGGGGGAAGGGAAAATGAGCGAGCCAGTAAAAGGAGACTATGTTCTGGCAACGAAATGGTCAGACGGCGATCCCGAAAACCACTACGTTGTTGGGTTCTACGATTGCTTCCGCAATGGCCGACACTTCGTTGTAGATAACGAGGGGAACCAGTTCCGTGCAAACGGGTTCCGCAGGGTGGCGAAAATATCAGATGCGCGCGGAAGGTTTATTCTCGGACACACGACAGATATCAAATACTCCGGGAGAAGCGTGTGGTGGTGGAAGCGAACGTCTATGCCCCCGCCCCCAACCGAGGGGAAGGAGGAAGGATGAAACTCCCTGACCCGTTACGCGCACGGTTCATCGAATCGTTTGAGTTGATATCGCAGTCCGGCGACTCACGGGAACGCATGGCCCGGATCATCGGTAGGATACAGGGCATGTTCGACGATGACCCCGAGATAGTGGAGGCCATCGACAGGGCGTTTAAGGGGAATGTTGACAACCCAGCCCCCTCACGTTGACAAGTTGGGCGGGGGAGGTTGACAATCATCCCGGCGCCCCAGTGAGGAACCTCAGCAGTGGTCGGAACCATCGAAACTTGACCTCCAGTAGCGCGATGGCCCCCGCGATCGATCCCCATACGAACATCCGTATCGCCGCCGTGCGGAACGTGCGCCGCGTCTCGATGGCCCCCTCCTGAAACGACCGGACGAAATCAAGCAGACTGTTCATGTCCTTCGGGTCGATGTCGTATCGGCAGACGTGGTGCTTCTTCACTTCAAGGGCGATGGCGGCGACGTCCGCTTCGGTAAGCACCATTTTACGCGGCGGATGGTAGGAAAGTTCACGCCGCTCCGGGCCGTCGTAAGTTTCCAATCCGGTGCCCGCCCTTCGGTTATTTTGCCGTGACGCCTAAAACGCTATCGCCGCCGCCACCCCGATGGCGAAGACTGCCCCGAGCGAGAACGTGCCCACGTCCCGCCGGAACTTGTCCCACCACGACCCCTGGGACTCCCGGGTGTCCTTTGCGAGTTGCAGGGAGGCGTCGTTCAACTGCTTCCACTTCTCTGCCTGTAGTTCTAGGAACGCGATCCGCTCCTTGAAAAGATTCTCCCGCTCGGCTCGGATCTCTTCCAGTTCCCCGTACCGGGCGATCACCTTGGCCTGCGCCATATTCTCGGCCTGCAGCTTCGGGTAATCTTCGAGGACTTGCAAAACGCGGAAGGAAGTAGCTGTTTCCAGGAGGATGCCCTGCCGTGGAGCCACCGCGCCCGCCTGTAGGAGATCGACCGCAGAGGCGTCCAACGGCATCAGGAGCAGAAAAAGGAGAAAGATCGTCAATCCTAGGGCAAATTTGGAGGTTGCCCCCCTGGCATATCTTGAAATATGTCGGCATATCCCAAGGATTCCCACGAAATCCCATCGAATCCCATAAAATCCCATCCCGACCCTCATTTTATCGCCCCCAACGCCCTCTCGAACCGGGCCACCAGATCCCCGTTATCCACGGCGGGAGGGGTCCACAGGTCGCGTCGGGCGGCCTCCGCCTGCGCGAGGCTCGCCTTTGCCTCCCGCACCCCGGCGAGGGCGCTTTTCAGGGCGGGATCCAGGACGCCCATCGCCTTCCGGAACGCGACGTCCTTGGCCTCCCCCTCCTTTTCGAGGGTGTCCGCCCGCTCCTGCTGGACCTTCTCGGCCTTCTTCGCCGCCTGCATCTGTCCCCGGAAATGCCACGCGCTGACAAGCGAGGCGATTGCAAGGACCAAGAGTACCGCACATGCCGCCGCAGCTACCTTGTTCGCCCGGCTGGAAGTGATCCATTTCCACATTGCTTCCCCTACCCTGCCGGCTGCAGTTTCGGATCTGCGTTCACGACCGACAGCACGTCATCCAAGTGCAGAACCGACAGCACGTCATCCAAGTGCAGACACTCCTTCAGGTCGGGGCAGCGGTCGTTGTGCGACGTGACCGCGATATACCCGTTGCAATCGTTATTTCCCGCCACGGCACCGTAGAGGATCCCCACGACCGGCGGACCATAAGATGGAATCAGCACAACCTTGTCGCCGTTCTTCGCTTCACGCCCGTTCTTGTAGTGCATGACGTCTCCTTTTCGTCGGATATTTATCCGATAGTTATGGGATTGTTATCTCAGCCCGTATTCGTCGGGATACGCCCACGGCTCCGGCCCTACCCATATCCCTTTTGCGAACACCACCTGCCATTCGCCACCGAGGAAATGGGCAATGGATCGGCACTTCGGACAGGAGGCCGCACCGGGGCCGATCATCTCCCATGAATGCTCGCACCATGCGGCGAGACGAAGTGCGCGGCGTTCCTTGGCGCACCGGATCAGGTCGTCGTGCAGGGAGTCTATCCGGCGACATTTCTCCCTGACCAGAAAGTGTGGGTTGTAATACGCAAGTTCCCTGTCCGCTCGCTCCGCACATTCCTTGGAGACACGTTCGAACCGGGCCTTCATTTCCTCGCGGGTTTCGGCGAACGCCGAGACAGCCGCGAATGCCAATATCACACTAAGTGTGAAAGTGATAAGTCGCTTCATGCTATATCCTCCCCGCCGCCCACAGACTCCCCCACCCGATGAGCGTCATGGCTTCTCCGGCGGCTTGTCTGCGGGCGAGTTGAACCGGCTGTCCATGTAGTAGTTCGTCCCCCGGTTGATGACGAACAGCCCGAGGATGAACGCGAAGATGCCGATCGGGACCGCGACGTACCAAACCGGGGCGACGGGGTGCCATCCCGCGATCCCCGGCTTGAATCCGCTGGTGATGAATTCCGCGATCGCCATGAGGGTCACTGTGACGGTGGAGATCCCGACGTAGACCCCGCCACGTTGGTCAAAAATACCCGACAGGATCTTCTGGAGCCAGTTCTGGTCGTTCATTTCGCCAGATACCCCGCGAGGGACCCGAGGCCGCCCCCCACAATCAGGCCGAGTACGAACGCGATCACCACTTCACGATGAGACGCCATCCAGTCGGACATGTCAGACCTCCTTTATGTGCGATTGATTACGGAGCAACCCGGAGTTGTCCCGGTGCCCCCGGATTCCCCGCCGGAACCGTCCACGCGAAAGGGGGACTCCATGCGGACACCTCCCCCGTGCCCGCCTCGGCCTGCGCCCGGAAGGTGTGCGCGGACTTCTTCGCCACGGTGGGGATGACCCACGATGTTCCCGTGGTCTTCGTGACCACTCTCGCGCCGTCCATTTCGATGTTGTAGAAAATCCCGTTGGCCTCCGGGCCGATCGCCGTGTTGTCCGTGTACGTCGTCACCGGGTCCCACGATACGGTCCACCCGATCATGAACGGCGACATCAGCAGGATCACCAGCAGCGTTACCTTCCTCATCCCTTTTCTCCTTCCGGCACGTTTCCACGTGCGCAATGAAATGTTCAAGCGGCATCCACGTTGTGAACAGGCAGTGGGTCACTTGATACCCTTCACGAATGTATGGTTGCCGATCACGGCGACCGCTTCCGCACCCTTCGCCCACGGCGGGGATACGATATTCGCGTTGAAGTAATGGAGACAGCCCGGCACGAGGTTGCTCCCCTGCTTCGCCATCTGCCACGCCGATATGCACTCAAGTACGGTTGGGTCTGAATCGTCTATCTTGAATGATCGGATGCGGTTCGCGGCGTCCGAGTTCATACCCGAGAATTGTAGGCGGCGTAGCACGGTTCCCGCTACAGTGCCGTCGCTCATATATTTTCGCTTCGTGCGCCGCAGGATCACCTCCGCGACGGCCACCTTGCCCTCGTAAGGCTCCCCTTCTGCTTCCTGATAGACCGTCACGACCCCGATCAAATAGTCGGCGATGAGGCGCATCCATCCTCCAAATAAAAACGGCCCCGAAGGGCCGTTGGTTGATCAACACATCGCGGGGCGGTCAATTCAGGAAGTTCGCGATCGCGGCATTGTCAAACCCCGTGATCGTCCCTGTTCCACCATCGTAGAACGATCCGGATACCAAGGCCGGGTCCCTAAAGTCGTTGAGCATGACGATGTTGTTATCGCAGTTCGGCCCCAGGAACAGCCCGTATCGGTGCGCCCCTCGCGCGATATTCGACGCAATGGTGGTATTCCAAACCGTGTTGTCTCCCGTCTGGATGGCATCCCAGGATCCACTTCCGGCAGAGCGATTGTCCTTGAGGAAGTTCCTCGAAACGGAACTATTATTCAGCAACGCCCCGATGGTGATCCCCGCTTGCACGGACGTCGTTACTTGGTTTTCGTCAAATGCCGAATCGGTCACATTGGCGATGTCGATGCCGTATGCTCCGTTCCCTCGGATGTTGTTCTTGACAAAACGCACCCTCGCAGAGTTTACCCGGATCACGGCTCCGTCGCCGTCCGGGGAGTTCGAGAGCGTGTTCTCGCTGATGATCGAGTCCGTAAGGGTATTGACTTCGAGGTTCGCGTTCGGGTTGTTGTCAAGGACATTCTTCGTGATCGTCCAGTAGGCCGAACTTTGGATCCCCATCCCTGCGGTCACGTTCTGCCATGCGTGGTTGCCGTCCGCGAGCCCGTAGTCGATATTGATGATGCTGATCCCGTACGCCCCGTTGGAGTACGCCTTATTGTCTCGGAGGGTGACCTTCGTGGTCGTACCGTTTCCGCTCTGGATGTACATCCCGTTGCCCGCATTACCAAAGAACCGGCTGTTGACGATCGTGATGTCCGTCGCGGAGTATCCGAGATCCGGCTCCAAGTCCATCCCGGCTTCGGGCGAAAATCCGTTCGTGTTGGACCCGATGAATCCATCAACGTAGATGTTGCTCGTGTCCCCGGCAATCGTCAGCCCGGACCTCCCGACGTTGTCGGCCTTGCAGTTGATGACCCGCACGTTATCGGTAGCCCCGACCCCGCCACCGATCATGAATCCATCAGTTCTCCAGTCCTCGGCGGTTACGTTCTCGACGAGAATGTCCCGCGATCCGGAGGTCAACCCACCGCTTACGACGATGCCGAACCCGCCACCGGACGCTTGCGTGGACCGATTGCCCTTAATGGTGCCGCCGGAGATCGTTACGTGAGATGCGCCGAAGATGCGGAACCCGTACCTATAGGACGTATTGTCACCCGTGAAGTTCAGGACGGCGTTGCGGCCCATGATGATCGTCGTATTGTCCTCAACGGAAAGCCATGTCGTAGAGCCGCCGATAGTCCAAGTGCCATCTGGGATGACGATCGTCTTGTTGCCGCCCGATAGAGCAGAGGCAAATGCGGCGGCTTTATCCGTGCTCCACGTCGTCATGTCCCGCACGTCCACCGCGAAGGGGGAGACGATTTGAGTGGAGATGTAGTGGCCAACGTGGCCGTCCTGCGTGATCGTATTGTCCGGGTTGCCTACCGCCAAGTCCTCTTTCGTGGCGAGGCGCACCTCGCCGTATCCGAGCGTGGCGAGGAAGAAGGAATAGATGACGGCGTAGATAAGCCATGATCGACGCATGTTGACTCCTTCGGGCGGATAAGGTAAGGAATTGTAAGGAGGTGCTAAATGGAAGCTGCTCTTATATCCGTCGCCGTAGTGGTTGTAGTCTGTATATTTATAAACGCAATCTACGGACTATTTAATTAGTCCTTTTGCCATCTTCCGGTACGTTTCTGCCGCATAAGTGTTGCCTTTCACTAACGCATCGTTCGCCATGCCCTGCAATTCCCTTGCGGCCAGTATTGGGTGCATCTGCCCCAACTCTACGGAATCGACAATGGCCCTTGCCCTTGAAGTAACAGACCCACCATATGGCTCGGCGGGGGGATTCCTGAATCTCCCCGGATCGGCAAGCATCTTCGGAAGCGGACCGGGAGAGCCGTACTCGTTAGGCATCGGAGCGTGGTCAATTAGACGCGGAGACTTTGGGGTTATCTCGAACTGACCCTCGTTCCTGTTGGCGTACTGCCTCCACGCCTTCTCGTATGCGTTGCTCTCTTCCGCGTGAACTATTTCTTGTCCTCCTTTAATGATACCGGAAGGGTCTGCCTTGCCCGTTCCCATCGTGCGAGGGAACGGGAGGGCCTTCATCCTCGGTTCAAGGCTCTGAGCCGCCTTCCTCGTAAGGTTAAGCAACTGTAAGGTGCTCTCGGATGCAGTTGACAGTCCTCCCGCCCTCGCAAGCAGGAAAGCAACCCTCGCCTTTGTGTTGGGGCTACCCAACAGCATTATCGCGGCGGCAGTGCCCAAACCACCAATCCCGCCTTCTTTCCAGTCGCCACTAATTCCGCCAACAAGTCCTCCCGCCGCGCTTCCTGCGATCAACGCGCTAAGCGGTATAATGTCCCTATTGTTCAACCGGTTTAACGTCCTCTCGATATGCTTATTTAGAAGTATCAGGTCGGACTCGCGTTTACCTAGCGCCTTCAACTCAGGGATGGACTCATAAATAGCCTCGTTCATCTCCCCGCGCATCTTGGTTGTGGTCATCGTCATGGCGTTTTCGTTGATGCTATACCCTTGCTTCTGTAAGTTACCGAAGAAGCCGGATAGATCCCGGTTCATCTTGCGGCGAAACTCCAACGCCTTCTGGGGGGTAACGTAGGCGGGAAGGTCATCCACGTAGGCCAACTTGCCTCCAAGTTGTTCCGCCACCTCCGGGCTGAATATCCCGCTGTTGCGGTAGTAGGCTACCATCCTGTCTTTCGCCGCCTTCACGCCGCCCATAGGGATGCCTTCTCCTGCCATGCCCTTTGCGGCGATCGCCTGTTCTGTGGCGTCGTCGATGGCGTTTATCTTACTCGTAAGTCTTTCAATGGATTTCGGGTCTTGTGGGAGAAGCCTGTCTCTCAGCGCCGTGTCGGTAATCCTGCCTCTTGCTTCAGAAGAAAGACTTGGGAAGAATTTTGCGCCACTCTGGTACAGTCTGCGGGCAAGTTTGTTGGCAGCCGACAACACATAGGGCTTGGCTACTTTCCACCCGCCCTCTATGGCACCAGGAAGGCCAACCTGCAACGCCGCCTCAGTGCCATACTCCCCAGGAGTGGCGATCTTGCCATAAGCGGCATCGACTCCCATTCCCGCCAAGGTCGCACCTGCCCCCATCGCCGCAGGGGATCCGGTGGGGGCGAGTGCTGCGCCTGCCGCTATCTGCGCCCCTCCACGAACGTAAGGATACGTTTCTTCTTTCGTCGGCATCTGTCCGATGGAATACGGTGACGCCCCCTCAACGGGAGAGATAGGATACGGTTCCGCAACAGCAACAGGCGAAGCCTCATCCCATTCTTTCGAGGAAACAACGGTCGCCTGTTCCCATTCTTTCGCAAGATCGGCCATTATTTCGCCTCGCGGATCGTCCCATCGGATAGTTTTTCAAGCGTTCTGCCATCCTTCGTCTTACGTGTTTCGACGACGGTCGGTTTGTTGCTACCGCCTCCGGTAGGAAGCGTTATCGGCTTGAATATTCTTGGTTTTCCCTTCATGCCCGGAGCCTCGTAATACGCATCAGTATCGGAATTATAGTTATCTATGTCCTGCATGAACCCCTGCTTGTACCCCTCCAAGAGCGCCTTCTGCGATTCAGCCGGTGTTCTCATGCCAGCGGCTGATTGCATGGCCTTAAAGTCCCTGTCAGATGTTTGACCTATAAGACCCAACTGCAACCGTAACGATCCCGCCAACCCGAGCATCTCGGCCTGCAAAACGTTATACTTCGCGTCCTCCGGACTTGTTACACTAAACACGTCTGCTACCTTAATTATTTTCGCCAGCAAATCTCCACGGACACCACCTGCGCCGCTTTCAACAAGTTTTTCCATCCTATCTATCTTCTGTATGTTCTTTTCGGCTGTACGAGCTAAGGCTTGAGTTTTAGGCAACTGCTTGCCCATCGCTCGGATGGCTTCTTTCTCGGCGAAAGTCAAATCACCACCTGCCGCCGCTTTCCTTGCCGCTATCCTTGCGGTTTCCGCCGCTGTCTTCTCCATGATATCTAGTCGCCGATTCATCGCGTCTTCTCTTGCTTGGTTGGCGCGGGTGGTTTCATCAAGTCTGCGCTCTGCGATAGCATCCTTCCCTTCGCCCTCCGCCTTCTTCTTCGCGGCGAGTGCGTTAACGAGTGTATCGTGCGATTCCTTCTGCTTGGTATATAGGCCGACGATCCTGTCGCGCTCCGCAACCAGTTTCTCATCGCCCGGTTTCGCGGCAAGTTTCCGCTGTATCTCGCCCATATCAGTGGCGTATTCTGCGAGGGTCATCGCTGACATTTCCTCCGCCTTGGCGGGGTCGATAGTTTTTATGAATACCTCGTAGTCCTTCGCGCTCGCCGTAGGGACTCCGCCTACGTCTTCAACGAGACCCATCTTGCGGCCCTCATCAACGATGGCCTTCTTGCTGCCGCTCCACGTCTCCATCGGCCCCCAACGTAGCGTAAGAGGAAGCCTGCGTGAACGTTCCTTCTCCTTTGCATCGAACTCCGCCTTATCCCGAGTCTCCTTGGCCTGCTGTATAGCGAATCCCCTCTCTTGAAGATCCGCCTGTCGTGCCTGATTCGCCATCGTCATAGCGTCCTGCGTATCCTGCCGCTCCATCTGCTTGTACTTCATCAGGTCGCCGAAGATAGATTGGCCGACCTGCCCGACGTTGCTCCTGCCGATATCTGCAAGAATCCCGGCCATTACGCCACCTCCCCGACGAATTGCTCGTTGCGTTGAACAATTTTCTCGCACCGCCGCCATGCGTATTTCCAAACGATTCTTTGGAACCGCGTGATCTTTCTGTGACGTTGCACAGAGATCATGTACCCTACGAACGCGGTGGCGAACGGCCTGATGATCTTGTTGCCTATACCCTCTCGCCGCATGATTGCAACGATTGGCGCGGCCCATTCGAGATACGCCATGAACATAGGATCGGGAATGCGCCGGAACCGGAATACGACGCAGGAAGTTCGATCCTTCTCTGTGATCTCTCCCTGCCTGAGAAGTTCGCTACAGATAACGGAGGCGTCCTCTACCAACCCTACTACTCCGCCGATTGCACCTCCAATTGCCCCACCAATGACGGTTCCGATGCCGGGAACCACGCTCCCGATACCCGCCCCTATCCCCGCGCCCTTGGCTATATTGCCAGCTATGGACTTCTCCTTGGCTCCGCCTATAGGCGAGTATTTGTCGATAGCCATAGCTGCAAGGTTTCCAAGGCCCCATCCCGCTACAGGGGCGGCGACTGTGCCAAGAATGCCCGTCCCGCCTTCCGCTCCTAATACGCCCGCAACTCCCGATCCCTCGGCTGACCCATAAGCCGCCGTCCCAGTAGCCCCGGTAAAAGCCGCCGATCCACTACCAGCAACAGTCGCACCGGATCCGGCTCCCGCAAGTACTCCCGATCCACCGCTACCGGCCCCAGAGAGGGCAGGGGGTGTATATCCCGGAGTGGTAAGCGCGGGGGCAGTGTAACTCGGTGCGTTGAACATACCACCCGCCGCCGTGATATCCGCTCCAGTAACAGGCGCGGCACCGCCGCCACCATAATAAGCCGTCAGAGCATTCTCCAATGCACTCGGCGGTTTCGTCAGGTACTTGTATCCAAGGTAGGAACTCGCCCCCAACTGCCCGAGGCTTGCTACTCCTGACACCGTAGCCGCTCTTGCCGCGTCTTTTTGCGCCTGCTCCTGTAACGATAGTTGCCTATTGGAGCGTTCGTTTTGATACCTGAGTTGTGCCTCCTGAATATCCTTATTGGCGGTCGCCTCCATGATTGGGTCGAACGTCCCGCGCATCTCCTGGTAGGAAGACGGTAGGCCGGTGAGCGCCCTACGGGAGTTGTACCGCCTCCAAGCCGTGTCGATCAGTCCTTGGGAAAGGGCCATATTTCTACCTCACGTCCTGACGTTCACCGTCGTAGTAGGCGACGATGTAAATGGGTTCGCAACCGCAGGCTTCGTCATCCGTGGTAAGGGCGAGTTGAAATTCGTGATGAACGTGCGGCCCCTTCGACCCTGCGTTAAGGATGCGGGTCTTTAGCCGCTTGGTAGCGTCTGCGGGCGAGAACGCCGCGTCCACTACATTCCCGCTGGTAGCGGTGTCCCCGAAGTGCGTAACCGTCATGCTGTTGGCCGTGGTGTTCTTGGCGACCTGCACGACCTTAACCATCCGTAGCGTTGTTTCTTCGGATATCTTGTTATCGGCTAAAGCAATCGCGCCGGTCTTCAGCGTGTGGACGATATCGTTACCGTCGAAGTCCGTTCCGTTTTCAAGCCGGTAGACGTATCCGGCGTTATCGAAACCATAAACGTATGAATTTCCGCTGGTGTCCATGACGGGTATTCCGCCGTAGAGATACTTGGCGGCTCCTCGCACGGGTTGGAACCATTTCTTATACTTGAACGAGAAGACCCACTCGGCAGTCCCGACCGGGCACCAATGGTATTCGTCGTACACGGGGTCGTAGAATCCCGAGTTAGCAGAAGATCCCGCGTAATTAGCGTGTTTAGGGTCGAATTTATCGCGGATATCATGCGATAACAGAGGGTCCATAAGGCTTGCACCATCGAACACCTCGATCCCACGTTGGGACTCCCAAATGGCTATCTGCCGACGAACGCCGCCGCCCAAGTCGCCCACTGGAACCGTAGTCATCGTCAGTGGAGCGCGAACGCCTACGGTCGCGCTCAACAGCCGCGTCCGGTACGGATCGGAATCGGTCCCGTTGCCCTCAAGCAGATGGATCTCACCGGCCTTTCCGAGAACCAACATATCCTGCACGGCGGACCCGAACCGAAGGAACAGGGAGGCACCCGCGACGATGGCTTCCTCCTGCCCGAACGGGAACTCGTAGGAGTTCAGCCCGTTGTACACGTTCGCGGTACCTGTGGCACCTAAACGGATGGTGTTCTTCGCGCCGTCCATGTTGCAGGCAAGCACGGGGCGGTTCTGATGAAGCATCGGGAAAGAGTATCCGCGTATATCTTCCGCAACCGGGATGCCAGCGATGTGGTATACGTTCACGGTGTTTGCGAGGGTCGCGGAAAATTTGATGCGGTAGTAGTACATCGAATCTACGGTCTTAACGACGGATGCAGATGCCACCGCAATTGTGGAATTTTTGAACAAACTAAGGAATGGGCCGGGAGTGGCCCCCTGTGTCCTTCCCGCGCCAAGATCCGATCGCTTGAACTCACTTGTCCGAGACGGGGAATTCCATGTTACCCAACCGGACTTGCCGAGGGTCTTGGTACCGTCTGAAGTTCCGTCGTTAATCGTCAGGGCCGTCCATGCGGAACCACTCCAATAATCCACCGACATGACCGAGGCGTTTGTATTCACGTTCGCGTCGATGATGTTAAGCAACGCCCCGGCAAGGCGTTCGATGCAGCCGAGGTAGATTTCATCGGAAGACGAATACGCGCCGATGGCTGCATAGGTGGAGACGTCCGCCGCGCTACCGGTGGACGAATACCCGTTTTCGAGGACGTTGGACGTGAAGTCGTAAAAGACGGAGGATTTCTTCCCCACAACGGAGTTAAGCGGACGTTCCTCGCTGTCCCAAATGTTCTTGACCGTCTGGAACGGGATGGACACGGTTACGTGAGACAGGGTTGTGCCGCCGAAGTCCGCCGCGCTGGTGATAACCATCTTGTACCAGTACAGATACAGTTTTTCGGTGACGGTGGGCTTTGAGGTTGAGGCGGTGCTGCTCCATGTAACCGTGCCGGTCTGCTCAAGAGCGCGACTGGTGAGGGCGGTATTATCGGTGATAGTTAGTGCGGACCAACCATCGCCATTCCATTCGTGCATCTCCATCGTTGCCGCGCCAGAGGACAGCGGGTTGGCGGTGGCAACAGTAAACTTGACCCCATCCAGAGGCATGATGGAGCCGATGTAGGTGGCGGAGTTGTACGACGCTCCATAGGCCGCAGAAGGTGGAGAAAACGCCGATGTCCATCGGGCCGAATTGGAGACGCGGTATTCGTCAATTCCGCCTTGGAACCAATTCGTTGATCCATCGTTGCCGATATAGGCCGTCCCGGTGCAGTTCGCCGCCCTGCCGTTGTCGGACACGTACCCAACAACTGAACCGTTAAAGAAGATGTAATAATCGTCCCCGTTCTCCACGACGGCGATATGGTTGAACGGGGGGAACAAATAGTTGCCGAAATATACGAGTGAGGACGTGAGGGTTACGACAACGCTCGATGCCGTCTTTATCTCAAGATTTATGTACCCGTACATCGTGGTGGTCTTGTTTAGATAGACCCTCACGTAGTCGTTCGCGTCTCCTGAATTGGCCTGATAAAATAATGGCTGGTTGGCTCCTGCCGCGTTACTCCTTACTTGCAGGTCTACGGTAAATGTCCCGCCGGAGAAATTAAAATCCGCATCGTCGGGAACGGTGAGGTTAGCCGTGGTCCCATTGAACACGGAACCATGTGTGCCGAACTTCTTATACAGGGTGCTGAATGTCACGTTGTTGTTCGTGACTGTGTGCACCGTGGTAGGAGATGAATCAACCACATCGTTATCGAGATGAAGCAAGAGCATCGTGGCGGAGTCAGCGGTCTGTTGCGAGGTATGTATCGTCGCTACGTTGTTTGCGTCTGTCTTCGTATTCGTGATTAGGTCGGAGTAGTCGTAAATCTGCCCCGTCGCGGGGTAGTCGATGAAACCCGCGCAACGATGCTCCGTACCGCCCCACAGGCACGCCTCAACTCCGTTCGCGTAGGCGAGTGCGCCACCAGGTGCGGGCGAGAACCTTCCCGTAGACCCTCCCGCCGTATCGGTGAACAGGGCCGAAGAGAACGCCCCCTGAGACGGGATGGCGGTATCGTTCTTCCACACCTTGCCGTCCGAAGTCCATGCCATCAGGTGCGACTCGGCGGGCTGAGACTTGCGGAAGTGGAAGGCGTTGCGAAGACCGGTGGAGGACAAAGCCGACGTGTTGATCTTCGTCATGCCGCCGATACCGCGATAATGTTGGTCGGACGGGCGGACGTTCTTCGCTACGGACACGTCCTCCGGGCCGATGGTCGCCGGGTCGTCAGCAGTGCGCAATCGTCCCTTGCCGATCGCGATTTCTCGCGTTCGGAATCTGTTATCCGCCATTGGTCCCTCTTAGGTGGGTTTTGCGACCAAAGCCCAAACCACGTTCTTGACGATCACAGGCGTCCATGTGCCATCAGGTGCGAAGAATCCATCCGTATGGGGGCGGGCCTCGAACCCATCGGATGTGCCGCTGTACATGAACCCGTCCGGTGCGGTGCCGCGAGAGGGTTTGGCGACGAGCGTCCATACCGTAGTCGGTTTATCAACGCTGTCCCAACTCATCTCCATCCTCCCCTACCGCTCGCCCTCATCCTCGGCAGTGTTGCATCCTCCGCCGCAGCAAGGGTCGTCACTCCCCACGAATCACTGACCCCGCCGATGGTCACGGTGCAGGTGATCGTCGTGTTGTGCGCCGCCGAGGATGTCGTGCGGAGTGCGACCACGTTATCGAGGCCCACGGTGCCAGCGTCGGCCGTGAACGCCCCGCCGTCTTTCGCGTACTCGCATCCGGTACCGCTGACGGTGATCGCTGGCGTCTGCCCGGCGTCGATCCCCGCCACGGTCACGTTGTCGGGAGAGGGGGTGAGCGTGGACAGTTCCACACCGGTTACGTCCGCGCCGAAGGAGAAGACGGAGGGGGTGGCGTCGGCCCCCGCGTATTCGTAGGCCCCGAGGTCAAACGCAGCGCCAGCAGGACGGGAAAGCCCTAGAAGATCGGTGATGAAATACTCCGATAAATCAACCCCTTGATCCCTTGCCTGTGTATCTGAAGCGGTTGGTATAAAATTAACGTCCAGATCTACCGTACCCGGATTGCCCTGATAATTATTATCTACCACTACGCCAGTTACGCCTGCATCTACTGTAATTCCTCCACCATTTCTCAACAGATTGTTTCTTATGGCACATCCAGTACAAGGATTCGATCCTGTTCCTTGGTAGTGGATTCCAAGCCATGTAGTGCCGATAATCGTATTATTATAGGTGCGCACATTACTCCATGAGTCTGCCGCACCCTCATTCTGCACCTCTATTGCCCTCTGATACCCGGTCTCCCCATCGTCCAAGACGACTACATTGTTATATATCAATACATTGTCTACGCCGGAAAACTTGTCAAGATAGATGCCTGCGTTGCCCATGTTATAGATGATGTTGTTATATATTTTTGTGTTAACCCCACCCGTCTGTATCCCGTCCTGATGGTTGTCTCCCCCGGTTTGCTCGTAGGATTCGATGGTGTTATTGTAGTAACTGGTCCCCTGACCGTTCTGAATCCCATCTGCCCCTGTTCCGCCGCCGTCTCGATCACTAGCGACCTGCAAATAATTGTTGTGTACGCTGTTTGAGTCCCATGTATCGCCGGTAACGCCGTTAAACGCTATCGCGTGATCTCCTTTTACCTGAGTTATATCGCAATAAGATACTTCGTGACCTGTTGAATAAGTAATGGTCACACCATTTGTGACATTATCTATGGCGACATAAGTAAGAACTAGGTTTGCTTTCGTGTCGGAGTAATATCCCGTACCGAATTTTTCTATTCTTATATGCTTCAAGCCGTTGTAGTTGCCGTTTACAACGGTATAACTTCCCGCCGTGATTCCTTGCCCCGTTCCGCTTCCCGAAATAATCACCGTACCATTATGGCCTTCATCCTGCCCTACCCGGTAGGTTATTGGATTCCCGGCAGACCCCGCTTTGAGGCTGAACGCAGGGTACGTTTTCGATGTACTCCCTCCGCTGATGTAAACCGTATCCCCAGCGGAGGCTCCAGATACGGAACCGATGGAAGTCCACGCATCCGTCCAAGATGCCCCGTTATTGGATCCACCAGCGGAAGAATCAACATAGCGGTCGGCACTAAATACATAAGACGGTAGTAGGATTAAAAGCAACAACTGCAAACAAAGGTATACTCTCATGAGGGATCGCACCCAATAATACCACCGATAATCTTACTCCCGCCAAGGCCCCACGTGCTACCCGAATCGGAAGAGTTTTTAAGAAGAGTATTCCCCGTCGCCGCCTCTCTACCCCAATCTATTACTCCACCAACCGGTTTACATACAGACCAGTAACTACCTGCCCCAAGTGTTATAGTGGACGAGTATAGTATTTCTAGGTTTGATTGATCGTTTTGTATGTTGTTTATTGTTACTGTATACCCTGCGTCAACTATAGAGCCCGGTTTGTCTACATTGTTCGTATATATCTCACAGGTTATGCCTCTGTCGTTGTTGCCATCATTTATATTAAACATTGACCCTGTGATACACTTCGTCCCGCCAAGAGTGAACGGGAAGGCGATCCAACTTGCCGTAGCAACGACATCGCTGTATGTTGTGGTCGTGTAGGCGAACAGCGAATCCGTGCCTGAACTACAGGAATCGCAAGTCTCCCCTCCCCCCGCTGCCGCCGTTCCCCCGATCATCATCAGCGCCCCGCCCCCGGCAAACGAGGGGGAGGCGAGCAGGAGAAGGAATAACGCGAGTATATGCCGCCTCATTTCACGTCCTCCCATTCCGTCCGCTTCGGTTTCGGCTTGATCTGTCTCTTCCCGCAATTCCGGCAAACTCTCGTTGGAACTGGATCGTTGCAACCGGGATCTTCTAGGCAATACAGAAGCGTTACGCCGACCGTTGTAAGATATTCCCAAGCGTGAACGTACCCGATGGACTCACAGTCTGGATGAGGAACGGGATAAAGGCTTACCCCGTACTGTCCCGATCGGTCCACGGGGTAAACAAACCCCGTCGGAGACATGGCAAAGCAGGCTGCCGCACCCGCAAGGAAGATGAGCGCCGCGAGTAGTTTCCTCATGGAGTCGCCTGCGTCCACGTGCCCTGTTTCCCGGCCACGCGCCACTTTACCGCCGACGTAGCGATCACGCAGATATAGTCCCCAGCCGCCTCCGCCGTCGTGTTGATGATGGCTTCCCCGGCGTCCATCGTGACCCCGGCGAGGACGAACGTATCGGAGCCGTCCAGATCCAGCGTGATCTCCAACGCGCCCTCGGTGGCGATGCAGGTGGACATGCCCGCCGCCGCTGCGGGAAGCGTGACCGTCCCGGCGGTCGTGATCGTATTCCACGACCCGTAGCATTGCGCGGCTGTGGGAGACACCACGTTATCGAGGATCATGATGCCGCCGGTCAACGTGCCGGTTGTGGCGAAGTTTAAGGTATGCGCCGCCCCGGAGGTGAAGACTTCCAAAGTGGCCGAGTTGTCGTTATTTCTCACCTTCATCGCTTGTAACGTATTATCGAACCACAGGCGACCGGCCTTCAAATACGCATCGGTCAACGCGCCCGTATTCACCGCCTCAAGGAAGCAATCGTTGTCGGTTGCGGTGCAGGGAGAAATGATCTCGGCGGTGACGGTGTTGAAGACCACATCGCTGGTCGTCAATACGTGCTGGTCCATATCGTATAGTTCGTTCGCCCCGAAGCCTGTATCGAGAGAAGTCGCGGAGGCGACCCCCAACGTAGGCGTGGTGAAGGAGGGGGAGACGAGAGGTGCGAGTAAATCGAGTTGCGCTTGAATCGCGCTCGTTACGTCTCCGAGGTACTGGAACTCTGCGCTTGTAACGGTACCATCGGCGATCTTCGTCGCGTCAATGGCCGCAGATCCACTAACATCTGCGTTAACGATAGTCCCGTCCGCGATCTTGGATGAAGCAACCGTGTTATCAAGCAACTTGGCGTTTGTGACTGAATTGTCCCCGATGCGGGCCGAAGGAAGGGTCCCGGAAGAGAGGTCCCCCGCATCAGTAGTCGCGGCGCCTGAACCGCCTCCACCACCAATAGGAGACCCGGGGAAGTCTGCGATTGCGATCGAAACCATTACCATGCAGACAATGGCGGGCAGGATTAACTTTTTCATTTCTGGTACTCCGGCGTGATCTGGAATACAGCGTTGGAACCTGCGGTGGAGTTGGTAATCTTCATGCCCGCTACGGCCCCCATGCCTATGATGCGTACGCTGTTGCCTGTGGCAAGCACGTGGCCTACGCCGTCAACGGTCGCGGTTGCCGATCCTAACGAGAATCTACCCGCGTTTGTCTCGCAGGTAATCAGAACTCCAATAGGTACATAGGTAGTGCCATCTGAAACCCGCGTCCATGTTCCCGCCGCATACGCCGTTTGTACCGATACAGCGGTATCGGAGGTCATGGTGTACTTCAGGGTGGGACCATAAACCCCCTGAAGGGGCATGGTAGGATTCGCCAACCAATTATAGTCCTCCGCATATGCAGGCAATGCGAGCGCGAAAAGGACAAGCAAAACAACAACGGACTTTTTCATAGCGTATCTCCTTACCTGCTTTTAGTACCCGCCCGCCTGCTTCCCCTGCGGGCCTTTCGCGTGGCACTTCACGCCGGGGTCCTTGCACTTCTTTCCTTCGCCGCCGCCCATGCTCTTGTGCGCTTTCCCGCCTGCGTGAGAGGTTGACGGCATCTGGTTCTTGCTCCCGCCCGTTGCGCTCTTACCGCAGTTGGGATGATCCAACGTCCTGCCGGTGCCGCCTTTGCCCTTCGGCATCGTGCCCATCGATTTCGGCATCTTTTTCATTTCTTCTCTCCTATGGAGTTAGTATTTCTCGACGCATTTAATCGTCAAGAAATCGTCCGCTGAGTTGGAACGCGCCGCCTCTTGTAGAAGTTCAGCCCGCTTCTTCTCCAGTTCCGATGTGTCCCTGCCGATACGCCGAAGCGCACGGACCGCCGCGCCCATCGCTATCTGCTCCGCATAGTCATCGTCCGACTCCATGTTGGAACCGTCCACGGTCATCAACGTAGGAGCTCGGTTGTAGTAGATGCGGAGCGTGTAGACCGTCGAATCCGGCGGGGGGCCGATCTGAAAGTACCCGTCCAGACAGGTATACCGACGGGGGGCGTCCTGTGTGATCCCCTCTTCCTGCACTTCCTCGATACTTCCGCGCAGCATCTTCACCTGCGGATCGGTGGACGTTGTGTACCGATACAGCGAACGGATGGAGTTGCCGAGGATATCCGTTGGATACACGTAACTGGTCTGCCCCTGCACGGTGGAAGCGGTGGATTCGCGCAACCCGAACGAGTCATCCTGCTTGGACAGGAACACCCATAACCAACGCTGCTCATCGTTTAAGTATTGAAGTAATTCGGCATTGGTCCACGTAACCGGAGTGGTGTCTTCCAGTTCATCGATAAAGTAACGGGTACGCGCCCTAAGTTGTGCTAACGTGGTCGCCATGTGCGCTCCTTAATTTCATCAAGGCTTGGTAAACGTCGCCGGGAAAGATGCTGTCTGCGCAAAGCGTCGCATCCCGGTTGTAAGTTCCACGGGGGCACGCCGTCCTCGAATAATGGAGCTGATGACACGATTTACAGGGACAATCCGCCAACTTCGCCTCCATCAGGATGTCCTGCGGTCGCGCCGATATGTTGCTTGGCGTCGAGTGCGACAGCAGCGCGATCATCGGAGCGGTAAATCCCAACGCAGCCGTCATGCTCCACGTCTCGGGAGTCACCACGGCGTCTACCGAGCTATGCAGCGCGATGGACTGACGGATCGTGTACCGCCCGCATCCGTTAAATAGGACGCTGTTGAAATCGTTGCCGACAACGTATTTGCCCATCTGATCGGATACGGCAAGAACGCCTATATCGTCACGATTGACCTTCAGCAGCGTCCAAACGTCGAACATCCACGGGTACGCCTTATGCCAAGACGACCCGAAGATGTTCCACAATACGATGAACGACTTGCCCAACTTCTTCCGTACTCTTTCAACCTCTTCCTGTGCCCACGCCCGTTCCGCATCGGACAACCAGATCGACGGCAACCGGCCCTTTATGTCCAGCCCCGCACGCTCAAAGTGATGGTCGATGTAGTTGCCGCCGCACTCAGCGGCCCGCTTCTCCCAGGAATCCCTGTACTGCGGCGTGCCCTCGATGCGCAACAGGTCGCCTTCTACGCATTCGATCAGTTGGACAACCTTATCGTAATCCTTCTCCAGCTTGCGCCAGTAGGCGTCCATCTCCTTGCGGTCCGTGGATATGAGCGACATCTGCTGAACCATCAAGTCATCTATGCGTGGATCGTCCTTGAATATCCTCTCGCCGTTCTCGCTGACGTTGTACGTTATGTGCCAACCCTCATCGTAATAATGCTGTATGAGTGGAGTCACCATCAGGTGATCGCCTATGGCCCCGTACCGGATCAGCAGAACCTTCTTGCGTCCGTTTGCAGGCTTCGGAGCAGGTACGGGAAACTCCCCCGGTGCGCCCGACAGCCTCTTTACGACGGTAAACGGCCCCACAGTGAACCGCTGGTATCGGTACGTCTTCCGCAGAGACTTGATAGCTTCTTCAGTGATCGCCGGGGTAATTACCGCTCCGCCATCGGCAAGAAGCGGGAATACCAACGCGAGCTGCTGTTCCGATACCTCATCCATGCAGATGCTTTTAAGGCCGCGCTCCTTGAACCACAGGAGTTGCGCCAAACCAACCTTCAACGCACCCTTGCAGACCGTCGGACCCTCACCTGCATCTACTACGGGGGAGCGCAGGTACCGGTACAGCCGGTAGTGAAGATCCGCCTCAATCACAGATAATCACCGCCGAGCCGTCCGGATAAATCTCGTACCCGCAGGCGTGTTCGGAGCAAAACTTGTCTATCTCTTCCTTGCGGGACATGTAATTCAAAATGTATATTTTCTTCCCGTACTCGTATTCCAGCGGGGGCTTCACAGGATCGCCCCCTGCACCCACCGGGCGTACATCTTGTAGTTGTTCGCCATGTTGATCGTGTCTTTCCAACTTGCTTTCAAATATTTAAGCGAATCCTGACTGCCGAGGTGACGGATAGGTACGGCGACCTTGCCCAACTTGCCGCCGGATGTGGCGACCCGGAACGACAGGTCGGAATCCTCGCAGAACATCGGCCAGAACACTTCATCGAACCCGCCCAACCGCCGATAGTAATCCCTGCGCAGGAACAGGCACCATCCCTCGATGTACGCGCCAACGTCAGACACTTCCGCGTCGTACATGACGCCGTCCACGCGGCGGCACATCATGGCCTTGATTTCCTGAACGATCGCCAGTTGCCGCACATTCGGTCCGCACAGATCGTACTTGGACGCCCCCTCAAGCAGCGGAACCTGCCAATCGCCTTCCGTTACGGTGTCGTTGTTCAGGCACAGCATATGATCGCCATCCGCCAGGGCCGCAGCCTGATTGTTCGCACGGGCGAAAGACCGGAACACTTCGTTCCTGACGAATATGTCTTTCTCGTTCAACAGGGGCTTTATATGCCTCGCCAAGTCTTCTCCAGCTGCGGAACCGTTGTCGACGAATACCAGTTGGTAGTCGTAGGAGGCGTGTTCCTTAAGCGTCCTGACCGCCGCAGCAGACATCTCAGGATTACCGCCCGCAACCATCAGGACGGAGATCACAGGGGCTTCCTCATCAGGACCTGCCAACCCTGCTCCATGCACTCCCAGTTGCGCTCGGCAAGCCACGGTATGACCCGCGTGCCCTTGCCGACCAACGTCGCCTGATAGAGCATGTCGTCTACAAGGGCAAGCGCACCGGGGGGCATGTGCCTGTCGGCGACCTTCATCGCCTTTAGGTGCATCTTCTCAGACCAGAAATGTATCCTGCGCCTTAAATCGTCCGGCTCGTAGTCCCAGGCGTCGAGGTACAGAACGTCTATGTTCCCCTTGTCCCAATTTCTAAGCACTTCCAACCCGTCCGCCGCCATAAGATGCACGTTGTCGCGCAGCAGCCCGTGACTCTTCAGGATCCGTTCGTTCAGCGTCACCAGTTCCGGCTTGATATCCACGGAGTAGAAGTTGTGCCCGTCCCGCACCGCAAGATGCGCGAAGAACGGCGTGGAATACCCCTCCTGGAACTGAGACCCCCAACGGCGGGTCATGCCGATTTCTACTATGTTCAAGCCGGTCCTGCCCGCGATAAGTTCCTCCACGCGAGTCAACCCGTGCCGCCCGTAGGTGGGGGCGACATACGGATCGGCCATCGACAGATCCGGTATGGACGAAAAACCGTTGTAATGGATATCGTCCATGCCCCATCGCACCTTGCGGACGGAATGGGCGAACGCAACACCATCCATGATACGTTCCCGGTCGTAATGGATATTGCAGGCCGGTAACTCGCCGAATGGAGTCTTCTCCGTCAGGCAATACTTCGTGTGGTAGATCGCCCTGTGACACGGGCAGCACGGGGCCTGCGCCTGCACGGAGAAATCGTTCTTGTGGTACTTGCACGCCTGATACACCGAACAATCCGTGCAGATCATCGTCTTGGGCGTGCCGAACATCCCCGCGCCGTGCAGCAGGGAGGATACAGGCCCGATGACGTAATCCGCCAATTTCGTGAGCGCCAACGCCTGCGAGTAGGGGGTTTTCCCCACCAGTTTGCAGACGTTTTTTTGCCCGAAGTCGAACTGCAAATCAGCAGGGTCGATCGGCGTGGGCATCCACCCGGAGGGCTTATCGCCGACGAGAAATATCCTCGCGTCCGGGTACTCGTCCACGATCCTGCGGGCCACTTCCTTCATGCCCTGCGGAACCTTCTGACAGGTGGACCCGGATACGACGATCACCACGTTGAACGTGTCGGCGTGCTGCTCTCGCCAACCGCGCATCCAAAGCGTCGTCGCCGTGTCGAAGTACATCGTGCCGACCCTCATCTCGGCGGGTATCGGGACGCCCGCCTTGATGAACGACTGGTCGATAAACGCCTTATTCCCGAAATGCGCCTGCCGCTTCTCGCGGGGCCAGTAGAACTCCTCCTGATCCTCCTCCGCGATGCACTCATGCTCCAGCGTGCGCCACAGGTTGACTACCTTGTCCCACTGGCCGCCGTGTACCAGCCCGTTGACCCTGATGTTGGCGGCGACAACATTGTTGTCTGTGCCGAACGCATGAGGGTCGAACGACGATACCGTGTTCAGCGCGGTATGGTTATACAGCAACTCCTTTCCGCGACTGCCCGTTTCCAGTTGCACGAAATCGTACCTGCGCTTTAATTCTTCAATTAAAGGAAGCGCGACGAGAATATCCCCGTAAGCCCCGTACCGGACCACCAATGCTTTTCTCATCATCCCCCCGGATGGTTGTGGGGCGGGAGATCGCTCCCCCGCCCCGGTTGGTTTACGAGTTGACTAGTCCCAGTCCTCGCGGTACTCCAGCGTCAGGCCGCCTACGGTCTGCGTCTCCTCCGAACTGGTACCGGCAAGGGCGACGAGACGAACCACGTTGCCCGCTGGTACGTCGGTTTCGGTTACGGAGAAGTTGGCGTAGGTGCTGTCCGCGTAGGTGCCGGACACCATCGTTCCGAACACCGTATTCGCACCCGTGCCCGCAAGGGAGTGGGCGAGACCCCAATGCGGTCCCGTAGCCGCGATGGTCCCGGCGGTGCCCCGCTTGCAGGACGCCCCGGACACCTTCACGTTGCTGTTGGGCGGCACGATCATCAGGTCGGTGAGCGTTGCCGCGTTGGTGGCCTGAGTGCCGGTAAGCGTACCCATCAGGCCGAAGTAGGGAACCACGTGCTGGCGAGGAAGCATCTTCTTCGCCTTGTCCACTTCATCGTAAGGCTGGGTGAAAGTCCGGATGGCCATGTCGTCACCCCCCTTACGGCGTCAACGAATTGGGGGATGAGATGTTCGGCCACCACACGAGATGACGCTGGTTCGCCGCCGTGGGGAACGGCAGCTTGTACCCGAGGGTCGCGTACCACGCAAGCCCCAGGGACCGCCCGTAGTCGGTGACTTCCTTCTCTATCAACTCCTCCGGCACGGCGATGGCCTCGACGCAGGCCTCTCCGCCGAGGAAGACCGCCCACCCCTGCCCGACTCCGGGGTTGGTGGCTGTGATCTTGGCGACGTTGGTCTGCTCGACGAACCGCATCCCGCCGTACGAGCCGATCTCGCCGGACAGGACCTTCTTGTACCCGGTCTCGGTGTACTGCGACAGAGACACCATCGAGGACCGGATGTTGGCGAACGTGGACGGATGCCCGACCGCGATATACGACTCGCCGTCGAACGTGGCGATGTTGCGTTCCTTCATCGTCTCCACGATCCGCTCGATATGCGCGGTGTTGAGCGCGGCGGTCGCGGCGCAGGCGGTGGTGGCGGAACCTGCGGATTCAAGCTGAATGGCGGTCGTGCTGGTTCCGCCGTCGGCCTGAACGATGAGAAGACCGGATCCGAACTGCTTCCAGACGGCCTTGTCGAGGGTCTTCGCCATGTCGTTTACGAGCGAGGACCGCAGGAGCGACTTGACCTCAAGCTCCGACATGTCCTTGAGCTTGCGGGTGAGCGGGATGCTGTTCCCGTACTCGGTCACGACGCAGGTCCCGACCGTGATCGTGAACTCGTCGGTGGGCATCGCGGCGGTCTCGGAAATCCCGTTGACCGACCCGCCGGTGCCGACGTTGGCGACGATGTCCCAGGAGAACGTGTTGCCCTTCCGGGTGCCGATGGCTTCCTTGATGTCGCACAGGTTGCGGAACCGCATGAGCGGCTGCGCGACCTGCCGGAACCAACTGGTGAGATAGGGGAGGGAGGTATCGGCCCCCAAACTCCCCGTGGTGTAATTCTGGCCCGTTGCCATGATGGTATCCTCTTATTGATTTCTAAGCGCCCTCCGCCGCGCCGCTTCTGCTGCGATGGATTCGGATGGCGTTGGGGGCTTGAACTCTTCTTGGGGTTTAACTTCCGGTTTCGACGATGTGCGGATGACCGACCCCTTTTTCTTCAGGTCGATCTTCTTTTTCTCCTCGGCTGCCGCCGCGTCCCGTGCGGCCTTGATCGCAGCGCGTTCCTTGGCTATCTCCTGCGATTCGATCCGCACGTTGGCGATTTCCAGAGCGCCGTAGTAATCCGCTCGCTCGAATGCCGCGGATATGCGTGGGTCGGAGAAGGCCTTCGGGTCTGAGAAGAACTCCTTTATGGGGGCTTCCGCTTCCGGGTGCAGCGCGAAGAAATCGCGCTCGGCGGTGTCCATGCGGGCCTTGCGTCCTTCTTCCTGCGCCTTCTGCCGCTCCCCCTGCACGGTGTTGAGGAACTGCTGCGCCTTGTACGGCGACTCCGAGAAGAGTTCGTCGTATTTGGACGCAACTTCGTTCTCGCTCCAATGGCGGATAGGCTTCGGCTTCCCGTCGTCGGGAGTTGGAGGTTCATACGAGACGGGGCTTGGTTGACTGGCAACGGCCCGCTGATGCTCGAATGCTTCTCGTTCCCTTGCGAGAGCCTGTTCTTTGCGGCTTAGGGCACGATCCCTGCCCTCTTCTCTGGCGGAGCGTTCCAACAAGGCTTCGGCGGTCAACACCTCTTCCTTGCCGTCAAGTTTGACCTTGATCTTTAGGCCCTTGACCTTCTCCTTAGCCTGCTCCAGTGAAGCAACTTCCTCTTCCTGTTCCGCCTCGGTCTTCTCCTCGGGTACGCTTGCCTCTTTCGGGGGCGTTTCCCCGGATTCTTCCTCGGCGGGTGCTGCCTCGGCCTCTTCCCGCGCCTTCTTGATGGCGTCGTACTTCTCGTAGATCGACTCGCGGGGGTCGTCCGAATGAACTACTTCCTTCCGCGTTTCAGACGCGGAAGTTTCCTCGTCGGCCCTTTCGGGCTTGGACTCTTCGGGCATAATTACCTCTGTGTGGCTGTATTCGTCGGGGGCGATGCCCCTTGGACGTGCTACGTAAGCGTTGCCGTTTCCTCTACTTTGGAGATGAACTTATCCACCACTTTCGATATCGCCTGCAACTCGGCTATCTGTCCGACGGCGGTGGGGTCGGTCGTCACCCATACCCTGTGCGCGTCCGCCTGCAAGTCCGCGCCGATCTTCTTTATCAGTTGCCAAAAATCCGTCTCCACGCCCCGCTTGCAGATTGCGGAGTCTCGCCGCAGTTCATCGTCTATCTCCAGCAGGTTCGGCTCGGTCACATCAGCAACCAAAATAATGTCATAACCCTCCCCCAAAGGTTATTTCGTCAGCAAGTAAAACAGGTACAATAATATGTAGGACGCACACCAACATCAACACACATCCCGCCACTTCAAAACATGCTAGATAAGCAATAAATCCCACTATCCCAAGGACAGACCCTATTGGCAAACAGAACACAGAAAACATATATCTCTTAATATAACGCCACAATTTTATCATCACATCAGCAACCCTCTCGCCATCCCGCCCATGCCGGGCGTGGACGCAGCCTCGGCGGACAGGTCAGCGGGGATGCCGGGAGATGAAGGGACGGCGGGCGATGCGGAGGAGGAGGCCGCATCCGCTCCGGGGGGAGGGACCGCCGCCCCTGCTGGAGGTTGCGGGCCTTGGGCGTCTTTAAGTTCCAGGTTCTTTATGCCCATGAGCGGCAACCATTGCTTCATAATCATATCGGCGTAACCCAGGAACTTTGCTGCCCCCTCCGGGTTGACCCCTGCGAGCTGCGTCAGCATGTTCATTCCGCGCTCGTACTTGCTCGCCCTCAACTCCTTGTTCGTCGCGCCCATGCCCGCGTTGATGACAAGTTCTCCCCTTGCGAGAAGGTTCTCATCCGGAGGCAACCCGGTATTGATGGACGCGAACGCCAGCACGTCGGGATCGTTCTCCATCTCCACCACGTTGTCGTAGAACATCTCCAGCAGCGGGCGCACGCCCGTCTCGATGAAGCACTTGATCCGGAACGCCTCATCCTCCCCGGCGGAAGACGCAGCAATCGCGGAGGCGGTAGCCGTCTGCCGGTCGGGGGCCTCCACGCCCATCGTATTCGCGGAGTGTCCGCTCACCTCGTCGATGTCCCGGTTGTTGATGTCCTCTTCCCGGTACGCGGACGCGGTGACGTCCGTCATCGGGATTTCCTTGATGGAGTCCTCGGAGATGTTATCGGCAAGATGCACCGCACCCGCTCGGGAGTTCATCAGTGATCCGAGTTGGATACCCATGCCGCGTTTGGCCAGCCATTGCTTGTTCATGCACAGGGAGACGTTATCCCTGCGCTGGTTGCGGGTGGCGTTGGTCTCGTCCTGCAACCCGCTCATCATGTTGGGAAGGCCGGAGGACACCACGCGGAAGGATTCCGGATTGTACTTGGTTAAAGAGAAGGGCCGCTTGTGGTGGACGAACTTGTCAGTCACCCGCTCCGGTTCGGTCACGATATGTTCGTCGCCAAGCGAGATAAACGTCCAGTCCGTCCCGCCCGACCGGAAATAATTCTCCACCACCCAAACCTGGCGATACGATAAAGCCGGTCCGTCCGACGCGGACCCAACATTGTTCTCCGAGGGGTCCTGCATCCCCCCCTGCCGGGTCTTCCGCACTATGTCGATCGTCCACGGGCCTTCCGAGAGTTTGTCCCAATCGACTTTACCCTTTGGTTTCTTCCATTCCTTCGATACAAACTTCGCCTCGACATCGGTCACGTACATCGGCGTCCATTGACGGAAGAACGGCGAATCCTGCGCCGGGTTGGTGGATGTGCAGCGGTAGTCGATTTGAACCTGCTCGAACGGCACGACCTCGAAGAACGGCTTATCCACCACCGGCGTCGTCACGGTGGTTTCTACCGCCTCGCCCGTATCCGGGTCGATGCCATTCTCCTTCGATTCGGTTTCCGAGTAGTCCCACCCTGTTTTCCCCACGCTGTTCCCGTACTTGACCGTCGCGTGGGCGAAGTCCACCAGGAACATGAAAAACGCCGTCTGCGCCTCAAGGCGGCGGTTCAACACTTCGTTGGTAAAACGCTCCTTGGCCTCGTCCAGCGAATACTGGCACGTCACAATATCGTCGGAGAGGAAGAAAGCGTTGACGAGCGTTTTCGTCCATTTATCCACGCGGGTCTGCGTCTTCGGGATGAACAGGCAGGAGCGGCCACGGTCAAGATAGTCCTGAAGGTTCCTCAAAATTCCGTGATATGCGTCGTCGGCTTCGCGGTGCTTAACGTCGATATTGGTGGAGCGGTAGTCCTCGCAATAAGTGGTTGCGTCCTTCATCAACGTCTGGAATTGCTTTTTCGTAGGCATCTAGTACCCCACCCGAGAGTTTACGGCCTTGTACATGTTCTTCTCCACCCAGCGGTCTTCCTCTCTGTCTTCGACTTCGGAGGGGAAGTAGCAGTCCTTGATGACATCGTAGAGATAAGCCAGCATATTGATCCCGTCGTCGTGCCAGAACGGGAAATTCGACATCTCCAACCGCAACCGCTCCATGTAGGCGTTCGGCACGTCCGACGAATAGTGAATCTTCCCGTTGTTCAGCGGCCAAGACAGGGCGCTCTCGATCAACTTGCGCTTCGTCCGCCCGGCGGGACGCAGCAGCACGCCCACGTCGGTCTTATCCTCGAAGGAAACATGCCTCCCGTGGGCCTTCAGCGCGGACGCGATATGAAGATGCGTCGTCGTCTGCCCGACCTTCTCGACGCCTAACCTCTGCACCATGCCGCCGCGCAGGTACATCCGCACGATCTGCTCGATGGCCTCGGACTCGGAAGACGGGGTAATCCATAAATCCTCGATGTACACGTTGCACTGGCCGATATCGTCCGTCCTCTTCTCCACGCCGATCACGCCCACGGCCCAACAGTCTCCCGCGCCGCCCTTGTTCGAGTCCAAATCTCCCGCCTGGTCGATCAGCATCACCCGGTACAGGTCGTCCGGGATCTCCTTGCGCTCCACCCGCACCATGAACCCGGGATTCAACCTCTGGTCGGCCAACGGGGTAGGATCAAGCAACTGCTGGAAGTTAAACGTCTGGTCGCCCTTCAAATCGTCCAGCCGCTTCTGTGACAGGTAGATGGGCCTTCCCGTCGCCGTGCCGTCGTGCGTGGCGGGCTTGCGCCGCAACAGGTACTTCCGCATCCCCTCCGGGGTCTTCTTGTCCCTGATGTAGATCAGTGGGTCGGCGTGGTGGTAATACGTGCCGATCACCCGGTGGTGGCCGCCCTCTTTCCCGATGTTCTGCGAGGAATCGAAGTTCATCTTTACCGCGTCCATAACATCCATCGACTTCGCCATGTCCTGAGTCGATATGTCGTCGTAAATCCGGCGGTCGAAGTGCATCCCAATCGGCATGCCCTCCGTCAACCCCCACGCCGATATGTTCGGCTCGGCCATGTTCGTCCTGCGCCGCAATACAATCCCCTCGTCCAATGCCCACAACGGGGATTCCTTCTCGCAGTTCTCCCAAATGACATCAGGAAAGCAAGCCTTCAAAAACCGGTTCGTGGCAAACGTCTCCTTGATCTCAAACAGGAACTTCTTGGCGAGTGGCTTTATATACGAAAATATTCCGGTGGACTTCTCGGGGTTGTTCAAAACGAACTGGATCGTCTCGCCCTTCGTGATGATCGAACTCTTCCCGTGCTCCCTGGCCCAAATGTCCAGTGTGAAATCCCCGGGGCCGTCCTCCACCTCCCTGCACGCGCTAATCCAAAACGGGTGGTTCGCAACCGCGTATCCCATGCCGAAATACAGCAGGAACCACAAGTCGTTCAGCATCAACGCCCGGTAGACGGATAATTCGTCCACCTTCTTCGCGGCAATGTCCGCCACGATATGCCCGTAATTGTGCCGATAAGACACCCCAGGGAGAGGCGCAAATTCGACACCGTTTATATTCACAGTGTTCAAGGCAACCCCATTTAGAAAAAATTATGCGCACTCCAGGAGGAGTATTACTGGTGACAACCGATCGAGCCGTTGGGGGGGCCTACCCGGCACCTCCATGCGGCCCAACCGGCCATCCAGGGGCATGGCCCACCAACAACCAGCACTCGTCCTGTTGGCACACATGTTGACTCACTGAGCACAGTTCATGCGCCAATCTATTGGTATATTTACCCTGATTTGACATATAATACATTACCAGACTGTTGATAAGTTTGTAATCTATTGTAATTAAAGATTATTCAGGGATGGGCGTCGAGTCGGCCGGGGCGTTACTATTAGGCAGGGCCTGGTATATCGTCAGGTCGATCTTCGTGAAGCTGATATTATTTGATCCCTGCTCTTCTTTCTTAGGATACTGGCGATCTATAACTGACATTGCACAGTCCTTAACTGTGGTGTCTTTCGGGAATACTCCAGGCTCAAGGACGATGGGTATCCCAACTTCATCCTTTTCAACTCTTCCCTTCTCGTCCCGCTTGTATT
>Ga0209727_1000799_pt1 | contig 31269 bp, 34 predicted proteins | sample RifGroC1_FD_183995 | JGI IMG/M metagenome (GOLD analysis project Ga0209727, IMG submission 183995) | Groundwater microbial communities from Rifle, Colorado, USA - Groundwater C1 (SPAdes) (version 2) | ecosystem: Environmental > Aquatic > Deep subsurface > Groundwater | place: Rifle, Colorado...
AGGCGGTTAAAGCCATGGCGAGGACCAGCAGGATGCTGATCAGGGTCAAATGTTTCGTAGTCATTTCTATTTCTCTTTATTCTCATTCTAAGCTCGTTAAAAGCCTTAGCAGGTAACAGCAGAATTGCTGTTGAGTCGACGGTGCGTTGGCACTAGTCTACCTGAACTTGCTTTTCTCAACATCCGTTAGGTTTGGCGTATTTGCTTGGCCTTGGAATTATCTACACCACAGTGGTGTAAGTAGGGGTTGAGTAAACTCCCTGGTTCCTGATTTTTTCTCCTTTCTTTTGATGGATTCCGCGATGAAGACAATTTAAAGATACAAATTAAGAAATGCGAATGTTGCGAATATGCGAATAAAATCTAATTTACATATTCATAACACCCGCATCCCTTTGTGTAGATTCATATCATTTATACACCTGATTGTGAGTACCGATGTCGAGAAATTCGATCGTATCTTCACTTTCTTGAAAGATTACTCTGATATCTCCTGTAATGCTGAATGATTGCTTTTCTTTCATTGTTCCTGTCAATCGATGACAATGAAGCAGAGGATCATTTTTATCTTTGAGAAACAGCTCATATTTACTGTTAAACCTCTCAAGAAGATTAGAGTTGGTCTTTATTCTTTTATCAAAGTTTTTTACAAAGTGTTTGTGAAATGTTACTTTCATCTTTTGTCAGAAAGCAAAAATTTGAGTCCGTCATCTTTATCATTAAAAGCATAGATATTTTTACCATTTTTTATATCTTCGTCGATCTTCTTGTATCGTTTTTTGGCGGCCGGTGAAAGTTTGATGTATTCCTCGGTTGTTTTACTTTGACTTTTGCCAAAGACGATTGTCTCGAGGCGATTAAGCCTAGTGACAAGCTCTTCAAAGACTGATTTTGGTAGTGATATTATTCGATTCATATGCTATTATTTTAAACTTTGACTTCGGTTTTGTCAATCAGTGTATTTGTTTGTCTTCAATGTGGAATCCATGATGCTCTAATAGTCGATTCTGGACGCACGAACCAAAGGTTCGTTTGCCAGAATGACGTTTAGCATCTAGGAAAGGTAATTCAGGTTCCAGGTACAAGACTGTACCTGGCTTTGCGTGTTCTGCCATGTTTGCCCGTAAAATATGCCCATTTGCCCATAAAAATATTAGTAACCTGATTTAGTCATTTAAGACTAAAATAGACATCTTTTCATCTTGTCCAGACTCAAGCTAATCGAGCCCGATTCGGAATCAAAATGTCTATACCCATTTTGTAAAAGTGCTCTAAAGACGAGATCGCCTTGCTTTTTGACGAGTCTTCTTCAGACACGCCGTCTTCCTTTTGGGAAGGCGGGGACTAGTAAATGCTCCGCCCTTAGGCGGAGCGCTAGTCCCCGCCGGGACGAAACAAGTTTCTTGAACTCGAAAGCCCAAGGAGTAGTCTCGAATAATCGGAACTATTCTCTGAGCTTTGGGCAACCCTCCTTCGTTCATGTTCGGCTCGTGGTCTTTGTCCACGCAGCCGAAATATTCACTTCGGATGGGTAAGAATCTGTATTCCCGCCAAACGGGAAACAGATTCTAAAAAAATGCCCAAGAATTAGGAGGCCGCTGAGCGACCCCCAGATTCCTGGGTATTTATCGGGTACCATTCAGTACCCGATTGAATAATACAAAATTTATTATTTAACGGAATCAGGTATCGCATGGTACCTGATATGTTTCGTCCCTTAAACATATGGCCCATAGTATAGCATATTAAAAGGAGAATTTCAACTATAGTGATGATTGGGGAGAGTTAATTATGTTTATACACAAACTATAAACAAAGGCCGGAATTGAATAGCTATAAGCTATAAATAACCAAATCTACAAATAAGCAAGTAGACAAATCAATGATTTAATCATTTAAATGATTAAAAATAATTTGAATATTGATTTGTAGATTTGTAGATTTGATTATTTGTTTATTAGAAGCTTAGGTTTTTTTCCTTAGTTTTAGGCCGATTCCGGCGCCTAAGATATTGCCAGCCAGCAAGAGTAGTCCGAATTCCGGTCCGGAGGCAGGTACTTTTGAAGCTGCAGTGACCTGTTTTTCGATACAAAGTTGACTAGTGTCGTCATCATAAGCGTTAGATGAATTGGCTTTAACAAAATTAGTGACGCAAAAGAGACCTTTATCAGCAGGCAAATTAGCCTGAGGCAAAACTTTCATTTTGAGGTAAAAGACCTTTTCCTGGTCGACTTCAAAATCGCCGGCATTCCAAGTGATTTCACGGGTATTTGCATTATAAGAGCCTGGTCCTTCAAGAGGATCCAAATAAGAAGGGACAGTGTCCTTGACTTCCATTCCGACCAATTTTGTCGTCGAAGTATTTTTGATTTTTACTTTAAAGAAAACAACTTGATCAGGTTTAAAACGGGGATCGGAAACTGAAAGGTTGTCAACGTATTCATAAATGTTAGCATCATTTGATGTTCCTGGTTTTCCGACCATTTTATCAATGACGATAGCATAAGAAGGGCACGGTTGTCCATATTGTCCATATTGACCGACGCAATCGGCATAAACAGGGATGTTAGATACTAGATAATAGATTATAGAAGCGAAAAGAAAAACAAATATTTTTTTCATGTCGATATTATACTATAAGATTGTAGGGTTGTCAACTATAGGATGATGAAACTGTTAAACGGTTAAACAGTTAAATGAAGAGAGTGTATAATTCACCTATGAAACTTAATGCTAAAGAACTTCGCGATGTTGATGAAAAAGAAATCGCTGATAAGTTAAAGTCAATAAAGCGTCGTCCGATCTACTTTATCCTCGAAAATATCTATGATACTTATAACATCGGCGGTTTGTTCCGGCTGGCTGATGCTCTGGCGATTGAGAAAATGTATATTTGCGGAGAGAGCGAAATACCGCCCAATTCAAGGATAAAAAAGGCGTCGATCGGGACGTATAAGGTAGTACCGTGGGAATACTGCAAAACGGCAAAAGAAGCGATTATCAAGGTTAGAGACGAGTCAGTAAAATTTTTATCACAGCGGGGCCCCTACCCCAAAAGTGAAAAAATTTCACTCGTCTCGTCTCCACAGGTCATAGCAGTCGAGCAATCTCCCGATTCAGTTCCTTACACTAAAACTAACTATTCTTTGCCGGTTGTCTTGATATTCGGCAATGAGACATCTGGCGTGACAGAAGAAGCTCTTAAATTAGCTGATCAGATCGTCGAGATACCGATGTGGGGGATTAATAAAAGTTTAAATGTCATTGTCTCTGCGGCGATTGTTAGTTATCATATAATCGACTCGGCAATGTAATTTTTATCACAGTGGGGAACCCCTACCCCAAAAGTGAAAAAATTCCATTCCCTCGTCTTTGCTATAATTAAACAATGATAAAACTATATTCGTTTTCAAAAAAGATCCATCGGTTATTAGCCCTTATTATTGCTTCTTTAGGATCGGTGATGATGATAACAGGTCTTAGCATGAAGTACGGCTGGTTTTTGGACCCGATTACAGCAAGAGTAATTCATAGTTTATTTAGCTTATATTTTGTAATTGCTTTAGTACCCATGACACTTGCCGGGTTAATAATGTTTATCTTTCCTTATTGGCAGAAAGCAAAGGCGAAAAATCTTAATAAGTCTTCATAACTTTTTTTATAGGTCATTAGTTTAGCTTCAAAAATACCCCTTGACAAAGTCAAAAGTATCCTTTATTGTTTAATTATAGGATAGTTTTAAGAAGGATCCGATTAAAAGTTTAAAATAAAAACCTATGATAAAGCACTTTGAAGACGAGAACTTTTTCGAAGGTCTGTGGAGCGGATAAAAGAGAGTCAAGAATCTAGAATTTAGAATTAAGAGTTGAAATTCTAAATTCGAAAACTTTACGCCACCGAGTCGGAGGAACGTTTCCAAAGGCTCGGTGCGTTTTTTGTAGAAACTGTTAATGAGTCAACGAGTATCTTGAAAAAAACGTCTAATTATATTAAAATAGCGCCATGCCATCCGAAGAAGTCGCTACAAATTTTGTCCTAGGAGGAGGAATCTCTTTAGTAAGTATTGGACTAAGGAAGGCTATTAATTTTATTGCTGAAAGACGATTCGCATCAAGCGATCCTAATGCTTATAGAAGATTCGGAAGAACATTTAAAGATCAAAATGATTTCAATACAACTGTAGATAGTAATCAAGAAGCAACAAGATATTTTACAACTACGGGTATCACAGAATTTATAATTCCTTTTGTAGTTGGTCTTGCTGGATTAGCAACATGCGTTGTAGGAGCTATCAACGGCGATTTAAACTTAATTGCTTTAGCGTCTTTGCCTACAGTTACACACGGAGGCGATTTTATCTTAAAAAGGTTTGCGCCCCATCCTAACAAGAAATAATTCTCCAATTTCGAGGATAAGGAGTTTTTTTAAGAATTACGTTTAAGAAATCTTATTTTTGCTTGCAAAAAACCGAACATATTTATTTGTCCTTTATTTACTAAATCTACATTACTCAATTCTTGAGCAGCTTGAAGAATAGCTTTTTTTGTTGTTAATTCTTTTGTCTCAAGTTGATATTGATAATAAGAGCTTATACTTTACCCCATAATTCAGACCACTGGTCAAGATATGTTTTGACCAGTTAAAATTAAGGTTAAATTATGGGAAACACAATAAGAAGGCAACACCAACCGGCCTTTAAAGTCAAGGTGGTTTTGGAAATATTGTCAGGGGTCAAGACAGTCTCTCAAGTTTGTTCCGAGTACGCTATTCACCCAACCCAGGCCCAAATATGGAAAACTCAGGCCCTGGGATTTCTCGAGAATAGTTTTAACGGACAGTCATTTGTCAATCAACTCAGGCAAAAAGACGAATTTATCGAGGAGCTGTACAAACAAATTGGAAAATTAAAGTATGAAGTTGACTGGCTAAAAAAAAAGATGGGAGTTGCCAGTTTCTGAAAAGATAAAACTGATTGATAAAGATAATCCAATTCTATCAGTCAGGGAGCAATGCGCACTTTTACAATTAAATAGGTCCAATCTTTACTACCAGAAGAAGCCAATATTATCTGACGCGGATATTTTGACAATGAATAAAATTGATGAGATTTTTACCAAGCGTCCATATTACGGAGTGCCAAGGATTACAAAAGAATTAAACAAAGATATATTTATGGCTAATCACAAACGGGTATACCGGCTAATGGGGATCATGGGAATTGAGGCTGTTTTTCCTAAACCAAATTTAAGTAAGCCAAATATCGCCCATGATATTTATCCGTATCTTTTGACCGACTTAGAAGTTAGCCATCCAAATCACGTCTGGGGAGTTGACATTACGTATATTAGATTAAGAGGAGACTGGCTTTATCTGTTTGTAGTTTTAGATTGGTTTTCAAGATATATTTTGAGTTGGGAATTATCAGACAGTTTATCATCTGATTTTTGTTGTGAAACTTTAAGACGGGCCCTAACAATTGCCGTTCCGGACATTCACAATTCAGATCAAGGTAGTCAGTTAACGGCCGAAGAATATTTAGGAATTTTAAAAAGTCATTCCAAAATTAAAATTAGTATGGACCATAAAGGCAGATGTTTTGATAATATATTTACTGAGAGGTTATGGAGAACCATTAAATACGAGGAAGTTTATCTTAAAGATTATGGGAGTCCGAGGGAAGCAAAGGAATCATTAATGGAATACCTGAAATTTTACAACGAGGAAAGATTTCACAGTTCGCTAAATTACAAAACACCATCGGAAATATATTTTGAAAAATCTGTTAAAAGTTTTTGATCGTTTCTATCTTAAGTTAGTTAAAAATTGGTCTTGACAAAGGGGTAAGGTTTAGCTGAATATCCAAGATATAAACCTTATTTCTTCTTCTTGTTTACTAATATCAAACTCTTCTGGATTTAACGGATCGTAAGGATCAATAATCAATATTTTGTCGTCAGATTTTTTTACTGCCACTACAGCGTGGGTAATAATTTTACCTTCAGAATCGATCATATCTTCTGCGGAGAAAGTCGCTTGAATATTACGAGGTTTTTTAGAAAAATGAGTAGAAATATTTAAAAGAAGAGGCGACTGATCTAATAGCAAACTTACATCGTTTACCATATCTTTAACAGTTATGTGATTTTCAAAGGGAAAATAATTACTTACTTGAAATCCATGGTCTCCGGCAAGTTTTTGTAAATCAGTTTCTTGAAGTGGTGTTTTGGTAGTTATAACTTGACTAACTAATTCCGTTCCAACACGATCAAGTATTGTTGCACCAGCGAGTTTTAACCAGTTAAAAGCGCTACATGCACTGCAGGTCACCTGAATATTAGCTTGTTGTTGCAACAAGCCTTCTAGGGAAAAAGGCCTTTTTTCCATAACGTGCTGATATTTTATCAAAGAGAGTAGTTTTTTCAAAAGAACTTTTCTTCCGGATCAGGCGGGTTTTTTTGTGGCAAAAAAAATCCGTCTTCGCTTGAAGCTTCTTTAAACGATAGGTATAATTTAAACTATTGGTGACTGTAGCTCAACGGCAGAGCGTCGCCCTGTGGAGGCGAATGTTGCGGGTTCAAATCCCGTCAGTCACCCCATTTTTTTTGGGAGAAAATTTTTAAAGAAGTCCGGCTTTATCTTGACTTCTGGCAAAGACGTTATTACTGCGAATGGCTATACCACGTTTTCCATTAAAAACAGTTCCTTCAATAGGGGTGAGTTTATCTTTTCTTGATTGGCTTTAGGGTACGCATCCAAGCCCTACAAAACGGAGTTCAAACGCTGTTTGATTATTATCAGGAACAGAAAGTTCAAAAAAATATCTCACTGTTGGTTTGTTCGGATCGAAAGCTGATATTGTAATTTTTTGTCCTTCTACATCAGGGAGTATAGGTATTCCGGTTTGAGTATCAATAAGAGCCATTTTTTGATCAGGATCTTGATTTCTGAAACCAGGAGGCTTACCAAGTCTTACAAAATTTTCGTCATAAGGAACAACTTCAAGAGTAGTAAATAACTGAATAGGAGTACCAGATGAACCTAATTTATCGAGAACCTCTATAGTAAGAAGTTGAGATAGTTCTTCATATTTAATGTCTCTCCAAGGAGGTTCTTGTTTTTCGATTGGTTTTAATGAACCTTGTCCTTTTTCCATCCATCCTCTGACTGCGCCGGCAAATCCTTCAATAAGGTCACTCTGAGGTATAGTTATTTTTTCTACATGTCCTAAGGTCAGCGGAATAATTGTGTCTTTATATTTCTGTAAAAATTGTATTTCCTCTTTAGTTGTTAAAACTCTTGCGTCCGGCGTAAGTTTTACATTATCTAGACTATTTTTATAAACGAGAGATTTCCCCAAAAGATCTTCTTCAAACCATCTGACAAACTCTATAATAGTGACAGCGTCTCCAAACATTTGTAATGCGCTTAAACCAATTTTTCCTGCAAATCTAAATCCTGGCGTATTAAACCATTCAATTATTCTGTTAATTTTTGAAAACTGAACATCGTCAATAATGCCTAGAAGATAGTCTCTTTCTACTCTTCTATTGAGTTGGTTTAAAAAGAACGATTTATTATTGTTGGCATATCCATAATTTCTAATTATTTTTCCTGTAGGATCGATTCTGTAAGCATCAGGAAAAAGGTCTTCGACGTTTCTGATATAGCCTATTTCGCTAAAATGACCATTTTTATCAGGGATCATTTCGACAAAAGCTGCATTTTCTTTGGAAAAGAACTCGACCAATCCGCCTTTTTCCAAACCAGTTGTCAAGAGAGTGTTTCTCAGCATGGCCATGTCTTCAGGAGTGTCAGCGATAAGAACGACAAAATTTTTGCTCTGAAGAACATTTTTTCCATAATCTGTTCCGGCAAGCATCTTTCTAACTTCATCCACAGTGATAGGTCTACCGGCAATTTTGTCGACATCGGCTCCAAAGATGAGGCCTGATTCTTGAGTTAGGTCGCCAAACAGATCGGGTATAGTATGAATTCTTGATCCATTGGCGGCGATAATTATTGGTTGTTGTCCTTGGGCAATATATTCGATGATCGGATGGGGTTTATTAAGATACGAAGTAACGGCCTTTAATTTAGGAAAGTTTTCTATCGGGTATTCATTCCCAAATGCATCAACAACTGCTATGGCCTGAAATGTATCGTCGGCATGACCGTAAACACCGTAAGCAGTAAAATGGTTTCCGCCCCATTTTTTTACGTTCGCTTCAGACTGCATCTGGGCTCCTATTCTTGCCCAGCTTTTTTGAACTTCTAAATCGCTAAGATCAAGACCCATAGTTTTAGCGTCATTATAAAGAGCAGTTAGGTCATCAATCGTAGTTTGCGTTACTCCATGGCGTCTTAATGCATCAAGTCCTTTCGGATCATTTACTAGTTGTCCAATAGCATCCCAAGCCCCACAACCATTTGGATTACATAGTGAAGCTTGATGGGGTCCAAAAACGCTTATATTTATTCCTTCACTAAAGACAGCCGGTTGAGTTCCAATTTTATATACAGGTTGACCTACCATGTCCGTAGTTCTTCCAGATACAAGTTCTCCTGTTTGAAGATCTATCTCGAGCGAAGGTTCAATGACATTTGGGAAAAATTTCGGATAGTTTACTCTTGCATCGACACATCCGGAAAGACCACAAGCATAACCTCCTCTTATTGCTTCTTCCATTAGTGATTGAAAATCTGATGATGAGACGACGGAATTTTGCCTTAGGATTGCTGATAAAATATCTCGATGATCGCGATTTCTTATAAAGTAAAATTGATCCGGAGAATATCGGGTGGCGAGTGAAAGGAATATCGCTTCTGAATCAAACTCATTTCCCATGGTATAAAGTTCATTGCTTTCAACGGTAAGTATCTTTGGCGTAGCTGTTGCTATTGCGTAAGCTTGGCTAGCAGAATTTGCATTGAATTCACGATTGTTGTTTTTGCATGAAGTCGTCAATAAGACTGTTCCGGCAGCTATAAGGGCTCTTACTGGAGGGGAAAGTAAAGGTAAATAAACTCCAGCGAGTTTTAAAAAATCTCTTCTTGTTCTTGTAAGCTCAGACATTTTTATTATTTTTAGATTTGTAAAAGCATATTTTACAGCAAGATATCGTTTTTTTCAATACTATAGGTTTGACAATAAAATTAAAATATGATAGATTTTGGACTAATATGACAGTTAAAGCGGCTGAAACAAAACTACCTGAAAGCTTATTATTAACAAAAAGTATAAAAACTGAAAGAATAAGATTACCAAAAGGAACAAAACTAAGACGGCTTGATTTATTAACATTAGAGAGATGCGGCCCTTTAGAAAGAAAAATAGCTTTAATTGAAGATATAGAAGGCAATAAAGCCCAGATATTTGTTTATTTCAAAACTCCACCCAGCAGAAAAAATGCCGAATATCTTTATCGTGCTTTTAGGAATTACACTACTATTGGCAGGTTGGTTTTCTCCAGTCGACCACAATCTTTAGAAAGTGCAGATAAAAGATCAATTGCTTTATGTGAAGAAGTAAGTCGGGCAAGTCAATTAGCTGGAATAGTGAGAGATGAAAATATATTAATAGAGGGGGGAGCTGTTTTAGTAAATCCTGATAGAGAAAATCCACATAGTCATTTTGGTGATAATCTTCAAGAATCAATCGGTTTTTTATTCAGTAAAAAACCTTTCGGAAATATTCTATTGATACCAGATGAGTGGAACGATTCAGCTATTGACAATTTAGTGAAGGGTGGAGGTAAACTTCTCGTAAATAAAGATACGTTTGATATCCTAGTTAAAGAAGCATTGCCATATTTTAAAAAGTTATTAGAAATCAAAAAATTAAAAAAAATAAATATTCCAGTTATTCTTATGACTCTATCAGCATATATTAGGAAGGAACTTAGTATCCTACCAAGACTTGATAGTAGTAGAGGAATTGGAAATGAGACAGATTTTGTTCAAGAAAAAAGTAGATTTTATCTTCAAAGATTAGTTGAATCTTTTGCTATTTAGGATGAGCCTAGGACGAGAATCGAACTCGTAGTCTAACCCTTACCAAGGGTTTGTTTTACCACTAAACTACCTAGGCAAGCTTTTTTATTATACATTGAATTTCACAAATTAATTTGTTATTCTGTTTACACCCCAAAGGGGTAAACTTATGGAAATAAAGTATTTAGGCCATGCTTCATTTTTAATTAAGACCAAAACTGCCAAAGTTATTACCGACCCTTATGATTCAGAGATGGTCGGACTAAAATTTCCAAAAGTTGAAGCAGATATTATCACCGTCTCCCATCATCACCGCGACCACGATGAGGTCGACGCCGTGTCACTTCCAGCAACAGGAGCCGCGCCTCTCATCGTTGACATGCCGGGAGAATTTGAAAAGATGGGGGTGAGGATTTTCGGTTTCAAAAGTTTTCATGACGACAAAAAAGGAGAGGAAAGAGGCGAAAATATTTTATATAAGATTGAAGCCGAAGGAGTGTCGGTGCTCCATTGCGGTGATTTAGGCTATGTCCCGGAAGACAGTTTTTTAGATTCGATTGGCGACGTTGACATACTTCTTGTTCCAACAGGCGGGTTTTACACGATAGATTCGTCTCAAGCCTCGGATTTGGTCAAAAAAATTGAACCATCAATTGTTATCCCGATGCACTATCTTGATGCCGCCAACGCCCGCGCTTCGGCGGCCAGGCAAAAAAACTTCGGTCAACTTGCACCGGCTGAAGAATTTACCAAAAAATTCGGCGTTGAAAAACCAATCGCTCTACCAAAGCTTGTTTATAAAAAAGAAGAGGTAGAGGAAGAGATGAAGGTCGTCGTGCTTGAAATTTAAATATGGCTACATCAACTGATGCTCTCAAAGTTCCTCCACATGATTTAGAAGCCGAAAGGTCGGTTTTAGGTGCTATTCTAATAGATTCATCGGCAATCAATCTGGTCGCCGAATTTTTAAAGACAGAGCATTTCTATACTCCAGAACATCGGCTGATCTTTTCCGCGATGCTGACTCTTTTTGAAAAACAACAGCCGATTGACGTTGTTACCATTCAGGATGAACTGAAAAAAACCGACTCGCTGAAAAAAATCGGCGGCAAAAGCTATCTTTCAGATTTGATCAATACCGTTCCCACTTCCGCATACATTGAGAATTACGGATTAATTGTCAAAAATCAATATGTCAAGAGAAGGTTGATCGATCTTTCTTCGCGCATGGTGGAAAAAGCATTTGAGGAAAAAGGCGACGTCAAAAAGCTCATCGACGAGGCAGAAGTCGAGATATTTTCTCTAGCCCAACAGCATCTACACCGTGATTTTATCGAACTAAAAGAAATTTTGGCGGAAAGTTTTGAACGCTTGGAAGAGTTTATGAAAAAAGGTACTCATCTTCGCGGCGTCCCGACTGGTTTTAACGACTTGGATAATAAACTGGCTGGTATGCAGGATTCTAACCTTTTAATTTTGGCGGCCAGGCCTGGAATTGGAAAAACCACCCTAGCTTTAAATATGGCTTTGTCTGTAGCGATCAAAGACAAACTGCCTGTTGGTTTTTTTTCTCTCGAGATGAGCAAGGAAGAATTAGTTGATCGTCTCCTTGTGGGTCAAGCCGACATTGACGCCTGGCGGTTGAAGACAGGGCGGCTGTCTGATGACGACTATAAAAAGCTGACCGAGGCAATGGGCGAACTATCTGATGCGCCGATTTTCATCGACGATACGCCTGGCGCATCGATTCTTGAAATGAGGACTAAGGCGAGAAAGTTGAAGGTGGAAAAAGATATTAAATTATTGATCGTCGATTACCTCCAATTAGCCAATGCCGGCAGGTTTTATGAATCCCGCGTCAATGAGGTCTCTTTTATTTCTCAAGGATTAAAGAACCTGGCGCGTGAACTAAAAATTCCTGTTCTGGCCATTTCACAGCTGTCCCGCGCTGTTGAACAGCGGGGTACAAGAAAGCCCCAACTTTCTGATTTGAGAGAATCGGGCGGGATCGAACAGGATGCCGACGTTGTCATGTTTTTATATTTGGAAGAAGAGTCAGAAGACATCTTGGACCAGAACAAAAGGCTGGTCAAGCTCTACATTGCCAAGCACCGAAACGGCCCAACCGGTGAGATGGATCTGATGTTTAGAGGTGATAGGGTCAAATTCTACGGAGTGGAGAAGTAATTACTGTTCTTGACATGTATTAACAGGAGACAGATAAGACTCATTAATACCTCCAACAGAAGTTCTTTCAAATACTCTATCTAATTCACGAGCTAGTAAATTATTAGCTTCAATTAGTTCTGGAATACCATTATTTTCTATAATCTGGCTTAAAATACTAGCTAAATCAGCAAGAGTCGGCTGAAATGTACCATGTGGAATTAATGCTTTAAGTATGCTGTCTATATTTTGCGCAATATTTTGAAGTTTAATAGTCACTTCTGCATTTGGATCGGGAGTGTAGCTTGAAGTTCCCATAGGGCTTTTTTGAATATCACTTAAAACCGAAAGAAGTTCTAGCGATAAAAAATACTGCCAGTTAGTGTTTGTTGTCCCATCAACATAAACAAAGCTGACTATTCCGTCTTTTTTTATCATGCAAACGTTTTTTTCCGCTAAATAAAAAGCTCCATCAGGTACCTTGTTTTCAAAAAAATGCACCGCTTCATGGGGAAAAGAATTGATACTGTTTAAAGATAAAAAAACATTACCATGATTAACACAGGCGCCTGCGTTTTTCATACATATTTGTTCAATGTCTTCATTTTTGATTACAATAGTTTTTTGCGCCATCATATTAACAAAACCAGGAATCTGCTCTTCCGGCATCTCTATTTGTCTTGCAACACTTTCGATATTTTCACAGACAGTTTCTCTCAAATCTTCAATACTGAATGGTTGAGAATTTTTCTCGGCAGCCTCGACGAATAATGGATCTGCTTCACATGGTCTTTCTGACAGATATGAAGGGGGTGAGAAATTAGAAATTACTGAATTTCCAACGAATGTAATATCCATGTCTTCAAAACCTAGTAAAACTCTTTCTGCTATACCATCGGGCGTAACTCCGATATAAGCCAACTGCAATGTTGAAAATTGACGGGAATATGGATAGGTTTCTGCGTTTGGCGTTGGCGTAGAAATAACTTCTGTTGTAGCTGAATTAACGCTTCGGCAGGCTGTTAAAGCCAAAACAATAGCTAATAGTCCAAGAGTTAGCTTTCTTTTTAAGGGAATATCTTTATTTTTGTTTTGTCTAGTTTTTTCCACCTTAAGATTATACCAGAATATTATAGGATTAAACGTCAGTTTAACAAAGTAAATTTAATAATGTAATATATATTCATGTACTTAAGATTTAAACATTTTTTTGCTTTTTTATTAATAGCATTTTTTTTACAAGCATTTTTTTATTTGTTAAACGTTCAGGCAGGTACAAAATACAAAGATCCAACCTATCAGGTAAAAACTAGCAAAGATATAGAGTACGGCCAGGCGGCCGGATATAGCGGAAAGACGGAAAAACTTCTTCTTGATATCTATGAACCGGAGGACAAGTCGGGTTTAAGACCCCTGATTATCTTTGTCCATGGAGGATCGTTTGTTGCTGGCGACAAATCAGTCTATAGCGAAAATGCCACCAATATGGCTAAGAAAGGTTATGTTGTTTCTTCGATCAACTATCGTCTTGATACAACCAGAGCCAATAATCCCTATAATGCCAGATCGCCCGATCTTGATAAACCTATTGGCATTTCAAAGGAAGACACATTGATGGCCCTTCGGTTTTTGATTGAAAACGCGGAGATGTACAGGATTGATACCAATAAGATTTTTCTTGGCGGTTCATCAGCCGGAGCGGTAACTGCTCTATATACTGCTTTTAGTGAAGAAGTCGACGCCAAAAAAATCAAAGCGGTTTACAGCATTGCCGGTACGGTCCTCGACGAGGATTTGGGTATTATTGACGAGAACGACCCGCCAACCATAATGTTTAACGGTACAGCTGATGGGATTGTTCCGTTTGAAATGGCCCAAGCAACTGTTGAGAAACTACAAAGCAAGAGTGTTGAGGCTAACCTGATTAAATATGAAGGAATGGGTCACGACATAATAAGCAAGCAAAATACTGATATTCATCAAAAACTAACAGAGTTTCTATTACCTTATGTTAATTCAACAGCTCAAAGTGAGAGCCCTTCCCCCACAGGAATTTTTGCGGTTTCGCCTACCTCAATACTAGTCCCGACGACACCAATAACAATGACTGAAGATTTGAATGGCGACGGCAGTGTTGATTACTTAGATATGGAAGAATTGATCAACGGCTATTTTTTTATCAATATGGACGCTGATTTGAACCAGGACGGCATCGTCAATGGTTATGACTATTTTCAACTTTATGAAAAAATTAATCGTTAAATTATTTTTCGGCGTCTTGATTTTTTTTGGATTTTTGACTTTGACGCTGCTTTATTTAAATAAAGAAAACCGAGCCCTCGAGGAAAGCACCAAGCTGATCCTCCTTCCCAACGAAATTCCTATAAGATCCGAAGACGAGCAGTTTTACGTCTACATTCTTCTGAATTCGCAGGTCAATAAGATTAGCGCGGTTGATACTGTTATTCGTTTTGATCAGAATATCTTGGAAGTCGTCGACGTCGTTCCTTTGGGTATATTTCCGACTTACCCAGATGCCTCAAGAGCTCTTGATAATAAAAATGGCCTGGTGTTTTTGTCAGCAGTCGCCTTCGACACGACGACAAAGACTTTCACCGAACCCTTCCAAAGCATCGGGCTTTTCGGACGTATTAGTTTTGAAGTGAAAAAAAGTCAAGCAACGACAATCGATTTTGTCTTTACTCCAGGAAAGACCAGCGAGACCAATCTTATTGAAGCGGGTACAGGAAAGAATATCCTTCTTGATAAAAATCAGATTTTGGGAGCAATAGTGGAAAAATAAAGTCCTATAGCGTATAATTGTGAACTATGGGTAAGGGGGAGACGAGAAGGGATTTTATTACTTTAGCTGGATTAAGTCTTTTAAGTCTAGCTTATAGTGGTTGTAGTACTGCTGAAGGTAGAGATCCTTTTATTTTTACTCCGGAAAGAGCAGGCGTTAATTGCGGATTTGCTTTAGGAGATTTAAGAGGTTTAGCCAAAGCTAATTTTTTTGTCGCCGGTGATGAGGAAGGTGCAGATATTTTAAGTAAAGCCTTTTTAGGCGACTTAGCCACGAGGAAAATGAGTCGGGGATTTAAAAGCAGCAATCACGTGTACGAAGCTTCGACAGGAAGCATGTGGAAATCTGACAAAGATTTAGCTGGTAATATGAAAGGACAAGTAGCTTTGATTTATGGTGTAAGACTTAGTCTTGCGAAAGACGGTCCAATACTTATTAAAGTATCAGGCAGTGCTCCATCTGTTGTTGGCGATCAGCCCACAGAGAAAGGATTTTTTCCCACAGTATTCGTCGTTGAAGTTGGCGCCGATGATTTAGTTGATCTAAAATTAGAGCCAACCCCTCTTTGTTCTGACGAAAGTTTAATAAAACCGTTAGAACATGCTAGAGACCTTTTAAGCTCCATCGGACGTAGATTAGGAAACTTTCAGTTTTATTTAGATCGGGAAAGTCGTATTCTAGAAGCGGTGGTCATACCCTCTCGTTATTCCAATGAAGCTAAAAGTTCTCTTAATGCTGGAAGTCGTTTGAAAAGGGTTGCTGAAGATATTAATAGTTTGGCTGGATATGAAGGTGTTTCAAGCGCGAGCCTCTACGTAAACACACTTACTTCTAGCGGAGAATCTAGTGATATAAAATTACCTCTTGCTGCTGAAGTAGAAATTATGGCATTAAATCAGTTATCAGATGGGAGAGTACTAGCTGGTATCAGACCCAGAATGAGAAGCTATCTAGGTCGAGACAGTTTACAATTATTTAACGACGCGACTACTAATCTGTCGGATGCTATGTTATGGGTGGACGTCATGGATTTACAAGTAGAGTTGGAACGGGAGACGCTAGAGGAGCCGCCGTTAACTGTCGATCAAGGGACGCCGACATTAGACAGTCTTGAAAAAGCACTAGGTACTTATGTTATGCACGGACGCCAACATCATCACCTTCGACTTTAGTAACGACAGCCAGTCCTTTAACTATTGATACACCTACGGCAACAATTGCCTCGACGGCAACAGTTACACCAACTCTACCTGGAAGTTTAACTGGATATAAATCACCAACTCCGGGAAATACAAAAACGCTAACCGTTGGTGAACATACTGATTCTACAATTTCTCCAGAAATTTCTGCCATTTTATTGAGTGGTGTCTGTGGTGGCGGACTATTGTTTTCAATCGCTTTATATCTATTAAATAAAGAATAACTCTTTTCTTCTTGACAAATATTCAGTTTTCCTATATCCTGGGGGGGAGGATTAAGGAAAGGGGGAAACAATTTTCCATTTACGATTTTCAATTTCCAATGTTTAAAACATTTGAAAATTGATTCATTAAAAATTCAATGAAAATTGTAAATTGGTAATTGAAAATTAATCAATATGACAGATCATAAGAAAAAAGTTTTGCACAGGATGAAGATAGCTAAGGGGCATTTGGAAAAAGTTATTTCAATGGTTGAAAAAGGAGAATACTGTTTAAATATTATCCAGCAATCTCAAGCTGTCCAGTCGGCTCTTTCCAAGGTTGACGAGGCGATTCTGGAAAATCATCTTAAAACTTGTGTTCGGGATTCGATAGCAGGTAACAAAGACGTTGATGAAAAAGTTAAAGAAGTAATCGAAGTATTCAAGAGAAAATAAAAGTATGAAAGCAATCTGGGTCATTTTAGGAATCGTTTTAACTGCCGGGTTAATTGTTGGCAGTTATTTTTTGCTGAATCCTGGTGGCGAAGCTAAAGTTACGGTGACGATTATCAGTTATAAGATAACTGATAAGGAAAGACCAAAAGTTGAAGTAAAAGGAACATCCAAAGATTTGGGAAAGATGAAAGTCTCGGATGAAAAGTCAGCAGAATTTATCATAAAAAATATTGGGCAAAAACCACTACAAATGTCAAGGGTTAACTCAAGTTGTAACTGTACCTTTGGCCAGGTAGTGATAGATGGCAAGGAGTCAGAGCTATATGGAATGCACAACGTCTCGAACTTTGCCGGAGAAGTCCTTCCGGGAAAAACAGCGATGATCAAAGTTATCTATAGGCCTTTTATCATGCCGGTTTACGGAATTATCGATAGGGAAGTCTACGTGGAGACGAATGACCCTGAAAATCAAAAATTAATATTTAAGGTTAAAGCGAATGTCAACTGATTTTTTATTTGGCATTTCTTTAACCGCTTCTTTTTTGGCAGGAGCTTTGGCTTTATTTGCTCCGTGTTGCATCACTTTTCTATTCCCGAGTTACCTCGGGACGGTTTTCAAAAGCCGGAACAAAGTAATGTTTTATACGATAATTTTTGCCCTGGGTTTGTCATCAGTTTTAATTCCAGTTGCTTTAGGATTCAGAGCTTTAATTTTTTTCTTTGATCAATTTCACCGAGAAATATATTACCTCGGCGGATTGTTTCTCATCTTAATGGGAATAACAACAATGAAGCCAATCCTCGATTTTTCGTTCCTCTCTAGATTGTTGCCACAGGCCGATCGGCAACCTCGGAGGTTGTCTGGCGGACTTTGGCAAAGCTCCGTATCAGTGTTTAGTTTAGGTCTAATGTCAGGATTATCATCTTCATGCTGCGCGCCGGTTCTCTTTGCCGCCGTGACTTTGACAAGCCTTTCACCGACTTTGTTTCAAGCATTAATCGTCTCTTCGGCTTATGTCTTGGGAATTGTGTTTCCTTTATTTTTGATGAGCCTTTTTTACGAAAAATTGACTACCAGAGTTTCCGGCAAAAACAGGCAAAAAATTTATGAAGTTTTCAAGATATTAGGAGCAGGAATTTTTATTTTGTCAGGTATAGGGATTATCATTGCTAACTTTTATAACAAGATCCAGATGTATCAGATGGAAGGATACACGAGGCCGCTGCGTATGATTGTTTTTAATCTTGGCAAATATTTCCAGAATCCGATCGTCGACATTGTTACGTTTGTTGCAATATTAGTTATTAGTTATTTATTATTAGTTAAAAAAAACCGCCTTCGCTAAAGCTATGGCGGTCAAAGAAAAATGAAAAAATCAAAGATCTTTAAGGTTTTTAAGGATAAACTGATGTTGGCTTTGTTTTTTAGTTTGCTATTAAATGTTTTACTGGCCTTGCAAGTAACCGGGCTTGTTTCTAAGGCAAAGAGCTATTTTGTCAATAAGAAGACTGCAAGTGAGAGAGAAAATCTTTTTGACCAGATTAACCCGGAGAAAGGATTTGAAATTAATGCTAAATACGGAGATTTGGGTCCGAAGATGGTTGAGGCAGGCGTGATCGACCTAGAAAAGTTTAAACAGGTTTATCAGCAAAACGGTCAAGCTCTGACCAAAGAACAACTGGAAATTTTAACCAAAGGATCCAATAAAAAAGTCAAGATTGATCGTGATAATTCTTATTTCCTATTGAATTTTTTCTGGGCAGCCGGACTGGCTAATAAATCGAAAACATTGCTTGAAGGAGACATTGTTAAGTATAGCGAAGGTCAAGTTGGCAACTTTGCTTCAACCGGCGGTTGGTCTCTTTCCAAAAGCGACCCGATGGATTACTTTGCCAAAAGCGATTTGATTCCGATGACAAAAGAGCAAGAAGTTTTGGTGCAAAAAGTGGCGTCCAATATCTATCGGCCATGCTGCAATAATTCAACAGCCTTTCCTGATTGTAATCATGGGATGGCATTGCTTTCTGTTCTTCAGTTGATGGCGGCTAATGGAGCAACCGAGGACGACATGTATGAGGCGGGAAAATATTTTAATGGTTTTTGGTTCCCGGGAAATTACTATGATTTAGCTCTATACTTTAAGAATGTCGAGGGAAAAGATTTTGAAGATGTGCCAGCAAAAAAAGTTTTGTCTGGAGAGTTTTCCTCGGCGTCAGGCTGGCAAAAAGCTAAGCAGGTGTTAGTTAATAAAGGAATAGTTGAAAAGCCGCCAGCCCAGGGCGGAGGATGTGGAGTATAAATATGGATAAAATTCTCGTTTCCATTCTCGGATTATTATCAATTTTATTTACCTATTGGTTTTTCTTTATGAAAAAACAAAATACTGTTGAGGCATCGGGGTCTATCAACATCTTGGTTGAAGGCGGTTATAAACCAGATAGAATTTCTATTCCTTTTGGTCAAACGACTAAACTTGTTTTTGAAAGAAAAGACAGCAACAGTTGTTTGGAAGAAGTGGTTTTGGCTGATTTTAAAATCAAAAAAGCATTGCCTATGAATGAAAAGGTAATAGTAGAAATTACTCCTGATAAAAAAGGAGAGTTTGATTTTTCCTGTGCCATGGGAATGTTTCATGGGAAACTTATTATCAGATAATTATCTAATTACTAATTTCTGATTTCTAATTAGTAATTAGTAATCTGTAATCAAAAAATCTAAAAGTAATGACAACTAAAAGGACATTCTATATAAAAGGAATGTACTGCGCGTCGTGCGTTTACAGTAATGAGAAAGCCCTAAAGGCGATTAAGGGCGTGAAGGAGGCAGTTGTCAATCTTAATACTGGTAAAGCGACGATAACGGCGGCAATGCCGATTACAAATGATGTTATAAAAAAAGCCGTTGAAAGCGTTGGTTATGAGGCAATGATTGGGGCGACAGACAAAGAGGACTCTCTCGATGAAAAGATAAAAAAAGAAAAAACTAAGGAATTAAAAAACCTCCAAATTAAGACTAGTGTCAGCCTAATTTTAGCAGGGTTGGTGGTTTGGGGAAGTTCCCCCGGGTTGATGAATACGGCGCCTATGATCTTAAAGAACATGGTCAATCATCTGATACTGGCGTCGATCGTCCAGTTTTGGGGAGCTTATGATTTTTACAAAGCGGCGATTTCGTCAATAAAACACCGGCTGGCCAATATGGATACACTCGTTGTGATTGGAACAACAGTGGCCTATCTTTATTCGGCTGCGGTCGTATTTTATCCTGGTTTTTTTGAAAGTTTGAATCTAAAAGCCGAACCCTACTTTGACGTTTCCACCGTTATTATTGGTCTGATTTTGCTCGGTCGTTTTTTTGAAGCCAAAGCTAAAGCAGGAACTGGTGAGGCGATTAAAAAATTGATTGGTCTTCAAGCAAAAACAGCTAGAATAGTGAGAAACGGTAAGGAGATTGACATTGCTATAGAAGAGGTGAAATTAGGAGATGTTATTCGTGTTCGGCCAGGAGAGAAAATCCCGGTTGACGGAATAATCATTGAGGGTGATTCGGCCATTGACGAGTCAATGGTAACCGGAGAGTCGATGCCGACTGATAAGCATAAAGGTGATACAGTGATCGGCGCGACGATAAACAAATCAGGGAGTTTTCTTTATAAAGCCACCAAGGTCGGAAAAGACACGATGCTGGCGCAGATTATTAAATTAGTCGAAGAAGCCCAAGGGAGCAAAGCGCCGATCCAAAGACTTGCCGATGTTATTTCTTCTTATTTTGTTCCGATTGTGCTAATGTTGGCAATTGCCACTTTTGCCGGTTGGTATGTTTTCGGGCCAGCCCCTGTTTTCATCCATGCCATGCTCAACGCGATTGCTGTTTTGATCATTGCTTGCCCTTGTGCCATGGGGCTCGCGACGCCGACTGCCATAATGGTCGGAACAGGGATTGGTGCCGAGCACGGGGTGCTTATCAAGGATGCCGAGAGTTTGGAGACGGCTCACAAAGTAAAGACGATTGTTTTTGATAAAACAGGAACGCTGACAAAGGGACAGCCTGAAGTGACAGACATAATAATAAAATCAAAAGTCAAAAATCAAAAGTCAAAATTACAATTAAAAAGTCAAAATGAAATACTTCAATTAGCCGGATCCATTGAAAAATTTTCAGAGCATCCACTGGGTGAGGCGATTGTGAAAAAAGCTGAAGAAAGTAAACTTAGCTTTCGCAAAGTCGAAAGGTTCAAATCGATTACAGGAAAAGGCGTTGAGGGATTAGTTAATGGGAAAAAAATTTATGTTGGCAAGTTGTTACAAGGATCCAAATCGCACTCCGGGGGTGAGGATTTAAAGAATCAAGGCAAAACCGTTGTATATGTATATATAGACAATAAATTGACCGGTCTGATCGCGATTGCCGATACGATCAAAGACACTGCTGTTGAGGCAGTCAAGTCTTTGAAAGACGCCGGCATCGAGGTTTATATGATTACTGGAGATAATAAACAAACAGCAGAAGCGATTGGAAAGCAGTTAGGAATAAAGAGAGAAAACATTTTGGCCGAAGTGTTGCCAGAAGAGAAAGAAAAAAAGGTTAAAGAACTAAAATCTAACATCCAAGATCTAAGATCTAAAATCGCATTCGTCGGAGACGGAATTAACGACGCACCGGCCCTGGCGGCCTCTGACGTTGGCATCGCTATGGGTAGCGGCACTGACGTTGCCATCGAGGCGTCCGGTATAACCTTAGTCAACAAGAATTTGATGTCGGTGGTATCGGCCATAAAATTATCAAGGCAGACAATGAAAACGATCAAACTCAATTTATTTTGGGCATTTGCGTATAATGTATTATTAATACCTGTGGCCATGGCGGGAAAGATAAATCCTATTTTTGCCTCAGCGGCAATGGCGATGTCGAGTATATCAGTTGTCACAAATTCACTGTTATTAAAGAAGCAAAAAATTTAGGGACGGTCCTTTTAAGGACAGTTCCTAAAGGAACTGTCCTTGTAAAAAACTATGGCAAAAATAAAAAAAACCACTTTATACGTATCAGGAATGCACTGTCCTTCCTGCGATATCCTCATCAATGACAAGTTTCGGGAAGAAGCGAATGTCGTTGACGTCAAGCCGGACTTTAATAAACAAAAGGTCGAGGTTTTTTATACCGGACACTTAAACCGTGAAATGTTAAATAGTAAAATCAAACAGTTTGGCTATGAAATTACAGAGGGCGAAATTCGAGAAGTCGAGTCTTTGGGAAAAAGAATTTTTGAGGCGCTAGGAATCGTCGTCGTCGTCCTTATTTTGTATCTTATCGTCAAGGAATTGGGTTTGATTCCCAGTTTTAATTTTAGTGGAAATTTAAGTTTATTGACCATTTTTGTCATTGGGTTGATTGCTTCAACGTCAACCTGTATGGCGACGTCAGGAGCTTTATATTTATCTATAATTTCTAGGAAAGATTCCTCGGTCGCTTCGCTCACTCGGAATGACATGGGGACGGCAATATTTTTTAATGCAGGAAGAATTTTCTCCTACGGAGCTTTTGGTTTTTTAGCTGGTTTGGTCGGTCAAACGCTAATTACCAATCTTAAATTTGGGCCGTTTTTGACATTACTGGCCGCAATTTTTATGATCCTTTTGGGCCTCGATATGGCAAAAATCGTTTCTATCGGTTCAATCATCCCTTCAGGATTAAACAAAGCCATCTTTGAAAATCTAGAGCATAAATTATTAAGATATCCAAGAAAAGCGCCATTTTTTCTTGGGGCAATTACTTATTTACTCCCTTGTGGTTTTACCCAAGCCGTCCAGGTCTATGCCCTAGGCCAAGCTTCACCACTGCAAAGCGCTCTGACGATGATGATTTTTGCCCTTGGAACAACGCCGGCTTTGATCTTGGTCGGAGGCTTGAGCTCTTTTACGAAAACAAGCTTTTATAATTATTTTATTAAAACTATGGGAGTGTTGGTCTTTGCCGTCGGGTTCATATATTTTTCCAACTTTACTTCACTTTACGGCTTGAATATCAATCCGTTTTCATCACTTTCCACCCGAGGGGTGGAAAGTTTAGCAAGAGAAGAAAATGGTGCTCAAATAATAGAAATGAAGGTCGTCGGATCTGGCTATACGCCAAACTACTTTACCGTGAAAAAGGGCATACCGGTCAAGTGGAGAATAGACGGGGTTAATGTTTTTGGCTGCCAAGCTTATCTGACAGTGCCTAAACTAGGCATTCAAAGGACTATTCAACCAGGAGAACAGACAATCGAATTTACTCCCGAAGAATCCGGCTTTATCAACTTTTCTTGCGGGATGGGGATGTATCGGGGAAGAATTGAAGTAATATAGTCTTGCTTATTAAATATCCCAATAAAGCTCCGAATAATACATCGAAGAAATAATGACAACCCAGATAGATCCGCGAATAGCTGATTAATAAAGCAACCGTGTAATAGAGCCATCTTCGTTTTTTGTTAAAGGCTGTTAAGATAGTCGCGGCGGCAAAGGCGGTCGCGGCGTGAGTGGAAGGGAAAGAAAAATCATGGGGACAAGTTAAAATCGGTTGAATCAGTTGAATCGGTCTAGGGCGGAGAAAAATATTTTTTAAAATAATATCAGAAAGGAAAAAAGACAATAAAAAAGAGAGTGAAAACAAAATAATAAATCTTTTATCTTGCTTGGTGATACCGGGATTTTTTCTTTCTTCCAAAATTACCACAATCAAGATTACCAACAACCAAATTAAAATTGAACTGCCCTTAAGGGAGAAGAATGAAAAAAAGGAATTAAAAAAAAGACTGTGAGGAATAAAATTTCTTAAAAAACTAGTCAAGTAAAGATCAATACTTATTAAACCGTCCATTTAAGTATTATAACACCCTCACCTTTGTCATTCCGAGCGAAGCGAGGAATCTATTCTGTATAATTGAACAATGAAAATAAAGACAATTATTTTCGATTTTGACGGCGTGATCGCGGATACAATTCCATACACATTAGAGAAAACATTAAAGATTCTCAAGGAAGATTTCAACCTTAAGAAAAGTGATAAAGAAATTATACTAATAATCAGAACAAACAGCTTTAAAGAAATAATGAGATTAGTAGGTTTATCTATTCTTAAACTGCCTTTTATAGTTGGAAAGATAACAAAAACTCAAGAAGAATTATTTGAAATTATTGATGAAATAAAGATTATTCCTGGCATTAAAGGTTTATTGAGAAGACTAAAAAAATCAAATATAAGATTAGTGATTATTTCTTCAAATCTGAAAAAAAATATTGAGAAATTTATTTTAAAAAATAATTTAACTTTCTTTGATGAAATTATTGACTCGAAAATTTTCGGAAAGACAAAAGAGATTAATGACTTCCTTAAAAATAATAAATTAAAAGAGAATGAGGTTATTTATATAGGGGATGAAATAAGAGATATTGAAGCATGTAAAAAGGTTAGTATAAAGGTTATTGGAGTTAGTTGGGGTCTTCAAGATGCGAAAATTTTAAAAAAACGGGGGGCCGATTTTATCGCCAAAAAACCCTTAGATATTCTCAAAATTGTTACTGATTAGATAGTCCTATTAAGCCGATCGGCAACCTCCGAGGTTGCGGAAGGCGTGTAAATACTATCAATTAGATAGGGATTCAATAATACTATTTATGGCTTTTAATATGTTTTCGTTATCTTGATTCAAAGTGTTGATTCTGACGAAATGCTTTTTTTCTTGAGCGTCTTTGTATTCAAAATAGTATGAAGTGATTTTACCGTAAAGATCGCTTTCTTTGATAGACCTGACGATCAAAAACCCGTTTTTTGTATAAGAAGTTGATCTTGATCCTTCGCCGTTTTCGATCAAAGAAATAAAGTCGTCGATCTTAAGAGATTCTTTTTCAGGAAAGGGTAGGTAGTCAACAATCATAATATCAGCATTAAAACCGAAATTACCAACGATGTGGGGTCTTTCCAAATTGATTGCTATAGAGTTTATTGTAAAACCGTTTTCTTCCTTATCATATTTATTTGTCAATATCTGCCAAGTAGAGATGTATTGAAATTTAAGATTTATGCCATTGGTTTGGTAGGTTTTTAAAGAATCAACCGGCTGGGTCGGAGTTGAAGAAATAACAGTTGGTTGTTTATTACCAAAATAAAAACCAACAAATAAAAGAAGTATTATTAAAAATATAATCATGAGAAAAAAAATAATTTTTTTCGCAAGATCCATATAATTATATTACTATTTTTTGTATGCATTTGTATCATAATAATGATATTATATTAATAATATGCAACCACCCGAAACAGCCGGAGGCACTCCCAACTATGCTTTTAATTATCTAAAGATTAATAACGGTTCTGTCAAAGGTAGCGGAATTACCAAGAGTCATTCATGATGTTGCAGATGATATAAATCTTAGATTAGACATTAATACTCAAGAATTAGCTGATTTGAGAGGTTTTGATAATTTTTTTATGACAAAAGTTGCAAAACTAAAACCAAAAACGAGCTTCGACATGAAACACGAAACTTATGCAAGAATGTACGATATAGTAGCTGGATCAAAGCAATATGTCGGTTTTCATCAAGAATATCAAAGTGGCGAAAGATCTCGGGGAGGACTTAATGAAAATCAATTAGGAGAATTATTAAATTCAATACTTTATAAAGAACCTATGGAAATAGGACGGGATGTTAAAGCTCTCCAAGGCGAGATTGCTCAAATCGACTTAGATCTACTTGTCACAGCTTATCTGTCTCAAGGGAAGGTAGATTTAGCGTTAGAATTAATCAGAGACTCTTCCCTTTATCTTACTAAAATAGATCAGGGAGATAAAACATCTGAACAACTGACAAGCGTTACCATGGATAGGCTATTTGATCCCAGTATACAACAGGGGAACAACCTGTTTGATGTAGCGCATATTGTTTTAGAAGGAATTAAAGGAGATCAACTTTATCGTGAAATGCGAGACAGTATTACAAAGTGGCCGGAAGAATATAGAAATGCTGTAAAAAGACAATTGATCCATCTTGAAACTCGACTTGGAAAAAAGGTTTAATGTTAATTGTAGGTAAAAATTCTATTTTTTCCACGAATAATTTTTTCTTTCTTTTTTAAAGACTTGATAGAGTACATATAAGAAACTACTCTAAACGTTTCAAACTGCTTTTTAATATTATAGATAGTTTTTTCTAGGAACCAAGGAGAGATGTAGAGATAGATAGTTATAAAGTTTTTAAAGTTTATAAAATTCATAAGGTAGATTTTGAACATATCACCCATAACAATCTTTATATTCTTCCTATTTGGGTGGAAGAGACGGCGGAGGTGAAGAACGAGAATTAATACGGGATTTATCTCAACCGCGACAAAAGTGGTATTTAATTTTTTTCTGTAAGCCTCTTTTGCCGCCTCAAAAATCACAATTCCGTCGCCGGCTCCTAGATCAAAGACTGTTTGGCCATTTCTTAATTTTAGAGCCTTGATAATCAGCGGAATGTCAACTGGTTGAGAAGGAAAATAGGGGATAGGTGATAAGGTTTTTGATGAGAAAATTAAAATTAAAATAAGTAAAACTACAAAAACTATAAAAAATCCCATTGACTAATTTTATCAAGTCTGATTTAATATTAACGTTCAATGTCAAAAAATCTATCTTCTTTTGACCACGGGTTGGCCATCACTCCCTTAGACGGGAGAAACTTTCTAAAAATAAAAGATTTATCCGGATACTTCTCCGAATTCGCCCTTAATAAATATAGAGTAAGAGTTGAGCTAGAATATCTAATAAAACTTTCCGAGTGGAAAATTATTCGTAAATTAACCACGAAAGAACTTACTTCGATTAAACGTTTAATCGAAGTATTTGATTTTGATAATCATAAGGAAATAAAGATAATTGAAAATAAAATTAACCACGATGTAAAAGCCGTTGAATATTTTTTAAGAGAAAAATTTAAAAAAACCAGCTTAAAAGATTTAGTTCCGTTTGTCCACTTAGGATTGACTTCGGAAGACATTAATAATCTCGCTTACGGATTGATGTTAAAAGAATTTAAAGAAAATATCTTTGAAAAAGAACTGCTTCAATTAATTAATCAATTAAAGCAGATGGCCACAGAATATAAAAGCATTCCGATGTTGGCTCGGACCCATGGTCAACCAGCAGTCGGGACAACGGTCGGCAAGGAGTTGGTGAACTACGTTTATAGACTAAAAAAACAACTCAAAAAAACAAAAGAGTTTGAGTTTGAAGGTAAATGCAATGGTGCGGTCGGGAACAACAATGCGCTTCAAACAGCCATTCCTTCAAAAAACTGGCTTAAGCTTTCTGAAGACTTTGTCAAAAGTCTAGGTTTGACACCTAACCCCTATACAACCCAGATTCTTTTTTATGACAATTGGATCGAATTTTTTCAAATAGTTTCTTTGGTTAATGGTATTTTGATAGATTTCAGCATAAACATGTGGGGATACATAATGTTGGAAACTTTCATCCAAAAAAAGAAAGATAAAGAAATTGGATCCTCAACCATGCCGCAAAAAATAAATCCGATCAACTTTGAGAACGCCGAAGGCAATTTGCAACTGGCCAACAGTTTGTTTGAATTTTTTGAACGGAAATTAATACATTCAAGGTTACAACGTGATTTATCAGACTCGACAATCAGACGAAATTTTGGAGAATCTTTGGGTTATACAGTTTTAGGATGGAGAAATATCAGATCTGGTTTGGAAAAACTTTTTGTCAATAAAGATAATTTAAAAGAAGAACTGAATAAACACTGGGAGATTTTGACAGAAGCGATTCAGACTGTATTAAGGCTCAAAGGAGACAAAAAAGGCTATGAGAAAATGAAGATGTTGGTTAGAGGAAAGACTATTAATAGTGGGGAGTATTTGAAGATATTAAAGGGTTTGGGGCTTGAGAAGGATAAAAGATTAGTGAATTTATCGCCGGAGAAATACGTTGGGTTTGCGAGTGAATTAGTCGAAAAGCTTCGATAACGAAATTTTTTATCACGGTGGGGACCCCTACACCCCAAAAGTGAAAAAAATTTGTTATCTTCGCTTTTGAAAATTATAAATTGAAAATTTCAATCATATGATTAACTTAGTAGTCGGTTCACAATGGGGTGATGAGGGTAAAGGAAAGTTGGTTGATTTATTGGGTAAGAATGCGGACTACGCTGTCAGATTCCACGGCGGAAACAACGCCGGCCATACTGTCATAGTTGACGGCAAAAAATATCCTTTTCATCTGATTCCTTCGGCGATTTTAAATAAGAATATTGTTGGCGTGATTGCCAACGGGGTGATTGTTGACCCGGCTGTTTTGATCGAAGAGATTGACTTAGTTGAAAAAGATGGAATGAGCTTAAAAAACAAGTTGGTGATATCTGACCGTTGCCATCTGATTATGCCTTATCATAAGGCGTTGGATGAAGCCTATGAAAATGCTAGGGGAAAAAACAAACTAGGAACAACAAAGCGAGGTATTGGCCCGACTTTTGCTGACAAAGTTTCTTACAACGGAATCCGTTTTTATGAACTTATAAATTGGAATACTTTTGTTGAAAAGTTTGAATTCCAAGCTAGAATTAAGAACAAAATCCTGAAACTTTTTAATGTTTCTCCTATAAATATCAAAAAAGCCATTTCTAATTACAGAAAAATGAGGGAAAGGCTCCTGCCTTATGTCAAAGACAGCTATCAGATTCTCAGTCAGGCAGTTGCCAAAGAAAAAAATATTTTACTTGAAGGAGCCCACGGAGTGATGTTGGATGTTGACTTTTCACCCTATCCGTTTTCCACCGGGAGCAATGTCACAACCGGTGCTGTAAATACAGGAAGCGGAATTCCAGTTAATAAAATTGATAATGTTTGGGCAGTTGTTAAGGCCTATCTTTCGAGAGTCGGCGGAGGGCCCTTACCAACAGAGTTATTCGATAAAAATGCCGAAGATATAAGAGAAAAAGGTCATGAATATGGGACAACAACCGGACGACCGAGGCGAATAGGTTGGCTTGATTTGGAAGCGGTTAAATTTACAACCGAGTTGACAAGTACCAACAATATTGCCATTACGAAAATCGACATTCTGTCAGGTTTGAAGAAAATCAAAGTCTGCATAGGTTATAAATATAAAGGAAAAAAGATTTCGATGAGCAGCTGTGGTTACAAAGAGCTAGCAGAGTTGACACCGGTTTATAAAAGTTTTCCTGGATGGAGTGAAGATATTACTGGAATAAGAAAATTTGAGAAGCTGCCGAAAAATTGTCAAAAATATGTAAAATTTATTGAAGAATTTTTAAAAGTTCCTGTTAAAATAGTTTCTGTTGGTCCCGAAAGAGAGGAAAACATCTATGCTTAATATTCGCAAAGATACGGGTTTGACTTTTGATGATGTTTTATTAGTTCCCAAATTGACAGCGGTGGAATCGCGTTCTCACGTTGATTTAGCAACAAGACTAACCAAGAAAATCACCCTGAAGACTCCGATTGTTTCCGCCAATATGGATACTGTGACAGAGGCCGGGATGGCGATTGCAGTCGCCCAGATGGGTGGAATTGGGATAATTCACAGATTTCTGACAATCGATGCAGAAGTTGAAGAAGTAAAAAAAGTCAAGAAAGAAAGATTGTTGGTAGGGGCGGCGATTGGCATAAAATCCGACTATCTAGAAAGATGTAAGGCGCTTATTAAAGCCGGCGCCGATACAATCGTGATTGACATCGCCCATAGTCATAGTTCTTTTTTCATCAAAGTTTTAAAAGAATTGACCAAAAAATTTCCCAAAACAGAGTTTATCGCCGGCAACGTCGCCTCGGCCGATGCCACCGAGATAATGATCAAAAATGGCGCCGCCGCGGTCAAAGTCGGGATCGGCCCCGGTGCTTTATGTACGACAAGAATTGTTACCGGCGCCGGAGTGCCGCAGCTGACGGCGATTGCCGACTCTGTCGAAGTCGCCAATAAATACAGGGTGCCTATTATTGCCGACGGTGGCATAAAGCAATCCGGAGACATTGTCAAAGCGTTAGCGGCCGGGGCCTCAACTGTGATGATCGGAACTCTGTTTGCAGGTTGCGAAGAGAGTCCGGCGTTGACTTTTTTTAGAAACAACAAAAAATATAAGATGACGCGGGGAATGGCGTCCTTGATGGCTAATGCCGATAGGCAAAGAAAAGACGAAAGCGTCAAAAAAGATCTCAAAATATATGCCGCCGAAGGCGTCGAAGCAGTCGTGCCTTACCGCGGTCACATTGCTGATTTCATTTATCTATTGCTTGGCGGAGTCAAATCTGGTTTTTCCTATTGCGGCGCCCATACGATCAAAGAATTATGGAAAAAAGCCGAATTTATCCAGATAACCCAGAGTTCTCTAATCGAGTCGGCCCCTCATGATGTTGAGGTGATGTAAAGTAGTTGACAAGATTAAAAAATCAGAGATGTTTTTTTAAAATGATGTTATTTAATTTAACTAATATTAGTAAATTGTCCGACCTATTAAAGCCGATTTTTTATGGCTAATCCAATTGTTGAAAATTTTAGAGAAGGAGAGCTTAGGAGTAGAAGATCTCATCTGGCAATGTATATTCGATCAAGAGCAAAAGTTATTGATGCAAGAACTGGTTATGTATCAATTGAAGAGGTAAATCAACGCACAGATCCTATGATATTGCAAGCGTCTGCTGAAATTACTAAAGGCTTATTTCTTGATAAACTTCCTGCTGATTTTAAGCCAGAAGTGGTAATAGGAGTACCAAATAGAGGAAAGAGTTTCTCAGTTGCTCTAGGTATAAATACAGGGCTTCCTATTAGTGAGACTGATCGTACTTTAATAAAAGATGATCAAAATAAAGATTTTAATGTTGAATATGATCAAAAAGAAAATACCGTTTATATTAATGGAATTCCTTCGTTTACCAGAAAAGGTGAGCTTTTTTCCCATAAACTTCGTGGCGTAAGACCAGATTCAGCTGTTTTAGTTGCTGATGATTTTTGCGCAACTGGGGCAGTTACAGAATATTATTTGAAGGCTTTTGAAGAATTAAATATTAAACCAATATTTGTTTACATAGTTGCTAAAGATTTTAATGATTCCGATCCACCTCAGAAAGGATATCGAAAATTTAAAGAAGAGAATTTACCAGTTTTTGCTATTGTTAGACTAACAGAAATAGAAAATAGTCATGTTGTTGTTACTGCAGATGATATATTAACTTCATGATGTAAAAGTCCTATAAAAGTAAGTAGACCATATTAAGTTATTTTTTCTTTTTTTGCTTTCTAATTTCATCGAATACATCACTGGGGTAAACTCTTTCTGTTTGTAGAGTACCTGGTTCAGCTCCGTCTTCATAATGTAGTAAGTTTATGTTTCAAATAATGGGTCTATAAACGGCAAATTTTGTTTTTTAGACTATCCCATAATCTTTTAAGATC
>Ga0209727_1000807_pt1 | contig 31072 bp, 38 predicted proteins | sample RifGroC1_FD_183995 | JGI IMG/M metagenome (GOLD analysis project Ga0209727, IMG submission 183995) | Groundwater microbial communities from Rifle, Colorado, USA - Groundwater C1 (SPAdes) (version 2) | ecosystem: Environmental > Aquatic > Deep subsurface > Groundwater | place: Rifle, Colorado...
CCCGAGCCAGTCCGTTCGTCACAATTTGGAGATCCTGGACCGTAGCCTCAGTCGTGGCAATAACCTCTTCCTGAGCTGATTGATAATTCGTAAAATTCCCATAGTCGCGCCATCCCCCATCCTCAAACACTTGAAATTTCGCGCTGAGGGAAACGGCAATTAATACCAAGCCTACAATCAGGATCTTCATTTTCTATATCTATTCCTTATCTGCGTTTTTGTCGGACGGCCATCAATTCTTTTCCTCGCGGCGTTGATCTTCTCGGTCCAGATTTCGTTAGGCGATTTCCCGTTTGCTGAAGGATAAGTGAACACGCAAAGGAACGCGACCAACAGAGCTGTAATTACAGCCCATATCCAAAGGGCAATTTTCTTAATGCTGAATTTCTTAGCCATTGGGTTTATCCTTTTCTAAATATTTTTTCAGACCGATAACCGATGCCGTAAATATTAAAAACATCTCGGAAGATATCTCCACGCGTCCTGATGCCCATACCCAGAATAGAACCGCCCACGTCAGGAAGGACGGGCTGATCAACTTGATAATAAGTGATTTTATTCTATTCACCACCTGTTCTGGAAATTGTTTTTTCACGGCCACCTCCCGATTAAACTTAAAACAAAAACAAGCGCGAACATTGCCAATATAATGACATTGGTTTCCGCTTCGGTATTCTCTCTGCCTCGTTGTTTCATCTTTTCATACCTGTTAGTTTATTGAATAGATCAACTACTTTCCTCCGCCACTGTCTGAGTTTGTTATTTTCTTTTATAGCATCATCCGCACGACATGCGAAAACGGCCTCGTTCAAAATTGAAATATGTGAAAGCAAATCCTCGTTGATCGCCCGATACTGCGAATATTGCGACTGAACCTGTTTGCACTTCTCATCCATATCAAGTGCTTTTTCCTCGGCCTTCAACCTCAATCTGACCACGTTGATATATTCCGTAATTGCATTCCCTGACCGTTTGAATATTCCGACAATTTCCTCGAACCTGCTTATCCTATCCATCCTTCCAAGTGAAATTCCCTGCGCTAATTCAAAAACATTCTGATAATATTCCCGTAAGAAATACTTTCCCCACTGTCCATCAAGCCTGTAGTTCGGGATCATTTTCAACCCCGATGATTTCCAAAACAGCGTTTTTGCTTCTCCAAAATGAAACCCTGTAAGAACCCAATCCCATCTATAATCATACTCGCTCAATAAATACTGGATATAGGCATAATCGAATTTTACGACATTCTCCACGTTGCGGAAGACCTCCTTCATCCGTTGTTCGCTCAGGGGATTCTCGTAAAGCTCCGGGATGTAAAACGGATGCCCTCTTTGGATGCAGAGCGTGTGCTTATAGTGATACAAGGCTATGACCATACCTTCCACCGTGTAGCCCGTCATCCTAATCACCTCTCCCGTGTTGTGTTCGGCATACGGGTTGATGGAACTTTCAAGTATCCATTTTGAAATAGGGATATAATTTTCCCAAGAGTCAAACGGGATATTCAACTGGCGATTCAGCTTCCACGAAAGTTCGACCAAGTCATTGTATTCCTTCAGGCTCATCGCATACCGCTTTTCAGCGTTGATATACCCGACTGTTGTTTTCTCCGACCGATACCATGACCACTGATAGACCTGCCGGGCAAGCAGACAGTTATTTATAAATGTCCGTTTGTAATCATCCTCTTTCGTGGCCGACAGCTTATTTATTTCCATGATGTCATTGAAAATTTTATCCTTGATGTGAGATTCACCGCGTTGTATTCCAGATAAGAAAAAACTGACGGAAGCCACGATGACCAATGAAGCGATCCATAATGTAGCCTTCATGTTGCCCCCGTGATATATTCCTGCCATCTTTTAGCGATCTTTACGACATACGCCGATGTTTCCCGTGGAACATATTTCTCCCAACACTCAAAAAGCAATCCCTTAATATTCCCGTTTTCTTCACGGGATTTCTTCATCATTTTTTCAATATTTCCCATGCCCCAGTTATAACACGCCCAGACCAACTTCCACCCTTCATCCCACGGCTGATTTAAAATTTCTCCATAAGGATAATTTTTCTCCACCCAATGCCGGAGCTGGGCCAAGAACTGGCACCCGTTATCAAGATTTCCTACTGGATCTTTTCCGTCAATATCCCCGTCCAGCCATTTATCCGTCCCCGGCATTAATTGCATCAATCCTACGGCTCCGCAGGGCGAAACAGCATTCGGGTTAAAATTAGATTCCGCGAAAACGATTGCCGCGATCATAAACGGATCGAGTTTCCTTTCGTGTTTCGCGGCCTCGGTTTGGATCTCTTCCCAAAAAAGAATATTGTTCATTTCAATAGCACCGCGACGATCGCAACCAGAACGCTGATAACCGTCAAAATAGCAAGCACCGTTGAGATAAATTTCCAGTGATTTTGCTTATGCGCCTCCACCAGGTTCGCGGTAAAATCCGCTTTAGCTCCGGCGGAAACAGCGACGGCCTTAAAATCAGATATCGCATCAACCTTGGCAAACAACTCAATAAAATTATCATTCATGGATTTTTCCAGTCTGCATAGGGACTTATCTATAATATCATGTTTCACTTCACAAATTTCTTTACTGACATTTTCCTCGGTCATTGAAAGCTCCTTAATATCAAATTAAAAACATCCGATAACCAAGCTCATCGGGCTGGCCGTATATGTGGGGGATCCTCCGGTGGTTGCGTGATTTGCCCCGGTCCCGCAGTCCTTTATTGATCCAGCTCCAGAAGCCGTACTTCCTGCCGGAGATTCGTTTTGAATCCACCTTGCCACAAGCGAATTAACGACATTATCCGCCCCCCTGCTTGCCGTGATATGCAATAACTCGGCTGCCGTAAATATTCTGTTATAATATCTGATATCAAATAAATCGCCATTCAGATAAGTGCCTGTGAGTCTTCCAACCCTGAACGGTTGGCTTGTAGTGTAGGGGTCTGTATCTGTAGCGGTCGGTCCCGAAACTGAAACCCCGTCAACGAATATTTCTATCGTATTTGCCGAACTGTCTATTACGCAGGCATAGTGATGCCAATCAGTCCCGCTGTAAGCATAGGGCCCGGTCTGCGTGTCTCCCCCGGCATTGTTTCCGACAACAGCGTAAACCCCTCCATTATAAATATAAAATCCAACGAGATCCTCATTCGCCCCTGTGTCTCCGCTTAGATGCGATATCGCGGGATATACTGCCGCACCGTTAGTCCCAAGTTTTCCCCAGAACATTACGGTCCTATCCGCACCGGAAACCGCAAACGCTGACGATTCCCATGACTGCAATGATGCCGCCGCAAAATTCAAGCCCATCATGCCCTCGGTAACTTTATCGAAAATGCCACTATCCCGAAATCCCCGGCAAGGTCCGCACCGGCGGGGGCGATCCGTCCCAAAACGTGTCTTATAAAATCGTTCGCCGCCCATCCGAGGTTCGCTACGGTCTCCGTCCATTCAACTTTATCAAGATCATCTTGAGTATTTGTTATCGCCACATCCCCGGAATCTTCCGTGGTATAAGCAACATCCCAGGTATCGCCGGTGGTATCGCCGTGATGCGAATACTGCAATTTGACAAATTTATCCGCCGCAGCAGTAGTGGCATATCCATAAGCAGTGAACGTAACCGTCCCTGAAAGATTCAAATCGGCTGGGCATATAAAAGACGGAAGCTGGACTGAATCGTTGACGGTGAAAAGATTCCTTAAAATTTTTCCGTTAGCTCCAGTATCGACATCCAACTCCCCGCCGTCTCCGATATTGATGAATGATCCCGCTGGATAGTTTATGGGATGGTCCGGTTTTGCTGTAGTCACCGTCTGCCATGACACCGCCGCAGCATCCGATCTGAGAAATTTATTGACATCCTTTGCAAGTCTGACAAAAGACGTTCCATCAAAAAAAAGTATATCCCCCGCCGCCAGACTTGCTATCGCATTTAACCCGGCCAAAGCTCCAGCGGACCAAGTAACCTTCCCTTTGGCATTAGCACTCCCCACATCCTCGGTTAATACCACGTCCGCACCGACTGGGGTGATCGCCCCGAGCCCGGCAACCTGTCCCGCCGTGGTGGTGTCTATAATCGTTGACCCGGCGTTCAATACGAGCGTTTCGTTTCCGGCATCATCTGTTTCTGTGGCAACAATTCTATTTGCCGTTCCGACAAGTTTTGTTTTCAAATACGCGGATGTGGTATCGTTGCTGGATATCTTGACTTCACCCGAAGCCCCCACATTACTGCCGTCTGCGTTCATTACACGGATCGCCCTTGCGTCTTTATTTCCGCCAATCACTCCATCAAGTATGATAATTACGGCATCTTTTATTTTTGCTAATATGTCGTTCATTTTTTCCTCTGTAATTCCAGACGGATTTCCTTCTTCTTCTTCGACTGTAATTTCTTTATTTCATTATATAATCTGACTTTTTCTTCTCCCTGTTCCGTTTTTCTAAACTTCTCTATCAAACCCTCAAGGTCATTATTATATTGCTTCTGTATATTTTTTACTACTTCCACAGCCTGAAAAGTTCCAGGAACTCCGAGTGAAAATCCGGCAACCGACATGAGTAATAATATTTTATGTTGTGTTATTTTATCCGGATTTTTAGTTCTTTTCAAAATCCATATTTGTGTTGAAATACTTTGCAACATTGATAAAGACGGGACCGGCAACGATCCGTAATTAAGCATTCCCTGAATTTGCGAAATAAAGGGGACAGTCGATAAAGCATTTCTGACCATGTTTCTCGGAAAATCATCTTTCCAATCCGGAGGATCATTTCCCGTAATCGCTGAAATCATTTCTTTGGAAACCAACCTAACGCTCGTTTCTGCTAATACTGCGAGTGCCATAAAAAAGAATATATTCATCGCCTGCCCGGCGTCTTTAGTTTTTATTCCCGTCCTTATCATATCATGCTCTATCAAGGACCATCTATTGAGCATGAAAGACTGGAATTGCAAAATTAATTTATCAAGAGATTTATTCCCGGTTAATTTACCTTGCGTCAACGCGCTTGGAGCATCTTTAAAAAATGAAGATGATTGCGTTCTTCTCATTATTAACTGAGCATATTCAATACCATCTTTGTTCGGATTATCAAAATCAATTTTCATTCCCTTACCCTTTAAATATTTACTATATGCTCCGGAAACAATCGAAGAAGCCGTCAGCTTATCCAAATTTTGCAGAGGCCAAAAACCCGTTCTTATTATTTTATTTTTAAGACCCTTTCCGCCAAAATCAAGATACGCCGGATCATCCCCGATTCTATTTCTTAATTCCGGAAAATTATCTTTCAGAAACACCCGCCACTTCCTGCTTGTCGCGACATGCCATGCTCCGTCAAAAACGTATTTTCCTATCATGCCAGCTCCATCCAACAGGGCTGTCGGCTGAATCAACGCACTTGATAATTTTAATCCCAACGTTGCGGCTCCGATATTTTTACGCAGTATGTCGATAACGTGTATTCTGTCTCCTTGAGTCTTTCCTTTTCTGGCTATTACATCAATCCATTCCCTGACCATTTGTTGACCGTATTTTCCGACCGCCTTACCATATTCTTCTGTTGCCGCTATTTCCCCTATTCGTTTAGATACCGGACCGATTTTAATTAGATATAAAGCGTTATCAAAATGTCTAAGGAACACTTCGAGAGCGTTTATTTTAATTTTCTGACTCCCCCCGACTCTGGTTTTGGTAAACCCTTTCTCCGTATTCTTTTTAATCGGAGCATATTCCATTTCACCGATCTTATTCCCGAACTTTTCCCGTATTTCGAAATCGGTCATCTTTTCAAAATCCGTCATAAAAGAGAAATAATTTTTTACCGTCCCCACTTTTTCATTATATGTATTCCTCATAACATCATCAATTTCCGGTTTCATAGAATCGAGTTTTTTCCTCATGTAATCATATAATTTCATTTCACTATCGGTTAATTTTATGCCGTCTATTTCTTCTTGCGGATATCCAGAATTTATCAGTTTCTCCGTTCCGCCATCTTGTTCCCGTGCGGCATGAACGCCAACCCGGTCGAAATTTAACACATTGAGCTTATTCTTACGAATGATGTCTATTATTTCGGTTTTGATTTTATCATTTAAATCAAGATATTCATTATAACCTTTATCAACTGGTTTTTTAAACACCTCGTAATTCACGCCTTTATAATGTTTTGTTCCGTCTATCATATCGAACATAACATCGATCGGAGTTATGGCCATGTGTTTTCGGGTTAGGAAATTACGAGTATCGTTCCATTTATTTTTTATTATTTGAAATACACTGAGGCCTTCTCCGATCTTGGCTTGTATTAATTCTTTTTCAATTAACGGTTTAGATTCTTTCATAATCCTATTCAAATCTTTTTCTTTTTCACGTTCGTATTTTTCAGTAGTAATCCTTAATTTCGTTTTACCTACATGGATCAACCGTTCTATGTCGTTACGAATCGCCTCTAATTCGTCAGTTGTTATCGCTTCTATGTTTTGTTGATTCATCCTGTTAATCATTCTGTAAATCTTATTCGGTAGGGTTACATCTTCACCGTTCTCACGTTGTCTGTTTATATATGCCTGAACGGATCTTATCTTGTCAACGGTATCAGAGGATATCTTTTTTAAGTCAATCCCTGTCATTATATTTTTAATGGCATCGACATATTCAATCGCTATCTGGTTTGAGTCAGATGCTTTATCGACCATTTTTTTTATCTCACTGACCAGATCCCTCCTGTGAACCTGTTTCTCTATTTCATCAACCCGCGCTATCTGTTTGGACAACTGTTCATCAGTTTTGATGTTTTTAACAGCGGTCAAGAAAACGCTCTTTTCTTCTTTATCTAATTTACCGTTGACGTAATCCAATAATTGCTGTTTGATATTCCTTATTTTTTCTTCTTTTAGCTTTTGTAATATACCAGTTTCCTTAACCGTTGCTTTCGCTATTTCTTTCGTCAGTCTATCTATTTCCTTCGCCTTGATTAATATTTTTTCTTTTCCCAATATGTCGTATTCATCTGTTGTCATTATGTCGGCGATGTTCATATCCAAAATGTCGTATTCTTTTGTAAGAGATTCGATCTGCTGGTCAATTTGCTCGGTTGATATATTTTCTGCAAATAATTTAGTTTTCGTCTTTTTATGGTCTTGTATTTTATCGTATATTTCATCTGAATCCGAAATGAGCTTATTAATCATGCCTTTTGTTTTGATTTTATTTTCAATAGATTGATCTTTAACTTCATGCTTGGATTCTATCGTCTCTTTTCCAGTCTCGCCCAAAATCTTGTCGAAGAACGTCTTCTTTGCCCCGCTCAGCTTTACATCCAGTCCAGTGATGCTTTTGTATATTTTAGTCAGCCATTCCTTGAATGCATCGAATACCTTTTGCAGTCCCCGTGACGGAGCCTTGCCCGTCATCACATACGCCTCAAAGCTCCGGGCAAAATCCTCTTCCTGCTGGACCGTCCACACCTCGCCCGACTTTACCCCAAACGCCTTCTCCGCTTGTGAAAGCAGGGTGGGGTCATAAGTGGCCAAATCCCTCCTGAATATATGCGCCACTTCATGCAGTCCCGTTGACGCATCTGCGGACTCGAAAAACCGAATAATGATTTGATTGTCTGCAAACTGAGTAGATCCTTTGATTCTGGATTCTTTTTCGCCTTGAAATAACAACTTTGAATTATCTATATATTTATCCGGATTTTTTATCTTATCCGCGATATTATCTGTATATGGAACCCACCACCCGATAGCTCCAGCACCGCCGGTTGCGATATTATTATTCGCCCAATTATCACCATCCATACCGTTATTTTGTATATACCATATTTTATCTGGCTGGACTATAAACCATTCCCCTCCGCCATAAATATTCTGAGTATCGTGAAATACTTCGCCCTCGACCTTATTGGTTCCTCCTGGTCGAGTCCCCGTCTTCTTGATTTCTTCTTCAATGGCCTTCAATACTAATAAGGATAATTTTTTTACCTGTTTCTTTTTTATCTCTGATTTTAATTCTTTTGATTCTTCTTCCGTCGCCGTCCTGACACTGGTCGTATATATCGATCCGCTGTCATCGCCGACACCGAAGGATAATCCATCTTCTCTGAAATATTCTGACGTAGAGTTTTCCAATACGTATAAAAACTCAGGGGCATCGGCAAGATATTGTTTTCCTGTCCCATTTTGTTTATTCCATAAAACTTCGCCTTTTGTATGGGGGGTTCCCCCGTATCCGCTTCCCTCCGAAATTTGGAAATTTCCTTGTTTTTTATTTTCCTCTGTTTTTACATTCTCCTGTTCCACTTTCCCTTCATAAGTATATTTTTTTAATTCATCAGGTAATTTATCGCCGACATAAAACCACGTCCTCCGATCTCTGTCCCATTTTGCCCCATGTTGTTTCGCATCATCTTTTTTTTCATACGGAACCTGTAAATCAATGCGTTTATCAGAATGTTTCATTTGCTCAAATTCTTTTTTTCTGTTCAAAACCGGATCAACTATCTTATTATATTTTTCCACCATGTCGGGATATTTGCCGATATGGAGTTTCCCGGTTAATGTATCTCTCCCGTTCTGATAAATATATCCTTTGTCGGCGGCTTCTTGCATATATCCGAGCCACTGAAGTATTTTAGACCGTTCCATTCCAGATGATTCATCAGCCTTTTCTTTTATAATAGCATCTTGCCCCATCGGAAATAGATATGATTTTGTACCGTATTTATTGCTGTCATATACGAGTTTCCCGGTTACGGATACAGTTTCACCTGCTTTATAATTTTGAGAAATACTATTAAGTTCCATATCAATAGTGTAATCTTTCCCTTCTGGTTTAGCTTTAACCCATTTTTTTCCGATACTTTCAATCGTATAATTTCCGGTATGGATTCTTCCTTCCACTTTTTTAAGTTCTTCGGAAGTTTGAAAGGCAAACTCAGATTCTGCCAGTCCATCTAAATACTTTGCGTGTTGTTCTTGTGCCTTAACCTCTGAAATTCCTTCCTCTTGTTCATATAGAGGGAAATCAGTTTGAACCGACAGCCTCTTATAGAACTCCGCTTTCGTCTTCCCTGTCTTTTTCGCAAGTATGCTTACCCTCGCATCGTATATCTCAGCCGTGGCCTTCGCTTCCTCCGGGGTCCGACCTGTTTGTTCAATGGCATCGGAAAAAGAAACCTTGTCGATGATGGGAGCGGATTGTGTCTGATTCAACAATTCCGTCTTTACCTTATTCACCTGAGCCTTATTTGGGGCCTCTGCGGTTACCGTGACGGGTCTTTCGCTCCCGGGAACCGCTTCGGGATGTTCTTTGCCTTCCATTGCCGACCCATCTGGCATCGCATGGACAATACCTCCAGTTTGCCGTTCCCGGAACTTTTTTGATTTATTCCTGAATTCTTCACGCGATATCTTGGGGTTCTGCCCGGGCATCACCGGCTTCGGACCTTGAGGGGAAAGCAATTGCTGTGACAAGGCTATCCCAACACCAGGTATTGAGAACGACACCAACTCCAACGCCCACTGTTCCAGACTCGGCATCCTCAACGGGCCGGATCGCTCATCACCCAACGCCCCCATGATCGCATGCCCGACATCCCCCAACCGTTCCTCGCCGATCTCCTGCAATACCCCGTTCCATCCCATGTTCTTAACTATCTTGTTGAACATATACGGCGTGGCGCCGGGATTTGCCTGCATGAACCCTCGGAATAAAGCAATCTTCAAAACTCTTTCCTTAACGGGAGTGATGAGTTTATCGAATATTCCACCGCTTCGCTCGGACACGATTTCAATCCACTGATTCCCCGCGCTCTTTATGATTGCGCCAATAACAGATTCATCGTTATCAACAATTTCAGCAATCTGTCCGGCCTGATAGGGATCCATTCTGATATCAGGCATCAACCGCGAAAGTGTTTCCGCTCCAATCGCCAGCCCTCTGGCCGGGATGACCTGCGCCGTTCCCCCCGCGATACCCGCTCCGATTTTGATACCGAACTCTGCAACCTTCTTAGCCAGTAATCCTGAAACACGGTCCCCGATGGCTCGTTCAAGCCCTTTCATAGCCCCTTCATAAACACCTTTTTTTACAAGGTTTCCTATTCCTGCGGTAGCAAGAAGTTCTCCGGCAAAAGCCGGCAGGCCTTTCAGGACATCTACAACCTTCCCGCCGAAGGTCCTATCAGTCTGATCTTCGGCCATCTTGTCTGCAAATTTCAATAGTAATGCTTCGTCTTCCGGAGAAGCCTCACCATTCTGATAAGCATAAGCGGCCTTCAACGTCTTTGAGTAATTGTAAATATTGATACCTGAAGAAAAGAAGGGTACTAACTGGATGGGATTTTTAACTACATCTTTCAGTTCGTCCATGTAGTCTTTTGGTGAAAAGGCTTCAACTACTTCTGGCGGCAGTGTTTCGACCGCAGGTATTACCGGTTTCTGTTCAGACGGTATTTGTTGTGCAAGTTCGTTTGGCACCAGGGGAAGGATTTGACCGGACCCTAACCGGTCCCGGGGAGATGAAACCTGTTCCTCTTTATTTATTCTGTTCGCGCTCTCGATGAGCAATCGTTTCTTTCGGCGGTCTGCCCTTTTAAAAAAGTCCGCCGTTTGTAGTTCATTCAGGTCTATCATGTACGGCCTACTTGTTTAACGATTTTAACTGTGCCGACATCGCGGCCTGTTCCATTCTCTTCTTTGCCTTCTTCAGCACTTTTGCCGCGGCTCTTTTGGACTCAGCAAGATTTATATCCTTGACCGCTGTGCTGAACTCTTCATTGAGAGCGGACTGCATTTCTTTTGGATAGCCTTCGAGTTCGTCCCGTAACGCCTGAATGTACTGTTGTTTCTTAGATTCCGATGCTTTTGGTTTAAAGATCCGCTGAACTATGGATTCGCCCTTCTTTGACTGATCGGCCCTATCGTCACTCTCGCCGCCTGATTTAATGTCGCTCAATTCAACATCCAATTCTCTTATCGCGTTCTCAAGAGTAGCCGGGTCCTGGACATCGACATACTGTTTACGGTATGACCGAATAGCCTCAAGTGCTTTATCCTTCACTCCGTCAGAAATAAGATTAGATTCCCACTCCTTCTCGCGAGTCAGGATATCTTTATTGAACTGCGTGGGTTTATATGTAACACCGGAAGTCTTGGGTTGTGCGTATTCGTTTCTGAGTTTCAGTTTTTCCTCATATTCGGTCAACTTGTCCGGTAGTTTTGATCCCCCCTCATCCTGCATTTGCCGAAATTTATCGACTACCTCAATATACTTCGGACTTCCAACGGGATTCTGTTTCAGCCATGTCCTAAAAGCCTGTTTTGTTTTAAGCATCAAGAACTCTTCAGATCCCCTATATTCCTTTTCCTTTCCCTCCGTTACTCTTTGTTGTGCCTGCGCCGAGGCTACCCCCGACCTGTCCCGCCGGTTTTGCTGACGCTTCAACAACCCCGCCTTCAACTCTGCAAATTTATTTTCCTCCTTCCCCGGGGCTGTGGCTATGGTCTCGGGTTGAAAGAGCCCGGTCTGATCAGCCATGTACTGATATTCGTTTTCAATCATCTTCTTCCTTTTTATCGCCGCGATAATACCGCCAGCCAATTTGCCTGCTTCCTCAATAGCTCCACCCATCGCTTCGGCTTGTCTTTGCTTGATTAATTGCTGTTCTACGAAACTATCATGTTCCATCTTTGTCCGTCTTTGTAAAACAGATAAAAGGTTTTCAAAAGCACCCATTATAATATCCTCGTTATTTCGCCTTATTTTTTCGCCAACGCACCTATCCCGCTCAGAAGACCGCCCAATCCTCCGGCAACAGAGCCTATTCCGGCCCAAGTATTTGCGTTTGATGTCATTTTATTTGTTATAGCGTCCAGTTGTCTCTGATAAAGCATCTGCGCGTTTTGCGCCTGAAGTGAAAGATTATTATAATATTGATCGCTGGCCTGTCTGACCGCATCGTCCTGTAAACCGTAAACATTCATCATTTTGCTGTAGGCATCCTGTTTTTTTCCTAAAAACCCGGCCTCTTGTCTGAGATAGTCAGATTGTTTAGCCCCAATCGACATCTGAGCCTGAGCCTGGCGCATACTCGCAAGGCTGCGATTAATAGCCCCGCCGCTTGTAATCCCGAGAGACGCATTCTGTTTGGCCAAATCCTGACCGTATAACTGCTCCGCTGATAATTGAGCCCTGTTTGATATCTTGGAATATTCATCGTTCGGATTATATGCGAATTGTCCGAACTTTTCATCAAAGGTTTTTATATCAGACAAGGCCTTTTCTTTTTCACCGGTCTTCTCCGCAAGTATCGCTGTATCAGACGCGCTTTGTGTTGCGGCTGATTGAGCCTGTGCGTAACTTTGCGCAGGATCGGACATATAGGACCTGATAGAATTGACTATTTTCCTCGCATCAGCCGTGCTGGTAAAGCCAAAATGATTATCTCTGGCTGACGCTGAAAACGCAGTCCCAACTTGGCTTTCAATAGTTTTTAAAGCGTCAATTCTTTGAGTAGCCGTCATCCCCGACAAGAGACTATTAATAGTCTTGATATATTCATTTTTTCTTGATTCGTCACTCATGGTGGTACCTGCCTTATCTTATCTTCTTTAATTTAAAATCCATCATATAATTATAGACTTGAAACGGTTGACTTGCGCTTGCGTTCCTAAATCTTATTTTCATATAATGCCCGCGCTCTTCCACTATGCTGTTTTTAGAATAATGCCGTCCGGCAAAATTCATGCTTACGGTCTTATCGGTATACCCGCTATTATCAGTGTCGTAACTGACGGTCAAATTTGTAGCCGTGGATTGTCCGGCCAAGTCAGTGATGATTCTCCGGTAAGACTTCTCATTATCGAATCCGAAGTTATGGTTCTTTATCACTCCATACCCGTCAATTGCCGCGGCAATATCTGCGTTTCCGGAGTCCTGAAGATTGACATATTTATCAGCATCCCCCGTCCACATGACATCATCCCCGTTTGAGTCCACAAGCAGGCAAGATGCACTACATGACTGACTGAATGGATAAAATGTCTTATTCGTATATGGCGAGGTCAGATCAGATAAGATCACATTCAAAACTATAATGGAATTACAAGACTGCGAAGTCCCCGTTGGAACGAACCACCAAATTTCGGTATACTTCGGAAAATACTGAGCATGGGAGAGATAGGCGAAATCCCAATTGATGTTATTAATCGTTGCGGGAATCCAGAACTTGGACAGATTTATAATCTGCGTCCCCAGCATGAACATGATTCCTTCACGGGATAGAAAAAATACCCCGCCCATGCGTTGAACGACGCTCTTGTCTGAAACAATTCCGATATCTTCGCTGATTCTTGCAATTTGTTGATTGTCGGGATCTCCGATAATCGCGTAAATAGATCGCTCTTTACCGACTACGAAATTATCATCATATACGAAAAGAGCGGTATTTCCGAAGCCATCATATTGACCGACATCAAACCAGTTGTTCACTAAAATTAAATCCTCATCCCCCCGAAGGGTTTCAGAATTATACGAAGAATACCAGAAACGGTGGGGATAATCGGTCGAGCCGGTCAGCCCGAGTTTTTCCTTATTGACGGCCATGTATTTTGCCCGGCTTACATAATCATTAACTGTGGGACAGGCCGCATTTCCCGCCACACTTGCAGTATTGTCAATAATAGAATATAGATATATCGTCGAGTTGTCATCGTGCGCCGCCGCCGTGGTTCCCTTTTCGGCCCTGTCAATGGTAAAAGTAAGTGAGTTAATAGCCGTAACCAATATTATCTCATCATCGATTTTAATATAAAAACTTTCCCCAGGAGCTGTGGCCCCGTTTAAAGTATCGACTATCAATGATAGAGCTGAATCGGTTATCGCTCCGTTCAAAGTCATATAAATCGGATAGGTGCCCTGAAGCAGATAATCAGCGCTACCGTCTTTTCGGTATAACTTAAACCTGTCAATTAGCAAGGCCTCTGCTTTAATTTTTGTCATAACCGTATCTAACCCGAAATCGAAAGTTACTTCAACTTTCTTACTGGCCGCAACCGCGACATTACTGACAGCTCCCCCTGAAGTTTCACCACCGGAAGAATTTAAGGTCCACGTAGCTCTATAATAAAGCGTTGCGTTTGGATTACCGGCAGTTGCCAACACTGAAGTCTGTAATGCGTAAGGAGAGCAAAGATCGTACCATCTCGTAAGATCAACGGCTGTTTCTGTTGAATATTGTACCGTTGTCAGCGGTACTGATGTCTGCCATATATAATAATCAGCCTCCGTATTGGTTTGTGTAATTCTTTGCGCCATTTTACCTATGTTTGATTCTGTGAAAAAAAACTGTGTCGAACCGCCTCTGGGTTTCGCGTCTTGAAATACTCGGGTCATGGTAAATGCCGTAGCAATATCGGTGTGAGTATATTGGATCATCCCATATCCGGTCGATGTCGTATAAGATATATTAGTGCAGACAACGTCAGCCCAGCATCCGTTAATAGCAGTAGTCCCCGTACCTGTCAAATAATTAGGAGATTCCAAACCTCCCAAAGATGTCAACATTTTAGTCGATGAGATCCTTCCGCCGCCGGTAAGGCCTACTATATAAATTTTAGCAGTTCCGGTAAACCCGACGGGGGTTATAGCTATATGAAAGTATGAATTTGGGGCGTATGCGTCCCAGTTAGCTGTCGTGTCGATCGTCGCAACTTGCGCCATTGTTGAAGCATTATACGATGTCACAATATTATTTGTTCCATAAACAAATATTCTATCAAGCGCGGATGAATATTCGATGGATCTGCCTGCGGTGTGTGCGGTTGTGGAAAGAAGCGTCATGGAAGCGATTTCATATTTATAAATGTTGTTATCCGCAACAATCCATAGGAATAAAACAGAACTAACAAGATCATAAATGGCCGTAAGTCCGGTAGCAAGCGTGTTAATCAGCCGACCGTGTGAATCATGTTTATATACAGTGTTTGTCGTGCTTACGGTATATGTATAAGTGGTTGCCAAAACCTTTTTTATGCTGTCTTGACCATTGGAATATAAAACCTTATTGTTCCATTGCAGAAATTTTGCGTATTTATTTCCGTTAAGCCCCGAAAGGAGAGTGGTAACTGCCGATGCCGTCTCAGCGTTAATCTGCTTTATAACCGAGTCTGTGGCTAAAAGATTAGTGCGTATTTCGTTTATTTTAAATTGAAATATTCCGTAAATACTCGTGCTTTCTGCGGCAGCCAGCACATGAGTCTTACCGGTCCTCTTGGATATGGATCGATCTACGTTGACCCGGATATCCTGACAATCCTGTAGGTCTGTCTCCCCGATGAGGGAAGCGTCTTTCGCGTTGTTGAGACCACTAAAACCTTTACCTTCATATCTCCTCATTAAAAATCCTTACGCATATTTCTTGGGTTTTACCGTCTTGCCACGATGAATAGTTTTACGCTTCGCAGTTGACGGAGGAGTTTTTTTCACGCCGAGAATGTCCGGATGTCTCATCGCGTTGTGTAACTGTAAAAGACCTTTCATGTTTCCCAATGTTATCATTCACACACCTCTTCGATAGTGTCATATTTATCCCGAGAGTTATAATTCGCGGAAGAGGCATACTGCTTAAATTTCAATTTCTCCTGTTCATATAACTGTCTGAATATTTCGGCCTGAGCGTTGGCCCCGGTCATTTGGACATCATCGGTGTCCTGGATCTTCGCCTGCCATGCGGCATAGAACACCAAAACCATCGCATTATTGCACATGGAGTATTGAGGCTCGACCGTTGTATCAGGATCAGTCACGGCGGCAGTTCCAGTATGCGCGGCCGCAGTCGTTCCATCTCTGCCCCGAAGGCACCCGGTGAATCCGGTAGTCGATGATTTTCCTGTGTAAGAAATAATTTCAGAATCTATTTTCAGTTTTCCAGCAGTGGGGAAAGTCGCATTTGAAGCTACCGTAATCGTCGTCACCGTTGCCGTATGATCCCCGGTCAGCGTTGTCGAAAAAGCCCCGATATACATTGGGTCCGGGTTGACGAAATAATCAATAACTATATTTCTTTCGGTTACTGTCGCGTCCTCAAGGTGAGTGGCGGGAACCGTTCCCTCTTCGCCTCTCGTACAATTTGAAAATGTCGTGACATCCGTTGTCGAAGAATAACTCCACCCGATATATCCTATGACCTCGGAATCAATAATGACTCGACCAACGCTTCTAAAAGTAACTACCCCGTGGACCTCGAAAGTCGAAGCGGCAGCGGTGGCAATCGCAGAACTCAAGGTCTCGGTCCCGGCGGACGAGGCCAGTCTCGGAGCGAGGTAGATATCCCTGCCGTTCTTCCAGTATTTTGAATGCACGGTATTCGTATCGTTCAAAATCAAATTACGCCATATCTTCTCGGTTATCGGGTCAAGAGTTGCGACGGTATTCCCGAGCCACATCTGTATCTTGGAAATGTCCAGAACATCAGCCGGCATCGTAAATTTCAAAGCGGTGGATAAAGAAGACCTGGTATATTCACTGATAAAACAATGACTTTCACTTGCCAGTATATTTATGGCAGTATTAAGATCGGTAAGTATCTGAGCGTCAGTTGGGACATCGGCATCGTCAATCTTGCGCCTGACCGCTGTTATCAATTGAGAGGCGAGCATACTGACTCCTTACAGATAAATATGAACTGATCCACCGCCGATCGTTTTAAGATACAGTCCGTCCCACCGCGTGCCTTTGGAAAACTTGATGTTCACCCCGCCGCCAAGACCGGCCACGCCATTGAAGATGAGTTTTCCTCCGTCAACGCCGCCCTGATGTAATACGAGCGTATGAGCCGCCGTTGAAGTTGTCCAAACAAGCCGTTTCGGAGAAATCTGTCTTGAGTTTGCGATTACAGAAGAAGATCCCGCAGTATCGAGAAAAATAGGGTTAGTCGCCAAAGTGTTGGCCATTTCATTCTCCTTGCCATAAAATTAAAAAGAAGAGGACCGGAGAGGCATGTCCGGCCCTCTAATAAAAAAGGGGGAAAAGACTTTTCTTACGCCGCCGGGGCTGTCGAGAGGAACATCCCATTGTTCGGAGCCGGGCCCGCGCCATACACATAAGTCACGGTACTGGCGATCCCAGTGAATCCGACGAACTGGCAATTTCCCCGAAGAATCACATACCAAGTCACACCGGCAGCCGGGGTACTGATAGCGTCCGTAAGGGCTGTGGCGTGATTGACGGAGAAATTGAAAAACAGGCAGTCCTGGAAAACCGTCCTGCTGGAATTGGCCGCAACGGCAACCGCGAAATGACCCGCAGTATCGGACATCGATATGATCTCGCAATTGACGAACTTGTTCCGAAGAGCCGCAGAGGTGAGGACCAGATCAGCGTTAGCTGCTGCCCTGGTGATAGTCTCAAGACCGATTGAGCTGTCGATGAACACGTTCTCGGACCCGCTGACCGTCAGCGAATACGAACCTGCCCTTGCACCGGGCGTTGCATGGCCCATCCCGGCGATGAAACAATTCGTAAACTCATTCCTCGACCCGCTGACCGTGACGGCCCCGGAATCAACATCGGCATCAGCTCCGTTGAAGAACTGGAGGTTCCTGAAAATACAACCGCTGGCGGAAATTGTCAGAAGGACCGTCAGGTCTGCACTCGCCGAACCCGTAACGCGGCATCTCTGCCCGACACCAGGAAGGTTCGCTGACAGTCCGATAAGATGGGTGTAGTTTTTGCTCCACGTCAGAGCTGCGGTCAGAGCCGCAGCCGTGGGACCGCCGATAAAATACAGAACGTCATTCGTATTGGCGGTTAGCAGCGCATAAGCCGCTGCAAGGGTCTTCTTCGCGCTCGCCGGGCTTTTCCCGTCGTTCGAATCGCTGCCATTCTGGGGATCGAGAAAGAACGCCTGTCCGGTCGTTGCGAACTGCACCGGCATCCCTGCCATCGTTATAAGGTTTTTGAAAGGGGTAAACTTCATTTGATTTTCTCCTGTTTAATTATCAGACCGGGGAGATATACTCCCCGGCCCAATCCTGTTTTTTCTTACGCTACGTTGTGACCGTAGCACCATCTCCAGTCATTGAAAAAGTTGGAGCACCTGTAATATCCGGCCATGACAAGTGCCAAAGTCGAAGTGCTTTTATCCCTCAACAGTTCCAGAGGGATTCTGTCGAGCCAGATGAGCATATCTTTTCTCATCTGCGAGTCCATCAGAAACCAATTCTTCTCATCCGTGATCTGAACGGTTTCGATGACCTGGGGCTTCCACGACTTGTTGATCGGGTTGATTTCATTGTCCGCAGACTTAAGGTTGCTTTCGGTGATAACAACAGCCATTTCTCCGTTCCCGTTCCCGACCATAAGGCTGTCGGGAATGACCTCGAAAATGTCACCGTTATCATCCGTGAAAGCGCGCATCGCCTTGCGGGTTGCGACGTAGGAATCGTAGCCCAGCGTAGAGGTGCCGTAGTTTGATTGATTCGCCACACCCAAAACGCTGGAGACATGGGCCGTCGAACAGAGAGCCAAAGTGTCACCGCCAGCCGCATAAGTGGTATCGAAGGCGTGATTGAAAACATTGAAGCCGGTTTTTTCGCGGGTTCTTTTCGCGGATCGTGCAAATCCGCTGAAAAAACTCTTCATGATCCCGTACTGATCGTCATCCCAGAGTTTGCGTTCGATGATGATCTTCTTTCCCATCTCGGTATGAGAAACCGTCTGTTTGTATCCCTGGGAAGGACTGACGCCTTCCTCAAGAACACCTTGGAACTGTTGAAAATCTCCCATTCCGTTAATAGACACGACGGTCTCTGTCGCCTTCGTTGATTTCTGAACTGAAAACAGAACAGGAATCAGAGAGACATACTGCTTCAACCTTTCCAGATAGTGGGCCATTAATATCGGTTCTGCGATATCCGGCCAATCATTCGATGAAAGAGACATAATTTTACTCCTTTAGTTTATTTCTCGGCACTTTACGAAGTGGCGAGAGTTGTGGTGGAATCGAAACCGTTCAGCAGGACAAGATGCAATCGCTTCTTGTCGTTGCTCAGGCCGATAACTCGGAAACAAGTCCCAAGTCCGGTCGCCTGATTGAGCAGGATGCTGTCCGCATAGGTCGGATCGACCGAGAGGGTGATTGCGCCGATGATGCTTTTGCCGAGGGTGAGCAACTTGATCGTGTCAGCAGCCGCGAACAGACTCGTGGTAGTGGCGAAGGTGAAAGATCCCGTACCGGTCGTGAACGCCGTAATCGTGAGTTTGTTGCCGACCTGTGTTGGATTTGCGGCTTTGGCAACGACTTGGAATATTGAACCGACCATACCGTGTGTCGGAGGACTATCGTAGGTCGCCTGAACGAAAGTCGTTGCGGAACCGGAATCAGCAGCGATTGCCGTACCGTTGACGATATCCGAAACATCCGCTTCGAGAACCGTTCCCGTGGGGGTTAAGGCAACCTGACAATCCGTGGTTTCACCGACAGCGATAGTTTCCTGTGCGAGCCCGAGATAAGAAACTAAAGTGGCAGCGGTGCCGAGAAGAAGAGTCGGAGCTGCGGCGGGAACGATACGAACGAACGCTCCCCTGCGAACTGCGGTCGTGATGATAGGAAAAGGACGGACGATAGGATCGAAGTGACCCCCGCCCGACATGTGTCCGATTATTCTGAACATTGTTTTCTCCTTTGGTGTCTATTATAGAGTTATCCCATCACCGTCATAGTCTTGATAGTTGGAGCGTCCGCAAAACGGACATGCCGAATCCCTTTCGGTATCGCAATCCCATCCACACCACACGCAAGTAACCCGCGTGGGTTCCTCGGCATGATCGTGGTCCGGATAGTATCCGTTCCGCTCATAGCCCATGCTATAATCCTATGGTGATGTAGTATTGATTTTTTGAGACTGCCGCGAGGGCAGTGAAGTTACCCCGATCAGGGGTTAGTAAGTTCTGTAATTTTTCAGAGCGCTCTTGACACTCACGCCCGCGATCTTTGCCTTTTCGACGATTTTGGCATAAATCTCGGGATCCATATCATCAGGCGCTTCCGATATCGCCGGTACTTTCGGCCTCGGCATCTTACCCGGTACTTTTACAGGGCCCCTGCCGTTGAACTTTCCAGGATGTAATTTTTCTACCGCCCTTTCGAGATAGTTTTCCTCGCTGGCGATAGCGTTTGCCGTATCCATGTATATTTTAAATGCCGGACTTCTCGGGTCTGGCAATTTGATCCCGTATTTTTCCTCAACAGCATTAGCCATTTCCCTTACATGCCTGTATGCTTCATCGCCTTTTTCTTTCTCATCTTTAGCCTTCTTTTCGGCTCTGTCTGATTCGACTTCTTTCCGTATCTCGATGAGTTCATCAATTACTTTTACGATCTCTTCATCCCCCTTCGCCGCCTCGCGTCTTTCCATCAGGGCTTTTATCTTCGCGCTTTCCTCGGGTGGTTTTACCGGCGCCGGGGGTTCGGAAGCCGTAGCCTTCGCCCTCATTATTTCCGCAATTTGCTCGCGTGAATATTCCACTCCTTCAATTTCGATAGTGTCGTCAGGTTCAGGAGGTTTCGGGTCGTCCTCGTCCTTGACCTCTTCTTCGACACCGAGTTTCGCTATCCCGTCCGAAATACCTTCTTCGATCTGATCGTAATCCCCGCCTTCGTCAACTACGGTATCTTCGTCGTCGTTGATTTTCATTGTGCCTCCATGATTTTACTTTTGATTAAAAGCCTTCCTTACAGCCCGGGTCCTCTCGGGATCAAATTCCGGGTTCATCCCGCCTTTCGGATGTCCGGAAAATTTAGTGGTTTTACGCTTTTTCTGAGAACCAGCGGGGACATACTTAATCCCTTGCTTTTCCATGAATGTTTTTTCCTCTTCGTTGGCAGGCCCGCCTGCATCTCTAATCCTTTGCATTTCGGCCTTTATTTCAGCGGGGCCCATCATCGTTTTCCGGCTGTTCGTCAATTTCGTCATAGCTTCTAAAAGATTCGGCTTGTCGGCAAGAGAGGAAATATCGACCTTGGCTTTCTTGGCTCCTTTCGCCAACGCCGATCCCGACGCTCCCCTTACATATTCCGGCTTGGGGCCTTTCTGACCGTTAGCGTTCCATGCTAAAACGGCTTTTTCATATTTACCGATATCTGTGTATTTCATGGTGTTATCCTGTGCTCGAATTATTATTATACGCTTTATAGGGGTCTTTTCTCTCGTCCGATCCGCGTGTTCCTTTAGGTGTTGAATATGATTTTTTGCTTCCCCCGACTTTGATCCAATGTTTTCCTTCTCTCCTGTATCCCCACGCCTTGATTTGAGCTATCGCGTCAATAGTACACTCTTTAAAATCGGCCTCTTTTTTCTCCATGCAGGAATCCACGGTGCGGGAAAAAAGCTCATTGACTTCTTTGTCAATCTTTGTCTGCATCAGGCCACATCCTTGTCCTATAATAATTAAAAAAACCATAAAAGTCAAGCACAACGTCCGTTTCATGCGACTTGCCCCATTCCCGGTCCACCCGCAGGCCCTTGACCTGGTTGACCCTGCGGTTGGGCTTGACCTGGTCCTTGTGATCCTTCAGGAACCTGTTGACTCTGTTGTCCTTGTTTCTCCGCCTCTTGCTGTTGCACCAACCACTGCCGGAACATCTGCCATAATTTGTTACGCTCCAGCACCTTGTCTTTTTGCGGAAATTCGATGATATCGAGGAACGTCTCTATATCCAATGCGGTCGCAGGATTACCCATCATCTTTTCCGTCATTGCAACAATATCGAGTTTCGTCTTGGGAATATCAGTCCCGGCCCGGACTTCGACCTCGAACTCATTGGGATCTCCGAGTTCTTTCCCTACAAAACTCATATAGGTCTTACCGCTGCGTTTTTGCAACGAGGTAATCCCCAAATCTTCGAATTTCATTTCCACCCCGGCTCTTATCTCTTCAGGAGTCCTGCCGCCGGCAGCAAGAATCTGTTGCACTGCATCGTTATGCTCACTGTTCAAAGCCTGCATGATTTCTTCTTCCGTGTTCCCGCTGATTTTAATTGTCTCTTCTACTGTTCCAAACTGCTGAAACAAAATATTCAGCTTCTTGGCCAACTCCTCATACCCGAACAATTTAAGGTTGCTGACCATCTCCCGGAGCCTTGTCTGAGCGGCTTGTGTTGCCATCTCGATACTGCGTCCGGACGGACCGCCTGCTGTTGACAGATTGATATTCCCCTGCATCACATCCTGTATGCCGCTGACAATAGTATATAATTGTTGCAGAAGTCCGAGTAACTGGAAAAACACTTGCTCAACGGGAGGCGGATACAAATACTTTATCGCGTTTTCAAGAGGTCCGTTTATCCCCGTGACCTTCATACCTTCTTCGTTTGTCAGCCTGTCAGGATTAATATTGGAATCCGCTGAAATCAGAACCACGGCATTAGCGGTCTTGGCTATAATCTTACTGATCCTCTTCAGTATTTTGTTGAACTCCTGCTCGATGGGCTTCAGGTCTTTTATCAGGTCTTTCCCGAATAACTGGCCGGGAATCAATATACAGGGAATGAAAATATAAGGAAACCCGATAAGCATTTCACTCTCTTCTTCTTCGAGTATCTGTTGATCCGTGGCCACAATGCGGTTACAGGCTTTCTTGCCTTTTTCAGGAGCCTCCCAATATTCCCGAACTTCGATTATTTTATTTTCATCGTAATTCTCCGCAGCATTGAACGCAGTGATATCATCGGTTGAAGCGGAATCCCCTGTATCGCCCGATATCATTTTATATTCCGGCCAGTATTCCTTGACTTCTTTCTGAGTATATCTGCATAATTCGATTACATACAGAATATCCTCACAGTTTGTTGCCATCGTATCGACGAAAACATCATGCGTATTCGGCACGTCTATTAAAATATTATAGCCTTTCCCTAAATCTTTTTCATCCTTCGCCTCTACGCTCAATTTATAAATAGCTGTACCGCTGAACATCATCCATTTATGGATATGCTTACGCTTTATTTTGTTTTTCGTCCGATCAAGAAGTGATTTGATCGCCGCTTGCCGTATTTTTGCCGCTAATTCATATTTCGGCAGTTTCGGGGACAGCATGATATCTATCGGATTGTCCTGCATCAATGCCGCCAGATTCTCGATGGTCGTCATTATCAGGTTGACGATAACTTTAGCCTGATTCTTCACGCCCTTCGAGTGGTAGGTCAGGTTCATGTAGTTATCGACATTATCCCTTTGCGACCATGCCGAGTTCCGTCCGTTCTTCGCAGAGATTAGCCGCTGGTTTATCAGTGTCACCAGTTCGGCTTTTCTTTGTGATTCGTCTTTTTTAGGTTTGTTGTCCATTATCTCACCTGTATCGTTTCGTGATTCCCGTCGCCCTTGTCCCTGATATATTCGATCGGAACTTTCAGCTTCTTGAGGAATTTAAAATTTCCAGACGTTTTAGCCTTGCCTTTTACCTGGTCTCTGGGGATCCACTTGCCGTTCTCCCACCGATACCGCCCGGGCTGGAGCTCTTTTTTCCTCCTTCCGAACGCCAGGCGATATCCTTCCTTGAACTTCTTCTTGTCGCCGGAATTGTATCGGTTATTGTTGTCAGTCGTCATCTAATCCCTCGGGGATCAACCCTGCGTCTTGCGCCGCTTTCTTTAGATTAGGTCCCAGATTCATCGTCCCGATATCCGAAACCGGCTGAGTCAACTGTATTCTGGCCTTGTTGACGACCGTTTTATCAGCTTGGCCTTTCTCGGCGGGCCCTTGTGGCCCGGCAACGACTGGTCTGTTCAGAGCTATTGATACTCCCCTGATTTCTTCTGCCCTTCTTTTCTGCCCTTCTTCCCGCGTCCCGAAAAACTTTTTACGCAGGTCTTTTGTCTTAGCCCGTTTATTCTTTTCGCACTCATCATAAATCGGCCTGCACTCTTCGAGAAATTCAGGAACGATTTTATTACATTCCCTGCAATAGTCTTTGTTGTTGTGCCGATACGGGTCTTCCCGCTTGAGGTCGATGTCCCGTTCACATCCTGAACACATTATGATTGCCATTGTTTGGCTCCTTTTACCGCTTCAGCGGTTGTTTATTTATCTTCTTCAGCGACATAGGATTCATATTTCTTTTCTTTTTGCGTAACCTCATTTTGTTCCTTGGCGGCATTGGACTGGCCAGCACTGATGATATCATAAATCTCAGTTACCTTGGCAAGGATTTGTCCTGTGCGTATCATCTCTACACGTACCCTCCGAGCTATCGAAACAGACCTCAAAAGAATTACAACACATACCGCCAGAATTGCAATCAGTAATACAACAATCATCGTCTTGCCTCCTTTGCCTGTTGTTCTTTTACCCACGCCATAATCGCTCCGTTGTTGCCCCGACCGAATCGCTTCTCGCCTTTCGCCCACAGGTCCTCGAACCGCCGGTTATCCTTGACCTTCTCCTGATAAATCCGCTCATTAAGCTCTTCGATATTTTCCGGCATGATCTTCTTTCCTTATCGCCAGCAGTTCTTTTTCGAATTCGACTCCGTTTTTCCAGCAATCCATCAAATGGTCGTCCTTCTTCAGCGGCTCTTCCTTGAGATTGTATTTCGGCTCCCGGTCCTCGGGATCCTCCTGGTAGTGGTAATGTTCAACTTCTTGCCGGAAAAACTTGAGGCCTTTGAACAGATATATCCGAGAAAGCCCGTCCACGACCTTGAGTCTCTGGGCCACGGCCTCAATGCCATCCTCCCTCCGATGACCTTTAGACGGCTTGACAAGTATACCACGCTCCTTATAAAAAATATCAGCGAAATCTTTTCCAACGCTGTGTCCCGGATCGCGAGGATCATCATCCCATGCTGTCCGGTCCATTATACATATATCAACAGGCCCGTCAATTTCCTCAAGACACGCTCGCGCCTGGCTGATCGAGTCCATTCCGCCTTGATAGCGCTCGTGGTAAGCAAACCACGTCCTCTCTTCGATATCGACCAAAAAAATCAACATCCCCGTCGGGTTACGCTTGCCCCAGTCAATGCTGACTAATCTCCGGTAATTCGCCGGGAGAATCTTGGGAATTGGAAACGGATCAATCCAGTGAATGTCCTCTCGTATCTCGTATACGAGCCCGGTGTGCTGCTCCCATTTTCCCTTGACGTTGCGGTTGATATACCGCTCGGAGTGGCCATCTGTAATAGATTTCAGAAATCCTGCGGGAACAAAATTATAATCTGCCGACTGACAGTTTATCAGTACGCTACCGGGTTTCCTGTGGACACTGTAGGATATCTTCGGCCCGCCCGAGCTTAATACCTCTTCCTGAATTGTTTCCTCTGAGCCTCGGACGAACTTCTCCCAGATCCAGCCCTTGCCCTTGGGGTTGCCCTCAACCAGATACAGATGCTCATCAATCGGCTGACCATACGCAGTAATCTTTTTCCGGTTGCGCGCTGGCAGGCAATCCCATGTTTGCTTTGGCATTTCTTCGGCTTGACTGAGCATCACGCACGATACGTCATATCCCGCGATGTGGTCTACCCCTCTGTGATCGTCCCATGCGTGGATACAGTATATCCGTGTCCCGTTTATCAGCGTCACAATCAAGGTCTGCCGATCGACGTGCCTGATGTATGGACCGTAATCGTCAATCATGTGGGCGAAAAATTTCTTCCGCAAATCCTCTTTGACCATCATCATCGCTAACATGTTAGTCCCGGGGAATTTTTGAGCATGTTGCAGGCCTTTGAGTCGGATCCCGTATGATTTTCCGCTACCGACTCCGCCGAAACACGCTATATACGGCTCTGTGGCCGCAACGATATCAACCTGGTGTGGATACAGATTGATTCGTTTTGTCATCACCTCCGGCCTCCGGTTTCTGTGGCTCGTCCTGCCCGACAATCCCTATCACGATCGCCGGGATATCCGTTTTGATATCACCTTCGACGCTGGATTTCCTCGGGTGGACATAGGGAATTATCTCGACAGCTGCGGATAATCTTAATTTTTGCAGATTTATCCTTTTCCGATCTGTGAATTTCATGGTTTTACCAACGACATCAAAAGCCTGATCTGTAAGCCTTTGGAGTTTTTTGGTAGTCCTGGCTCTCTGTTGCTTCCTGACCGCTTCTATCTGTTTTTCAAATTTCTTTGCCCAGTCTTCAACAGTCCTCCGGTGCATGTCATATCGCTTTCCCCATTCTTCACCAGTGAACTCATCCTCGTATAATGCCATTTCAGTAATAAACTCAGACTCCTTTACGGTAAGCCCTTCCTGCCCTTTAATATCTTGTTGGGCCTTGTTTCTTTGTTTCTTCCCCCTCTTCATTGCACTATCCGTGGCATAGGGGAGTCAGGTACCAATATCTTGCTTGCGGCTTTTTCGTTAATCTGCCTCAATCTAATGCTCATTGCGTCAGTGATAAGCGAGAAAAACATGACATCGCTTATCTGATTGTCTACAGTCAATTCTAATTGTTTTGATTCGACATGAAAACGAAGGATGATATTGAGTATTTTGGGCCCGTCTGTAGAGGGTTTATGATGCATGGATGCCTCCGTAAACCCTATAATAATTTAATTCAGTGTAAAAGTCAAGCCCGGCAAGCTAAGAAGTTTTCTTTGGCCTTCCCCGGCCTATCTTTGCCGGGGGGATAATCCTCATTCTCGATATCACCTCCTCGGCTTTCATCAGCCCGTTAATGACACCACGAAAATAGTTCGAAGGTTTGGCCATAAACTCGCGCTGATAACAGGAAATCAGATTTCGTATTCTGTCTACGCCTCCGTGGTTTTTCATTCATTTTACCGGTACGAATCTATGCGTTGTCGTTGATCCGCAGACAAGGCATTTGAAAAAGCACCAATAGTATCTTCCCCCCTCTCTTTTTCGCCTATGTACCGGTTTTAATTTGCGGCCGCAATGATCATAGGCATATTCGAATCCGATTGGGACGGTCTGTGGCGATAATGTTATAGCTGTTTGCGTAGATGGGCGGAATAGTTTTTTAATACCTTCCCATATTCCTCGTCCCCATGTGTACAGACTTCCCCAAAAACCCTTTAAACCAACGGTTCGCGGCCTCGAAAGTGCGGATTCGTTCTTTATCTGAATCTTCGCAATTTCCACCCTTGACTTGGATTTTTCAAATAATGCTCTGTCAAAATCATAATTGCTTTTTCTGTTGATTTTCATAGCACCTCCTTAAGGGCACGCATCGCCTTGCGGGTTGCGACGTAGGAATCGTAACTCAGCGATGGCTTGTTTTTAACAATATATCCATTTTTGTTTATATGCACACCTTTCATCATAAATTTTCCCGTAGTAGGAAAGCCATTCCTGGGGAAATTTTGAAAGGCTTTCTTTAATTTTTTAACCATCTTGCGTCTCTTTCTTTTCTTTTTAAGCCATTTAGTAAATAGATCCCACTGGTCATTAGCCTTCTTTATCTTTTCCTCTAACTTACCGAGATTAATTATAGTCATTTTGTTCCTCACTGCACTTCATGTCAACGCAACGCTTCACTCGCCTTCGCCTGACACTCCGAGGGAGCGGAGTTGACGATCCACCGCAGGCTGTCCTCACTGCATCCCTCCAGCCCGCATCTGCCAGAAAACCCATAGCCAGAACGCCGTGACAGCGGACACCATGAATAAAAATCCTACCGCGTTCCAGATATCCTTCGTCCTATCTTTCATTTTCCGCTACCCCTCAGCTTCTTTTCTTCATGGATCAATTCCGTCCGTATGACGATGACCTTTTTCTTGTCAGCGTCAATGCAAATTTTTATCCCCCCATTGCTGCCGATATCCTCACACGATATAGTAAACTCCGTTGGCTCCGTGACGCGAAAAGTGATACTCTCTTTTACGTTTCGGGATAGGATCAGCATTTCTTATCCTTCGCCGGGTTAGATGTTCGTATCTGCTTTGTCACCGAGACACACGCCTTGACGATTTTCCTTTCTTTCTCAGATTCCTTTGATTCTGGTATTCGGGGACGGTATCTACAGCTCACTTCTTCTTTCTCCTTCGGGGCAAAATATTAGTAAACGGCAACGGCTCGTCAACTTGCATTATCCGTCTCTCTGCCATCTCGACATATTTTGGATTCAGCTCTATTCCGATATATTTGCGATTCAGTTTTTTGCAGACTACCCCCGTAGTCCCCGCGCCAAAGAACGGATCAAGAACTACCCCGTCATCGGGGCATCCTGCGAGTATGCAGGGAAATATCAAATCTTCGGGGAAGACTGCAAAGTGGGCTTCTGAAAACGATTTTGTACTGACGGTCCAGACATCCCGCTTGTTCCGCATGGCCCCGCATTGTTCAAATTTGGTCATTGCGTCCCATCGGTCGTTAAATCCGCAATGCCTCCGGCCGTGATCCCTTTGTTTATCATGGTTCTTCCCGTCATAATCCTTATAGACAATTCTCCTGTCTTGTGGTTTTGCGTCTCTTGTGGTGTCCATATAAATACCGGGTTCTTTTATGGCTTCATTGTTATAATAGTATTTCTTTGATTTCGCTAACATGAAAATATACTCGTGGCTTTTAGTGCATCTGTCAGTCACGCTCTCCGGCGTCGGGTTAGGCTTCGCCCAGATTATATCCTGCCGGAGATACCAGCCGTCCGCTTGCAGGGCGAATGCAACACGCCACGGGATCCCAATTAGGTCTTTAGGTTTTAGACCCGCTGTTATTTTATTTTGTTGTTTTAATATGCTGATTTGATTTCTACTTCCACCCCGCAATGAAATCAAATCAGTAGCTTGTTTTTCGGTCCGATCCTTTCCCGGTGAAGCGTAACTATCCCCCAGATTCAGCCACAGTGTCCCGTCCTTCCTTAACACCCGATGAACCTCCCTAAATACCTCGACAAGTTTATGAACATAGGCCTCTGGCGTGGATTCTAACCCGAGCTGGCCTTTCACCCCGTAGTCACGCAAACCGAAATAGGGCGGGGAAGTGACGCAACAGTTTACGGACTCATCTGGAATAGTCCTCAGAACCGTTAGACTATCCCCCGTAATTATCCTGTTTATCAATTTCACTTCTTTCTCCTTCGGGAGGGGCGGTAGTGAGGGCAAACAATCAGTTCTAAATCATCGGGAAAGTTTTTATAACAGTTCTTTTTGTCGCAAAAATGCAAAGGGAGCCATGTGTAAAAATAACTACACCCATCCTTATCCTTTCTTCCGCACCACCTCGGCTTCTTTCGCTTCATGGCTTATTCCTCCTCATCGTAATCCGTTTTCCTGTTGGGTCTAAGCCCGTATGCTTTCCTTTCAGATTCTGTTAAGTCTTTTTCTGACCCCATTGGATTATTCCACGGTTTGAATGGATCATCCCGGTGCATTGGATTATTATGCGGAGCGAACGGATCGCCTCTACTCATTGGATTGTTCCACGGAGCAAACGGATCATTATTTCTCATGGCTTTCTCCTTTCAGGCTTTCCGAATGACTGTTATTTTTCCGCCACATTCAGAACAGAATTTTGGAACTAATCCATAACCTCCACGGTCGTCAGTCCCAACACCGGCGATGCCACCACATTGACGATTATAGTCCGTTACATACCCGTCACCTCCAGTTTCTTCCCACTGGCATGTTCTATAACGCTCGCTTTTATTCGTACATACTGGTTTGCCTTCCTTTATCTCTTTTCTTATAATCATTTCCTTGTCCTCCTTTTGGACTTGGGGTTAATCATCTGAAAGAATTGACACTCTCTTTCCCGTCACATCAAACAACAGGTCTTGCATGTCGTCGATGAAACCATACCCTGTTTTCTCGCAAGCCCTGTAATAGTCTATAAGTGCCTGTTCCAAATTCATTCTATCCACCGCTCTCTTTTCATCGTTGTTCATTCCTTTCCTCCTGTCAGTCTGATTGGTCATCTTTTCCGTAAAATTTATCTATCAGTTTTCCAGCGCACTCCTCGCAGGCTTTCTTTTCGTGTTTTAGAATATATACGGCAACATCACCTACCTTGATTTTCTTTCCGCAATATCCACACTTAAAATCCCATTTTACTATAAACGATCCTCCCATCACTTACCTCCCGTGGTCTGTTCCGCTACCGTGTCGAGGGCTGTTCGGGCCATCCTAATAGCTTTGTCCATTTCAAGGGAATATTTGACATTTATTGTTTTACAATGGACAAGTTGCTCCAACGCCTCCCTCATCACCTTGTTCGCCTCCCGGAGAGACTTTATCTCCGTTACGCAGTCCCCATAGTCACTATATTTAATAAATGGCCCATCGGGGCATTTCACTATTTTGCTATATGGATGCCCATCATACATTTCGCCATAGCGCGTAATCTCCGATGTGTGCTTCATGTCTTGCCTCCGGTTGTAAAGAATTCCTTGTATTTTTCCGCTTCGTATGCGCCTTTCGTCAACTCGATTATTTTTTTAACAGTAACCGTCTCAGGTGTCTTCCTCTGGTCCATCCATGCCCGGACTCCGCCTTCACAAGCTCCGGTTATGACTCGATATGACCTGATCGCGTCTCTCTTTGTTACAACCGTATCGAGTTTCCATTTTTTGAACTCGGACGGATCACGGTTGCCGATTTTAAATAGCAGGCCGTCTCTTGCTTCTCGCAGGGTCTTTCCGTGCGAAAACACTTCGCCATCTGTGACGAGATAAGAAATCTCTGTCTTGCCGCAAATCTTGACATGAGCCACGGGTCCGCGTTGAGATATGATTTCTGCCAGGATTCCGTCAGCGAAAGAAAATCCCGCTTTTGCAAACGATTTTAACAGAAGATCCTGGCAACTCAGTAATGCCTTGTCATTATTTGTTTTTACAGAAGAAAAGTCACCGCTTGCGTCGATGGAACCGCCGACATTTTCTAATTTCGGAAACGCTGTCTTCGTGTCGCTCCCGAATGCGTAGATGGAACCGCCGACATTTTCTAATTTCGGAAACGCTGTCTTCGTGTCGCTCCCGCGTGCGTCGATGTAACCGCCGACATTTTCTAATTTCGGAAACGCTGTCTTCGTGTCGCTCCCGCGTGCGTAGATGGAACCGCCGACATT